>MDTG01039203.1_pt1 | contig 156143 bp, 136 predicted proteins | sample 811421 | NCBI WGS metagenome assembly MDTG01 (sample SAMN05326645, study PRJNA326480) | marine metagenome | isolation source: seawater | place: Pacific Ocean: South East | collected 2011 | reverse complement strand
AGAGGTTGTCGATCACCAAATGAAATATTTATGGGGCTGCGCAAAGACTTGTTAGCAGCGTGAGTTAAAGAAAATTGCAGTTATTACTTGAAAGTGCGATATATGGATGAGTGGCGAAATTGACATAAGCATCTCTGATAAATATAGAGAAATAAGATCAGTTCTTGAAAGGAAGTTAAATGATGAGCTTGTTTGCTTGAATGTTGATCTTGATAAATGGGTTTACGTGGCAATTATTAGAAAAAGTGAAGATGAATGCTACCCAGAGGTAAGAAAAGTCCACAAAAAAAAGAGTACGTATGAGAGCAGATTGAAAATAAAATATGAGGATTTCTTGAATTCTGGAATGAAAGATGCTTTTCGTTTAGTGGTTTCTAGCTTGAAGTCGGCTGTTGATAGTATGCCTCTCGCCGATTCTGATAAAAATACTATAATAAGCATATTGGAGTTGATAAATTTACCAAGCTAGTGGTCCATGCAGTTAATTATGTAACTAACAGGTAGTGTTCATAATTCTGCACAACTAACAGGCCACCCATACTAGCCCCTGATCTTCCCCCGCTTGCGATAAACCGGTCTGGAGACTAATGTAACTTCATACGGGGATGAATGATTATGTAAAAGCCACTAGAGCATTAGGTTTCATTGGATGCAACACCGTATTATTACTGTGTTTTTCGCTGCGTGTGACGTGCCTTTCCGTGCTGTGTTACTCCCTTTAAGGTGGTTTGATCACAACGTAAAATCTGCCAGCATACAGATCACTGATCTATATCCCGTAGTTCTTCTTTTGTACTCGTTTAAAGCGTACCTGCATCCTTCCTGATTCTGCCTTGTGCAAATGATTTGATCTGGCGTTGGTTTGATAGCCCATTTTCTGTCGTGGCCGACAATATAACCTTGATTGAGTTCGTTCTGTTTTCGAACCGCAGTGTTCAGTCAGGTTTTATTATTGTGTGTGACTGTGTGATACCGTGCTGTGGTAGAGTCAGAAAAATTTTACGGGATTTATCGTATGAATACTGTATGCCGCTACACCATTGTCTGTCCTCTTATGTTATTGCCATTTACCGTTCAGGCTGATGCCGACTGGAGTCTGAGTCTGGTATCCGATTACCGTTATAACGGTGTTTCGCAGAGTGAGGGGCGGGCAGCGCTGCAGGCCGGTGCCGGCTATGGTTTTGACAACGGAATTTACACGGGAGTCTGGGGCAGTAACGCGCGTTATAACGATGACTCTGTGATGGAGGCGGATGTCTATGCCGGGTATGCATTTCCGCTGACGTCGTCGGTGGCGGCGGACATTGGTTATGGACGTTACCACTATCTGTTTTCTGACAGAGTAGGTGACTTTAATTATGACGAATACTATGCGGGTCTGCAGTTTGCCGGTTCCACGTCGCTATATTATTACTATACCGATGATTATCTGGGCATGGATATCGCGCAGAATATTTACAAGCTGTCCCATACTCAGCCGTTAGGGGATTATGTGTTGCGCGTGGCGGTCGCTCAGACAGAGGTTGATCAGCCGGGTCTGTACGGCGATGAGGAGGAATATCAGTACGGTGATATATCTCTGAGCCGCAACTTTTCCGGCACGGCGCTGACGGTCGGTATTATGGCAACCAGCCTGGACGAAGAAGACCGTGACTATGCCGATGATGTTGTCTATATCGGTATCAGCCAGGCGTTACCGGCTTTCCGCTAGCGTCAGAGCGCCGCGAAGGTCATTGTTATTATTTGTAGTCGTTCAGCGGTTGCCGGGCTGGGCGTGACTATCCTGCCCTTTGCGTACAATCCCCCGGCAATCAGTCAGGACAGAGCTAGTGTAAGAGTAAATAACGCATGGGACTGAACGATGAAAACCCTGTTTCTTACTTTTACTCTGTTCGCTGCCACGGCGTTTGCTACTTCGGTGGGCGCTGCGGAGAATGCCTCTAAAGTCGTTCGTCTTGCGTCGCTTCACTGGCCACCTTATGCCAGTGACAGTCTGCCCGGGCAGGGGGCTACGGTCAGCGTGGTGCGTGCCGCACTGGCTGAAATGGGTTATGAACTACAGGTTGATTTCTACCCCTGGTCACGCACTGTTTATCTGGCAAAGGATGAGCAAAGTGATTATGCCGGGTACTTCCCTGAATACTTTAATGCGGAAATCAGTGACACATTTATCTACAGCGATGCCATTGGCAGTGGGCCTCTGGGATTGGTTGAGAATAAGAACAACCGCATCAGCTGGCACTCACTGGAGGATCTGAAAGGTTTCAGTATCGGTGTTGTTACGGGTTACACCAATACCGCAGAATTCGATCAGAAGGTCGCTGCCGGGGAGTTAACAGCGTTCCCGGTGGTGGCGGATAAGCACAACATCCGTAAAGTGGCCTATGGCCGGATTGATCTGGCGGTGATCGATGAAAATCTGCTGCAATACATGCTCAGTACTGATGCAGATCTCAGATCGTTGCGTGACAAAGTGGATATCAACAGCCATCTGCTGGAAGTTAAGCAGCTGTATGTGTGCTTCAAGCGCAGTCGCCCTGAGCTGGCTGAAATTCTGAATGAAGGCCTGCGCCGCATTGATGTTAAACGTCGTCAGCAGAGTTACCTGTCCGATATCTTCTCAGCGGCTGAGGCACAACCGTCCTCTTATTCCGCCGGTAAATAATCCTTGATGATATCGAACAGCTCCGGACGGTTGTCGCGGATCTCGTCATGGCTCAGGCCTTCCAGTGAATGCGGGTATTTCAGCCATTCATCCGTTTCATGAATAAAATAGTCCGGCACCCGTTCGGTCAGATTACGGCTGGGTTTGTAGTAAGGCACGGCAACGCGGATATCGTGCGGTGTATTGAGCCGTGCCAGGCGGCGCAGTTCATTAATAATGGCCTCGATTGAACGGCCGGTGTCGTACACGTCATCGACGATCAGCAGGCTGTCGGTGGCCTGAATGTTTTTTACCAGGTAGTTCAGACCATGCACTTTGACTTCTTTTGCCTGGTTGTCGATGCCGTGATACGACGAGGTACGGATGGCGATGTTGTCGGTCTCAACACCGTGATAGGCCAGATACTCCTGCACTGCAATGCCCATCGGCGCTCCGCCACGCCATACGGCGATCATAAAGGTCGGGCGGAAACCACTGTCGAGCACCTGAGCGGCCAATCGGTAGGAATCTTCCAGCAGGCCCTGGGCGGATAAGTAAAGTTTGCTCATTCTGTCGTGCTCTCCGGATGAATCTGGCGTAACGTATTAGCTGACCAAATGGTCAGGTGTTATCATACCGTTTTCGTCCGGTTACTGTCACATATGAGGTCCACATGCAGAAGCGCTTTTTAGATGAAGAAACCGTCATTCAGGACGCTTTTCGCCTGGGTACTGAGATTTTCAAAAGCGGATTCCGCCCGACTTTCATTGTTGGCCTGTGGCGCGGTGGTAGCTCAGTGGGGATATACGTGCAGGAGTGCCTGCAGACACTGGGTGTTGAAACCGACCATATTGCCCTGCGAACCTCATACAAGGGCTTGCCGGCGTACCAGAGTATGGTGAACTCACCGGAAGACATCCGCGTGCACGGCACCCAGTACCTGATTGAGAACCTCAACGTCGATGACAGTCTGCTGATCGTCGATGATGTGTTCAGTACCGGCTACAACATCAATGCGGTGATTCATCGTCTGCGGGCAAAAATGAAACGCAATTTTCCGCAACAGGTGCGTATCGCGACCCTGTATGAACGCAGTGGCTATAACCGCACCGACCTTCAGCCGGACTTCTGCCTGCATAAAACCGATGACTGGCTGGTATTCCCGTACGAGCTGAAAGGCCTGAGCCATGAAGAAATCGCGGCTAACAAGCCCTGGGTTCTGCCCATGCTGCGCGAAGGCTGAAGCACGGAGCCCCAGCGGGCGCCGGAAACGACGGATAATAAACGTATAAATTTTCATCAGTGATATAAAACAATCTGTACATACACTTGGTGAATGGGAGAAAGCCTGAGACAATAGCCCTTCCGAAGACTGGCCGCGGGAGGCCGCTATTGAATCTTGACCGTATTGATCTGAACCTGCTGGTTTATCTCGATGTGCTGCTGCGTGAAGGCAGTGTGACCAAAGCTGCCCAGCAACTGGGCATTACCCAGCCGGCCATGAGTAATGGCCTGCGCCGTCTGCGTGAACTCTTCTCTGATCCCTTGCTGGTGCGTACCTCGGATGGTATGACGCCGACCGAACGGGCGCAGGAACTGCAGCCGATGATACGCAAAGCGCTGGGCGAACTGGAAATGGCGCTGCAGCCGCTGGAAGAATTCGACGCTAAAAGCAGCAACCGCGTGTTCCGTATTATGGTCAGTGATTACGCTGAATCCACGCTGGTACCGGAACTGGTGAAACGACTGCGCACCGACGCGCCGGACGTCATTCTCGATGTACTGACCCCTTCCGATGTGACCTTCAAAGATGTGGAAGCGGGCAAAGTGGATATGGCCATCAACCGGTTTGACGAAATGCCGCAATCATTCCATCAGATGACCCTGTGGCAGGATGATTTTGTCTGTCTGGTGAATCCTCAGCATCCCATGGTCAGCGACTTCAATCTGGAGGCTTATCTCAGCAGTAAGCACATCTGGGTGAGCAAAACCGGCATGGGCGCGGGCGTGGGCATCGACCCGGAAAAGGTTATCCGCCTTGGCTGGGTGGATAATGCACTGTCAAAACTGGGTCATAAACGCAAAATTTCTGTGTTTACCCGCCATTATCAGATGCCGGCCCTGCTGGCCCTGAACAATGATCTGGTGGCCACTCTGCCGCGTAAAGTGGCCGATATGCAGGCCGAAGCAGCGTCATTGGAAGTGAAAGTACCGCCGTTTAAGATTCCGCCGTTTGAGCTCAAAATGGCCTGGTCGCCTCTGGTTCAGCATCATCAGGCTCATCGCTGGCTGCGCCGCACCATCGTCGATGTGGCCCAATATTGCTGACGGTCAAGATACGGCCGGATTGTTTGCACTAGCCTGACTGTGTCAGCTACTGATATTCCCTACGGAGCGCGTATGACGATTGTGTTTCGCGATCACCCGCTGTTGGCTCAGGATTTCATGAATGAAGAACATGAAGCCTTCGCCGATATGCTCAACGAAGCCGAACAGGCGTTGCTGATGGGTGGTCAGGCCATGCCGTACCTGCAACGCCTGTATGAGCATTGCGTCAGCCATTTCGCCCATGAAGAGGAAGAAATGCAACGCTATCACTTTGCGCCGTATCCGGTGCACAAACAGGAACACGATCGCGTGCTGGACATGTTCCGCCGACATCTGGTGGACTTCGAGAGCAGTGGCAATGTTGCGCCGGTACTGGAATTTCTGCTGGAAACAATCCCGGACTGGTTTGGCCAGCATCTGAAGACGATGGACCGGGTGACGGCTCAGTTCCTGTTCCAGCAAAAGGGGGCCGCCGCCTGACACAGGGACGCAGTGTCAGGCAGACCGGGGCAGGCAATGCCATCACCGACCATCACAGTCGCCGAATGAATCATTGGGTGCATCAGCTGGTGCACTATGTACAGGCGCACTGGATTCATCACTGAGACCGTAAAAGCCGTCGGCTTTACTTGTCAGCGGGCCGTGAGCGGATGCGCCTGAGTTCAGTCGTCGTCATGCCGGGTCAGTAGCAGACTCAGAGAGTGCTGTCCGCCCGCTGCCAGCATCACAGCGTCATCGGCTGCATTCGCCGTTTCCACACAGAACATACGCTGGTAAGCGCCGTCAAAAAACTGGCTGAGGCGTTGCGCTTTTTCAGTCCAGGGATTCCAGACAACGGTACTCTGACTGCCCCGGCTGCTCAGTTCCAGCGTCCGCTCCGGGGTCTGCAGCGTCAGTGGCTTCCCGCCAGTATAAATCCGGTCTGTTTCTGCCGTGAAGGTCACCGCCCCCTGTTGTGTTTTCGTCTGCCAGTTATCCAGCGTATCGATATAGCCGGCGCCATCCAGGCCACTGATCTGAGTACGGTGAATGTCGACGGTGGGAAAATAGCTGTGCATCGCCTGGGAGAATCCGGCGTCGCGATCGCCCGGATTGCTGGTGGTCAGGGTCAGGCTGACGCTGCTGGCGGTAAAGCGGAATTCGGCTTCCAGACCGAGCGCCGTCTGCCATTGCGGATGGCGGGTGTTCTCTAATGTCAGTACCAGCATAACGGCGTTATCGTCTTCCTCTGCCTGAGTGATGGTCCAGTCGCGCTCCCGGGCAAAGCCGTGGGCCGGCGCATCCGTCACCGCCGTGATGTTCGACTGCACTGCCGGCGGGTTTTTATCGGCGTTACCGAACCAGGGCCAGCACACAGGAATGCCGCCCCGCACCGATACCCCACGGCGGTATTGCGCCTGCTCACTCAGCCACAGCCAGTTCGCTTCTGTTGCCGGGGCGTAATGGATCAGCTGTGCTCCCTGCAGTAGCAGGTCAGCACGGAATAACGGATGGCGTATAACAAGACATTCCAGCTCGCCTTTGGTCTCGCGTTTGACAGAGGGCGCTCTGGCCAGCAGATTGTCAGCGACGGGGTTATCTGAGATCGGGGTTTCAGGGCGTGAAGAGTGAGGCATAGATAACTCCGCAACACAGTGGCAAAAACAATTCTGCCGGTATAATGACACAAAACCCTCACACTGCCAGTGGCAGGGAGTACAGGTAACCGGAGCGTACAGACGTGAGTGAAAGCAAAAAACGGCAACTGAAAGCGGCGTTACTGGCGGCTCTGGACGAAGAAATTCAGGCGGCACTGGATGGCGCCACGCAGGCCCATGAGACCGCGTCCCATGAAGATAACAAGCCGGAAAATCAGTACGACACCCTGGCACTGGAAGCCGCCTATCTGGCCCATGGTCAGTCGGAACGCATCCGCACGTTACAGGAAACCAGAATCCGCATCAGTCATTGGCAGGCCGCAGACTACAGTGATGACGAAGGGATACAGACGGGCGTGCTGGTCATGTTGCAGCCTGTTCAGCACCCGGCGGCGGCGCGCTGGTTATGGATAACTCCGGTGGGTGGTCGTCAGTTACAGGTTGACGGACATGATATTCAGGTGATCAGTACCCAGGCTCCCCTGGCCCGGCAGTTAATGCAATGTATGGCCGGTGATGACGTCATGATTAACCAGCAGCGCTGGGAAGTGGCAGACGCCTGGTAGTAGCGGATGATCGGCCGCTCAGCGGGCGTTCTTTCAAAAGATTGCTCAAGGGGTTGCTTACGCGCTTGTTTAAAGACGGTTTTAAAAACACCACGCTGTTTATGAAAAAAGCGGAATAATCGTCCGATTATTCCGCTTTAACATTGTTGCTGGATCAGGCGTTCTGCATATCAATGACAAAACGGAATTTAATATCTTTTCCTTTCACCCGTTCGTAAGCCTGATCAATCTGGTCAGGACGGATCATTTCCACATCCGGCAGAATATTATGCTCCGCGCAGAAGTTAACCACTTCCTGAGTTTCTTTCATGCCGCCAATCATGGAACCGGCCACACTCTGACGGCCGAACGCCATCATCATACCGCTCAGGCCATCAATCGTGCCCAGCTGACCCACATTCACCAGAGTCGCATCGAGTTTTAATAACGGCATAAACTGGCTGATGTTAAAGGGCTCCGGCACCGTAGCGATCATCAGGTCCAGGCTGGCCATATGACGTTTCATTGCCTCTTTATCGTCCCACAGCACAACGTCCTTAACGCCCATGGCTTTAATGTCAGCCACTTTGCCCGGGGAGGTGGTAAAAGCGACAACGTCGGCGCCGCGGGCAACGCCCAGTTTAACGGCCATATGACCCAGACCGCCGATGCCGATGACACCGACTTTCTGGCCTTCTTTCAGTTGCCAGTGCTGCATAGGCGAGAAGGTGGTGATACCGGCACACATGATCGGTGCTACACGCGACAGGTCCATGCCATCCGGAATATTCACCACAAAATGTTCTTTTACCGTGAGTTTGTGCGAATAGCCGCCATAGGTATAACCGCCGGAGATTTTATCCGGAGAGCCATAGGTGAAGGTGGTGCCGTTCAGACAATTCTGTTCGCGGTCGTTCAGGCAGTTCTCGCATTCGCCACAGGAATCCACCATGCAGCCAACACCGCCCACATCACCGACTTTAAAGCGGGTGACGTTCTTGCCCACGGCGGTAACGCGGCCGACAATTTCGTGGCCTGGCACCAGTGGCAATGCAGGTTTCCCCCAGTCGCCATCAACGGTATGAATATCCGAGTGACAGACTCCGGCGTAAAGAATATCCATCATGATATCGTCCGGCCCGGGCTGACGGCGCGGAATTGTCATCTGGCTGAACGAGCCTTTCGCTTTATTGACGCCATAGGCTTTCACTCTGACCGGTGCCGTGGATTCAGGAGCAGCTGAGGCGGCAGAGCTGGCACCCAGCAGAGAACCGCCGGCAGCCGCGTAGGCTCCCAGAGCTGAACCGGTAATCACCAGGTGGCGGCGCCCCTGATTAACTTCCTCATCATGACGTTCTTCAATATGCAGTGAATTTCCACATTGCTTACACATAGTATCCATCTCCTGTTGGCGGAATCTTCAGCCCTGACACCCGGCAGGACGTTAAATTTTTACTGCCTGAATAATGTAGAGAGGAAATACCAGCGAGGCTTGCCTGATTCACCGCGTTTTATGCACGATCCTTCTCAGGAGGGAAAACCTTGATCTGTCTGACAGGGAAAATAAACCGGCAGGTATCTGACGATATGTGCAGGCGTTTGAGTGCCCGCCTGTGTATCAGGCTTTATTTCCATGTGTCCGCTCAGAGCGACGGGTCGCGATCCTGTCCGCATTGCCAACAGAGTTCAAAGGCGGCGTCGTTGTTTTCGCCGCAGCGGGAACAGTGCCAGTCGTCTGCATTCTGTTCATTGAAGGCTTCATCCAAAAGTGTTTTCGCCCGGGGGTAGTCTGCTTCATCGACAAGCCAAAGTTCGGGCCAGGTATCAATCGGAGCCAGATCGCCGGCCGCCCCGGACAGATATTCGTGCTGAATAATCGCTTTAATACTGTAGTGCTGCAGTATGTTTTTGGCATTGGTAACGAAAAACAGATTGGGGTGAGTGTATACGGGCTTCATTAATCTACTGGTCCTGCTGAATATCTGTTCTGTTATACCGGCGGTATCTGCATCAGTGCGCAAAATCCGCTGGCGCGTTGCGGTGGCGGATTATGTCATGCCTGCTATGCCGGATTTCCATAAAACTAAGTGCTGGTCCACAGTTTACCCGTCACGGCTTAATTATTCTCCCGCCTGTTTTTATTCATTACTGAACAGCCGGGATAGTCATTATGTCTGGAAATATTGTACGGGTGTTGTTTACGGCGCCTTTGTGTACCTTGCTGCTGGCGTCTTTGTTAAGCATTACCGGGTGCGGCGGCTCATCGGGAAGCGGCTCATCCGCAGGCGGCAGCCTGCCGGAAACTCCGGATAATACAGAGGAAAAAGCGCCGGATAATGATGATACTGAACAACCATCAGGAGACGGTGAGCAAGACAGCGGGCCGGGAACGGGTGATGCACCCGGCGATAATTCAGATCCGGTAGCCGGACAGTGTGGTATGACGCAGGGTGATGATATATGGGCGCAGGGATGTGAGGTGGAAATCAGCAGCTGCGTGCCTGGCAGCTGGAGTGCGCCGGTTACGACGGATGACTTTGGCGCACCGCTGCGTATTGAAAGCGAACACTTTGCAGCCTTCTGGCAGGATGGAACGGACGTGACGGAAACGTCTGCGCGCCAGGCGCTGGAAACGCTGGAAGCAGTGTGGAATAAATACATTCATGATGTCGGCTTTCATGAGCCTTTCTGTGATAGCGATATAAAATGGAAAGCAACGGTGCATATCCGTAACGATATCGGATTAACCGGCGGCACCTGGTACGCGGACGGAAAAATATCCATGGGCATGTGGATTGGTCCGGGTGCCACGGCTGACCGTTGGGGGCTGGCCCATGAATTTGCCCATGGCCTGCAGGCAATGACCCCGGCATTTCCGGATTGTGGTGGCAAAGGCTGTGGCATTTATGAAAGCCACGCGAATTTTATGGCGCATCAATTTATTCCGGATAATTTTCATTGCTCGGATATGTTAGTGAATGCCCCGCATCTGCATTACGGCAACAGTCGTAACCGGTATTGTAACTGGCAGTTTTTTGAATACCTGAAAGACAAATATTCCATTGATCTGGTGAATGCTATGTGGAGTTATCCGGCACAACCCGGCCGCGGTGACCCATGGCAGAAACTGATGGATATTCAGGGCTGGGATATCGATGCCATGAATAAAGTGTTCGGTGAATGGGCCATGCACAACGTCAGCTGGGATTATCAGAACCCGGATGGCAGTCCTGAAGGGGAAGCTTTCCGCGCGGCGTACGGCGCTGTGAATCAGGATCAGAGCTGGCACACGGAACGGACATTACGCTTAACAAGACTGGAAAGTCTTGGCGCTGACTGGCAGACAACACACCGCTTCGTCTCCCCGTATTACTGGGCGCCTCAGCGCTGGGGATATAATATTATCCGTCTGTATCCGGAACCCGGTAAACAGGACATCAGCGTTAAATTCCGTGGTGTCATACAGAACGGTGCCCATTCGGACTGGCGCTGGGGTGTAGTATTGACCAATCATGCGCTGACAGAAACCCACTACAGTGATCTGCAGAAAGGTCATGACGGCGAGCTGACCGTGTGTGTCGACGATGACCAGGAAGTCTATCTGGTGGTGATGGCCACGCCGACTCAATATCAGAAAATTGTCTGGGCAAATGACCCGTCAGACGGGACGCCTTATCCGGATATTTACCGTTACCCTTATATGCTGGAACTTGAGGGCGCCTGGCCGGATGGTTTCCGTAATGGTCAGCGCGATGACTGCCCGGCGGGAACACAGCGTCATACCAACGGCGGCGGCTGCGCCACAGCCTCAACCCCGGCTTCTGTTTATGTCGGCCCTTATGCGCAGGTATTGGGTGGCAATGTGTCCGGTAATGCCCGTATTGAAGACCATGCCGTGATTATCTCCGGTAACGTCAGCGACAATGCAACCGTGGGGGCACTGACCCGTTTAGGGATGCGTAATTCCACTGCGACCTTTAATGTCACTGACAGCGCTGTCGTGCGTTCAACCTTCTATCCGATGGGCTGGTTCGGCAGTCAGTCGGCCTCGGGCAACGCTCACTTACTGGGCGATCTGGAAGTTTACAGTTCAAAGTCCAGCGGTAGTTTTTATGGCATGGTAGACGCCGGATCCGTGGGTGAGAACAGTATTGAGGAAGTCACCGTTAAACCGCCTTATTTGTGGCGCGAATAATACGAGGAAATAAAAAAGGCCTGCAGTGATGCAGGCCTTTTTATCAGGCGCCGCCGGGTTCGCCGGTGAAATCGATCAGCAGATCTTCATCCGTGACGATGGTCTGGCAGGCGAGACGGAACGTCGGTGGAATATCGCGCACGGCAGCACGCTCTTCTTCTGATTTCGGTAATTTACCGATGGACTTAAGCACAGTCCGTTCTTTGTCGGTGAGGGTAACACCTTTGACGCGGTAACCATCCAGGTGAGTTACTTTCACCAGACAGGAACCACATTCGCCATCACCGCACTCAAACGGAATTTTCACATTATTTTCTTTGGCAACACCCAACAGGGTGGAGCGTTTACCGGCTACTGCTTCCACCTTAATATTGCGTTGCATAACGGGGGATGAAAAGTACAAAACAGCCATATCACGGTTCTCCATAATCATTATTGTGGGTCAAGCAGCTGATAGGGAGCAAAAAACCAGCCGTTTTACCGGAAGGCTAAGTAGTTGTTTTGTATGGGTTTGGTGTGCCAGTGAGGCGATGGGTTTAATACATTGTCAGGTTTGCGCTCTGTTGCTATCGGCCAATTTCTGACTGTTGTGGTCTGCTATAGACCTTTAAATAAAAACCTTAAATAAAGAGCATAAAAAAGGAGGCCGGAGCCTCCTTTGAGTTCTTAATAAGTGGATTATTTCAGATCAAACCGATCGGCATTCATCACCTTCACCCAGGCGTTAACAAAGTCTTTAACAAATTTTTCTTTGTTGTCATCCTGAGCGTAGACCTCGGCATAAGCTCTTAAAATTGAATTAGAGCCAAATACCAGATCGACACGGGTCGCTGTCCATTGAGTATCCCCCGTGTGGCGGTCAACAATGTTATAGCTGTTTTTACCCGTTGGCTCCCAGCGGTAAGCCATATCCGTCAGGTTAACAAAGAAGTCGTTGCTTAAAACGCCTTCCTGTTCAGTGAATACGCCGTCTTTACTGCCACCGTAATTGGTGCCAAGAACCCGCATGCCACCGATGAGTACAGTCATCTCCGGTGCCGTCAGTCCCATCAGCTGAGCACGGTCGAGAAGCAGTTCTTCCGGCATCACGGTGTAGTCTTTCTTCAGCCAGTTACGGAAGCCATCAGCGACCGGTTCCAGTGGCTCAAAAGATTCCGCATCCGTCATTTCATCCGTGGCATCACCGCGTCCCGGGCTGAAGGGCACTGTTATTTCAACACCGGCGTTTTTGGCTGCCTGCTCGACGGCTGCGCTGCCACCGAGAACAATAAGGTCGGCCATGCTGATCGGTTTGCCAAAGTCTGAACGGATGGCCTCAAGGCCACTGAGCACTTTCTGCAGGCGTTCCGGCTCATTGCCTTCCCAGTCTTTCTGCGGGGCGAGGCGAATGCGTGCGCCATTGGCGCCGCCGCGATAATCGGAACCCCGGAAGGTACGGGCGCTGTCCCAGGCCGTTGCAATTAAGTCAGCGGGCGACAGGTCTGAAGTCAGAATCAGATCTTTCAGCGTATCCAGCTCAGCGGCACTGGGCACGTATTCCGCGGCCGGTATCGGATCCTGCCAGATCAGATCTTCCGCCGGTACATCCGGCCCCTGATAACGGCTTTTCGGCCCCAGGTCACGGTGTGTCAGTTTGAACCAGGCGCGGGCGAAGCAGTCATCGAAGTACGCCGGGTCCTGCATGAACTTCCGGCAGATTTCGTTGTAGACCGGGTCCACTTTCATGGCCATGTCGGCGTCAGTCATGATAGGCATGCAACGTATGGACGGGTCTTCCACGTCCACCGGCATATCTTCTTCTCTGATGTTCACCGGTTGCCACTGCCAGGCGCCTGCGGGACTTTTCTGCAGTTCCCATTCGTGGCCGAACAGCATGTCGAAGTAGCCCATATCCCATTGTGTCGGGTTTTTTGTCCAGGCCCCCTCGATGCCACTGACGACGGTATCCCGGCCTGTGCTGCGGCCTTTGGTGTTCATCCAGCCGATGCCCTGGTATTCCACATCTGCGGCTTCAGGGTCCGGGCTCAGGTTGTCGGCGTTACCATTACCGTGACATTTACCAATAGTGTGGCCGCCCGCGGTCAGTGCTGCGGTTTCTTCATCGTTCATCGCCATACGGGCAAAGGTTTCACGCACCTGATCGGCAGTTTTCTGCGGGTCCGGCTGGCCGTTTACCCCTTCCGGGTTAACGTAAATAAGTCCCATCTGGACGGCGGCTAACGGGTTTTCCATGGTGTCAGGTTTGCTCACGTCACCGTAACGGCCATCACTGGGTGCCAGCCATTCTTTTTCCGCCCCCCAGTAGGTGTCTTTTTCCGGGTGCCAGATATCTTTCCGGCCGAAGGCAAAGCCAAAGGTTTTCAGGCCTGCAACTTCATAGGCGATGGTACCGGACAGAATAATCAGGTCCGCCCAGGAAATTTTGTTGCCGTATTTCTTTTTGATGGGCCACAACAGGCGGCGGCCTTTGTCTGTGTTGACGTTATCCGGCCAGCTGTTGAGCGGGGCAAAACGCTGGTTGCCGGTACCGCCACCACCGCGGCCATCGGCCAGACGATAGGAACCTGCGGCGTGCCAGGCGACCCGGGCAAACATGCCCACGTAGCTGCCCCAGTCTGATGGCCACCAGTCCTGGCTGCTGCTGATGAGGTCGCGCAGGTCCTGTTTGAGCGCTTCAACATCCAGGCTTTTCAGTGCTTCATGGTAATCAAAGTCATCACCGAGAGGATCGGTTTTGGTGTCATGCTGGTGGAGGATGTCCAGATTCAGGGCATTGGGCCACCAGGCCATATTGTCGTTACCGGAGGCGGTGTTACCACCGTGCATCACCGGACATTTGCCAGCGTTGTTGCTCATAACCTTCTCCTTCCTTTGTTGTCGCTGCAGAGATCATAAGACGAATCACCCGGGTTGCCTTGAACTCAGTGACTGTCTTCATGCTTGTGTCTGAAACCAGCTTATGAGAAAGGTTGCAGGTTGCCGAATTGGTTGTGGTTATGCATTTGTTAGTAAAAATCTATCGTTTTTTATATTTTTATTCTTAATAGCTATTTTCGAGCGTTATTGGGCGGTGACGGAGTGGCAGGGCATGATGACAAGCTGGCGGGTGGCCCGCTCTGAGCCAATCAGCTTTGCACAAACTCCAGCCATTCAATCAGCAGCTCACGCAGATCATCCAGTCCGCAGCTGGCCCGGGATTCGGCATCGTAAAAATCCATATCTTCTTCATCCAGTTCGGCGCGGGAATGTTCCTGCAGCAGCTCGCGGGCGGTGATGTCGGCGTCTTCCCGGGTCAGATAGAGAACAAAGTTGTGGCCCTGCCATTCATATTCGGTCATACGGCCATCTTCCAGCCGGGTGATGGCATCGAGCAACTCGTCCAGTTGTTCACTGTTATCGCTCAGATCGTCAGTGAGCCACAGCCCGAAGGCTTCGTGATCCATAGAAAGGGCTGCGCAGGGCAGCTGGCGTTCATTGTAGTAAAAGCGGTAATCCATAGTTTCCTGCTTTAAACCTGCTTTGAAAATAGAGCGTCAGTACAGTTTGCGACTAACGGGGCAGAGCATTCTATCTGAAAATAAGCCCCGGGGAAGCCCGCGCCGCACAAGTGTAAGCTCTGCAATAACTTGCCTGGTATAAAAAACGGCACCCTGAGGATGCCGTTTTTTATTGCGCTCAGCGCGCTGTTCCTGCGCCGCGCTTGCTCAGCTGTCAGCGTTGGCCAGAGCCAGTGGCCAGCCGCCAAGGTCTTTATAGCGGTTAACAATAAAGCAGAACAGCTCAGCGGTTTTGTAGGTGTCGTATTCGGCGCTGTGGGCTTCGCTGTTATCAAAATCAATACCGGCGATTTTACAGCTTTTGGCTAACACTGTGTGGCCCAGAGCAATGGCCGATATCGAGGCTGTATCAAACGACGAAAAGGGGTGAAACGGATCGCGTTTGATTTCGTTACGGTCGACGGCGGCACGCAGAAATCCGTGATCAAAGTGCGCGTTATGGCCGACCAATACCGCCCGGTTGCAGTCGTTGCTTTTGATTTCCCGGCGTACCGTCTGGAACATTTCAGTTAATGCATCAATTTCAAATTCGGCGTCACGCTCAGGATCAAAGGGATCAATGCCGGTGAAATCCAGTGCTTCCTGCTCCAGGTTCGCGCCGTCAAACGGGTGGATATTGGCACTCATGGTTTCATGCGGATGCAGGTAACCCTCGTCATCCATTTTCAGTGTGACCATGGCAATTTCCAGCAAAGCGTCGGTATCGGCATTAAAGCCACCGGTCTCCACATCGACCACGACCGGTAAAAACCCACGGAAGCGCTGGGCCATTAAGGATTTTTCCTGTTTTACTTCCTCTGTTGGCTGGTTCATTAATCAGTACTCCAGTTTCCAGCGCAGAGTTTCACCCGCTCTCAGCGGCACGATAACATCCTGCCCAAAAGGCATTTCAGATGGTGCCTGCCAGGCTTCTTTTACCAGCGTGATGTCATCACTGTTGCGGGGCAGACCATAAAAATCCGGGCCATTAAAGCTGGCAAAGGCTTCCAGCTTATCCAGTGCGCCCAGATCTTCGAAAATTTCAGCGTACAGCTCAATGGCGGCATAGGCAGAGAAACAACCGGCGCAGCCACAGGCACTTTCTTTCGCGCCTTTGGCGTGCGGCGCGCTGTCGGTACCGAGGAAAAATTTATGGCTGCCACCGGCCACTGCGTCCTGCAGGGCCTGCTGATGAATATTACGCTTCAGGATGGGCAGACAGTAAAAATGCGGTTTGATACCGCCGACCAGCATATGGTTACGGTTGTAGGCCAGATGCTGGACCGTGATCGTAGCGCCGACGTTGTCGCCCTGGCTCAATACAAATTCGGCAGCATCTTTGGTGGTGATGTGTTCAACCACCACTTTCAGTTGCGGGTGACGGCTGACCAGGGGCGCCAGTACGGTATCCAGAAAAGCTTTTTCACGGTCAAAGATATCAATATGGTTGTGAGTCACTTCGCCGTGGACTAACAACGGCATATTGTGCTCCGCCAGCGCGGCGACAACATCATCCAGCTTGCCGAGATCCGTTACGCCGGAATCAGAATTGGTCGTAGCGCCGGCGGGATAGAGTTTAACCGCGACGATATGGCCGCTTTCGCTGGCCTCACGGATCATCTCCGGGGTGGTGTTATCGGTCAGATAAAGCACCATCAGCGGGTTGAAATTGAGCCCCTGAGGGACCCGCGACAGAATCCGGCCGCGGTATTCCAGTGCCTGTTCTGCGTTCATCACCGGCGGCTGCAGGTTCGGCATGATGATGGCGCGTTTCATGACCCGGGCTGTGGCCGGCACCGTATGCTGCAGTACCGCGCCGTCGCGTACATGCAGGTGCCAGTCATCAGGGCGGGTTATGGTCAGACGTTCCGTCATAGGGCTCAACCTTGTCTAAAATAATGGTGTTAACAGATAAATCTGCCGGCATTGTACCGGAATATGCGTTGAAAACCGCCCTTAATTTGCCCGCCAGGCGGCCGATACAGTGGCAGAAGGCCGCAATAGCGGAAATCGTGCGGACCCCCGCGGAATTTACCCAAGACGATGATTATGTGGCGATTTTTGGTTTTAACATGGCTCAGTCCGCTGGTTCTGGCTGACGCGGCACTGGAATATGGCAGCAGTGTCGGCGATACCCGCTGGAGTATTTCCGGCTCGGTGTTTGAATGCCGTTTTGGTCAGGATATACCCGATTATGGCCGTGGTGTGTTTTATCATCAGGCCGGTGAAGACGTGACGTTTCAGCTGGAAACTCAGCGTAATCTGATGGACTACAGTCAGGCGCGGGTCTCGATACTGCCACCGCCCTGGCAGCCGTCGGGCAAAACCGAAAGTCTGGGCACAGCCCGCATCCTTGATGAAACTCCGAATCTCTCATTAGATGTTGAGCGCACAAATCAGTTTCTGCATGCGCTGCTGGAAGGGAAGTGGCCGGCCATCAGTCACAGGACGTATTACGATCCGACACGATTTGTACAGGTACACCTGTCGGCCGCCGGGTTTATCGACTATTACCGCCAGTATATGGAATGTGTACAACAGCTGTTGCCACTGAATTTTGATCAGATCGCCCGCTCGAAAGTATTGTTCGCCAGCGGTGAAGATATGATCGATAAACGTGATATGGCGGTACTCGACCGCATTGTGTTCTACATCAAACACGATCCGCGGGTGTTTGCCGTCTACCTCGATGGCCATTCAGATAACGTCGGACGGCGTTATGACAACCGTCAGACCTCCAAGGCGCGGGTGGAAGATGTCGAGCGTTACTTTATCAAGCAGGGCATTAATCCTGAGATGATCACCACCCGTTTCCACGGTGACCGTTATCCGATTGCCACCAACAGCACCGCGGCCGGGCGGGCTCAGAACCGTCGTGTCACTATCCGTCTGGAGCAGCGGGCGGATATGGAAATTCCGCAGGAACTCCGTTTCCGGCCCACTCAGTGAGCAGGCCGGCACAGACCTCTGACTCAGCAGTGGTGGCGGCGGTAGTGAACGATATCTTCGATGGTCAGCACCGGCATGCCATGGCGCTGGCCGAAAGCAATGATCTCTGCCGTTTTGGCCATCGTACCGTCTGCGTTGGTGACTTCGCACAGCACGCCGGCGGCAGACAGACCTGCCAGTTTCATCAGATCCACTGTGCCTTCTGTATGGCCCCGTCGTTCCAGTACGCCCTGGCTGCGGGCACGCAGCGGGAATACGTGGCCCGGGCGCGCCAGATCAGCAGCCTCGGCACCGGCAGCACAGGCGGTTTTGATGGTGGTCACCCGGTCGGCGGCGGATACGCCGGTGGTGACGCCTCGTCTGGCTTCAATCGATACCGTAAAGGCCGTCTGATTAGCGCTCTCATTGTTCACAACCATGGGCGGCAACTGCAGATGGTCGGCGGTTTCATCGGGCAGGCACAGGCAGACAATACCGCTGCCTTCACGGATCATCAGCGCCATCTGAGCATTGGTTAAGTGATCAACGGAAAAAATCAGATCGCCTTCGTTTTCACGGTCCTCATCATCCAGCAGCAATACGCCGCCGCCGTTACGCAGGGCAGTTAATGCCTGCTCTACACGTTCAGCAGGCGTCAGTGTCAGCAGTGAGTGGTCACTGACAACGGCCCGCAGGTTGTTGGCAATCGGGTTGGTCTGATTCATGGTCATACTCCACAGAAAACATGAATCAGGGCTGATAGCAGGAGGGCCGGTGCATACTCTGCACCGGCAAACAACAGACACGCACCGTCAGCCGCACACAGCGGGCGGCACCGGTGGCCGGTATGTCGCTTATCCTCTTTCATCCGGACTATGACCGTCGGCTCTGGCATCTGACCAGATCTGCTGACCCTGAAGCCGCGTGGTGCTGCAGGCGCTCGTGGGCTCGTGTCTCTGCCTTTACTGACCGAAAGGCCCGCTAGTGCAGGCGACACCTACCACCGGTGGGGAATTCCGCCCCGCCCTGAGAATAAAACGGCTGTTTTAAAATAAGCCGCGGCGTCAGTGTAAGAAAACCAGCGCACCGATCAAGAGAGTCCGCTGGAACAGGCTGGTGCAATTGGCGGTACCTGAAGGCCGGTCGCTTGCGGTTGTGGGGCATGGCACTATGGTATTGATATTATTTGTTACAAAGTGTAAGCAAAGTGGTCAATTGAGGCGTGATTTTTCTAATACCGTAATAATTCTAAGCTACCATCGAGCAGGAAATGAGCTGAGTTTGATCGTTAAATTGGACAACAGATGTCTGATCAGAATTTAAGGAAATGCTATGACTCTGAATATCAAGCCCCGCAATGCGTTGGCTGTGGCTGTGGCTGTGGCCAGCTTTATGTTGACGGCCTGTGGTGGTGGCGGTTCATCTTCTTCCGGTGAAACACCACAGCCCAATGACCCGTCAACGCCTGACGAGCCCTCGTTAACCAACGTATCAGGTGCCGGTGTTAAAGGACCCCTGGCAAATGCCGATGTCGCACTTTATAGCCTGGATCTTGCTGCAACTGATTTGCGTGGTGAAACGATCAGCACCGCATCTACCGGATCTAACTCGTTTATTCAGGGACTAACGCTGCCTGAAGGCTATGCCGGTCAGCAGCTGCTGCTGGTGATCAGCGCCAATGATGGCACGACGGACATTAATACAGGTTCTGCCCCCATTATTACGTCACTGGCCAATGTGATCTCTGCGGATACGATTATTGCTGGCAATGAGGTTTACGCAACACCTCTGACGACTATGGCTGTGGGGCTGGCAACAGCAAAAGCCGACAGCACATCTTCACCCTACAGCGGCAATGGCGACGGTGACCTGTCCGCGGCAGAGTTCACTGCGGCATTGCAGGTTGCTGCCGGCCAGGTAGTGTCAACACTGGGCTTTGGTCTGGATGCATCCTTTGATCTTTATACCGCAGTACCACTGGTGACGGCTGATACGACCGATACGGCTGACCTTACCAGTGTGGTCGGTTACCGTCAGGCGATTGAATCCCTGGCGGTGGTGGTCAATGACCTGTCAGAAAATGTTTTGTCTGGTGCTTCGTCATCGGACGACGTGCTGGCAGCGCTGGTTGAGGATATGACCGACGGCGATATCGACGGCCAGTCTGAGTCCGGTGCTGTGTCTGTATTCAGCTCTGTCAGCACTGCGGCGGTGCAGGATTCGGTGACCCAGGATGTTTCGCAGATGACCATTCCCGGTACCACAACCACGATCAGTGATATCGAATCCCTGATTGCTGAAGAAACTGATACTACCGCCGTGACGTCATCCACCACCGAACTCGAAGACGGCAGCATCGACAGTACACCGGGCACGGCTGAGGTGGTTTCCGATATTGACGGTGATGGTGTGGCCGACAGCGAGGATGCATTCCCGGAAGATGACAGCGAATGGCTTGATTCTGATGGTGATGGTACTGGCGATAATGCTGACGCGTTTGATGATGACCCGACTGAAACCACTGACAGCGATGATGATGGTTATGGCGATAACTCGGATGCTTTCCCTGACGATCCTGATGAATATCTGGATTCAGACAGTGATGGTACCGGTGATAACGCCGACGCATTTGATGATGATCCGACTGAAACCACCGACACGGATAGTGATGGCATCGGTGATAACTCTGACCCATATCCGGATAACAGCGATGGTGATGCGGATGACATCGAAGACGGCAGTGATAATTGTCCGACCGTGGCGAATGCCGGTCAGGAAGATGAAGACGGCAATGGTATCGGTGACGCATGCGACAGCGATGAAAACGCGGTCTGGGGCGAAACAAACTGGAATGAATCCAACTGGCAATAACCAGTCACAAAGAATTTAAGCAGGAGAATAGTATGACTATGAAAGTATCAGCAGGAATCGCGTTATTGTCAGCGGCTGTGGCCACTCAGGCGGGCACTGTCGACAGCAGTGCAATGACCACGTTTCAGAGTGGCACCGCCGCGGTTGCCTCTGAAGTGAACGGTAACTTTACCGCCGTGACGACCGCGGTGGATGAAAACGCCACTGACATCAGCACGCTGCAGTCTGCGATTGATGATCTGCAGGCGCACATTGATGCCCTGCCGCAGGAAGTGACCGATGCCTCGGACCTGGTGGGCCGTACCTACTGCATGGTTCAGAACCACACTGCCGGCCGTTATGAGGGTGATGATAACTACGCCAGCGTGAATGCTGCTTCCGAAACTTCAACTCTGTCCATTACCAGCAGCACTCAGTTCAGCGTGACCGGTAATTCAGCAAATGAGATGGAGCTTGGACTGAGTGTGCAGTATTACACCCAAGACGGCAATGACACTGCCGGCCTGACAGGGGATCTGCAGTCGTACTCGGAACCGGATAGTTTTACCGGCACCATCAACAGCTTCAGCAATGGCACCCTGTCCGTTACCGTGGGCGGAGACAATCTCAGCTTCTATGTCAGCAAGTACGGTGATGTCATGATCGGCCGCAGCTTCAGCGATGAAGGCACGGAAATGTGGAATACCACCTTCGTGATGGTGGAATGCCAGTAAGTCCGGGCATTCTCCGCCACTGAACTGGATAAAAGGGCCGCTTATCGTTAGAATGCGGCCCTTTTCTTTTTCCGTCGCTCATACGCACACCGGGTCCGGTCTGCGGGGCTGGCGGCTGATTTCATCTGGAGACATTCATGTCAGACATCAAAAAAGTCGTGCTGGCCTATTCCGGTGGTCTGGACACATCCGTGATCGCTAAATGGCTGCAAACTGAATACAACTGCGAAGTGGTCACCTTTACTGCCGATCTGGGGCAGGGCGAAGAGGTGGAACCGGCCCGGGCCAAGGCGGAAGCGCTGGGTATCAAAGAAATCTTTATTGACGATCTGCGTGAAGAGTTTGCCCGTGACTTCGTGTTTCCGATGTTCCGCGCCAACACCATCTACGAAGGTGAATATCTGCTGGGGACTTCCATCGCCCGTCCGCTGATTTCCAAGCGTCTGATTGAAATTGCCAACGAGACCGGGGCCGATGCCATTGCCCACGGTGCTACCGGTAAAGGTAATGACCAGGTGCGTTTCGAACTGGGTGCTTATGCACTTAAACCCGGCGTGAAAGTGATTGCCCCCTGGCGTGAATGGGATCTGAACTCCCGTGAAAAACTCATGGCGTATTGTGATGAGCACAATATTCAGGTGGAAAAGAAAAAGGGTAAGAAATCGCCTTATTCCATGGACGCCAACCTGCTGCATATCTCCTATGAAGGCGATCTGATTGAAGATCCGTGGAATGAGCCGGAAGAAGATATGTGGCTGTGGTCTGTATCGCCGGAAAATGCTCCGGACGAAGCCACCTATCTGAACATCACGTTCAAACAGGGTGACCCGGTAGCACTGGATGGCGTGGAAAAATCTCCGGCCACCATTATGGAAGAGCTGAACAAGCTGGCCGGTGCCAACGGTATTGGCCGTGTGGACATCGTTGAAAACCGCTATGTCGATATGAAAGCCCGTGGCTGTTATGAAACGCCGGCCGGTACTGTGCTGCTGAAAGCTCACCGTGCGATTGAGTCCATTACTCTGGACCGCGAAGCGGCACACCTGAAAGATGAACTGATGCCTAAATACGCGACGCTCATCTACAACGGTTACTGGTGGTCGCCGGAGCGTAAAGCGCTGCAGGCTGCCATTGACGAGACCCAGAAAGTGGTTAATGGCGAAGTGCGCCTGAAACTCTACAAAGGTAATGTGATCGTGGTTGGCCGTAAGTCTGACGACTCGCTGTTCGACGAAGCCATTGCCACCTTTGAAGATGACGCCGGTGCCTACGATCAGAAAGACGCTGAAGGCTTTATTAAGCTGAATGCGCTGCGTTTGCGTACCGCTGCCAAAAAAGGCCGTGACCTGCTGTAAAGCGGGGTTTCGGTTGTTAAAAAGGGCGCTGTTGCGCCCTTTTTTATTGCCTGTTTCATACGCATAATCAGTGACTGTGACAGCAACAGGGCACTGAACGGGCGGAGAGATGATATGAACAGAACGGAATTACCCTCAGCGGAAGAGCAGCAGATTGCCCGTATACGCCGCCGTCTGATCAAACTGTTTTCGTTCTGGTTGCTGATACCTGTGATGTCGGTGTCTTCCGATGGCTCCGTAGAGGCTCAATGGTTAACAGGCATCGTCAGCCTGGTTGTGCTGCTGGTATCAGGGTTATTTATCGGCTGGTATCGACCATTATTCCGTTGTTTCTGGGCTGAAAAATCCATCCGTATACGGTTGATCCTGCTGATTCTGTCCGTACCTTTTTTAACCCTTCCTCTGGAGATTAAAGCCTCCGGCGCCAGCCATGTACCGGTTTTTATTTATCTGGTGTTCTGGAGTGCCGTGGGGTATTCCATACTCTTCAGTGAATCTTCGTCCGGTATTATCCGCGACTACAGCCGCCGGCATCAGAAGTAATAACTGGATGAGCAGACAAAGGCGGTGGTTTTTACTGCAACCGGCGGACGGAGTAAGATATCCGCTGTATTGTCAGCGGAGACTTTTATGCTGTATCACCGTTTGTTTGTCATCCTGTGTGTTGTGATGTCCCTTTCTGCCTGCACCGGAATGCCGGAGAAAGTAGAACCCGTGGATAACTTTGAATTAGACCGTTATCTCGGGACCTGGTATGAAATTGCACGGCTGGATCATTCCTTTGAGCGTGGACTCACCAATGTCACGGCGGAGTATTCCCTGCGCGATGACGGTGGCGTTAAAGTCGTCAACCGCGGCTACGACCCGGAAGCAGGGGAGTGGAAAGAGGCGGACGGTAAAGCGTACTTTGTTGAAGATCAAAATACCGGCTATCTGAAAGTCTCTTTCTTCGGGCCTTTTTATGGCTCCTATGTGATTGCCGATCTCGATCAGGAAGATTACCAGTACGCCCTGGTCAGCGGGCCGGACACCTCTTATCTGTGGATTCTTGCGCGTAAACCTTACCTGGAAGTCTCCGTGACACAATGGCTGGAAGAGAAAGCTGCTTTCCTGGGGTTTGATACCGAAGCGCTGATCTGGGTGAATCAGGATAAATATATGCCAGAGCCCAAAGACATGGCCAAGACGCCGCAGGACGCGGATGATTCAGCGAGTGCTGAATAATCCGCCGGCCGGGCACTGCCCTTTGTGCGGCGGCAGTAATGACTGCGCAGTCAGTGCCGGACAGGATCCGGCCAGCTGCTGGTGTTTTGCGCCAGATGTTGTTTTCAGCCCGGCGGTCAAACAGGCGGCGCAGCAGGCGCGTGACTCAGCGGCGGGGGCAGCCGAATACTCTCCGCTTGCCTGTATCTGCCGGGCATGTGTGCAGAAATACAGCGCTGACGGCGCGGATAACGGATGATTCTCTCAACCATGCCAGCACAATCACTTTGCTGGCGTATCAGACTCGGGTAGGCTGAGGGTAAGTGATAAAAGCCACAGGATGGAAAGCCAGTGAATCACGATCAGACGTTAAGCCGTGGCCCATGTCAGACCGGTGACCCATCGGTGCTGGTATTACTGCGCACACTAAAAGAAAACGCCCGCATCAGTAAGAACAGCCATTTTTACGCTTCCCTCCGCCGTCGTCATCTTCACGTCCTGTATGGTTTACCGGCGGTGGTCATAAATCTGTTGCTGGGGTCGGTATTTTTTACCCTGTTGCAGGCAGAATTGCCGGACTGGGGAAAATGGCTGGGCGCCATACTGGCACTGGTAGCGGCAGGGCTCGGCGCTGTTCAGACATTTTTTGATTTTAATAAGCAATGTGCCGGTCACCGTGAAGTCGGCAATGATTATCTGGAGCTGGCCCGCGAGTGTGAAAGATTGCTGGCATTGCTTGATGACGGACTCATCACGCTGCAGCAGCTGGCGGCCGAACTGCCACGGCTGAATGAAGAATACGCTGACATCAATGAGCGGGCAGAACGCTTTATTGTTACTCCGGCTGAATACGCACAGGCCCGGCGCCGGATGGTGTCCGCTAGTGGCGGGACGCAGACATTGAAGGAGCCGTAGGATGGCAGAATACCTGCCGGATCTGGCACCTGTGTCGATGCTGCTGCTTCTGGTGTGCAGTTTTCTTGGGTCCTTTCTGTCGGCCAGCCTGGGCGTTGGTGGCGGTTCTTTTCTGATTGCGGTGATGGCATCGCTGTTACCGGCGGCAGCACTTATTCCCGTTCATGGCATTGTGCAGCTGGGCTCTAATGCCTCACGGGCGTATTTAACCCGGCAACACACACAGTGGCGCAAAGTCGCTTTCTTTGCTCTTGGGGCTCTGATCGCGGCCACTCTGGCCGGATTTTTATTAGGGCGGCTGGATACGCAATATATTCCGCCATTGGTGGGCGTCTTTATCCTTTGGCTGAGCTGGGGAAAAATGCCGGATATCGGGCTGGGTAACAAACCGGCCGGCTTGCTGGCCGGCGGACTGCTGACCACTCTGGCCACCATGTTGGTGGGGGCAACCGGGCCTCTGGTGTCGGCCTGGCTGGGCCGTTCCGGTACAGACCGCTGGCAATACACGGCGAATTTTTCCGCCAGTATGACGTTGCAGCATACGGTGAAAGTGGTGGCGTTTGGTATCACAGGGTTCGTATATCAGCAGTGGTTAATACTGCTGGTGCTGATGATTATCAGTGGCTATCTGGGAACGAAAGCCGGCCTGTTGATGTTGGGAAAAATACCGGAACAGAAATTCCGCACCCTGTTTAAGTGGGTATTAACCGTGCTGTCTATCAGGCTGATCTGGGTCTGGTTGTCTGCCCAGTCCGGCCTGTTAAGCAGCTGATCACCATAAATCACCGTGAAGGTCGCGGTGGCACAGGTATAAACGCAGGTCGAATTCCAGCTGGTGGTAATCCGGCTCCATATAACAACAAAGCTTGTAGAAGGCTTTGTTATGATCTTTTTCCCGCAGGTGCGCAAGCTCGTGCACCAGAATCATCTTTAACAGTGGCTCGGGTACTTTGCGGAACAGCGAGGATATCCGGATTTCGTTCTTACTTTTCAGTTTGTTGCCCTGCACCCGCGACACATAGGTATGCAGCCCCAGCGCGTTATTAATGATGTGGATCTTGTCGTCGTATATCACTTTGCTGATGGGCGACGAGCTGCGCATAAACGCATTCTTAATATCCTGCGCATAGCTGTACAGCGCTTTCTCCGAATTCAGGTTATGAACCTGTGGGTACTTCTTTAACAGCAGTGCTCCGGTTTTATTATCTTCGATCAGTGTCAGCACCTGTTGCTGTAACTGTGGGCTGTAGCCGTTGAGGAATTTCGTGATCTGGCTTTTGCTCATCTTTTATTCCAGCTGACGATGATCTGGTCCATCCGGCGGAGACGTTCTCCCCGGCATCTTTTTACCATTTGGTCGTTATTTTCACCCATCGGGGTGAAGTTTGCGAGCGCGGGCTCTGGTTTACTTGCCCTCACATATAAGCACGAAACAAACACTAATAATGGATGCAGGTATGCAAAAGCGTAATTTAATTCTTTCTTCCCTCATTTCTGCTGCAGCACTGACTGGTTGCGGTGGCGACAGCAGCTCATCTTCCGATGGTGGCAACAGCTTTTCGGCTTACACCGACCCAGGCTGGAGTGCAGGTTCCGACGAGCTGGTCGGCCTGACTTACCCTGAGGGCGCAGCCAACGGCCCGCTGGTGGCGCTGAAGCGTTCTGACAATGGCGATGGAACATTTTCTCACAGCCTGATGCTGGCCGATGCCGCCAGCAAAGAATTCTCCGATTCGGGTATTACTCTGGAGCGTGATTACTACCGTGACGTGCTGGCTGTACCGGTCAGTGTAACCATTGACGGCGAAGCAATTGACACCCTTGTGGTCGCAACCTGTGGTTATAGTGAAGCAGGTATCGCAGATGGTAACGAGCCAGACCCGGGTAACTCAAGCGCGCAGGCTCTGGCTGCGCAACTGCCGCCTTATGCGACCATTGAGTTCTACGTTCCCGGTACCGATATCGCTGACAGCGTCAATATTGCTGATGACGCAGCCCTGTTCAGCTGCTATTCACTCGGTGGTATGACCGTTGCCGACACCGCAGATAAAGGTGGCAGTGAATATGAGGTGGACTTCTTTGTATCCGGCCAGGGCTATGAAGCCAGAAGCTTTGTTTTCGAAGCCTCTGTGATATTCGATTACGCTGCTGAAGAAGTTACCGACGTAAGCGCGACATATGACGGTATGAGCTTCTCGATTACCGGTGCGATGGCAATGGACGGTGACCTGATTATGTCTGTGAACTACGAAGGTGACACCCGTTTGTTCGACATTGAAGCCGATGATTTTGTTCTTGAAACGGCCGGTAACGTCTTTACCTCTGCTACCGATAATGGTGCTGATATTCTGGACCTTGCCCACGGCGGAAATGACTTATTTGCCGTATCTGCTGACGAAGGCCTGGCCGGTGGTGATTTTAGCGGCGAACAATTTGTACTGTTAAGCGGCGGTGATTTTGAGCACTGCGTTGATGCTCTGGCTGTTAACGGTTCAACCCTGTGGTGTCACGATGCTACCGACGAAGGTAAGCTGATTGAATTTACCGCACCGGAAGTACCACAGACCCCAATCGTGGCTGCTGCAGCGCGTACAGTGTCTGACCATTCATGGACTCAGATAAAAGCCGAACTGGAAGGTGCGGGTGCAGAAGTTGAAGTTAAATAATTAAAGATTAATACCCGTTTAAAAAGCCCGGTTATACCGGGCTTTTTCTATTTTTCAGAATATTTATTCTGCTTATTTTTCCGGCCTGTTTATTTTCACCCATCGGGGTGAAGAATGAATAACAGCTGAACAATACACTGAAGCCACTTTTTGCTGAGGAGGCTTTATGAAAAACCTGACTTATTTTACTGTATTTTCAGCCTGTCTGGCCCTGACTGCCTGTGGTGGCGGTTCTTCCGGCGGGTCTTCTGATGACAACCAACCGGGCAACGGCGGCTCGTCAAATGTATTGTCTGATGGCACCTGGAGTGCCGGTCAGGACGCTGTTATTGGTTTAGGCTTCGCTGGCAGCCAGTCTGCACCGGAAATCAGTGTGCTGAAAGGTACGTTGCAGGGACCTGAGACCGGCGATCTGTACACTATGTTGTCCGCAACTTATCCAACAACGGATCTCGCGGCGTATCACACCATTGATATGCAAAACGATATTCTGGATTTTGAAGATATGGAAACCTTCAGCCTGAACGGCAGTACTTACACTGTTATGTGTAAAGAGGGCTACAGCACGGTTCCTTACGATCGTCCGACGCTGCTGCGTATGTTTACCAATGAAGATCCGAGCGCATTCGTGGACATTGATGTGGCCGGAACCAATGGTCCAATTAACTATGAAATGCGTGGCTGTAACTCCATCGCTGTGCGTAATGCTGGTGGTGATACTGACAGTACCAGCATTCTGGTGTATGTGGCAGGTTACAGTATGGAGGTTTCCGGTAGCTCAACATTAATGAGTGGTGACCGTATTGTTGAAGTTGAGCTGACCGTGGACGGCAACGCAGACGTTGATGCTGCCGGTGCGGTAACCGCAAGCGTGAATAATATTCAGGAATATTTTGCCGATAATCTGAGTACCGTGGCGGTAACCGAAGAAGGCGATGTGTACTTTTCCCGTGTACGTGGCTCCAACAATCAAAACTGTCTTATGCACGTGAACCCGGAAAGCGGGTCAGGGATTGCGGTTGTTGAATGTACCGATGAAGATGTATTTGCTGGTGATGTCGCTCCGATGAGAATCCTCGATATGGTAGCCGTGGACGGTGCAACAGCGACAGACTTCGACAAAATCTACATGGTTTCCAATTTTGAATCTCCGGGTATCGTCGTCAGCGAGTATCGTACCGATCTGCAGACAGGCCTGGATATGGAACTGTCTGCCAATTCCAATACCCAAAACTGCAGCGATGTACTGACTGTGGGTAGCACCGATGATGGCGTGACCCTCTGGTGTTACGACTCGACGGATTCCGGTAAGATTCTGGAAATCGGTGCACCCTGATTCCGCTACGTATACCCAGGGCTGTGTTACTGTGCAGTCATCAAAGGATGATCGTGGATGTTGAATACGCTTTATAAAAAATATCTTTCATCATTTTCAGATCATCCTCTGGCGACGGATATTCAATGGGAACGGCATCGTCTGTTTATGACCGAAGTCGGCTCACGTATGATCGGTGCTGTGATTGCTGCTCTGCTCGTGGGGCTGATGTTTTACCGGTCTGCCCCTCTGGAATCCCTGCTTATCTGGTTCGCCGCTATCACCTTTGTCGGACTCAATTCCTGGGCCCTGATCCGGTACCATCACTGTCGCCCTGAACCAGAGCACTCGCGCCATAATCTGGCTTATACGCGGCGCTGGCACTGGCTGAATCTGTATCAGGCAGCTATCTGGGGCATACTCTGGGCGATGACCCCGTTTCTGTTTTTTCCTGAAGCATCGGACATTCAGGTATTATCCGTATTGATGGTGGTTGTGGTGTTATCGTCAACGCCTTCAGTGACGATGGGATGTTATCCGGATATTTACATTACTTTTCTGACACCGGTATTTTTCAGCTTCAGCTGGCATATATTTAATATGGACTTTGGGGAAGAATGGTTGCCTTCGGTAACGCCACCTCTGACCTGGATATCTCTGGTGGTGTTCAGCATTATGATCCACCGTACGCATATGGAATCTATTATTCTGCGCCTTGAACATCGCCGTAACGAGCTGGCAGAGCAGGATAAAAACGACGCAAAAACCCGTTTTATTGCGGTCGCAAGTCATGATCTGCGACAACCGGTGCAGGCGGCAAGGTTGTATGCCGAGGCTATGGCGAACCACCCTGAGATTATTACCGGTGATCTGATTAGCAGGCTGAACAGCAGCCTTCATTCAGCCAGTCATCTTCTGGACCGGCTGCTGGATTTATCACGTATCGATGCGGGGGCCGTCAATGTTAACCGGGAGACTATTTTTTTACCGGCATTTATTGAACAACTGGTTGCGACCCATTCAGTCCATGCCAGGCAGAAAGGTCTGCGGCTGGAGACGGATATCGCCAGTGTATCTGTTCATTGTGACGGCAGTATTCTGATGGAGATCATTGATAACGTGTTGACCAACGCCATTCGTTATACGCTGCAGGGCAAGGTCACTATCAGTGCTGAACGGGACAAACAAAAAATTTTACTGCGCGTGTCAGATACCGGTATCGGTATGACCCCATCACAGGTAAATGACGCATTTGAAGAGTTCGTGCAGGTCGCAGACTGTCCGGATGACACTGGCCAGGGAATGGGGCTGGGATTACCGATTGTTAAACGATTGTGCTCTTTGCATCAGCTGGCCTTCAGACTGAACTCCGCTAAAGGACAGGGAAGCTGTTTTTCTGTGTGGCTGGATGAAACTGCAACCCTCGAAGGGCTCACGGCTCCGGCTGCAGCCTCTCAGGTCAGTCAGTCTTTGCGCATACTGCTGGTCGATGATGAAGAAGCCGTGCGTGATGCCCTGTCTTTATTATTGGTCAGCGAGCAACATGATGTCTGGACGGCGGCAGATATTCCGCAGGCACTGAATATGGTGAAAGAAGACGGGCTGGTTCCGGATCTGCTGATTACCGATGATCGTCTTCCCGGAGGATATGGTGCCAGTGATGTAATCCGTGTGCTGCGCAGAGAATGCGGGCCGCAGCTGGCGGTATTAATTATTACCGGTAACACAGATCCCGGACGTATCCAGGCATTGAAAGCACTTAATGCCCCTGTGTTGTATAAGCCGGTATCCGGCGCTGATGTTCTCAATGCTCTCGCGGAACTGCGGGAGGAGGTCCGGTCAGTGTGAGCCGGACTATTCTGCCAGCAGCTTCAGTTCTTCCGCTTTATTCAGGCATTCAATGCGGCTGTTCACATCCAGTGTGTTATACATCAGACGGATATGGGTTTTGATGGTATTGGTACTGAGGAAAAGGGTATCGGCCATATCATTGTTGCTCATACCGGATTTCATCAGCGACAGAATGACCAGCTGCCTGCGCGACAGCAGAGATGAAGTTTCTTTACTGTCAGCGGATACCTGTGTTTCTGCCGCGGGCGGGTAGAAATGACCGCTGGTGACCTGATGAATAGCGTGACAGATTGTGTTGGTATCTTCGGATTTACACAAATAACCCCGGGCCCCGGCTTTGATGACGGCCTGCATGGCCTGATTGCTGAGATTGCCGGAACACACCAGTACAGGAATGTCTTTGCCGTGTTGCGCAAAGATATCAAGCAACCGGATGCCCGGTAAATCCGGCATATCCAGGTCCAGAATAATCAGTTGTGGCGTCTCGTCTTTTAATGCTTTGAGAGCATCCGCACCGGAGTAAAAAATACGCGTTTCCGCTCCCTGACAATTCAGGCCGATGATGGTGCTCATCGCTTCCGCGAACATCTTGTGGTCGTCGATGAGGTAGATCAGCATAAGGTTCCCATTTTCTGCTGCAGCGCAATGCTAAAGAAGCCGCTTAACCAGGTCAATTTTTGTAAAAATTGCGCCATGAGATAACGGAACTAATTGTCCCACTGCCGGCATAAGTGGAGCCAGGCATCGATACCGGCACCACGGTACTTCTGTTTATGAACAATCAGATACAGCTGGCGGCTGAAATCGCGCTGCGGAGTGTTTACGCGCACCAGGCTGCCGCGTTTAAAGGCATCGGCGAGGGTAATCAGTGACAGGCAGCCCACGCCCAGTCTGGCCTCTACTGCACGTTTGATGGCTTCCGTATGCTGCAGCTCCAGGATGATATTCAGTTGTGGCAACAGGCCGTGCATGGCCCGGTCGAATGCCTGACGGGTGCCGGAACCGGGTTCCCGCAGAATCCATGACAGCTGTTTCAGTTCCTCATCGGGAATACCATGTTTTTGTTGTCCACGCCGGGCAAGAGGGTCCTCCGGATGACAGAACACTGCCAGTTCATCGTCGCGCCAGGGAATAATATCCAGGTCCGGATGATTCAGTTCGCCCTCAATCAGCCCCACATCCAGCTCAAAGTTCACCACTTTCTCGACCACCTGGCGGGTATTGGCCACGTCCAGATTCACCTGGGTATCGGGATGCTGTGCCATATATTCAGCCACCATACCAACGGCCAGGTAGTTACCGATTGACAGGGTCGCGCCCACATTCAGGGAACCGGCATCGGCATGCTGCATCAGACTCTGTTCAAAGTCCTTTGCCTGGGCCAGTAAGGCTTCTGCCCTGGGGCGCAGCAGCCGGCCCTGTTCATTAAGCTGCAGGCGCTTGCCGATACGGTCAAACAGCTGCAGCCCGAACTGCGATTCCAGATCCTTCAGTGCGGAACTGGCAGCGCTTTGTGACATGGCCAGTTCATCCGCAGCACGGGTCAGGTTCTGGCTGTGAGCAATGGTGGTGAACACTTCCAGCTGGCGCAATGAATAACGCATGGACTTCTCCGGACGGGTGAAAGAACCGGGCACCGGCTCTTTTCGGTAAATTCGAATATGGAAATCAGGATAATCTGATTTACCGATATTGTCATGGGGCGTAACCTGTCCACATCAATTAAGAATCAACTGCAACACCGTCTGTGTAAGTGAGATCGAACAATGAGCAATCTGATTCATGAAACCGTGACCAGCGTACATCACTGGAACGACACCTTATTCAGCTTCACCACGACCCGTAATCAGGGCCTGCGCTTCAAGAACGGCCACTTCACCATGATCGGCATTGAAGTGGACGACAAGCCACTGCTGCGTGCATACAGTATCGCCAGTGCTAACTATGAAGATGAGATGGAGTTCTTTTCCATTAAAGTCCCGGATGGCCCGCTGACGTCACGCCTGCAGAACCTGCAGGTGGGTGATAAGCTGCTGGTCGGCACCAAGCCGGTCGGTACCCTGATTACTGACAGCCTGCTGCCGGGTAAAAACCTGTATCTGCTCAGCACAGGGACCGGACTGGCGCCCTTTATGAGCATCATTAAAGATCTGGATGTGTATGAGCAGTTCGACAAAGTGATACTGACGCATGGTGTGCGTTATGTGTCTGAACTGGCCTATCAGGACCGTATTGAAAACGAACTGCCGAATAACGAATACTTCGGCGATATCGTGCGGGAAAAGCTGATTTATTACCCCACGGTGACGCGGGAAGACTTCCACACTCAGGGACGTCTGACGGATGCCATTACGTCAGGCAAGCTGACCCGGGATATCGGCCTGCCGGATCTCGATCCGGAGACTGACCGTTTTATGCTATGCGGCAGTCCGGCCATGCTGGCGGATCTCACTGAGATACTCGACAGTATGGGCTTTAAGGAAGCCCGTGCCGGGGAAGCCGGACACTATGTTATCGAACGGGCATTTGTTGAGAAATAACGCCGGTAAGGGCTTAATTTTTCTCTCAGTTACAGCGGGCTCAGGCCCGCTCTTTATTTGTATCACACCCGGTTATTGCTTCTTTCTGTCTGTTCACCTTTTCGTCTCTTTCCGCTCTGCAATATCCATTTTGCGGGATATCTTTATTTTAAAGTCAATCACCACAGGGAACGGTACCTGTTTTATCCCTGAAGTACTTTGATGTGGCCTGATCGGATATCTGGCAGAGGCATGTTATTAAACTTTTTTATGAGCGCAAAAAAGACAAATCACCTCAGGACTGGTTCATCGTAGCGGATCTGTTATAAATAAAACGCTGCAGGCGGTCAGGTTTTCAGCTGCAGGGAGCCGAGACGGCAGGCCTGTCATCCCGGGAAATGAATGGCTTTGCAAAACACGGCAAAGGTGACTGACAGAGGGACAGCCTGTGACATTATTCCGCTATATTGTATTGACGATTATCGCCGCATTTCTGCTGGGATGTTCGGCGCATCAGACGTATGAAACCACTGGTCATTACTGGTCTGACAGGGCGGATGAGCCTTCCAGAAAAATGGGAGTTGCCCTGGCGGGGGGCGGCACTAAGGCGGCTTCTTTTTCCATGGGGATCCTGAGTGCACTGGTGAATACCGGTGAAATCTGGGATACCGATGCGGTCTCGACAGTGTCAGGAGGAAGTTATGCCGGCCTCTTTCTCTATTCAAGACTTATTTATGATAAAACACACGGTGATTATGGCGTCAGACAAACGGCATCTTATTTTCAGGACTGTATGCCAGTGCTGTATCGCTCTGTATTTGCAGATGAAGGCCGGGCATCCGGAGAACAACGGATAAATTTTATGGGCAAAGAATACTGTACTGATAGTAATCCCCATAATCTGGATGAAAATAAGCAGTATCTGCATCAGCAATATCTGCGGTGCAGCCAGGATATACTTGAGAAAAGCTGTACTTTTACCACAACCACCAATGACAATTCAGCAGTTCCCGGTGTGATTGATCTTACTGCGGGCACTGTCATGTCTTTGCCGTTCAGCCTGACAGCGAATACGCTGTTCGACTGGCCTGTCAACCTGAGCCCCAGTATGCAGGCCTATAAAGAGGGGATGGGGGTTGCTTATGCCATGCGGCCTGAAGACAGCAGTGTTCTTTCTGAAAATAATAAAGTAAACGCCTGTCGCAACGGGCATTATACGAATTGTAAAGTCGTTGATGGTGCGGGTGATCATTTACCGCAGAAAGTCACGCTGGACCCACAGGAAAGGCCACAGTTTTCTGACCTCAGGGCGCTCTACCAGGGGAAGCTGACCCCACCTGTCTGGATGTTGAATGCGACTGCCGCTCCCAGTCGCAGTATCTGGGGATGGTTGCGCAACAATCAGACGGATATGTATCGATATACGTTCAGTATGACAGCGTTTGAACAGTCATCTGATCAATCCGGTGTTCTGGATCTTGAAAGGGAAGGGGTGGATCTGCTTTCTGCCGCAACTGCATCGGCGGCTTTTTTTGATGCCAATCAAACCGTTCTGGAGCAGCCATGGAAATTCCTGGGCGGTGTGGGCCAACACATTATGAATCTTAATTGGGGGATTGATGTTCCGGCGCAGGGGGTAAGCAGGAGCAGACGGGTTATTCGTTCTTTCCTGCCCTTCCCTTTGTACTATGCCGATTATGCTTTGTTTAAGAATCCGGCCTATATACGTTTAATTGACGGTGGGTCATCCGATAATACCGGCGCTTACCGGATGATTACCGATGGTTTCCGGGATGTCGTTATTGCCGACAATGCTCAGGATGTTGACGGCAGAATGACAGATATCTGTATGTTGAGAAATGAACTGGCTATCCGCCATGGTCTGTATTTTCATGTTCCTGGTCTGACCGATTGGCCCGCTCCCTGCACCGGGATACGTCATCGCTCGATGGAGGACGGTCGCCAGGTTGCCGAGATGTTTCCGGTTCACGACATACAGGCGTCGGATTCAGAGAAACCTTACTTCTATCCGATTCATGCCTGGCCATACCCTTTTCTGCTGGGGTGCATATCAACATCAGAGAGCTTAACCGGGTGTATGAAAAACCCCGATGCTCAACGCGCATGGATTATTAAACCAGCCATTGACTATGCTTACTACATCCGGCGACAGACAGACCGGAATGGCTCTGTTATGGCCTGTGGCAATCAAACGTCTGTGTTAATTCCCTGTGAAACAGCCGCTTTTTTAGTGAATAATTCCACCGTAACAAATGATTATGGTTTTCCCCGCTTTCCACAAAACGGCACTGTCGCTATGACGCTGGACTCAAGTTCTGCTATGTACGGTGCTTATCGTGAGCTGGCGGATTTTTATATGACGACGGCGTTAGCCGCAATCCGCAGGGTAAAGGATCATCCGGAGCTGTTTAATCAGTTAATGGATGTGCAGAAAAACCACCCGCTACCGGCTGCGGAACATAAACCGGCGTTTGAGCGAACGTATCCGGCCGGTGATATTAATCATCCGGGGTGGACTGACAGAATCCGTGATCGAGCACGTAAAAGATTTATGCAGCATTTATGATATTGGCTGACTGAGTCTTAAAACAGGCTGTCAGGTGTACCTTGATGGTCTCTGTTTTTTTTGATGGCACGGGTTCAGGTTTTATCATCCTGAAAATCCCGACCAGGCGCTGCTGACCGCGTTGTTTTGTGGCGGCATGCTTCTTCTGATTTCCCGCTTTTCTTTTTCTCAGGGTTCTCTGATTCCTCTGTCACTGTCTCCCGCTATAAAACGTCTGATAAGGCATTACCGGCCACTGACCAGCAACCTGGCCGCTTATTCAGAGCTGGTCAAGGCAGGGTATTCAGGCATGAATTATGTCGTTTTTGAGCATTTGGCTGCGGATGGCAGCGTCTATGGTGGTCGGGCACGATAAAAATAATACAGCACTGGAGCTTCATATGTCTGATCTGAGTAATCGCGGCGTGGTCTATAAGGGCGCCGGTAAAGTGGCGGTTGAGTCCATCGCTTTCCCTGAGCTGGCACTGGGCAGCCGCAAATGTGAACACGGCGTACTGTTAAAAGTACTGACGACCAATATCTGTGGCAGTGACCAGCACATGGTGCGTGGGCGAACCACGGCACAGGAGGGCCTGGTACTGGGCCATGAAATTACCGGCATTATTCTGGAAAAAGGTCGCGACGTTGAGTTTGTGGATGTCGGCGATATTGTTTCCGTCCCCTTTAATATCGCCTGTGGCCGTTGCCGTAACTGTAAATCGGGTCTTACCGGTATCTGCCTTAACGTCAATCCATCACGTCCCGGAGCGGCTTATGGTTACGTCGATATGGGCGGCTGGGTTGGTGGTCAGGCAGAATACGTCATGGTGCCATACGCTGACTTTAATCTGCTGAAATTTCCTGACCCTGATCAGGCAAAAGAAAAGATTCAGGATCTGACATTGCTGTCGGATATTTTTCCGACGGGTTTTCACGGTTGTGTCACGGCAGGGGTCGGACCGGGCTCTACTGTGTATATCGCTGGTGCCGGACCGGTGGGGCTGGCGGCGGCTGTTTCAGCACAATTGCTGGGAGCAGCCTGCGTGATTGTGGGGGATATGATTGAAGACCGCCTTGCGCAGGCCCGCAGCTTTGGTTGTGAAACCATTGACCTGCGCGGGGATGCCAGCATGGAGGATCAGCTGGAAAAAATTCTCGGCGAACCGGAGGTGGACTGCTTTGTCGATTGTGTGGGCTTTGAGGCTCATGGCTGTGGCTGCAATGCCGGTAAAGAAGCACCGGCGACAGTATTGAATTCTGCGATGCAGGTCACCCGTGCCGGCGGACAAATCGGTATTCCCGGTCTGTACGTAACGGACGATCCGGGAGCGGAAGACGATGCCGCCAAACAGGGAGCGCTGAGCATGCGCTTTGGCCTGGGTTGGGCGAAGTCTCATTCATTTCACACTGGCCAGTGTCCGGTTATGCGCTATCACCGTGCTCTGATGCAGGCAATTTTATTTGATAAAGTGAAAATTGCTGACGCGGTGAATGTACAGATGATTACTCTGGATCAGGCCCCGCAGGGCTACGCGGATTTCGATGGAGGGGCTGCTAAAAAGTTTGTGATTGATCCGCATGGTTCCTTTCATGTGTAGCTGTCGCTGAAGCGCCATTCAGGGCTAATGTATTCCGTCCTCTGATCCCAAAAAATGCTACGCCTGTCGTGGCATTTTTTATGTCTGTCTCCTGACTCTGACACAGGAAGAACTGCCTGTTCTCCGTTACAATGGCGGCTGATCTGAGCTATGCAGAAGGGGACTTATGCTCATACGTGAAGCCACCTCCGCCGACTGGGACAGCATCTGGCCGATTTTCAGTGAAGTCGTCGCGGCCGGTGATACCTATGCTTATGATCCCTCGACCAGTAAGGAGCAGGGTGAAAAAATCTGGTTAGAGATGCCGCGCAAGACCTATGTGGTTGAATCCGGCGGTGCTGTTCTGGCGACTTATTATCTTAAAACCAACCAGGCCGGTCCCGGTAGCCATGTGTGCAATTGTGGCTATATGGTGTCATCCGCTGCCCGTGGGCAGGGACTGGCAACCCGGATGTGTGAGCATTCGCTGCAGGTGGCCAGAGAGCTTGGTTATCGTGCGATGCAGTTTAATTTTGTGGCGGCCTCCAATGAAGGTGCTGTGCGGCTGTGGAGCTGGATGGGGTTTGCGACGGTGGGCCGGCTTCCCGGCGCCTTTAAGCATCCTCATCTGGGTTATGTGGACGCCCTGGTTATGTACCAGACACTCTAGGCAGAAACCGCGGTCTGTGTACTATTCAAAGGCCGCCAACCATTTTTTTAACATACTGTTCAGTGTTTCCTGTTCCTGCTCGTCCAGCATGCTGATTAGCTGTTGCTCCAGTTCAACATGCTCAGTGATGGCGTCACTGATCAGACGGTAGCCACTGTCCGTCAGCCTGACCAACAGACTGCGTCTGTCTTCCGGGTCCGGTAAGCGTTCAATCAGCCCGCGTTCTTCCAGTTTATTCAGACGGTTTGTCATGGCACCTGAACTCAGCATGGCAGACCGGAACAGTACCGTCGGGGTCAGACAGTAAGGTTGACCACTGCGCAACAGGGTCGCCAGCACGTCGAATTCGCCCCACGCCAGACCATACTCCCGGTGCTTAGCTTCAATATCGTGGCGCAGGTGCGTATGCAGGCGTTTAACCCGGCCGATAATGGCCATGGGCGCAGCGCTCAGATCGGGGCGCTCCTGCTGCCATTGGCCGATAATAAAGTCGATATGGTCGGCTTCGTGGTCTGGCATAGATTCTCCGTTATGTGATTCTGGTGTGCTGGCTTGCCGGCAGTTATCCCTATTCTGCCGATAAAATATCTTTATGTGAAGATACTTGATGTTGAGTTGCTTACCCGGTAGGGTGGCGATCTATCTTAACGTGAAGATAAATTATGAAGTCTGCATCACCTTCGGCGGCTGTCTGGCTGCTGGCCGCCATGGCACCGGCACTATGGGGCACAACCTACTTTGTTACCCAGTTCTGGTTGCCCGGCGCCGATCCTCTGTGGCTGGCCACTCTGCGTATCGTGGTTCCCGGGATACTTATGCTGCCCTTTGTCCCTCTGTCTGTCTGGCGCCGGCGCTGGTGGCATATTCTGGTATTAAGCTCACTGAATATCGGCGTCTTTACGGTGCTGCTGTTTGCCGGTATCCAGCGCCTGCCCGGCGGAATGGCGGCGACACTGACGTCCAGTATGCCACTGCAATTGCTGCTGATCCGCGCGCTCATGGGCCGTTTTCCGACGCCGGTGCAGTTGCTGGCCGCGGTGGGTGGTATGGCCGGCGTCGCATTGCTGGTATGGCAATCGCCGACACATGTGGACTGGACCGGCGTATTCTGTTCGCTGTCGGCGGCCACTATTATGTCCGTCGGCGTTCTCCTGATACCCGTGCTGGGCAAAGGCATTAAACCTCTGGTGCTGACCAGTGCTCAACTCAGTTCCGCCGGCATTATTCTGTTAATTGTAGCGCTGCTATCCGGTCAGCCTGTGCCACATCTGGATACCGGTGGCCTGCTGGCCATGGCCTGGCTGGGGCCGGTGACCATGGGAGGCGGTTATTTCATCTGGTTCCGTGCCGTGTCTCAGTTGCCGGTGGATAAAGTGGCTTTCCTGGGACTGATTAACCCGGTGGTGGCGGTGTCCGGCGGCGTTCTGGTCATGGGCGAAGTCATGTCTCTGGCCAAAGTGTTCGCCATTGTCCTGGTGTTGGCCTGTGTACTTATCTCCCAGCATCCGTCTGCCCGCCGCAGTTGAGTGGCTTTTGCTGCTCGCCAGACTAAAACTGGCATCGAAGCTGCAATTCTCCCTGTCATAACGGAAAAGCGCCGGAAAACCGGCGTTTAGTTGTTTTGTGAGTGACAGGAGAATGACCATGGCCGGACAGGGCACCCCGGAAGATGTAATGCGCAGCCTGAATTTTGCTCAGGATGTCAGTAAAGAAATCAAGCAGGCCAATTACCAGATGGATCGCGTTGAGCTTAAGCGCCTGCTGGCGGAGCTGACCGCGGCTATTGCTTCCAGCAAAATGGAACTCAGCCTGTTGCAGGGCGTGTGCGAAGCACGCGACAACGAACTAATCCGTCTCAATGAAGCCCTGGTATATAAGGGCAACCTGCGCCGCCGTGGCGATGGGTATTATAAGTCCATTGACGGACGTCCTTATGGCCAGCCTTATTGCTCCTACTGCTGGGAAGGCAATCAGAAACTGATCCATCTGCATAACCGTATTCTGAGCAAGGATGTGCGGGTCTGTCCGCACTGTAAAAATGAGTACCAGGCGATGCGCACGCCGTTTCTGGAAGCCGAAGGCTACACGGCCTGAGCCGGCCGTTTACTGCACACCTGATTGCGTCGCACTGATCCGCGTTTAACGTTATATTGTATGCCTTTATGGAATAGCGACCGGAATTATTATGCTGAAAGCCAGTGTGAGCATGTTATGTATGACGATGGCCTGTGGTGTTGTGCAGGCAGCGGACGGTGATGACCCGGCACAAGGAAGCGCCTCCGGGGATTCCTCTGCAGCCCGGACAACAGACGATAGCAGTGATGCGCTGGATGAATTAGGGACATTGTTGCCGGAAAGCGGTGAAGCCAAGCGTGAAAAGCTGAATGTTGACACCATATCCCGGGAAGAAATTAAGCCCGCGATCCGTCAGCTGCCTCAGCTGGTGGAGAAAATTCAGACGGAAGAAGCTGCAGCCAACAGTCCTTTTCTGCTGTTGCCTCACAGGCCTAATTATATTCTGCCGGTGACTTACTACTCGAACCCCAGTAATGAAGAAAGAAACCGTATTCTGCAGCACTATTCTGACGATCCGGATGCCACACTGGAAGATGGCAATGATCATATTGAAGCCGTTTTTCAGATCAGTATTAAATTCCAGATTGCCAGTGGCATTATCGGGAAGCTAAGCCAGTTGAGTGTCGGCTATACCAACCGTTCATACTGGCAGGCCTATAACAGCGACATTTCCCGTCCTTTCCGCGAAACCAATCATGAACCTGAGTTAATGCTGAACTGGCAGACCGAAAATAACTGGGTGGATGCTTTCGGTATTGCTCTTAATCACCAATCCAACGGCCAGACGAGTTCCATGTCGCGCAGCTGGAACCGGATTATTTTTAAAGCCATGGGCGTCACTAACTATGGTGTTCTGTCGGGCAAACTGTGGTGGCGAATTCCGGAGGAAGATGACGCCGATCCCTGGGATCCTGAAGATAACGATAATCCGGATATTGACGATTATATGGGGCCCGGAGAGCTGACCATGCGTTTTATGCCGGGTGAACAGATTATTGATGTCACCGTGCGTAATAACTTCAACCCGGATGAAAACCGCGGTGCGTTTCAGCTGGAATGGACCTTTCCGATCTCCAGAAAAGTGAAAGGTTACGGGCTCTTTTTTGATGGTTATGGCGATAGCCTGATTGACTATAACCGTTATCAGCAGCGTATTGGTGTGGGCATTAAGCTGAGTGACTGGTTCTGACATAATGCCGCTTTTAACACGCTGATAAGAACGGAGTTGAGATGTTAACCCTCGGGCTGATCATCAATCCTGTGGCAGGCGTCGGCGGCAGCGTTGGCCTTAAAGGCAGTGACGGTGTCACGGCGCAAGCGCTGGCACGCGGCGCGGAAAAAAAGGCCGCGCTGAGAACGCAGCAGGCGTTGCAACAGTTGCAGCCTGTAGCTGAGCGCTGCCGTTTTCTGACCTGTCCGGGCGAAATGGGCGCTGATGTTCTGCAGGCGCTCGGGTTTTCTTTCGCCTTAATTGACGCCGATATCCCGTTACAGAATACCGGTGCGGAACATACCCGGTTGGCAGCCCGCTGTATGGCGGCTGAGGGCGTGGACCTGCTTCTGTTTGCCGGCGGTGATGGAACAGCGCGGGATATATGTGCCACGGTAGGGGAAAACATCCCGGTACTGGGCATTCCTGCCGGCGTTAAAATTCATTCTTCCGTGTACGGCATCACCCCGGGAGCCACCGGCGAAGTGGTGCGGGCGTTACTGGAAGGGCAGCTGATTGATCTTAAAGAAGCAGAAGTGCGGGACCTGGACGAAGAGGCATTTCGTAATAATCAGGTACGGGCCAAACATTACGGTGATATGCGTGTCCCCCAGCTTGGCCATTTTGTGCAATCTGTCAAAATGGGCGGAACCGAATCTGAAGAGCTGGTGCTGGCCGACATCGCCGCCTTTATGACTGATGAAATGGAAGCCGATACCCTGTATCTGATCGGTTCCGGTAAAACCACCCAGGCGATAATGGATGAACTGGGGCTCGACAATACCTTGTTGGGAGTGGATGCGGTGGTGAATGGCCAGCTGGTGGGACAGGACCTTACCGCTGCTCAGATCAGCGCTCTGCTGGCGGAATATAAAGCAGCCCGTGCCATTGTCAGTATCATGGGTGGACAGGGCCATATTTTTGGACGTGGTAATCAGCAGTTCAGTGCACCCATACTGCGCCAGCTGGGCAAAAAACAGGTTTTGCTGGTGTCTGCCAAAAGCAAGCTGACAGCCCTTAAGGGCCGTCCGTTAGTCATCGACAGCGGCGATCCGCAGCTGGATAAAGAGTGGGCCGGCAGCATGGAAGTCATCACTGGTTACCGCGATCAGGTTGTGTATCCTCTGACGTGAGGCCTGTGCCTGTGGTTAACGGCTGCCGTCAGTTGACGGTGAATTTTTCCACCGTGGCGTTCATTCTCGCCGCCAGTTCAGCCAGCGCGTGGCTGGCTGAGGCTGCCTGCGATGCCTGCTCGCGACTGGTTCCGGCCAGATCATTGACGCGCACCACATTGCGGTTAATTTCATCCGCCGCGTAGCTCTGTTCTTCTGCGGCTGTCGCCACCTGATTATTAAGATCGCTGATTTGATTAATGTTCTCATAAATCTGTTTCAGTGCCTGGCTGGCTTCACGGACTTTTTCAATGCCTGATTCCGCCCGCTGGCGTGATTTTAATACCGTACTGACGACGTTCTCTGTGCCTTTATTAAATTCGGTAATGGTCTGACTGATAGACTCGGTGGATTCCTGCGTTCTTTGCGCCAGAGTCCGTACTTCATCAGCAACCACGGCAAAGCCACGGCCCTGTTCTCCGGCCCGCGCCGCTTCAATAGCGGCATTCAGAGCCAGCAGATTGGTCTGTTCGGCGATGCCATTAATTTCTTCGAGAATCGCGCCGATACTGCTGCTGTCGGTTTGCAGACGCTCAATCGCCTGTGAGGCACCGAGAATTTCTTCGACCAGCAGTTCAATTTCATTACGGGCTTCATCAGAAATATTCCGGCCCTGAGAAACTTCTTTGTGCACTTCTCCGACTGCATTGGCGGCATGATTGGCGTTGCCGGCAATATTCTGAATGGTGGATGTCATTTCATTCATCGCAGTAACGGTCTGCGCTACTTCATCCTGTTGTAAATGGCTGGCGTTACCCACTTCACGGGTGATCACTGACATTTCTTCGGAGGCTGTGGCGACTTCAGATGCTCCGGCTTTTACCTGGTGAACCGTGTCCCGCAAGGTGGTCAGCAGTGAATCAAAAGCGGCCGAAAGAATACCGATTTCGTCGCCGGATTTGTGGCTGGTTAAGCGCGTCAGGTCCAGATCACCGGAAATTTGCCGGATGTTCTCTGTGATGTACTGCACCGGTTGATAAATAGCGCGGGAAACCAGAATAGTCAGCGCCGCAATGACCACAAAGGTAACGGCAATACTGATGGCCAGACTCGTATAGATGGACTGACGTTCTTCCTCCATTGCGCTGGTGATTTCTGTTTTTAACTGATCAAACGAAGATTCTGTCTGGTGAATTACCTGACGCATTTCGCCGCGCAGACCGGAGCTCTGATCAAGCCCGATGGTTTTTTCTTTGTTAAACAGGGCGCGGAACCTTTGCTGATAGGTTGCCAGCTTATCGCTTACCTGAGAATCACCCGCTAAGGGGCTGTCGGCCAGAGCGGTACGGAAACCGTTGATCTGTTGATCAAATTTATCCATGTACTTGGGGTCGTAGCGCAGCATAAAGTCTTTTTCATGCCGCCTTAACATCAGCATGTGGTAAAGGAGCTGGTAGTCACCTGCGGACTGAGCGGAATCTTCTATATCGTGAACGGCACTGCGCAGTGCTCCGTACAGACCGCTTTTAGGGTCCAGGCCTATTTCTTCCTGTTGATCCGCAAGCCGGTAAAAGACGTCACTGTATTCATCGATCTGCTGTTTCAGCTCATTCGCGTAGACGGTCGGGAGATCACTTGCCTGTAACTGGCGGATCAGTTCCTGAATATGCTGTTGGGTCAGCTCAGTGTTTTCATTGAATGTAGCCACATACTTCATGTCTTTACGGGCGAGGAAGTCTTTTTCATTACGGCGCAACATCAGCATATCGGAATGAATCAACTGCTGCTGAAACAGGATACTGCTCAATTCATCGAGCTGAGAAAAACGCAGAATCGACAGACCTGAGGTGATCATAAGCCCGGCGACAACCAGAGCAAGAATGATCAGATGTTTGATTCTGATAGAAAGGCGGCTAAGGAACATAGTGCAACCCGGGTAGTATTCGTTTCACAAAGCATAGCCTAATTGTGCGCTATTGCCGGGCCTCTGGCGGAGCGGTTTTGTGGCTTAAAAATCCAGGTTTATCGGGCCGGTTTTTGTATCGCCTATGCGAATAACCGATAGGTTGATTGCTATTTTGTGCTCAAAATTACCATTAATTACAAAAACAAACAGCCGCTATTCATTGAAGTTAGTATCAGTAAAACAAGGGGTTAGGGTGTTATTTCGGATTATTTGATCCGCATGACATTTTTATGACGAATACTGGTAGTGGGTTTCTGGTAAGTCCTGAGGTTTAATAGGTGTATTAGTTGATTCCCCTGTTAATAAAAGACGTTATGAAGTGCTGTTTCTGTGGAAAGTCGGCGTTAAAAGGCGGTACGCCGACGACGGTACCCGGTACCGGTATTGCCCATCAGGAGTGCTATAAAAAACACCTGATTGACGAGCGTGTGTTCAAGACGCTGAACCTCAGACACCTGCAGGACAGCGAGCTCAGTGAACTCTCCGATCTGGTACAGATGGAGAAAAACGCACGCAATCCTGCGGCTGGCGAGATTGATCTCTGGGATTGATATCCGGCTGGTTAAATTGATTCAGCGCACTCTATGCAAAAAGAATTATGCAGGCATATCGTATAATCGTTTGGTTGTAACCGGCTTGTGGGTATACTCATTCTGTCTATCACATAAGAAATATAAGGTTATATCATGACGCAATCTGCTGATCAGTTTAATACTGCCACTAAGATCATTCACTGGCTGTCGGCTTTGGTCATTTTTGGCCTGTTGGCGGTTGGTTTTATTATGGAAGGTATGCCGCGGGGGCCGGAAAAGTTTGAGCTGATCGGCTTACATAAGTCCATCGGGGTGTTGGCGCTGCTGCTCATTATTATCCGTATTCCTGTGCGTATTATGAATCCGGTCGGTCCGTTACCCGGTACGCCACGTCAGGATGTGATCAAAGCCAAAGCACTGCAGGGGCTGTTGTATCTGATGATGCTGGTGATGCCGGTAAGTGGCATGCTGATGAGCCAGAGTGCCGGATATGACGTGGCCTTTTTCGGACTTCCGCTGCCGGCGCTGATGGCAGAGAGTGAAGGTGCCCATGAATTTTTTGAAGCCGTCCATGGGCTGGGCGCCTGGGCGTTGATTCTGCTGCTGCTGGCGCACATAGGCGCGGCGCTGTTGCATCATTTTAAAATGAAAGACGATACATTACGCCGTATGACCTTTAAGAAATAATGGCGTCAGGCAATAAAAAACCCGGATGAATCCGGGTTTTTTATTGCCTGTAATGCGGTTCAGAAAGGATTCAGTTCCAGTACCACTTCATTGCCTTCGATACGGACGTCCTGCAGCATCATCCGCGCCATCGCCTGTGTCATTTCCTGATCGCTGAGCGTATAAACCGGCTGTTTTTCCATCTCAGGTACAACGGCATTCTGCAGTATGGAAATCAGTTGTGGCTGTAAAGAGGCGGACAGCCCCTTAAGGTCCAGTTCAGTGACTCGGGCGTCGTCAATGAAGAAACTGTAATTGTCTTTCTGGTAACGGACTTTGCCATCAACTGTCACCATACCCTGGCTCTGCAGGCCGATCCTTGTTACCACCCGGGCATGGGCGCGGATCTGCGCACGCTGATGGTCTTTCAGCAGGGTAAGCTGTGGCTGAGTTAACGTCAGGGTGAATATGCCACGCTGCTGAATCAGAGGCATGCGTTCATTCAGCGCCTGCTGCAGCTGCAGCTCGCTGACGCGCATTTCGTAGGCGTCGCTGACTGCACTGGCGAGTACCATGATCAGTAAAAGCGCAGACCGGGGGCCCGTCAGGGCGGCATATATTTTCTTCACTGACGTACCTTTTTTATTTTCTGATCAATCTGCCATTTCCAGAAAGCTGCCAGCAGAGAACCACTGATGTTATGCCAGACACTGAACAGTGCACCGGGCAGTGCTGCTACCGGGCCGTAAAATTTAATGGCCAGCGCCACGCCCAGCCCTGAGTTCTGCATACCGATTTCAATGGCAATGGTGCGTGCCTCAGCCTCGGTCTGACCATTCCAGCGGGCGATGCCATAACCCAGAGCCAGCCCCAGCAGATTATGAATAATGACAGCGCTGGCGGTGGTGATGCCCAGCGTACTGATTTCTTCGGCATTCAGAGACACCACAATACCTATGATGGCGAGGATAAAAGCGCTGGCGATATCCGGCAGCTTGCTTTGAATACTACGGCCTATCTGAGGCAGGTAGTGGTTACACAACAGCCCGGCCAGTATGGGCAATACCACCATTTTACCGATGCTGAAAATCATTCCGCCGGTATCGACCTGGACATTGGCCGATGCGTAAAAAGCGACCAGCCAGGGGGTCAGCACTACGCCCCACAGGGTGGACATCAGTGTCATGCTGACGGACAGCGCTACATCGCCGCGGGCAAGAAAGGTCATCACATTGGATGCGGTGCCGCCTGCACAGGCGCCGACAATAATCAGGCCGATGGCCAGGTCATCAGGCAGCGACAGAATCTTCACCAGTAAAAATGCGATTAACGGCATAATGGCAAACTGCAGCAGTACGCCCAGCGCGATGGGTTGTGGTTTATTCCACACGCGCCGGAAGTCCTGCCAGCGCAGCGTCAGCCCCATACAGAACATAATGATGGTGAGGAAGGGGACGATCGCATCCTCCAGACTGCGCAGAGGTTGCGGATCGTACCAGGCGGCCAGACTGATAATAATGGCCAGAAATGGAAAGTATCGGTTGATGGACAGCATACTGATTCCCCGCGAATGGGCCGCTATCTTACCTCAAGCCCGCACGGAACTCAGCCCGCCAACCGGTTGCTTACCATTCGGCATCCTGAGCGGTTTCTTCTGCCGGGCTGCGGTTCAGAAAGCGCACCATGGCGCGGCTGACAAACCGCGGGGTTATCTGATTCAGCATCCACATCAGACTGAACATAAGACTGACCGGGCGGTGAGTCTTAGGATCATGAATCTGTTCCAGCACACTGTTGGCGACGTCGCCGGCGTTAAGATTAACCCCCAGTCGGTCAAGCACGGGGGCGCCGCTTTCCTGATTGTTCAGCATTGGGGTACTGACGAAGGGGGGCATCACGTCGCAGACGCGGATGTCGTAGTCTTCCCACTCCAGTTGCAGGGCTTCTGTCAGCCCACTGACGGCAAATTTGGATGCTGAATAGCTGGCCATATGCGGAATACCATAGGTGGCAGAGGCCGAACTCATATTGATGACGGTGGACCCCGGGCTGTTCTTCAGATACGGAAAAGCTGACTGGCAGCAGTGAATAACACCCATAACATTCACGTTCATTATCTGTTGGTGGTGGCGGGCCGGAATGTCTTCAAAGCGATCAATTCTGAGAATACCGGCGCTGTTAAACAACACATCCAGCTGGCCACCCCATTGCATGGCGAATTCTCCGATGACCTGTTCTACCCGGTCAGCGTCGGTCACATCCAGTTGCCAGCGTGATACGCGGGCTGGATCCCAGTCTGAGGTGGATTCGCTGAGGGCGTATTCATCAATATCCGCAAGGCCGATAATCCAGCCCTGATGGTACAGTTTTTCCGCGGTAGCAAAGCCGATGCCGGAAGCGGCACCCGTAATAAAGGCAGTCTGTGGCATAGTTCTTATTATTATTTTGTGGCAGGTAACGTCCTATTCTGCCGTTTGCTGCAGGGACATCAATGGTAATCTGCGCCATGTCACCATCGGCAGAGCAAAAAAAACGGCCCGTGAAGGCCGTTGTTAATGATGATCAGAACCTTGGCCGGGCTTCCCGCTCAACCTCGTCCAGTGACGGCCAGCCATCGACAGGGCCACCCTGAGTGATCAGCAGCCAGGGTTTTTGTTTTTCGATAATGGCCTCACGGAATAACGCCAGAACGTCTTCTTTTGTGAGTTTTTCAACCTCTGCGGCAATCGCCGTGGTGGTATCGAAGGTCCAGCGTTCACTCTCAATATCGCGCCAGAAGCGGCCTGCTTTTTCGTTCATGTTTTTTGGTTTTTCCAGCAGCAGGGTAATCAGCCCCTGACGGTACGAGGCAAATTCTTCATCGCTCATATCGGCCAGCGTCTGTTCATAACCGGCGAAGAAAGACAGCGTCTGATCCAGGATCTCCTGTGGAGCGGACGACGGAGACTGAACAATAAAGGCCAGTGCCGGTACGTCGCGCTGCGGGTATGGCGTGGCGAACACGACGTAACCCATCTGCAGTTCTGTACGGATGCGCTGGTAATAAGGGGAGCTGAGAATCTGCCCGAGCAGTGAATAGCGCGCCCGGTTGGCATCACTGGTGTCCTGACCCTGAATGTACAGAACATTGGCACTGTCCTGGTGATCCAGCGTCAGGTTCTGCTGATGCTGACCCTGTGGCAGCTTAACAATGGCTGAACGCTGCAGAAAATCGGCGCTGGCGGGAAAATGCCGGTCGACGATATCAGCCATCTCAGTGGCTTTCTCTTTGCTCATGGTGCCATGCACGTACATCTGCGTTGCCAGATCATCCTGTACGCTGGCGGCGAATGTCAGTACATCCGCGCGGCTGACATCGTCCAGAGCTGCCAGCAGTTCGGACGGGTCAAACGAGGGTTCGTGCAGCCAGAGTTTCAGAACATCCAGTTCACGCTCATAAGGTTTGTTTTTCAGCTGGTTGGCCAGGCTGCGTTGCAGCGAGGCCTTGTAACGTTCAAAGCTGTCTTCGCTGAGATTAATGTTGTCCATTTCACTCAGAATGCGCTCCAGCAGTTCCGGCATTTTGTGCTGGTAGCCGCCCAGGATCAGTTGCAGTCCACGGCCGGTGGCGCTCAGACTGTAATCCAGACCGGCCATCGCCGCCGGATAACTGTAGGTGTTCAGGGCTTCTCTGACGGAACGGGTATAGAGCTGTGCAAGAACCCGCTGGCGGCTGCTGTTCTGAACACTGGCTTTCTGTAGCTGAATCACCACCCGGGATTTCGGCTGTTCAAACTGATGTTCCGGGTAGTACCACAGACGGCGGCCTGGCTCATCAATAATGCGCTCCGGTGTGTCCTGCGGTGCACTGGCATGCAGTTCAAAATCGGTCGGAATAAACGGATTGGCCTCGGGTAAATGCAGTTCATCCAGATCACTGGTATCGACAGTGGCATCGTAACCGGACGGGCGGATGCGTATCGGCGTGCCATACCATGGATCTGTGGTATCGGTGGCAACGCCGGGTGCAATCAGTGTGCGCAGCATATGGTCGGCGCCCAGCGCTTCCAGGTACGGCTGCATGACTTTGTCGGGGGCCGGCAGCCAGTGGTAATCACCATAAATAACATCCGTCTCCGGGTAGACCTGCATATTGCTGCTCAGACGGACGACATAATCTGACAGGCGCCCATGCTCCTGAAAACGGAAGGAGAGTTCACTGAGTTGCTGTTGCTCGGTAAATATATAATCCGGAATCGGGGCTGATTTAATCAGATCAATGTAGTGCATCAGCGCCTGGGTAATATTATCGACATGCAGCAGGCCGAGTTTGGTCAGGCGGATCTGAACGACCAGCGTGGTTTCAAATTCAGTTCCCATGGAGCGGCCGGCGCTGAGCCCTTCTGCCCAGCCTTTTTCTTTCAGAAACGCCAGCAGACTGCCTTCGCCTTCATGGCCAATCAGACTGGAGATCACCTGTACCGGTTTATATTGGTAAACCGAACGGGTCTCCGGCATGGCAAAGGTAAACTGCAGGCGGCGGATTTCTTTTACCGGTTCGATATTCATATCCAGCGGCAGCTGGCCCGGTTTAAACAGCGGCGGACGCTCTGACCGGGGCTCTGTATGGTGCACCGGCACATCGGCAAAGTGGCCCCGCGCCCAGGTTTCCAGCTGGTCCAGCGAATAGTTACCGGCAACCACCGCAGTCATGCGCTCAGCCGAGTAGTGTTTTTTGTAAAACTCCAGCAGATCATCCCGTACTTTATCCCCTTCGCGGTCCGACAGGGTATCCAGATTGCCGGTGGCAAACTGAGAGAAAGGATGCTGAGGATTCATAGCCATTTTTTCGGCGGAATATATACGGCGGAAATCGTCCCGCAGCTTGGAGCTGTATTCAGCGTGGACGGCATTTTTTTCCCGCTCAACATAAGCGGCATCGAATGTCGGCGAAATAAAGAAAGGGGCAAAGCGATCCAGTGCGCCTTCCAGAGCCTTATTGTCGATTTCAAAGAAATAGGTGGTCTGGCTGTGCGCTGTGAAGGCATTGTGGCTGCCGCCGTGGCGGCTGATATAGGCCTGATATTCCCCCGGTTCCGGGTAAGGCTCGGTACCGAGGAACAGCATATGCTCGAGGAAATGCGCCAGTCCTTCGCGGTCTGCAGGATCATCACCGCTGCCGACATCAACAGTCACAGCGGCAGCCGCTTTCTGTGAGTCCGGCGTGTTGACCAGCATGACCTGCAGGCCGTTGTCGAGAGTGACGGTGCGGTAATTGAAGGTGTCGGCCGGGCTGACGGTCAGTTCCGGCTGGTTTGAATATCGGATCATAGAGTATGCAATAGCGGCCAGAACGATGATAAAAAAGGTCCAGTAACGGGGCGAGAACATGCCTTCTCCTGCAGCTGGTATGGGTTAATGAGCGGTGCCCTGAGAACCGGAGATCGCCTGGGCATCAGCCAGGGTATGGCGTTCCGGGTTCAGTTGGTCAATCGCACTGAGACGCTGTTTACAGTCTTCCAGTTCCGCCAGTAACAGCGCGAACTGCTGCTCAAACGCTTCATCAATCACGGCGTACAGATTTTTCACCGGGTCTTCTGCGCTGGCCGCCTTGGGGTCTTTCAGTGCTTTCAGACAGGCGAGCGCTATCTGGTGGTAAGCTTGGTCTTTATTCACGGTCGGGCTCCTGTTTGAAGGCGCCTATCATACAGGATTCCTGTGCCTTTGCTGAGTGATCTGTCGGTTCTCTCAGCCGATTTCTCCGTCTGATGAGAACCAGGCCAGCTGATCACTGCTGACCACCGCTGACAGCAGGTTGCCGGACAGCCAGTTAACATTGCTCTGATGGGCAGACGCCAGCGATTCGGTGTTGTCCATGTTCGGGGCATATATCACCAGCTTGTGATCATGCATACGCTGCAGCAGGCGCCGGCTCTGGGGCAGCGACTTGCTGTTGCGCATATGGGTCAGAAATTCAGGAGCCAGGCTGACGCCCTGGATCGGCAGGCCCAGTAACTGCCGGGAATTGACAAAGCTGCGGCCGAAGTTGGCGATGAAAATCCGGCATCCGAGGGTGCGCAGTTCGTCGCGCCAGCTCAGGTCTTCTTCGGCCTGGCTGAGTACGCAGTCTTCGCCCAGAATAACCGTCAGCCCGTTACCGGCCTCTGCAGCGCCCGGGTTGGCAGTGTTGAGGGCGGTGGCAAACTGGCGGATACCTTCGTCCGGGTGTTCGGCGGCGGTGATGATGAACTGCAGCTCGCGGTTGTTGAAATGCTGGCGCCAGATCACCGTCATATCGGCAATCCAGGCTGGCCAGTCGCTGCTGCCGGCCAGATGCTCTGCCGGCACCTGCAGCGCGACCAGCTCACCAAGCTGGTTAAACACAGGTAATGCATTGTGCTGGCTGTGGGATTTGCGGCCGCTTTGTGGGTTATCCGGCGTGTCCGGTTCGGATTCTGCCGGTTTCACCATGCTCTGCAGGCCAAGGCGCATGCGCAGCCATTCACTCCAGTCGGTGATATCCGCGGGTTTCTCTTCAATGCTGATCTCAGGGGCCAGCATCAGATTCTGACCCTGATAATTCATGGCCTGATTGAAATCCTGCAGAATATTTTCCTGCAGACTTTCCGTCTGGGTATGGGGCACGGCGGCCGGCAGGAGGATCAGAAAGGTGTTGGGTTGGGGCGAATAAATTTCATACAGGTCGTCGGTGGCGGCCTGCAGCCGTTCATAGCACATGGCGGAAAGATCCATGCTGATGGGGTCGCCTGGCAGAGACACCACCATCAGCTGAGGCTGGCGGCTGGCCAGATCGGCGGCCTGTTGCAGGCGCTGCAGATGATGTTCGCCGGAGTAGCGTTTGAGTTCATCGTTAATGTCGCGGTCGGGATTCAGGTCTTCTGAGACCCAGTTGCACGAGCACAGCCGGTATTGCTCACCCAGCGGGGCGATGGCCATCCAGGCCTGGTGTTTCTGCTGGCTGGGGCCGGTCAGGTTAAAATGGCCCAGCCAGGTTTTACCTTCTTCAACCTGGCGTGTCACTTCAGTCTCCAGCGTGACCGGCATGGCCGACAGTGCCTGGGCGAAAAGATTGACGCCCAGCAGGTCTTCTTCGTTGCATTGTAACGCCCGGCACATCGGGGCATTGGCCAGCCGTACAATCCAGTTACTGTCAGTCAGGAGTGTGGGCTGCTGAGTCTGCAGTTGCTGGCCCAGCTGGTGCATACGGTCGAGCAGGGCATGCTGTTTGAGCCCTTCTTTGATGTCCATGGTCAGCAGCAGATTGTCCCATGGTTTGGCCACAAAGCGGTGTACATCGCCGTCGGCCCAGGCCCGGCGCAGTTCACTGTAATCCACCTGGCCGGATAACAGCAGGCGGTAAGTGGTCGGCGACACGCGCCGGGTTTCACGGCACAGCGAGAGGCCGTCCATGCCCGGCATCTTGTAATCCGTGACCATCAGGTGAATATCATGACGGGCGAGAATCGCCAGGGCTTCATCGCCGTTGCTGGCTTCATGAATACTCAGGGGTTCAGCACGCAGCATGCGGCGAATGGCATGGATAATCCCGGCTTCATCATCAACCAGTAAAATATTGTGCTGCATTCTGCGTCTCCCTGAGAATAATCCTGTGCAGTGAACTCTAGCATCCGCCATGGCTGGCGATAAGCCATTCCGCCTGCTGGTCTTTGCGGATTTTTTCGGATTTCTCCTTGCAAAGACGAAAGGCTATCTATACTGGAGTCAGTGTAGTAGCCAATTTGAGATCATGCTGTGAGGGATAAACAAGCTTTAACCACGGGTGAGGTCGCTAAATACTGTGGCGTGAATTTCCGCACAGTAATCCGCTGGATTGAGCGCGGCCATCTGGATGCCTACAAGCTGCCGGGGCGCGGTGACAACCGTATTCCCGTGAACAGCTTCATCAGCTTTCTGCAGGACAATAATATGCCTGTACCGGAAGATCTGGCGCTGGGTGGGCGAACGTTAGTATTACTGGCGCAGGAAAACGACCCGACAGGCGACATCGCCTCTTTTGTCCGCCGCGCAGGCTGGGAACCCCTGATTACCACAGATCCGATTCAGTTCGGTTATCTGCTGGCTCAGCATCAGCCGGGGGCCGTGGCGGTGTCCGCTTATCCTCAGGCGGCGTCGGTGACGCGTCTGTTACGCGATTGTGACCGTGAGACGCTGACTCTGATGCTGAGTTGCAGCAGTCAGACGCATGATGCACCAGAAGGCTGGTATGCCTATCACTGGCCGTCAGATCAGACGGCACTCTCCGATATTCTCAGTGGTGACGCGGCTGCCTGAGCAGCCCGCCACCGTCGTTCTTAGTCTCTGGCTTCAGAGCACACTGCCATAAGGAATAAAACGGTTATCCGTCATGGCCTTCAGGGCGCGGATTTCGGCTTTTTCCGGCAGCAGATCATGCGCCTTCATGTAACGGAACAACCAGATAGCCGGATTGGATGCACCGCATTCCCAGCCCGGAAACTGCATTTCGGCCAGGGTAAAGAAGCGTGCAAGGGGGAAAAGGTCCTTTTCCGGTAAGCTTTTAATGGCCTCCTGCCAGTGACTTTCCGGCAGCCTGATCCAGCCCTGAGCCTGTTGCAGCTGTGACTCACCAATCTGGCTTTTCGCCGCTTCGGTATCGTCTTTTACCAGCTCAGCAAGGGCTGCGAATTGCAGCAATACTGCGCTGTCGATCGCTTCGCTGTCTGCGTTTGCCGGTACCCACTCTGTAATCATTAATCAGACCTCTGCGTATTATTCTGTTGCCGTCCCTAGGATATACTATGCGGCGCTTACAGATAAGGAATGCTGTAGTGAACAGTCAATACAGGTATTACCCATAGCGACAGAGAGACTTCATGCAGGACCCTTACGCCGATATACGCCCCTATAACGATCAGGAAGTCAGACCCGTGCTCAGCCGGCTGGCCGGTTCTGCGCAACTGATTAATGCGCTGATTCATTACCGTTATCCGTCGATGCCACGCTGGCTGATGGCTCTGTTGCGCCCTTTGATCAGCCATCGCCTGCGCCGCCATATCGGTCGCGTTGAGCATGTGGAAGATTTCCAGAACATGGTTGCCCGCTGGGTTGAAACCTTAATGACGCATTCCACCGATAACGTGGTTGTACGCGGGCTGGAAAAACTCAATAAAGATCATGCGTATCTGTTGATTTCCAATCACCGTGATATTGCCATGGACCCGACCCTGATCAATTACAGCCTGCATCAGAAAGGCTGGCCGACCAGCCGCATTGCCATCGGCGATAATCTGCTGCGTAACCCGGATATCGCCGACATCATGCGGCTGAATAAGAGTTTTATCGTCAAGCGTTCGCTGGCCAATAAGCGCGAAAAATTACGCGAGTTACAGCGACTGTCCGGTTATATCCGGGAATCGCTGGAAGCCGGACAATCGGTATGGATCGCACAGCGGGAAGGGCGGGCAAAGGACGGCATCGATAAGACGGACAAAGCCGTTCTGAAAATGCTGGCGCTTAACGGCCGTCAACGTGATGAAAACTTTGCCGATACCATGGCGGCCATGCGCCCGGTGCCTGTGTCCATTCAATATGAGTGGGACCCCTGCGACGCTGAAAAAGCCCGCGAGCTGGTGATCCGCAGTGAATCCGGCCGTTATGAAAAATCCGGCGATGAAGATACCCGCAGTATTCTGCAGGGGCTGACCGGTTTTAAAGGACGTGTGTTTGTGGATTTTGGCGAACCTCTGAGTGGCGATGATATTGCCTCGGCAGAAGCGATGGCGGCGGCCATTGATCAACAGCTGCTGCAATTAACAGAAGTGCTGCCGGTACACCAGGCCGCCGCCAGTTTAGCCCGCGGCGAAGCCTGTGATGCGCCGGAATTGGCCAGTGCGGCAGCGGAACTCAGACGCCGGACTGAGTTTCTGAGTCCGGAACAGGCGCAGCGCCTGCTGCAAACTTATGCCGTACCGGCGCAGGGAAATAGCGATTTATGAAAAGACTGATGATTGTTCTGCTCACCACATTGGTGCTGAGTGGTTGTCCGGAGCTGGGCCGTCACTGGAGTGATCAGACTGAAACTCTGTACGTGGATTCTTACAAAGTTCAGTGCGACGATAACGCGTCCACTCTGTGTTTCCGGGTCCGTGAAGATTCTTCCGACAGCTGGGAAACCGCACCGCAGGACTTCACGGGTTTTTCGTCCTTTGAATGGGGATATCGTTACACCGTTGAGGTTGAAACCAGTTTTGATAACCATGGTGACCCTGAATCTTACGATTTTAAATCGGTTATCGATCGTGACCCGGTGACCTCTGATGAAGCATCAGTCATTCTCACGCTGTATACGGATACCGGTATTCTGCAGCAGTTAAGCGATACTGAGTGGTCATTAAGCGGCGACGTTTCCTTTACGTGTGAAACCTTCTGCAGTGATCTTCTGACCGCGGTTAATAACAGTTATGTGACACAGCTGGAGTTTAACGTACAGGAAAATACCGTAACACTGAGCGCTTTTATCTGTGCTGCCGCCGAAGATGATTTTCAGTCAGAGTGTGCGGGAGAAAGCGAAGAAGACTGGTACATTGCGCACTTTATGTCGGAATGTGGTTACAGTGAACCTCAGCTTTGCTATCTGTATAAACTGAATGAAGGCGCAGATTATGAATTATTACCGCTGGATGACGGTATCAGTGATTTTGAGTACGAGTGGGGCTCACGCTATGACATCCGCGTTAATAAAACTCAGTCTGCGGCCGGCAACCTGCAGGCGGCTGAGCTGATTGAAGAAAATACCAGCCCTGAATCCCGCATTGGCAGCAGTTATTCATTTCTCTTTATTGTTGACGGTGAAGCCGTTAACCGCAGCAGCGGTGGCAGTCTGACGATGTACGATCTCAGTGAAACTTTCGACTGTGGCAGCTACAGCCTGTGCCAGGATATCAATGACTATATTGAAGATAATGGGGATTACCATCAGCCGGAATATATGCTGTTAAGAGCCTATGTGGATGCCGGTGACGTGGTGATTCTGGATGTCGTCTGCCACGACGAGTCGCGTACGGATTTCCGCCAGTGTGTGACGGATGAGGATGAGCCAGAGGATATCAACTGGAATATCTGAGCAGAGTGTTCTGCTCAGATTCACTGGTATTATTGGCGGTTCAGCAATTCCACAATTCTTTCCTGGCTCTTTCCGGCTACCGGTGTAGCCGGAAATTCGTCAGTAATCTTACGGAAGTAAGCTAACGCTTTCTGATAGTTCCCCGCCTGATTGTACGGGCTCATGTAAATCAGACCCAGCTGATACAGAGAGCGCGCGCGCATGTTATCGGACGATGCTTTGTTGTTATAGAGCACCAGATAAACACTCTCCGCTTCGGCAATGCGGCCCTGCGTAATGGCACGCTCACTCATGGCGGTGAGTTCCGCATCATAAGGCGTGGTGTTTTTTTGCAGCAGTTTATTGCGATCTGCCTGGCGCAGCAGTTGGTCGGCAGATAGTTGCACCGGGTCCTGCTGGCGCTGGTTGAGAATTGCGAGACGTTTTTCGATTTTTGCTTTCAGACGTGAGTCCGGGAACTGCTGGCGGTGCAATAAAAAATATTGACGCGCTTTGTCATCGTCTCGCTGTTGGTTAAAACGGTTCATATACAGAAGTGCCAGCTGGTACAGTGCCAGCGATTTCATATTTTCTGAGTAGTCTTCTGCGTTATAGCCTTTCAGATAGGTGGCTGCTGCCTGTTCGGTGCGGTTGCGGCTGATGGCCTGTATTGAATAAGTCAGCAGATCGGGCTCATCTTCCAGTGCCGCCGCCGCCCGGACTTTTATATCTTCATCATGACGGGCCAGCTGATGCCCGCCTGCTTCAGCCACCAGCAGTGGCGTGGCTGCGGCACATCCGGTGAGGATAACGACTGCCACGGCAGTCATCATAAGTCTGATCATTGTCGTATCCCTGATCGTAATTATTATTGGTGAGTGACTTTATTTTAAAGAGGGGAGGACAACAAAAAAAGGTGCAGCTGAGCCAGCACCACGGAACTCCGTGGCGCAACGCTCATGAAAAGGCGGGCAGAGGCCTGATTTAAAGATAAAATGCAGCGGCTATGCCGATCAGGCCGCCCAGCAGGGCGCCGCCGAGCAGGCCGGTCAGCATCGCTCTGGCGCTGGCTTTCTTCTGTGCCAGCAGTATGTCTTCCCGCAGCACAGTCAGTTCTTCTTCCATTGCAATGCGGTCGTCGGCCATCATGTGAAGCAGGTCATCCACGTTTTTCTTCACCAGTTTATCGGCGACGGCGACGGCCAGACGCTGGTTCTGATTGCGTGTCTTCTTAAACAGCGCGGCTTCCGTCAGGCTGGCGTTAATGTCTTCCTGCAGACGTGCCGTATGCTGAGACATTCTGGCCTGCATCAGGTCCAGTTGTGTGCTCTGGGAAGCTTTCAGGCCACGTGCGTGTTCATCCACGCTGGCTGTCAGTTCGTTTCTGATGTCTTCCAGTGCCTGCGTCAGGTTTTTCTGAATCAGCTTATCAATTTCAACCAGAGGAATGGCCGGCGGATGCGTGCCCGCAGGCTCGTCATTGGCGGCCGGTTTATCCAGCGACTGAATCACGGCCATCACGGCTTCGTGACTGGCGGGTTTGGCCAGCACACCATTGGCACCGTGGGACAGGGCCATATCCTGATACTCCTTACCTTCTTTTGAGGTGTACATAATGGTAGGAATAGAGGCTGTGCGCGGGTTGGATTTAATCAGTTGCGTGGCTTCCAGACCGTCCATGCCTGGCATCATATGATCCATGAAAATCACATCCGGCTGCTGTTTCTCCAGAAATCTGAGCGCTTCTTCCGCGCTTTCGACCGCCTCGGCATTGACGTTGATTTTGCTCAGCAGGCGCTGCAGCATCATACGTGCTGATTTAGAGTCATCGACGACCAGGGCTTGGCGGATTGTCATGGGGCGGATTCCTGAAGCTAAACTGAGTCAATAAGACCAACTTGCCGGGGTTACGTCAATACTCCGGCACTTTTTGCCGTGCGTATTTGCGCATTTCCTTGCTGAGTGGGGGAAATAACTGAATATGCGGCGCTGATCTGCCATAATCCATGGGTTGTTTAATGGATCATGCAATCACTCTATGACCGCTGCTAATCATGCCGTGTTGATCAAACGTGCGGCCACCGCCTCTATTGTTACTGCTGTCACACTGATGCTGGCAAAAGTATTTGCCTGGAGCGTGAGTGATTCCGCCAGTGTTCTCTCTTCTCTGCTCGACTCTCTGATGGATATTGCCGCGTCGCTGGTGAATTACTTTGCGGTGCGTTACGCGCTGATGCCGGCGGATGATGATCATCCGTTTGGTCATACCAAGGCAGAAGGACTGGCAGCGCTCGTTCAGTCGGCGTTTATCCTGGGATCGGCCACGTTTCTGCTGTTGCATGTGGTTGACCGGCTGCTGCGCCCGCGTGAGCTGGCGGCGCTGGAGGAAAGCATCGCTGTGATGCTGTTCTCGGTGGTGGCCACGATAGCGTTGGTTATCTATCAGCGCTGGGTATACCGGCAGACCCAGTCACTGGCCATTAAGGCCGATTCTGCGCACTATTATGGCGACATCCTGACCAGTGCGGCGGTGGTGGTTGCTCTGCTGGCTGCACACTGGGAAATCTATTGGCTGGATCCTGTGGTTGCGCTGGGGATCGCTGCGGTGTTGTTGCACAGTGTGTATGGCATTGTCACGGATGCTCTCGAGGTCCTGATGGATAAGGCCATACCGGAAGAGGAAGAGGAAGAACTGAAAGCGTTGATTGCCGCCTGCGACGGCGTGCGCGGCGTGCACGATCTGAAAACCCGGCAGGCGGGGGCGATTCAGTTTATTCAGCTGCATCTGGATCTGGATGGTCAGCAGACGCTGGAAGCCGCTCATGCCATCGGAGACCGGGTGGAGAAAGCGATACTTTCCCGTTTTCCGCGGGCTGAAATTCTCGTGCATCACGATCCGGTCTGATATGCGCCGGCTGTTGTACCTGTTGTACCTGTCGCTGCTGGTGTCAGGCAGCGTATCTGCGCTGGACTCCCGACCGCAGTTACAGGGCGACAGCATGCTGCCCCTGCCTCCGCCGGAGACCATACCGCAGGAAAATACCGTGCAGACGCCGGTGACCGAAGCGATGGCGGACCGCTCCCGCGATTGGCTGGCGAATTATCTGAACCGTTTGTCAGGTGGCATCGACAGCTTTTTCGTTGATACCTTTTTCAGTGAAGACGTCACTGATGATGATGTCCGCGGCAGCCGTGCCAAAATATCCTTTTACCCCCGCCGCGAAATCGGAGAACCGGTTGATTATAAGTTCGGCGTCGGCGTTAAAGTCGTTCTGCCCAACACCAATGAGCGTCTTAATCTGCTGTTTGAATCTGAAGATGAAGACGACGACCGCGAAGCCGATCCGCTGGAAAGTGTTGAAAACACGGAATACAACACAGCGCTGCGTTATATCCTGCGTGAAACCGATCAATGGAAAACCAACCTGGATGCCGGTATCCGCTGGGGAACCCCGCCGGATCCTTTTATTCGTTTCCGTGCCCGCCGCTATGCCTATCTGTCGGAATGGGAGCTGAGGACCAGTCAGGAATTTTTTTATTACACCCTGGACGGTGCCGGTGAGGAAACCGAATTCCGGGCTGATTATCCCATCAATATTGAAAAGCTCTTCCGCATTAATATGAAAGCGGAATACCTCAATCGGGATGATTATTTTACCCTGGGCTACAGCGCCGGTCTGTACCATGAGCTGAGCCCGACCCGTGGGCTGGCGTATGTGGCAGGAGCCTCTGGTTCAACCGAGGAAGGGGCAACCTTTGATTCTTACTTTGCCGGTCTGCGTTACCGTCAGCGGGTTTACAGTGACTGGGTCTTTGCCGAAATCAATCCGGAGTTTATCTGGAACAGGGACGGCGAGTATGAAACAACGCCGGTGCTGATGTTTCGCCTGGAAGGGGTTATTTCACAATGAACACTGGTGTGGCTGTGTCAGTGGATGATTTCGCGGAAGGTCAGATTAATACGTGCCGAGGATACGCCGGCCCGTTTGGGAACGGCATGTTCCCAGCGTCTTTGCATGCCCGGTTTCATATACAGAAGACTGCCATCCGGCAGTGCCAGCTTACTGTTCTGACGGGTTGTGCCTTTCAGACGCAGTGAAAAATCCCGTTCTGCGCCGAGCGTAACAGAAATAATGCCGGGGTCGGGCCCCAGTTCCGGTTCGTCATCACTGTGCCAGCCCATACTGTCCTGACCATCGCGATAAAGATTGCAAAGCACCGAATTGAGTTGCAGACCAAAAGCCTTGTTCAGTTCGTCGCGCAGACGGTTCAGCGTTTCCGGCCAGGGATGATTAATAAGTTGTTTACCCGAATAGCTGTATTCCACGCCGGGGTCTGCAATCCAGCATTGCAGGCGTGGAATGCGGTGCGTTCTACCGTACAGAAAGACTGAATCCTGTGACCAGGGAAGGGTCTGGCGCAGTTGTGCCAGTAACGCCTGATTGTGCCGGATGGCCTGCGGATAAAAATCCAGCAGGCCGTCCAGCAGTGTCTCAGTCTGGCTCAGACTGAGCAGGGGGGATGACAACGGATCAGTCAAAGTAACCTTCAAACAAAGGTGACGTCAGGTAGCGTTCACCTGAGTCCGGCAGTACCACGACGATTTTTTTATCCGCGTATTCCGGCTCGTCGGCCAGACGCAGGGCAGCGGTCAGGGCAGCACCGCAGGAGATGCCGGCCAGAATGCCTTCTTCCGCCATCAGTTTGTGCGCCATGGCCATGGCATCTTCATTGCTCACCTGTTCAACCCGGTCGAGCAGATCCAGGTCCAGGTTGCCGGGAATAAAGTTGGCACCGATGCCCTGAATTTTATGCGGACCCGGGGTCATGTCCTGTCCGGCACGGACCTGACTGATAATCGGCGAAGCTGACGGCTCAACCGCAACGGCGGTAATGGCTTTGTGCTGTTTCAGATAACGGGCAACGCCGGAAATGGTCCCGCCAGTGCCGACGCCGGCAACCACAACGTCAACTTCACCATCGGTGTCGTTCCAGATTTCCGGACCTGTGGTTTTCTCATGAATCGCCGGGTTGGCCGGGTTGTTGAACTGTTGCAGCATGATGCGTTGTTCCGGCGCTTCAGCCAGCAGGGCTTCGGCCGCATCCACTGCGCCTTTCATGCCTTTGGCCCCTTCGGTCAACACCAGATTGGCGCCCAGCGCTTTCATCACTTTACGGCGTTCAACACTCATGGTCTCGGGCATGGTGAGGGTCACTTTATAACCCCGGGCGGCGCCGACGAAAGACAGGGCAATGCCTGTGTTACCACTGGTTGGCTCAACAATCTCCATACCGGGTTTCAGCAGGCCATCCTGTTCCGCCTGCCAGATCATATTGGCGCCGATGCGGCACTTAACTGACTGTGCCGGGTTGCGGCTTTCCAGTTTGGCGTACACGGCCGGATGGTTAGTCAGGTGACGGATCCGCACCAGAGGTGTATTACCAATGGATTGGCTGATATCTTCGTATACTTTCATAATAACCTCATAAAGATCGGCGCATGGGGATATTGTCTGAATCATTCAGACGGTGTTTCATAAAAAAAACAACATTGACACGTTCGGTTGCGGTTGTCCCGGGATTACAGGCCGCACAGAAGAAAAGCGGGAGACGCTGTGCCAGACACCCTGTATCAACATGAAGACAACACATTAAAACGAGTGGAAGAGCAGATCAATATTCTGACCGGAATTCTTGATCATGGGCGTTCAAAACTCAGATTTCCACGACGCCTGGAACAGCGCTATCTGGACCAGCGCAACCAGAGTTTTCTCGATATTGACCGTAAGATGCTGGTGGCCGGGCTGTTGTTTTATATGGCATTTTCCTGGACAGATTTCTATCTGGGTGGCGACAAGGGCGCTGCGATCTTTATGGCGCGCTCCATCATTACTGCGGTGGGTCTGTTTTTTATCTGGTGGGCGCCAAAAACATTTTTATATGACTACGTAATTATATGTGCGGCGATTGGGGTGTTTGTCGCGGGGTTGTCAGTACTGGTATTTATCGGCCTGATTCCCGGGGAATTAAAATATGCCTATCACCTGGGCATGGTGCCGATACAGGTATTTATTATCGTCGCCCTGCGCCTCAGCTATCGACTGATGCTGTCGGTATCCATTGCCCTGTTGCTGATTTACCTGATTGCTTATCCCTTTATGAATCACAGCATAGAACAGCCGGAATTGCGGCGTCTGATTGATATTTTTATTCCGGTGTTCGTATTGTTCTGGTTGCTGCTGATTATGATGGGCGGTTATATCGCGTTTATGATGGAGTCTGCCGCACGCAGTGATTTTGTGAAAAATCAGTTGCTGGCACTGGAGGCCCAGCGGCTGCAGCATCTGACCACCCGTCTGCATTATATGTCCACCACAGATTCGTTAACCGGCATTGCTAACCGCCGCCACTTTGAAAAAAAACTGGAGTCAGAATGGCGCCGCTGTCTACGGAGTAAAACGCCATTAGCCCTGGTGATGATCGACCTTGATCAGTTTAAAGAATATAACGACCATTACGGCCACCTTAAAGGTGATGAGTGTCTGAAATTGTTGGCTCAGCTGATGTCGTCTTTTTGTCAGCGGCCGGGTGACCTGTGTGCACGTTATGGCGGGGAAGAATTTGTCATCCTGCTGCCGGATACGCCTCTGACAGATGCGCTCCGCTTAATAGAGGATATGCGTGCCGCTGTGGGCGAACGGAATATCCCCCATCAGTGGGCAGTCAGTGGTCATGTGACCATCAGTGCCGGGGTTGCCGCTGAAATACCGCAGGAAGATCGTGGGGCGGATGCGTTGTTGAGTGAAGCGGACCGGCGGCTTTATCAGGCAAAAGACGCCGGACGGAATCAGGTAGCTGGCTGAGCGATGGCCGTCAGTCAGCTTTGTGCAATGCCTTCAGGCGTTCGTCTTTCTGCAACCACAGCTCATGTGTCCATTGCTGAAATTGCTGCCGGTAGGTTGCATCGGTCGCGTATGAACCCTGCTGCAAATGCGGTGGTATGTCCCGTTCGCTGATCTCGACCCGGCACTGATGCATTTTCCCCTGCAGAAAATCCCAGAAAGAAGGAATGCCGCCCGGGTAATAAACAGTAACATCCAGAATAGAATCAAACTGACCGTTCATGGCGTTGAGCGCAAACGCCATCCCGCCGGCCTTGGGTTTCAATAAGTACTGATAAGGCGACTGCTGTTCGTCGTGTTTTGCCTGAGAAAAGCGTGTGCCTTCAAGAAAATTCATCACACTGGTCGGTATTGTGCGGAATTTTTCACAGGCTTTCTGCGTGGTTTCCAGATCTTTACCCTGTTTTTCCGGATACTTTTCCAGATAGCTTTTTGAATAGCGTTTCATAAAAGGAAAATCCAGCGCCCACCAGGCGGCCCCCATGACAGGGACTTTAATCAGCTCCTGTTTCAGGAAAAATTTCAGCAGGGGGATTTTTCGGTTAAGTACGTGTTGCAGCACCAGAATATCGACCCAGCTCTGGTGATTGCTGACGACAAAATACCAGCCTTTGCGTTTCAGGTTGTCTGGCAGGTCTGTTTGCCAGTCCATTGTCTGCGTCAGTTTCATCCAGCCGGAATTGCAGGCAATCCAGTTCTCAGCCAGCCAGTTCAGTATTGTCGTTATCCAATGACGCACACTGGGGATCGGGATAATGATTTTAAAAAAGGTGAAAATAAACAGCAGCGAACACCAGAAAATGATATTGATCGCCAGCAGAGTGCTGGCGATGATGCCTGTGAGCAGCGGCGGCATTAGAATATCCTGTTTTATTGTTGTTGTGTGAATTGTGCCTGAATGGCAGTGAGAGCAATAGTGTACACAATGTCTTCCACCAATGCCCCCCGTGACAGATCATTCACGGGTTTTGCCAGCCCCTGCAGCATGGGGCCAATGCTGATGACATTGGCACTGCGCTGTACGGCTTTATAGGTGGTGTTGCCGGTGTTCAGATCCGGGAAGATAACGACTGTTGCCTGACCGGCGACCGGGCTGTCCGGTGCTTTGCTTCTGGCCACACTGGCGGTGGTGGCGGCATCGTATTGCAGCGGACCATCAATCACCAGATCCGGTCGCTGTTCTTTGACCAGTGCCGTGGCTTTACGCACTTTCTCCACATCGGCACCACTGCCGGATGAGCCGGTGCTGTAACTGATCATGGCAACCCGGGCCGGAATGCCCATGGCAATGGCGGAATCTGCACTCTGAATGGCGATATCGGCCAGCTCTTCTGCGTCCGGATCGGGATTGACGGCGCAATCTCCGTAGACCAGCACCTGATCGGGTAATCCCATAAAAAATACCGATGAAACCAGTCGGGCACCGGGGGCGGTTTTTATCAGCTGTAATGCCGGACGTATGGTATTTGCGGTGGTGTGAACGGCCCCGGAAACCAGACCATCCACTTCTTCTTCGGCCAGCATCATGGTGCCCAGTACGACGTTGTCTTCCAGCTGCGACAGCGCCATGGGTTCTGTCAGTTGTTTATGTTTTCTGAGCGCCACCATGGGGGCGACATACTGTTCACGGACGCTGGACGGATCGGTCAGCTGCAGTGTCTCCGGCAGTTCTATCTCGGTGGCTTCGGCCACCTGACGGATGCGTTCCGGATCACCGAGCAGTACACAGTTGGCAATACCGCGCTGCTGACAGATAGCAGCCGCCTGAATGGTGCGTGGTTCTTCACCTTCCGGCAATACGATGCGTTTATGCGCAGCACGGGCTTTGCTGACAATCTGGTGACGGAAAGCGGCCGGACTCAGACGGCTGGCGTGAGGCTGGCCTAACTGCTCCATCAGGGTTTTCATATCCAGATGATCGGCGATGGTGGTCATCAGGTTGTGCACCCGGTCAGCATCGTCGACCGGTACCCGGGTTTCCATATCGGTTAACATCTGCGCGGTGGTGAAAGTGTCGTGGCGGGTTTTCAATACCGGTACCCCGGTCTGCAAAGCGGCACGGCACAGATTAATCACGTTGTCACCGGGCTGCAGGCCGCTGGTCAGCAGCAGACCCGCCAGCGGCGTACCATTGGTGGCGGCGATGGCGGCGGCGACAATAATATCGTCCCGGTCTCCGGGGGTGACCAGCAGGGTGCCCGGGCGCAGCACATCCACCATATTACCCAGCGAACGTGCGCACAGGGCGATACGTAACACACGGCGACTGTCCAGCTCCCCTTCATGCAGAATATCGGCATCCAGCGCCCGCGCAACATCCATCATTCTCGGGCTGACCAGCTGTGGTTTCCAGGGAATCACGCCCAGCACCGGGCAGCGCTCGCTTTTCAGCTGCCAGTAGGGGGCACAGACCTCATCATCGTTCTGTTCAATAATATCGCTGGCTTCGCCGGACGGCACACCTTCGTGCCGGGGAGCGACGCCGGCTTTGTTGATGATGCAGCCCAGCAGACTGGTGCTGCCATAGATACCGGACTGTACCCTGACTTCTGTTTTCAGCTGTTCCGGTGTGTGGTTGAGACCACTGGCGACCATCAGGACGTCAGCGTTCAGAGCTTTGGCTATTTCGGCATTGATTTTCGCTGTATAGGGTTCACTGCGGTCCGGTACCAGGCCTTCAATTAAAACGACATCACAATCCTGAGCAACCTGATCGTGCAGGCCAACCACTTCTTCCAGTACACGATCCAGCTGGCCATCACTGATGCGTTGCTGCACGCGGTGCAGTTGCATCGGATTAGGCGTATTCAGCTGCAGTACGGTACGCACCAGATGGCTGGAACGTTCGCTGTCTGCGTAATCCGGGGCGACGGGTTTAATAAATCCGACTTTCAGCCCCTGGGCGTCCAGCGCACGGATCAGACCGAGACTGATGGTCGTCAGGCCGGTGTCCAGGCCTATGGGGGCTATCAGAATATTGATCATAGGTTACTCATTGTCTGGTGTGTACGGTTTGATGAACTCAACTCTTCATGAGTATATCAGCGATAGACAGAGAGTCCGGGTTTAACATCAATTTACTGCGGATATCTGAGGCGTCAGACAAAAAATAATCGCGATAATTGTATGACAATCGGGCAATGGTGAACTGGTCACAGGCAGGATTAAGAAGGGGATAGGGTAAGGCGGTTACCACAGTAACCGCCAGTGATGTTTATTTACATCAGATATTTATCGCGCAGCGCAGCGATATCGTCGTCGCTCATGCCCAGCGCCTGGTGCAAATAATTCATCACACTGCCGTGCTCCTGAATCATGGTATCAATGGCTGCCTGCAGATATTCCGGGCTGACGCCCATAAATACTGCACTTACTTCTTGCGGTAAGCGGCTCATCATGGCGGCGGTGGAATCGTTTTTTCCATCACTGTGCTGACGGGAAAATTCAGCCACTCTGGCGGCATAGTATTGGTTGGACAGCAGATAATCTTTCATCACCGTATCCTGTGGGACGCCCAGTGCTGTCAGAATCAGCATTGCGGCCATGCCGGTACGGTCTTTACCGGCAGAGCAGTGAAACAGCAGGGCATCATCATCCTCTAATAACTGCTCAAACATGGCGCGGTAGTTACTGGTCTGTTGTTTGAGAATACCGGGATACATCCGGGTAAACATGGCCTTGGCTTTTTCCGCAGTAATGTCTTTCATCATGCCGCGGAACTGGCTGTAATCCATGTTGTAATCCGTGGTGATCCAGTCGATTTCTCCGGCTTTCCAGTCCGTCACTTCTTTTGCACGTTCATCATTGGAACGCAGGTCAGCAATAGTGCCGATATGCAGTGGTTTGATCATCTGATAATCGTCAGCGGTTAAATGCGCGAGCATGGATGAACGGTAAAGTTTGCCCCATTTGACGGTGCGGCCATCGGCGGTTTGGTAACCACCCAGATCACGGAAGTTAAGTGCACCATCGGCAGGCAGCAAACGCGATGCTGTGATGACGGCGTCCCCCTGTTCCGGGGTAATAATAAAAAACTGACGCTGAGCTTTTTCAGGGCCCTGCCATAAGAAATGACCGGAGCTGATTTTTTCTGCCAGCAGCTGGCTGTCGTTGCTGTCCGGAGTCTGACTGACGGCAATAGTGACGGCCGTGCCCGGGGTCCAGTTGAGTGAATAAATCCGGTTGTCGTTGTCGTAGGTGACACGGGTTTCTGACAGGTCTGAAACATCGTTAACCTGCTGTTTGGCGGACATGGAAAAGGCCGCAACAGGAGATAAAGCCATAACGGCCGCAAAGACATAAACGGAAAAGGGTCTCATAAAAAATCCTGCATAATCTGTGTTAAAAAAGGCCGGTGTTACCCGGCCGAGGAGAGTGAAGATGACGTGATCAGTAGTTCACACGGATACCGGCAAGGTAACTGCGGCCGTAGCTTTCTGACTGATTGATCGTGCCGTTGCCTGCGTAACGGTTATCCGTTTCGTTGGTCAGGTTGTTGGCGTTGAAATAAATGGAGCTGGTTTCACCTGCAGCGCTATAAGGAATTTCATAGCTCATAGAAAAGTCGACACGTTCCTGATCGCCCCAGACTTCGCTCGGATCTTCAACCGGTGAAATCCATTCGGTACGGAACATGTAGTTCAAACGGGCAGAGAAACCATAGTTTTCATAGAACAGAGAAGCGTTATAAATCGTGTCAGACGTGCCTGGTAAGTCGTATTTCTGACCATCCTGATCTTTAAATTCACTGTTCACATAAGCAGCGTTGGCGCTGGCACCCAGGCCATTTTCCAGTGATCCCATAAAGTTGAGTTCGATACCGGAAAGAACACCGTCTGAACCATTAAAATAGCTGGTGTACTGCCATTCGTTTCCGGTTTCAGAGCTGATGAAACGCCCGCCGTCGACCGTTTCGGTGCTGGCATAAATGACGTTATCAATGGTGCGGTAAAAAGCGCCGGCTGAAAGAATACTGGCGGGGGCAAAGTAGTATTCCACCGATGTATCCAGGCCAAGCGCTTCTTCGGCGTCCAGTTCCGGGTTGCCACCGCTGGCTTCGTGCTCAGTGGCGTCCAAACCGATGGCCGCACGCCACTCGCTGTAGTTTGGCCGGCTGACACCGCTGCTGACGGAAGCGCGGACTTTCACCTCGTCCGATACATCCAGATTCACATGCACAGAAGGCAGAATGTTGATAAAGGTATCGTCGGCCTTCACTTTTTCACCGTTCATGGTGCCTTCGCTGGAATAGCTAGTCTGCTCAATGCGTGCTCCGACGGTAAAATTCCCCCAGCCGGTTTCTGAGGTTGTCATGGCATAAACCGCCGTGATGTCTTCATCGATGGCAATTTTATCCGCCTCTGCGACGCTGATATCGTCAAACGCACCGGTCGCTGCCCAGGCATCGTACAGGCCTTTATTGTCATAATAGGTACCGCCAATGGTATTGGTGGTATTGCTGTCCCAGCGTTCACCGGTATTGAACTGGTCAATATCAATGGCTGCCAGCGTTGTCATATCCGTCTGATAGTTGGCGACGTAGCCGGAAGCTTCACGTTGATCCAGCTGCACGCCCATGGCCAGTGAGGAAGCGTAATTGAATAAGGTGATGTTGCGCTGCGCATCCAGCTTGAATTTTGTTTCTTCATTTTCGAGCTGCTGCACATATGGCAGGCCGATGGTCATCGCATAATCAATGGATGACAGATCGTCGTCCAGTGTCAGTCTGGGGTCTTCAATATCACTCAGATTGTAATCAGCGGTACTGCTGCCAAGCATGCTGCGGGCAATAGGCAGAAACATTTCGAATTCTGTTTCGGTCAGGGTGATGCTTGGCGTTAACATCCAGCCACCGGCAATCAGATCAAAGCCTAAGGTGTTGGTCGATGTTGAGTTTTCGTATTTACCGTATTCCAGCATACGGCTCACACCAACAGCGACATTTTCACCGGAGGTACCGGTTGCGCCGCCCATGTCGAAGACAAACTGGTTACGTTCTTCGTGGTCAATAAATTCGCTGTACAGGGTGTTGAAAAATGCGCGTTGCAGAACACCGTCACCACGGTATTCCAGTTTGCCCCCCCAGGCTGAGTCTTCACGTTTGACTTTATAGCTGCGGAAATCCAGTGTGTTGACCTGCAGTTCGCCGGTATCTGTGTAGCCAAGATCGTATTCACGGTTATCCGTGATCTGGTCGCGCTCATTGTGGGAAGTAAAAGCCACGACACCGAAGCGGTCGTTTGACCATGACAGGCGCAGACTTTGTTTGGATATATCGCCACCGCCGAGTTTCTGCTCTCCGGTGCCCAGGTCAAGGGCAGCACCGAACCCCGGTTGGGTAAAGGGATCGTAGGTACCGATATTTATGTAGCCGGCGACGGCTTCGCCCGGCATATTTGGCATGATGGCTTTGTTGGCTTCGATGCGGCTGGTAATGGCAGAAGGGAAACTGTCAAAACGCGGGGTACGGCCATTTTCTGCGCCCGGTACATCGATACCGTCCAGAGCGATTTTGGTGTAACGGAATGGTGCCCCCCGGAAGTTAATATAACGTGCCTGGCCCTGGTCACGTTCAATGGCCAGGCCCGGCAGGCGACCGAGAGAATCGGCCAGGTTCTGGTCCGGGAAGCGGCCGATGGTGTCGGCGGAAATAACATCCACGGTGTTGTCAGCGTTACGTTTGGCTTCAATCGCGGCCTGTTGGCTGTCGCGGATAGGTGAGGCTACGGCAACCACTTCTTCAATAATCTGTTCATTATCGGTGGCTTCTGATTCTGTATCTGCCGCGAGGGTATGGCCACTGAGGGCGGTCAGACTCAGCAGGGCAATGGCGGCCGAAAGTTTATTAGGCTTCAGCTTTTTCATGGTCAGCTCCGGGTGGGTGAGTTGTCAGACGGAGCCATGGTGTTGGTCTTGTGTGGCAGCTCTGTGAAAACAACCTCTCTGCCGATTTTGGAGATGTCTATAAAAATTAATCCAATAAAAACAATGGGTTATGTGGCCTGGTCAGCGGTGTTTAAGGATATCTCTGAGACCTCTTCAACCCCTGTGATGGCCTCTGGAGGCAGTTTGATGCGGTATTTGCTGCGCCCGCTCTGGGCGTCTCTTGCGGTTTCGAACAGATAGTCCGCGGCCAGGGTTTCACCCAGTACAGACACCAGTTCATCTTTAATCTTACTGCGGTTCTGATCCAGGGTTTTGGCTTTCAGCCCATTGCTCTGCAGATCGTTGATGGCTTTACCATGGCCACCATAATGCTGCATCAGCTGACTGAGCCGGCGCCCCTGTTCGTAATCGGGGCGGTTCGTGGGTGGATTGGTGAACCAGCCTTCATCCGCGGGGCTGTCAGCCCGGATTCCGGCATACCACAGATAGTAGAGAAACGGCGTCAGCGGCAGGCGCAGCGGAATACCGTGAATCTCTGCTGTTTGCGCAGCAGTGTCAAAGTGCAGCCGGGCCGGAGAGCAGGCAACCCTGACAACCTGGTCGGGCTGATCCGGATATTGCTCAAGCGCTTTTAACAGCCAGGCCGGTTCCACCTGCTTGCCGTTCTGGTTGATCTGCCGGGCGATCTGCAGTGCCACTGGCACCGGGCATCCGGGCTGTTGCAGCAGAAGTTCCATCACAGGCCGGGCGTTGTCTTTTAATGCGCGTAATTGCTGTAACAGATTCTGGTCGTCTGCCTGATGGGGATGATGTCTTTGCAGTGTCTGTTGCCAGCGCCGCCCGGCTGGACTGAGCGGGCGGGGCAGATGCAGGAACAGTGCGGTCAGCAGGGCGGCAATCCCCAGTTGAGTGGGAAGCCACCAGGCATAGTCAGGCTGACAGGCAAAGGCGAAGGCAAATTCCTGTGTTCCTTCGGTGCTTTGTCTGGCCAGGACGATCAAGCCGTCTTTGGCGGCGTTGGGCTGCGGATGGCCATGAAGAGCCTGTAGGTGAAGTGAGCATTCAGAAATCACCGGCAGCCAGGCCTGTGGTTTCAGGGTCTGAATGTCCCGATTGATTTTTGCCAGTAAATCATCGTCTCTTTCGTACTGGCCGATGCGGAAGCCTTTGGCGGCAATGATCCGTGGCAGCAGACCGGTATCCAGCTCAGCACTGATGGATTCTCTGGCACTGTGAGTGGCGCAGGCCCAGGATAACCACAAAAGTGCGACGCTGATCAGCAGCCAGAGCAGAACCGCCGCCGCTGGCTTACTGGCAGTCATGGCTGGCTTCGGCATCAGGAAAAACCTCGGAATAATAAATATTGAGTGCCGTTTGCAGGGCACAGTGAACGTCTGGGTTGACGGCGTTACTCAGGTACCATTTACCCGGCGACATATCGTTGGAAATCAGCTGGTAGCGGGCTTTGCTTTCATCAAAGTTATTGCTGATCAGGCCTTTGGGCGTTGTCATCAGATCCACATCACCGGCATTAAAGGCGTTGTACAGTGACAACATATCGCCATAAAAAATAATCTGTTGTGGTTGCAGGCCTATGCCGGCGATTTTCAGTGAATCCAGCGGTTCGATATGGAAGCTCTGGCTGTGGGGGTCCGCCAGCAGACCAATGGTCTTGCCGGCAAAATATTCCGGGGTCATTTGTGGCTGGTCGTTCAGGCTCACCCAATAAAGACTGTAATGGGGTGAGTCACGGAACATGCGGTAATAAAGGTCGAGGTTGGGGGCGATTCCTTCGACGACGTGGGCACGGTTAAAAAACAGGTCAAAGCGGGTGTTCTGAATTTTATCCAGTGTCAGAAAATCACGCCGTTGCCAGCGGATCCGCACTCCGGAATAGTAACGGGCGAAGTCCTCCCGGCCGCACAGTTTGTCGGCGATCTGCGCCGCATGGGGGCTGGCCACCGTCAGAATCTGAAATTCAGGTTTGTCAGCCGCAGAAGAGGGCAGTGGTCGGGTCAGGCACTGGTAGCTGTAGTAATCACTCAGGTTCAGCGGCGGGGCTTTTGTATGAAACAACAACCAATAGGCGCTCACCAACGCGGTAATGAGCAGACAGATGGTCAACGCATAATGGAAATAACTGCGGCTGATCAGAGTCAACAAAGCGCACCCGGAAATTAATTGATAACGTCCGGGCATCATGCTTCATTTTTATGACAACTGTATTATTAAGCAGCTATATTCACACAATCAGCTGAGCTGAGCGCTGATCAGTGCCAGTGTATCCTGAGCAATCATACTTTCTTCATCGGTCGGAACGACCAGAACCCGCGGCGTGTCTTCGACACTGATACGGCCCTGCGTGCTGCTGCCGTTTTTGCGGTTAGGGTAGTCATCCAGCCGGAAGCCCATGGCCGGCCAGTTGGCGAGAATTTTTTCCCGTACGACGCCGGAATGTTCGCCGATACCACCGGTAAAGACCACAGCATCCACACTGGGTAACGAGACGGATAACGCCGCAAATTGCCGCGCCACACGGAAGCAGAAAACGTCGATTGCGCGCTGACAGGCGTCATTACCGGCTTTGGCAGCCAGCAGCAGAGTGCGCATATCATTGCTTTTACCGGACAGGCCTTTGAGGCCGGCGCCCCGGTTCAGCTGTTTCATGATATCCGCCATGGGCAGGTCACGGCTGCGCATCATATGTTCAATTAAACCCGGATCAATATCCCCGCTGCGGGTGCCCATCACCAGACCTTCCATCGGCGTCAGCCCCATGGTGGTATCCACCGATTGACCACCGCGCACAGCACAGGCACTGCAGCCGTTGCCCAGATGAGCAATCAGCAGATTAATGTCTGCAACGGGTTTATCCAGCAGGCGTGCAGTTTCCTGAGTGATATAGCGGTAACTGGTGCCGTGAAAGCCGTAGCGGCGCACACCATCCTGTTCATACCAGTCGTAGGGGACGCCGTACAGGTAAACGGATTCATCCATACTCTGGTGGAATGAGGTATCAAAGACCGCTGCCTGAGGCACACCGGGAAAGAGCTCTTGGCATAATTCAATGCCAAGCATATTGATCGGGTTGTGCAGCGGGGCCAGCGGATTCAGTTCTTTCAGCGCAGCGATAGTCTCCGCGTCGAGCAGTACACTGTCGTGAAAGCGCTCGCCACCGTGGACGACCCGGTGTCCGATACCGGCCAGTGCCGACAGATCTTCCTCTGCCTGATCAATAAATACCTGCATGGCCTGACGGTGATCCGCCCTGGCCGGCAGCATCACCTGACCGTTGATGGCACCTTGGTAGATAATATCCGGCTGCTCTTCACCGAGTTTCTCTGCGACTGCGCTTAACAGGGGGCGTTTAAGGTCGGACTTATCATAAAGGCCGAATTTAATGGAGGAGCTGCCGCAGTTAATTACCAGAATCGAGGTGGTCACAATGCATCCCTGTGTTGTTGGCCATCAGGCTGCTGATGGCTCTTTTAATGTGGTTTCCAGACGTTTCAGTATGGTGTAAACGCCGCGGCTGGCGGGCTCCGGCAGTTCGCCGATGGCAAACTTCAGCGCACACAGATAATCAGCTTCAATCATTTCGGAGCGCACCACGACCGCGGGAACGGATTGCAGCCGGTGGTGCATATTTTCCAGCGTCAGCAGCAGGCGCTGGCCTGGTTTCAGTTTCAGCGGGGTAATAATGGCAATGCCCCCCAGCGCGAAATCCCGTCCGATGGCATGGTGCGCTTTTTTCGGACGACCAAACCAGTTGAGCCGGCGTATTTCCAGTTTCAGTGGTGACGCATCATAACGCTGACGAAAGCGGCGTTCGTTATTCTGCACGTTCTTCTCCCGGTGTTTGCGGATCAGACTGGGGCCGGTCGTACTGCTCCAGACCGTTGTAGTCGATCATGTGGCGGATTTCATTGACGTAGGCCTGCCCACGTTCGGAATACCCGATTAATCCGGCGGCTAATGCGGTGCCGGATGCCCAGCCTTTTTCTTCAATCTGTTTACTGCGGATTAAGCGCAGCTGACGGTATTTGTTGTGACGGTTCAGATTCAGTATATAACTTTCTATGGATTCCATCGGCGAACTGAAACTGCGCACTTCGTGTATCGCCCCATCGTTACGTGCCGCCGGAACCAGGCCGCAGCCTTTGCTGAAACACCACTGGCCAAATAAGTTATTCCCCTGACGGGCAAAGCGGGAAGTGCCCCAGGCAGATTCGTTGGCGGCCTGTGCCAGTACGAGCGAGGCCGGTATGGCGTTAACCCGGTTCAGCAATACTTCCTGCTGGCCGGCTTCAGTTTCAGCCTTGACCCGGTATTTACTGATCAGTTCCTGCAGCTGTTGCTGCTCCTCTTCGCTGAGGCTGCCTTCCCGGCGCCATTTTTTGACCAGCTCGCGCTCCTGCTTAACCCGCCGGTTGGCTTCCCGGATCATGGGCAGCAGGTAGTCGAAAAAGGCCTGCTTTTTCTTCTGCACATTGGTGAACGTGGTAAAGTCCGGCAGCGCAGCGGCTTTAAACGTGGTGGAAGATTCTTCCCTGTTGTCTGTCTGCTCTGAGCAGGCGGAAAGGCCAAGAATGAAGATTGCTGTTACGAATCTGCGCATATAACCATCTGATTTAAATCATTAATATCCCATCAGTTTAGCGAATAACGTGGGTTATCCCCAGTCTGTCAGTTGGAATACCGACAAAATACATTAATTGACGCCATACACTGATGAAATCAGCTGATATTCTGGCGGATTATTTCCGTCTATAACATTTTTGTTATTTTTTATTACCTGAAATAAGGTTTCGTGTATTCTTGCCGATAGCCGGTTAAACCCGGCAGGATTCTTCTCATATGGGATACAGCATGGCAAAAAAACCACTGATTATTGTGGCTGACGCAACCCTTGGCATTCAGGCCCAGCTGGGGGACTTCTTATCCGGAGAGTTTCTTGTTAACAGCGCGCTTAATCTGAAACAGCTCAGACAATGGCTGGAGGGCGAACAACCCCGGCCAGCGGATATGCTATTGCTGGATTCTGCCCTGACGGAGGAAGGGCTGACGGCTTTCTGTCGTCAGTGGATGGCTAATCCCCATACCCGGCAAACAGACATCATTGTGATGGGGCCGGCGGATGAAAACAGCGAGATCGAAGCCCTGATGGCCGGTGCTGTGGACTATCTGCGCAAACCGGTGAACCCATACCTGTGTCTTGCCCGGGTGAAAACACAGCTGCGGCAGCGCAGCGTGCGCCGGGAACTGGAGTCGATGTCACTGACCGACAGCCTGACCGGACTGGCCAACCGCCGCTATCTGGATGACTTTTTACAGGCTGAATGGCGTCAGGCGCAGCGCGTGAAGGGCTCGGTGGGAATGCTGATGGTGGATATTGACCACTTCAAAGCCTACAACGACCATTACGGTCATCCACAGGGGGACCGTTGTCTGGCACAGGTCGGTCACTGTATGAAATCGGCGGTACAGCGCCCGCGGGATCTGGTGGCGCGCTACGGTGGCGAGGAGTTTGCTGTGATTCTGCCGGGCGTGCATAAAGAGGGGGTGCAGGTGGTTGCGGAACGTATCCGTGATGCAATTGAAAATATGGCGCTGCCCCATGCCACATCGCCGGTGGCAGATCATGTTACGCTGAGTTTTGGACTGGCCTGGTGCGAACCTGTGCAGGGTGAACGTCCGGATTTGCTGGTGGAAGCGGCGGATGAAGCACTTTACGCGGCTAAAGGTGCCGGCCGTAACCGCCTGAGTGAAACCGTTGATCTGGCCAGTATCCGGCATCTGATGCCGAACTGACCCTGTTCGGCTCTCAGGCGTTGGTCATATGCGCCGTCAGACGGTTAAGCAGGGCCGCCAGGCGGTCGGATGTCCGTTGACGGCGGGGCATGGTCATCTGGGCATGCTGCAGATCTTTCATAACCTGCATCAGCACTTCCTGGCTGGTGCTGATGACTTCATATTCGTAATGATGATCCTGCACGCTGATTTTCAGCAGCTCCATATATTCACCGATCATCAGTTGCATCAGATTAAATACCCGGTCTTTTTCCTCCATTGAGGAAGCTTCCCAGTACGCATCTTCTAAGGTCAGATTGAGTTCCCAGATCAGTTCACTGGCCTGGGCTATGGTCAATGCAGCCATGAGTAATCCACTTCGGTTAATCCATTCACTGTTTTCAGCCTAGCAGAGGGCCGGCATTTTTCTGCCTGGTCCTGCGGTTTAATGACGGACGTCAGGTTTCACCCGGCGGGAAAGAAGGCGGCGGGGGCCGCACAGAAGAGAAGCGGCAGCCGTGGCGGCTGCCATGACAGTCAGTGGCGTTCAGCCTTCGGTTTTGGCGAAGTGGCGCAGGTAGCGCTGATTGATATCGTCACGGGCAAGCAGAATCAGGGCGTCCACAACGTTGAAATCTTTATCCAGGCAAGGTTCGCCACACACTTTCACACCAATGCGCAGATAGGCTTTTAACAGCGGCGGAATCAGAGATTTTCCGTCCTGCTCAACCTCGATGCGGGGCATATGGTGTTTGGGCTCTGCGCGCATGGAAGCATCGGTAAAATACTTATCACGCAGATGATTGACGATGGCGACGGCGCGGGCATAGCCTTCATTGAGTGAAATACTCGCGCAGCCCATCAGATAATCAATATTATTGGCTGCCATAAACTGAGCAATGCCGGACCACAGCAAACCAATCACGGCGCCACTGCGGAAGTCGGGATCGACGCAGGTGCGGCCGATTTCCATGTAGCGTTTACCCGGCTGCACAATGTGGCTCAGATCAAACTCAGTGGCGGAATAAAAACCACCGGTTTTTTGCGCCAGTTCGTTGGTCAGGATACGGCTGTAACCGACCACAGCGTCATTGATGACATCTTTTACAATCAGGTGCAGACAAGTGTCGTCAAAGTGATCTTTGTCGATACCTTCCCCGGCTGTTGGCAGGCTGGCGCCCATGCCTTCAGCAAATACACGGTAGCGCAGTTCCAGCGCCTGACGGATTTCAACCGGATCGTCCGTAATACGGGCGACCAGAGGTGCTTCCTGAGTTTCAGCCTGTTGGCGGGCAGTCGCTTGCAGCATCGTCTTAATCCAGTGTTCTGTTCTTTGGTTGACGCGCTGACTTTAAGTCAGGCCTGTGACATTTCCGTTACAAAAACGCGTATCTCTGTCAGGCCAGCTATTCTTATCAGAGGAGGGCAGTTTATGCGTGTTTTTTTATTCCTTTTTGTTGTTTCAATGGGGCTGGATGCGGTCGCCGAACCGGTACTGGGGCCCAATACCGCAGAAAAGCTGATTGATCAGGGATTGCAGTCGCAGGCATTGCTGTGGCTGCCCTTTCCGTTACCTTATGAAGTAGAGCGCCGCAGTAAGAGTAAAGATGCCCGTTTATTGGCGGCACTGCATAAATACGGTCTGGTGGAACGTGATAAAGCCATGCAGATGGAAAAAATCGATGACGATGATGACGCCCGCAAGCGTCTGAAATTATTGTGGGTATACCGTTATCCTGACAATAAACCCCTGCTTGATCAGGAAGGTTTTTATTACGGGCGCGGCAAACTGAAAAATATTCTGGAATTATCACCACCCGTGGCGCGCGGCGATTATTACTATGTCGAGGCTTATGTGCAGTGGTACGTGGATGATATGCAGGCCTGGATTAAAGATCCGGCATTCCGTATCGCCAGAACACTGCGCCGTTCCGCAGAGTCTTATGAAAAACCCTTTGAGAAAAAAGTCTATCTTGAGTACCACCAGGGGCAGTGGCACTACTGGCAGCCGGCCCCGGGGGAAGGACCATTGGGATGGTAGCGTTATCAGGTAAGTACTATCAGTTGAGCGCCATTATCTGTAGCGCAGAAATGGGGGTCAGAAATGCGTCCGCAGCCATAACCCGGGTGGCGTACTGACGCCACGGTCGGCGTGCAGGATATTGCCGTTTTTTCCTACCACGTAATAACTGGGGTAACCGCTGATTTTCCAGGCGGCGGAAGTCTCCGGTGTGCCCAGTAAAACCTCGCCGCTGAAACCGGTATCGCTGATAAATTGCCTGACTTCCTGTTCGTCTTGCCAGTCCAGCGCCACTGCCACCACTCTGAGGTGTTGATCATCTGTCTCCAGTAATGTCAGTCCCGGCATGCTGATGCGGCAGACTGAGCACCAGGGAGCAAAAAAATACACCAGTGTGCGTTCGTGGGATGATGGCCAGCTGAGGGGCGTTGGCTGCCGGGTGGACAGCTGTGTTAAACGGCTGTTGGGGGCCTGAGCGTCTCTGTCCAGCATGTGGCGTCCCAGCCAGACACTGATGGCAACGAATAAAAGGATAAAAACAGTGGCTTCCGCTGCCCGCCGCAGCCATTTCCGGCGGCGGGCAGTCCTGGTCAGAGGTTCAGATGGCGCGCGAGAATCGTTGTTGTTCATGTTTCTGCAGATAGGTATCAAATGCCATGCAGGCATTACGTACCAATAAGCGGCCCTTGTCAGTGATACGGACAGACTGATCGTCAATTTCAACCAGACCATCTTTCACCATGGGCGCCAGTTCTGCAAGATCGGGTTTCAGCAACGCGCGGCTGTCAACATGATGCTCAGCATCCAGATCATCATAATTGAAATGCAGATGGCACAGCAGGCTGGTAATCACCTGACGGCGCAGTTTATCTTCCGCGGTCGCTTTCAGACTTTTCATGGTCGGCAGAGACTCTTTATCCAGCGCTTCCTGCCAGGTTTCCTGCGTGACATGGTTTTGCAGATAATAATCACCAATCTGACTGATGGATGAGACACCAAAGCCAATCAGGTCACAGTCACCGTGGGTGGTGTAACCCTGAAAATTACGGTGCAGTTCGCCGGCAGCCTGTGCTCTGGCCAGCTCATCATCCGGGCGGGCAAAGTGGTCCATACCCACATAATGATAATCGGCGGCAGAAAGTTTACTGATGCAGTGGCCGAGAATGGCCAGCTTTTCATCGGCGGATGGCAGATCATCACCGGAGATACGGCGCTGGGGTTTAAAGCGTTCCGGCAGGTGAGCGTAATTAAACACGGATAAACGGTCAGGCTGCATATCAATAATGGTATCCAGCGTGCGGTCGAAGCTTTCCAGGTTCTGATGGGGCAGGCCGTATATCAGGTCCATATTGATGGAGCGGAAGCCCAGCTCCCGGGCTTCTGTCATGACGTTACGGATCATCTCTTCAGACTGGACGCGGTTAACCGCTACCTGCACCTTTTCGTCCAGATCCTGAACGCCGTAGCTGAGGCGGTTAAAGCCCAGCTCACGTAACAGTTTCAGCGTGCCTGGGCGCAGTTCGCGCGGATCAATCTCGATGGAATAGTCAGCGCTGTCTTTGTCGCTGAAACGGAACTGAGTGCGCAGGAAGGTCATCAGGTCCTGCAGTTGATCATCACTCAGGAAGGTGGGAGTACCACCGCCCAGGTGCAGTTGTTCAACGACGGCATCATCATTAAGCAGAGCACGCTTCATCGCGATTTCGCGTTTCAGCTCTGCCAGATAAGGGGCTGCTCTGTCAGTATTTTTGGTCACGATTTTATTGCAGCCACAGTAGTAACAGACGTGACGGCAAAAGGGGATATGAAAATACAGCGATAACGGCGTCGCCGGATTACGTTCGGCAAACGCCTGGCGCTCATCGGCATCATGACTGACCGGCTGAAATTCGACAGCGGTCGGGTAGGACGTATAACGGGGCCCGGGGCGGTTATAGCGTTGTATCAATAATGGGTCCCAGCAAAGGTTCTCAGTCATAGTCGTCATCACTCTTTTATCAGCCGTTGATTGTAGAGGGCATGGGGCAAAATGCCCTTGCGCCACATCAAGTGACCGGTGGATGGTATGTGATTTACATGAGTTTAATTATCATTTGTTGATCAATTGGTGCCGATATTCCGGCAATCCACCATATTTTTCCATGAAACACCGCTAACGGGGTTGATTTTACTGGAAATCAGACGTTTTATAGACTTGCGGAATATATAAACAAAACACTGCGGTTGCAGGTCTCCGGTCCGGGGATGTTAAGGGGTAGGACCTATGCCAAAGAAACCGTTTACGGCGGAAGAAATTGCTGCACAACGCGAGCGGATTATGGACAGCGCGTCCAGTGTGATGGCGGATGTCGGGTTTCACCATCTGTCGATGCGCAAACTGGCATCCCAGCTGGGGATGACCGCCAGTAATATTTACAATTATTTCCCTAATAAAGAATCCCTTTTCATCAATACCCGACGCCGTGGCTTCGATCTGGTGTTTGCAGACATTAATGAGCAAATGGCCGGCGCCAGCAATCCGGCGCAGTCTTTGTTTACCTTTGCCCGCCAGCTGATTCATTTTGCCCAGCGTTATCCGGGCTATTACCAGCTGATGTTCCAGCCTCCGCTGCTGACACTGGATGAAAGCGAATCCGTGGATCAGGAAATTCAGCTGCAGGTTGAGCGTCTGGTGGAAGAGTGGCAGCAGCACCTGATGTCATTGCTAACGGATGCGGTTCCGGCGCTGGCTGACAAAACCGACGCCACACAAAAACAGCAGGCGTTATTTTTTGTCGCTTCGATTCACGGCCTGATTGATTCCTACCGCTATCGGGCCCTGCCTTTGCTGTTGTCCGGGGTGGATCTGATTCCGGATGACGTTGTGCAACAGCATATCGGCTGGTTGCTGAATACGCTGGAGCAGACACCGGCTGAAGCCTGAGGACAGCCGGTTCGCCTGCTTGCCCGCCTTTTAATTTAACGCCGGTCTGACCGGTTCTCCGCCCCGCAGCTGACGTTCTGTGGGCTAAAGCTGGTCGGCACTGTCCGGGGTTTTGCCCTCTAACCGGTACACGAACGCCAGAATCTCAGCGATAACCTGATACAGCTGCTGAGGAATTTCGTCTCCGACATCCAGTTGCGACAGCCAGCGGGTCAGGGACGCATTCTCATACACAGGCACCTGATGCTGGATCGCCAGCTGAATAATGGCCTGTGCCAGCTCGTCTTCGCCCCGGGCGCTGACTGTCGGTGCCGTGATGCCGTCGTAACTCAGTGCAACTGCTTCACTGGCCTGCAGCAGAGACTCGGGAATGGAGCAGGATTCTTTTGAGTTGCTCTGGTTCTGATTGTCCTGATTCTGGTTCGTCTGGTTATTGATATCTTCGTTACTCATGGGTGTCCACCAGATACTGACGCACCTGATTCCGGCTCATGGGCGGAAGACTGCCGTGCCGGGCCTGCAGCTCGCTGACCTCAACCCCCATGGCTTGCAACCTTTGCCGCAACGGGGTCAGGCGATGATTCAGCAGACGCAGCGTGTCTGCCTGTTCTGACCAGAAAGTTGCTTCCAATCTGGGCAGTGACAGGCTGAGCTCGACATCCATATTGCCGAGCTTTTCCAGTTCAAAGTGCAGACGGAGTTGCCAGCGTACCGCTTTCTTCTGCTGTTGGTCCGTCTGTTCCTCCTCTTCACGGCGGATCTGCAACTGAATTTCGCGCAGTTGTTCGCCCTGGCGGAAAAACAGCGGAATATTCATCAGGTTATCGTTGCCGCTTTGCAGCCGGGCAACCTGTTCATTTTCGGTTTGTGCCAGCGCCGTCTGCAGCAGACGGAAAGCTTCCGGGGTATCCGTTGACGGCGGTTGCGTGACCGGCAGTTCACGCAGTGGCGCAGTGCCTTCCGGGCGCAGCTGATTCAGCCATTGCAGCAGTGCCCTGGCCAATACGGCCTTGTGGTCTCCGGACAACAACCGGTGAACCTGCAGGTCGGTTTCTGTCTGCGGCGTTATGTGGCTGGCTTCGAGTCCGGCACGGGTCTGTTCAAGCGCTGCTTTCAGACTGTCAGGGCCCGGCGCCTGCTGAAACCCCTGCAGACGGACATGGCTTTGCAGAGCAGCGTTCGCCTGCGCAGCACGGGACAGTCCGGTGCCGGTCGTGGCGGATGGGCCAGTGGAAGCGGAAGCATTATCCGTCCGGGGACGATTGACAGTGGGAGCGGCCTTCAGCCAGAGATTACGGAACATATCGGCCAGCTCTCTGCCTGCTGACGCTGGACGGCTGGCAGAGTCTGTGGCGGGGCCGGAGGAGGTGCCGGCCTGACGGCCTGAGGCTGCTCCCTTTTCTGCTGATGTGCCGGATTGCGTGCCAGAAAGGGCGTCAGTACCCGTCTGACCCGGAGCATTGGCCGCTGCCATGCTGCCGCCCGGGGTTCTGCCTCCGGCTGACCGCGCAGCCGTGGATGATGACATGGCCTGCGCAAGGCTTTGCTGGCCGCCACGGATCTGTTCGGCCAGACGCATTAACTGATGTTCGTAGCTGAGGCCGCTTTGCCGGACCTGTCGTACCAGGGTTTGTTGCTGTCCCAGTTGCTCGCCATCGGGCAGCTGACTCACCCAGTTGTCAATTAATTGCCGCACGCCGTCAGGCGCCGCGGCGGAATTTGTCCCGGCCGCTATTCCCGGGGAGGCGGGCATCCTGGCTGAACTCTCAGACGCTGCCTGTTGACCCCCTTTTAACGCCGCCAGTAACTGATGCATGGCCGACGGCTGTGGTATCGCAGCAGAACCGGATGCGGGCGGTGCGGTGCTGTAACCGCGGGCGGAATATAAGGACTCAGCCGCAGCGCCAGCTGTGGCTGTATTGGTGGTGGCTGGCAGCAGAGGCACGCGGCTGGCAAGAAACTGCTGTAACAGCGGGCGTAACAAGGCCGCATTGGCCTCGTTGTGCAAAGATCCGCCGGTATTGGCGCCGGATGGCAGAGTGATGGATTTCACCTGTAATTCGACACCGGCTTTGCCCTCGGTCAGCGCCAGCTGCACCCGGGTTTCACGGGGCAGGGGGTATTCACTTTTGACCTGAAATTCCTGGCCTGCCGACCTGAGCGTAAGATTCCAGCCGTCACGGGTTGGTCTGACCGCCGTTACTTCAGCCTCCAGTGTGCGGCTGCTGGCATCGGTCTGGCGTGCCTGTGCCGTGCCGGCGGAAGCTGCCCGCAGGACATTGGCTGAGATAAGCGGAGTGGAATCTGGCTGCATAATTTTGATATCGGCCAAGGTTTACGTACCTTTACTCAGCTTAGTGGCTAAGTGGCCGCCGCGACAGGCTGTTTTTGTATATAATGCCGCCGTTTTTTGTGTCAGGATTGCGACTTTCTGTTGAGTCCTATCCATTGATCCGTTTCGTTTCGGTCTGAATGATTGCAGACCCTGAGGTTTTGAAATGCCTGCCAGCAGTGGCCAGACAACCATTGATCTTGAAGCCCGTCAGCTGTTCTGTGAACGCGACGACCGGGTGTTATTTGATCACCTGGATCTCAGGGTGCGTAACGGCGATCTGTTACAGCTGGCCGGTCCGAATGGCGCCGGTAAAACAACCTTACTGCGTCTGTTATCCGGTCTTAACCGCGATTTTGACGGTGAACTGCTGTGGCACGGCGAAGCGCTGTACGATGACTACTCAGGCTACGCCAGCCTGCGCCTGTATCAGGGGCATCTGGCGGCCGTTAAGAAGGCGCTGACACCGCTGGAAAATCTGAGCTGGCTGGTCAGTCAGTGGTCGGTCGCTGAGGATGATCTGTGGCAGGCACTCGACGCGGTCGAACTCGGGGGCTATGAAGAGACGCCCTGTCAGCAGCTGTCTGCCGGTCAACAGCGCCGCGTGGCACTGGCCCGGCTGTGTGTTGCCCCGGCACCCTTGTGGATTCTCGATGAACCTTTTACGGCGTTGGATAAATACGGTGTCACCTGGCTGGAGCAACAGCTGCAGAAGAAAGTGGAATCCGGTGGCGCCGTGATCATTACCAGTCACCACGCGCTGGAAAATATTGCCAGCCTGCAGCAGCTGGAGCTGGGGAGTGTGCGCGCATGAGTCTGGGATTAGTCGGTGCCACTATCCGTCGCGATCTGACACTCGCCGCACGCAATCCCGGCGAGTGGCTCAACCCGCTGATGTTCTTCCTGATGGTGGCTGCGCTGTTCCCGCTGGCCGTCGATCCGGACCCGAAATTCCTGAGTAAAATTGCCGGCGGTGTGATCTGGGTGGCGGCCTTGTTAGCCACTCTGCTGTCGCTGGATGCGCTCTACAAAGCGGACGTGGAAGATGGCTCGCTGGAACAATGGCTGGCCTCGGGCGAATCCCTGTACGCTATGTCGCTGGGCAAAGCGCTGGTGCACTGGTGTATTTCCGGCCTGCCGCTGACCCTTATGGCGCCCCTGCTGGGACTCATGCTGTCGTTACCCGCGGATGCTTATCAGGCACTTATTTTCAGCCTGCTGGTCGGAACGCCGGTGCTGAGTCTGTTGGGCGCGGTCGGCGCTGCGTTAACGGCAGGGGTGCGCAGTGGCGGATTGTTGCTGAGCCTGCTGATTTTACCTTTGTATATTCCTGTCCTGATTTTTGCTGCCAGTGCGGTTTATCACGCCGGTATCGGTATGGATTACAAAGGGCAGATCGGATTTTTAGGGGCACTGCTGGCGCTGGCCGCGTGCCTGACGCCGTTCGCTTCGGCGGCGGCATTAAAACTTAACTTATCGCGCTGATTGGAAAATTCTATGTGGCAGTGGCTTAAACGACTTTATCATCGACTTGGCTCGCCGAAATGGTTTTACGAAATTACGGCTAAGTGGATTCCGTGGCTGGCCATTATATCCGTGGTGGGCTGTGTCACAGGACTGGTATTGGGGCTGCTGTATGCACCGGCGGACTATCTGCAGGGGAACAGCTTCCGCATTATTTATATCCATGTGCCGGCGGCCATTCTGGCCCAGAGCGCCTTTATGATGATGGCTATTGCCGGCGCTGTGTATCTGATCTGGAAAATGAAAATGGCCGCCTGGGTAGCCAAAGTGATTGCACCGATCGGCGCAGGTTTTTGCCTGATTGCACTCTTTACCGGCGCTATCTGGGGAAAGCCTACCTGGGGAACCTGGTGGGTCTGGGATGCCCGTCTGACATCCATGCTGTTACTGCTGTTTCTGTATTTTGGTGTGATGGCACTGCAACAGGCGATGGATTCTGAGGAAAGCGGTTTTAAAGCCGCGGCTATTTTAGCGCTGGTGGGACTGGTGAATATTCCCATCATTAAATATTCGGTGGAATGGTGGAATACCCTGCATCAGCCAGCCACGCTGAAGCTCACAGAAAAGCCCAGTATGCACCCGGATATGTTAATACCGCTGCTGATTATGATTGTAACGACCTATGTGTTTTTTGCTTTGCTGGTGATTCTCCGTACCCGTAACGAAATTCTCTGGCATGAGCGTAAGCGCAGCTGGGTAAAAGATATTCTGGAGCCCTGATGGAATTTAACAGCTTCGCCGAATTTATCGCCATGGGTGGCCATGGCCTGTATGTATGGCTCTCATACGGCCTGACAGCCGTGGTAATTGCCTGGAATGTGGCGCAACCTGTGATGCGTCGCCGCCGTTTGTTAAAAGAGCAGGCTCAGCGTCTGCGCCGGGAGAAAAAGCATGACGCCAAAGCGTAAAAAACGTCTGATTCTGATTTTATTTCTGGTTGCCGGCGTTGGTACTGCGGTCGGACTTTTAATGTATTCCCTGAGTCAGAATATCAACCTCTTTATGACGCCGACCCAGATCGCCAATGGCGAAGTACCTTATGGCCGGACAATCCGTGCCGGTGGGCTGGTGGTTGTCGGCAGTCTGCAACGCAGTCAGGACTCCCTGGTGTCTGAATTTAAAGTCACAGATGGTAACGCTGAAGTGACCATTACCTATGATGGCATACTGCCGGATCTCTTCCGTGAAGGGCAGGGCATTGTGGCGATGGGAAAACTGAACCGTGACAATGTGTTTGTGGCGTCAGAAGTCCTGGCGAAACACGACGAAAATTACATGCCACCGGAAGTAAAAGACGCGCTGGAAAAAGCGCATCTGGATGGCAAAGAAGCGCTGGAATCGGCGAGGTATTAACATGACGGAGTGGTATGGCATGGTGCCGGAGTTTGGACAGCTGGCGTTAATTTTTGCGTTGCTGGTGGCGGCCCTGCAGGTTGTAATTCCTCTGCTTGGATTAAAAATGCAGCACGATTGGCTGATGGGATTTGCCCGTCCTCTGGCCAATGCTCAGGCGGTTTTTCTGCTGATCAGCCTGGTGATTCTTGCTTATTGTTTTGTGGTCGATGATTTTTCAGTCGCTTACGTTGCGGCTAATTCTAATACCGCATTGCCCACGCCCTATAAAATCAGTGCCGTTTGGGGGGCGCACGAAGGCTCTCTGCTGTTATGGGTGACCATGCTCGGTTGCTGGGGCATGGCGGTTGCTATGTTCAGCCGCAGTCTGCCTGCCGATATGGTGGCGCGGGTTCTGGCGATTATGGGGCTGGTATCGCTGGGCTTTATTCTTTTCACGCTGGAAACGTCCAACCCTTTTGCCCGTAACCTGCCGTCCATTCCATCAGAAGGCGCTGACCTGAACCCGCTGCTGCAGGATTTCGGTCTGATTGTGCATCCGCCAACGCTGTACATGGGATACGTTGGCCTGTCTGTGGCCTTTGCCTTTGCACTGGCGGCTCTGATGGGCGGGCGTCTGGATGCTGCCTGGGCACGCTGGTCACGTCCATGGACTACCGCCGCCTGGATTTTTCTGACCATTGGTATTGCCCTGGGTAGCTGGTGGGCATATTACGAACTTGGCTGGGGTGGCTGGTGGTTCTGGGACCCGGTAGAAAATGCGTCACTGATGCCCTGGCTGGTGGCCACGGCACTGCTACATTCTCTGGCTGTCACAGAAAAACGCGGCCTGTTTAAAAGCTGGACCGTACTGCTGGCTATTTTTGCTTTCTCTCTGAGCCTGTTAGGAACCTTCCTGGTGCGCTCAGGCGTGCTGACATCGGTGCACGCTTTTGCTTCCGATCCGGAACGCGGCGTGTTTGTGCTGGCTCTGCTTGGTATCTGCGTCGGTGGTTCTCTGTTGCTGTACGCATTAAAAGCACCAACGGTGGCCTCGGTTGGCCGTTACGCCTGGGTCTCACGGGAAAGTTTTCTGTTATTGAATAACCTTTTATTGGTGGTCGCGGCGTTTGCCATTCTGTTGGGAACTCTGTATCCGCTGATCATTGATTTTCTTGGTCTGGGGAAAATCTCCGTCGGGGCGTCCTGGTTTAATACCATGTTTGTGCCGCTGGGTATTCTGCTGGCCATTGTGGTTGGTCCGGGGTCGGTGTCCCGCTGGAAGGCGGATGAGGTTAAACGTCTGGGCAGTAAGATGATTGCAGCCCTGATCGCGGCGGTGATTTTCGGTGTGGCGACACCTCTCATCCATGGCGGCGATATGAACTGGCAGGTCCTGCTGGGAATGGCGGTTGCCATCTGGCTGATCGGCGTCACCCTGCAGGATATGTGGTACAAGGCCCGTGGCAGCCTGTCGCGTATTCCTAAGCTGGGTCTGAGTTATCACGGGATGGTGATTGCTCACCTGGGTATTGCCGTGACGGTTATTGGCATCACCATGGTGGCCAACTACAGCGAAGAAACGTCAGCACGTATGGCGCCGGGCGATGTGGCAGAACTGGAAGGCTATCGTTTTGAATTTATCGACGCCGGGCATGTAGAAGGCCCGAACTACACCTCGGATGCAGCGCGCTTCCGGGTGTTCGATGGCGATGATGAAATCGCGCTCCTGATGCCGGAAAAACGCCGTTACAGCGCCCGTGGTCAGGTGATGACCGAAGCCGCGATCGATGTTTCTCTGTGGCGGGATGTGTACGTCTCTATGGGTGAGCCGCTGGATGGCGGTGCCTGGGGGATGCGCCTGCAGGTAAAACCTTTTATGCGCTGGGTGTGGCTGGGGGCCATCTTTATGTCACTGGGTGGTTTGCTGGCGATGCTGGATAAACGTTACCGTTCACGTAAGAAACAACCTGCTGTACAGGAGGCTGCGGCATGAATCGTCTGAAGCTATTTATTCCGCTGGCGGTCTTTGTCGCCATCGGCATTCTGTTCTGGGTGGGGCTGGGCAAAGAAGATAAAGATGTTTTGCCGTCGCCGCTGATCGGCAAACCTTTCCCGCAATTTATTTTAAAAACGGTTGAGTCCGGTGAAGAAACCAATCACCTGCCGGAAGAACCGGTGCTGGTCAATGTCTGGGCGACCTGGTGTCCGACCTGTAAAGCAGAACACGCTTTCCTGAATAAACTGGCGGAAGAGCAGGGCATTAAAATTGTTGGCATCAATTATAAGGATGATGACTTCAAAGCGAAGCAATGGCTGAAAGCCTATGGCAATCCTTACCTGTTTAATATTGCTGACCCTGACGGTCAGCTGGGTCTGGAGCTCGGTGTATATGGTGCACCGGAAACATTTCTGGTGGACAGTCAGGGCATAATCCGCGCTAAACACGTGGGGGATCTCAATGCCACTGTGTGGGAAAAACTGGGACCAGAGTTTGAGGCGCTGAAATGAAAAAATTCGTGCTGATTTTTTGTGTATGTCTGACACTGCCGGCGTGGGCTGTTGTTGAAGGTTATAAGTATCAGTTTGACTCTCAGCGTGAAACGGACCGCTTTAATCAATTGGCAGAAGACTTACGCTGCCCTAAATGCCAGAACCAGAATCTCGCGGATTCCAACGCGCCGGTGGCCAGTGACATGCGCGAAAAAGTGTATGAAATGATGCAGGCGGGAAAAACCGATGAAGAAATTGTCGGTTACATGGTTGAGCGTTATGGCGATTTTGTGAATTACACGCCGCCTGTTAAGAGTAAAACCCTGTTCCTCTGGTTAGGTCCTGTGGCGGTATTTGTGATCGGACTGCTGGTTCTGGCTATGATCCGGCGTGGTCAGAAACAGGCGCTACAGCCCCTGACTGAAGAAGAAAAGGAACGCCTGAATGCACTGAAAAATAAGGCTGATACAAAATGATCTGGGTTTTGCTGCTACTGAGTTTATTGTTGCTGTTGTTACTGCTGCCATCCTACCGGGTACGCGAAGGCACAGCTGCCCGGAATCATTCAGAAGAAAACCTGCGTCTGTATGAAGAACGCACGGAAGAATTGCAGGCCAGCGATATGGACGACGAAGAAAAGTCGGCTCTGCAGCTGGAACTGGACCGTGAGTTTCTTGCCAATGCGGAGCCGGAAACTGCGTCCGGACAGGCCCAGAGTGGGATAAAACGCTGGCCGCTGGCGTTTGCTATGGTGGCCGTTGTGGTTGCCGGGACTTTGCTTTTTTATCAGTTCTGGGGCGCATCGGTTGAGCTGAAAGCCACGGGGCTGCTGGATAAAGCCGCGCAGGCAGAACTCACGAAACCGGAACGTGAGCAGTTGATCAGCTATTTACAGCAGGCGGCTGATAAAAATCCGCAGAATCAGGAATGGTATTATCTGTACGGTCGTATGCTGACGGTTAACAGTGAGTTTGATCGTGCCGCCAAAGTGTTTGCCGATATTCTGGTGACTCTGCCGGAAGAGGCAGTGGAAGACCGCGCCGTGACTCTGACCCTGCTGGCACAGGCTAAATTTTTTGCCGCCGATCAGAAAGCAGATGAAGAAACCTATAACCTGTTGAAAGAATCACTCGAATTGCAGCCGGATAACCGTCAGACCCAGGGGCTGGCTGGGATGCTGGCGTTTGAGCTGAATAAATATCAGGCGGCCATTGAGCACTGGAAAGCCGTCTGGCTGTCTCTGCCGGATTCACCGGAAGCACAGATGCTGGCGCAGGGTATTCAGCGGGCAGCAGAACGATTGCAGGAGCAGGGCGAGACAGCAGACCTGAGCTGGATGAAACGTGCCAGCATCAAGGTGCTGGTTGATCTGTCTGAAGAGGCCCGTCAGGCGGTGAAGGCGGACGATACGGTGTTTGTTCTGGCACGTGCCGTGTCTGGCCCTCCGATGCCGCTGGCGGCCCGGAAACTGACGGTGGCCGATCTTCCTCAGGTCATTACTCTGAGCGATGCTCAGGCCATGGCGCCGGGAATGAATATCAGCAGTTATGATCAGCTGACACTCGTCGCCCGGGTATCTGCCAGCGGTCAGCCGCAGCCGCAGAGCGGGGACTGGCAGGCGTTAAAAACCCCGGTCAGTAATCAGGAAGAATCCATGATCCGGCTGGTAGTGGATGAACAGATTCCCTGATTTGCCGGGTTGTTTGTGAAACCATAAAAATAAAGCCGGTCTGTGACCGGTTTTATTTTATGCCTGTTACCAACGCGCGTAGTGGTCTTCGGCCAGTCCCCATTCACCGGTCAGACGAAGGGTTTCACCGGGCAAACGGATCTCACCGTGATAACGGCCAAAGTACTGTTTAAAGTTAGACGCTATAAGCAGTGCATTAATCTTTTCTTCGCGTTTACCCTGTGGTTCGAAATGCAGATCAATGATGCCGTCAGCCGAGCGCATAGCCCAGGCATGAGTGGGGTGATAACGGTCAAACAGAAAATCCGTCATATCGATTTTTATCAGCCGGCCATCGAGCCACAGCGCATTTTCAGTAAAGCCGGTTTCGTTAACGCCGGCGGCCAGATTCAGCCCCAGCCGGCGGCCATCCGCCAGCCGGCATGACAGGCTGGCCCAGTTCCAGAAGGTTTCACGACGCATATAGCCGGCACTCCAGTCGACGGCGGCCAGGGTATCCAGTTGCTTAAGATCGTAATCCTTACCCTGCCAGTGTACATCGCCGTTGCATACCCGGGCTGCGCTTTTCTGAGTAAAGGTCCAGCCCTGATAACCGGCACGTGTGCACAGTGCTAATGGCTGATAACCCGTGGTTTCATCAATAGTGGCATCGACCCGGGTGCCATTGTTCAGTGTTATCTGCAGGCGCCGCACACCCGGTATCCGGGTAGCCTGAATACTGAAATGGTTGTTGCCTTTGCGGAATACTGCGTCGCCGTTAAGGGGGCTGGTATCTATTCGGGTATGGCGCGCCAGTGGCTGCAGAAAACTGAATTCTTCATAGGTGTCACTGGCGGGGTGATAAAAATACAGAAACGCATTACTGACCAGTTTCAGATCCACAATGGCAGCGCCGATAATAAGCTCCGGGCTGATCAGGCTGATAAACTGGAACTGGTTAAAGCGCAGGCGTTTGGCCAGAGTTGAGCGACGCCTGTCCATATGGCTGCGCAGATCAAAATCGAGATAGTTAATGGTTTCCACACCGTCAGGAAACAGGCCACAGGCCGGCTGGCCCTGAGGGTTAATCAGTTTTTCACGTACTGGCATGAAAGCATCCTTATGCCCGTAATTGTGTTCGCCACCGGCAGTATAAACGCTGGGTTTTCTTATGTCGGGTCAGGGAAAGACAAGATATCACGACTGGCCCGGAAAGCCTGCCGTAATTATTGGAAAGCAGAACGCAGTGTGGCGAGGGTTTCCTGATCCGCTTTGAAGCGCATTTTCAGGTAGACACCTTTGGCGGTGAAGTTAGAGGCGGAGAAATCCGTATCGACGAAACCAGTGAAGTTGTATCCCACGCTTACCCAGACGTTGGTGGCCGGAATATAACCCACTGACAGTCCGGCGCCGTGCAGGCTCTGGCCGGCTTCATAACTATGAAGACGGCGGCCATGGGCACCGATGTCCCAGCGATCATTCAGATGGTGGCGCCATTCCGCGGCCATAAAGTCCGTGGTAGATGCATAATCTTCGCTGGCGTACTGATCCAGCACACGCTTAATACCGTATTGGGCGGCCAGCTGGTTGGCCGGATTGATCAGCCAGTTGCCGTGAACATTGTTAATCAGTTTACGGCTGCGCTCCGGTGTTTCGCCATTTTCTCCGCTGGCGTCCTGTACCCAACGGGTCTGCCACAGCATAGCAACCGGCAGTTTACGCGGACGCAGAGCAAGGTCGAAGGAAGCATCCAGCGAGTTCTCATAACGGCTGTCAGCGCTTTCCTGAGTAAAATATTCCACACTGGCACCGGTGGTCAGAGCATCTGACAGGGGATGGTAAACACTGGAACGCAGCACCCACTTATCTGTTTCGTCACCATCGCGTTTTTCCACACGGTTATTCCATTGCCAGATCTGTGAACGGTAAGAGGCTCCGGCGTAGACGGCGTAGTAATCTTCGGTGGACAGGTTGTCGTCATCATCGCCAAGGATTGACGCTTCCAGGTTACGCGCCTGGTCAAAGCCCAGCGTCATACTCCAGGTTTCGTTCAGTGTGACCTGCTGCTGCAGACCGGAAACTGCATACAGAGAGTGTGCATCATCCTGCTGGGATTGCTCCAGACTCTGGTTGATCTGTGCGCCGGTCCATGGTGTGGCACGGGCACCGATGGTCGTTTGTTGTAACGCATCAGAACCAAACTGATTCTGTTGGTTAGCGTAAACGCTCAGTGCCTGATTAATGCGGTATTCAGCAGACAGCGAAATCTCATCGTCTTCATCGCTGCGGGCGGTCATTGCGCTGGCCCCATTGACGCCCAGCTGCAGTCGATTACCCATCAGCCGGGTTTTGTAACCGGCGGTCAGTTTGTCACTGAATTGTTTGTCGCCGTCGTCTTCATCCTGAGTGGTCAGTACACCAACCGAGATCTGTTGTTTTTCATCCAGATTGCGCAGCCATTGTGCTTCCAGCTGGTAGGTGTCATCACCGCTACTGATTTCCTCGTGGTGGAAAGTATCGATCTGTAACTGATTGCGATCACTGAGGTAATAGCTGCCTTCCAGGCCTTCTTTACGGTAATTGTTTTCACTTTGCGGGCTCTGTTCAAACCCGAAGTCTTCGTCCTGACTGCGCACGTACGCTTTTGCTGTCAGTTTTTCTGTACGGTGGGTAACTTCCACCAGTTGCGCATTAGCACCGGTTTCACTGCCGTTGCTGACACTCTCACTCTGGGCAACTTCGGCTTTGATTTCGGTGTCGCCGACTTTGACGGTGACGTCTGCACCGTGCAAGTGGACGTCTTCACCACTCTGGTTCTGGCTGATGGCTGTGACACCGGCTTTTATTCTGTCGTCGAGCAGTTTCACTCCGGCACGACCACCGGTTACATAACCGAGATCGCCGGATTCAACATCGTAATCTGCAATAATGTAGCGTGGATTAAAGTTATCGTCGGTGGCTGCGATGACCCGTTTGAAGTAAATCGTACCGTCGCTGTAGTCAATAACGTAGTCGGCATCGCGGGTCAGAGTTTCGGTGCTGATAACCACTTCGCTGCGATAACGTTCGCGCACTTCAATGGTGATAGTCTCACTGTCTTCAACGATGTGTTTATTGCTCAGGTGATACAGGCCCGAGGTGCCGTCACCCTGAATTTCATCGTGTGCTGCGCCGTTGTCAGTCTGGCTGACAAAGCCGGATAACTCGACCAGATCATTCTGGTACTGAGCCTGAGCGCCGGTCATTTTACGGCTGTATTTACTCAGGGTCGTTTCTGTCAGGCCGGTATTAATATCGCCGAAGACGGCATAAAAACGTTCGCGTTCAACCCGCACATACAGTTTTCGGCCAGAGCTTGCATCCAGCGTTTGCTGACTGGCGTCACCGTAAAGGGTGTAGTAGCGGTCCGGATCGATAACACTGGCAAAGGCTTCTGATCTTGGTTTACCGGAATCGTAAGCAGCGGTTATCAGCCATTCGCCGGACACTGTACCCTGGGTATAAAACGCAACACGGCCATCCTGATAAATTTTGTCATCCACCTCAGCGGCATTGCGGCTGCTGTTATCGCCAGAGGCGGAGTTATAACCCACCGTGTAATCACCCAGACCGACCAGAACCCAGTCACGGTCTTTGGGTTTCAGCCAGGCTTTAACCACGTCTTCCTGATCGTTGGCGTGTTTAAAGCGGATTTTGACTTCACCGGCTTTGGTGGTTGGTTTCAGACGGATCAGAGCAATACCGTCGTTACCAACGTAATATTTAATATCCTGGGTTGAGCCCAGCGGATTACCTTCAATCTGCGCGTTAACGTCGTACAGTTCATAAGGAGCTTCAACCGACATTTCACCGCTGACACCATAACGGATGGGGAAGCCTTCTTTATCGGTCAGACGCACGGCAATGACCGGTGGATTAATACCGTCCGCGATGGCTTTCGTCTGCTCTTCAACCAGTTCCGCTTTGGCGGGCACCTGAGCGAACTGCACGTTACGTTCAAACTGGCTGGTAATATCACCATCTTTGTTGATGACAAAGACGGTGAAACGGTTTGCACCTGGCTGCAGGTCGACGCCGCGCCATTTGGAAACCGACAGGTTGCGCGCTGAACTTTTCTCTTCGCCGTCGTAATTCACAGCACTGACCGGTTTATCGTTCAGCAATAACTTAATACGTTCATCTTTGGCGTGTGAGATAGCGATTTTGGTGCTGGCAATCGCAGGGCTGCGATCCACCGGAGGCCACAGCCACTGAGCGTAATCCGATGCCGTGTTAAACCATTTTTCATCGAAGTCCGGCATTTGTGGAGCATTGTACTCTTCCAGACTTCCGGCAGCGGTGGCCGGCAGGTCGGCGAGGAAATTTTCCAGCGACGCTTCAATATGTGTGCTCTTAACATCGCTGCTGAGAGAAGCCAGACGGATATCCGGATCCCCGTTCAATACATTCACTTCCACGCGACGGTTTTTGGCGCGCCCCAGTGCGCTGCTGTTACTTGCCACAGGTTCACTGGCACCTTTACCTGAAGACAGAATCTGTGCCGGATTAATATTCAGCTGTTCAGCAATGTATTTCGCCACGGATGCCGCACGGGCTTCAGACAAGGCCTGGTTATCTGCAAAAATATGACGGTTACGGGCGGCGATTGGCGTACTGTCTGTGTGGCCAACCACTTCAACCTTCAGGTTACGCAGTCCGCGCAGACGTTCCACCACGTGCTTCAGGTTGAATTTATCTTCTTCCGTTAACAGATCGGAGAAATTGGAAAACTTAGGTGGCGTAATGGGTTTGACGCTGCCATCTTCCGGCGGCAACTGCAGAACAGCGGTGGTATCCACCGGCTTGATCTGATAACTCTTGTTGCCCTTATTATCTTTAAAACGGGTAATGGCTTTTGCTTTCAGTTTGCCACCCTTTGCCTTATCGCTGATCACAGCGGTAAAGCTCAGTTTGTGTTCCCATTTGGCCGGGCGATCACCGAGTTTATAAATCAGAGTTCCGTAAGAAACGCGCGGATCCTGCCATGGCTCACCATCCAGCAGGGTGCTGCCGGGTTCATAGACGACGCCTTCCGGCAGGGCGACCATTTCCATCAGGCTGGTGATTTCAACACCTTCACCCTGCAGGTAAACCGTATAGTGCAGCTTTTCATTGACTGGCGAGTTGTAAGGCCGTGAACCATCGTCCTGTGCCTGCAGCGGAATCAACTCGTGGGTAATGCGCTGACTGACTTCACCGGTTTCCGGCTTTTTCATTTTCAGAGCAAAATCAACCCGCCAGAAACTGCCGCCCTGAACATCCACGAACTGACTGAATGAGCGGCCGGCATGGAAGCCGCGCTGATCACAGGTCATCACTTCCATATAAGGGGGGATGCTGGCGCTGTCCAGTTGCACAACGTGCGTGCCCGGACGCACGTTTTCGATGTGCCATTCACCGTTTTCATCAGTAACAACTGAGGTGCCGTCTTCCATCAGCAGGCGGATATTCGGCACGGCTTCGGCATCCAGATTGCCGTTACAGTCATCCAGATACACACGGCCGAACAGACGGGCGGTGTCTTTGAAGAATTCATCCGTCACATTGACGCTGGCAGACGCTGTATTACTGCTGACAACATCATCGTCCAACCAGGCCTGGTTAACGAGACGGTCTTTGGCCAGTGCCGTCACCTGAGTCACATAGGTAATGGTCAGGCTGCCGTCGGCGGCAATTTCCGGCAATGCGAAACGCAGTTCGCGGCCATTACCGGCAATGACAGGGTCGCTGACTTTTTCCTGATTATAGTGTGCTGATCCGGAACGGTAGCGCAGACCTGCCGGCAAGCGGTCGATGACACTGCCATCACTGATTTCAACATCGGCATTGGCAAGGGTGATAGTGAACTGAATAAAATCGCCGATACCGGCTTCGGTTTTACTGGCGGTTTTACTCAGCAGTACACCACTGTCGAGATTATCGGCCGGAATATCGGCTAATAAAACATGGTCGTTCAGGTTGAAATCCTGACCCCGGGAAATGGCATTAATTGTGAAATTGCCCAGGGTTTCAATTTCTTCATCCGTCGCGGTGGATGGAATACGGTAATTGGACGGCGCGCTGAATTCCAGACGGTAATCACCGGCCGGAATAAACGGAAAGCGGAAACTGCCGTCCGGAAATTCTCCATCATCAACGGCCATTGCTGAAAAACCAGAGGCTGCAGAAGCCGGCCCAGTCGTCACGGTGGATGGGTATGGTGTGACGCCATCGTCGTCAAATACGGTAGCCGGGTCCCCTGTGCTGGCGTCAATAATGGTAACCTGGACACCGTTAATCGGGTTGCCGGTTTCAGCATCAAAAATGCGGCTGTATGGATCGAATGCCGCTTCGGCAAAACTGGTATCTGTGGTGTCGTAACTGTCGGTGTAACTGGCGGTGACAGTTTCTGCCTGGGTAAGCGCCAGGGCGCAATCATTATTGTTAATACCGCCCAGGTTTTGGATGGTATTGATCGCACCGGCGAAAACACCGGTATTCACGCCGGTCTCAGTGAGACGCAGCTGTTCCGTGTCGGTGCCATTGCTGGTTGTCAGAGTGACAATAATGGTCTCAGCAATGTTGTTATAAAGGTTTTTATCGCCGTCCGCCACTGTAATCAGTAACGGCTCGCCGATTTTAAATCCGTATTCTGCCTGGGAATAAGCAAAGGTTCCTGGCAGAGAATATGAGGTACCGGAGACACCATCGACAGAGGAAATAACCGAGTAATTTCCAGAGCCGTCGGAGCATTCGGTAGCAGGTACCGGCAGTCCGGAGGCATCGTTGCCGGACAGGTGCCGTACGCTGAGTTCAGACGCGGTTGGCGCGACCGATGCAGGGTTTACTTCCTGCGAAACAAAACTGGCAGCGTTGCTGACAACATAAGACTGGCTGTCAACGCTGAAGGTGGCATAAGCCCGGTTGGTAATGGTGGTGTTGGCAGGCGTAACGGCCTGCGCATTGAATATCATGCCCGCCAGCAACAGGCACGCACCGGCCCGGGCAAAAAGCCCGTGCCGGATTGCTGCTGTTAACTGGCGGACAGATATCATCATGGCTTACTGCACAGTCACGTAGAAGGTGATAATGCTTTGATAGCCTGAATAGAAGTCGGTACCGTAAGTAACAGTCACGTCGTCGTTGGTGGAATCATAAACCGGTGTGTAGACGGGTAAATCTGTACCCACATCGGTATAAACACTTGTATCCAGTGCTGAATAAAAGTCAGGCGCGGTAGCTTTAGCAACGCTGCAACCAATAGAAGTGTCTGTGCAATACGCTGTATCGTCTGGAATCGGATCTGTGACCACCAGATTGTTGGCACTGCCTGAACCCAGGTTTGTTACAGTGATGGTGTATTCAATAACTGCTCCCGGAATGGCTTTTGGGAAAACTCCGTTGGCTGTATCGAGTGCACCGTTAATCGGATCGTAAATCACAGTTGCTGTTTTAATAAAGCCATCTTCTGTTGCATCACCATTACCGTCAGTATCTTCAGGGAAAGATGCTGCAGACAGTTCCATAGCGTCATAGGCAATTTCTGAATTGTCACGGCCGCTGTCGGCAATAACAAACTCGACAGCATCGGTATTAGCTGCTGTGGTTTCAGAGATAGTCACGTCGTCGGTATCCCGATCGCCATCGGTATCGGTATCGGTTGCTGACATGGTCAGGCTGACACCCAGAACAGCTGCATCGGTAGCTGTTATATTGGCCGTCGGAATCAACACATAAACTGTATTGCCTTCAGTCATATCTTGCTCAAGGCTGAGTTCACTGCCACTGGCTAATGCAGCAGGTGCAGTAGTCGTAATGGTTGTACCGCTCAAACTCGCACTGGGAACAATCACATAGTCAGTGAGTGTTGCATCGATTGTGTCTGAATCACTGTAGTTTTGAGAGGTGAAATCTCCGTCAAGGTTTGCCAGTGTCAGCGAGAAGTCGGTCTGGGCGTTACCTGTATTGGACAATGAAAATTGGCCAACCATATAGTATGAATTACTATCGTAGGTATAAACGTCAGAATCATTAACAGCCGTGCTGGTGCTTATGGCACTGAAGTCGATTTTTACGTCAATGACAACATCTGCTGTCGCAGTGGTCGAACCTGAAGCGCCATTCACGTCATAGCTGAGCGTGGCTTCATTAGTAATAGTTGTACCGGCTGTTGTACTGGCTTGAGCCCCTGAAGCAAAGAGGCCGGCTGATAACATAACAGCAGGTAAAATCGCTTTTTGTATGATTTTCATACGATCTCTCCTGATTATTTAATACGAACTTTGTATTCCACTTTTCCGCTGTCGCCTGCCTCAACAGGGGTATTCAGCGTCCAGCGGATATTGGTGTAGTCCCCGGCTTTTGCTGGGCGACTTGCGCCGTTTTCAGTCACTGTTAACGCGCTGGCAGTGGCAAAGGTTTCGCCACCGTCAACGGAATAAGTGATGCGGGTATTGCGGCCGGTGGCAGTGTTGGCTACGTATTCAGCGTCGGCCGGAACCGGGTTATTGATTACGATACCTTCCGCTGCTTCTTCACCCTGATTGGCGTAAGAAATACGGAAGCCAACTTTGTCACCAGGAACAATTTTGTCGGCCGCCTGCCACTCCTCAATGGCAGTGCCGTCGGACTGCTGAACAGCCACAATTTTGAATGCTTCGGTCTTTAGCGTGACCTCTGCCATAACGAAGGATGGCAACAGCATTAATGCCAGAAGAAGAGTGCGCATACGGCCTCCTTTTTATCAGTTAATAGTTGCCTGGAACTGAATGGTGTAAAACAGCGTGGTGCTGTCGTAATCCACGTCGCCCAGGTCCACAGTGACACGGCCATTTTCGTCCGCGCTTTGCTCAAATTTACCGATATCGGTATCAGAATCGTCGGACAGCAGGGTGCCGGAAGAACTGATGTCGTTGCCTGAATTGTCAGCGGCTTCGTAGTAAAGCGTGCCTTCTTCGTAGGTAACGTCTTCCGGCAGGGGGTCGGTAATAACCAGATCGGTCACATCGTCGTAGACTGACACCAGAATCTGATAGGTCACTGTGGCGCCGGGAATGCGGCTGTCCCCACCGAACTGGTCTTCATAACCGATGATGTTCTTGGCAACTCTTACCAGCGTGGTGTTTTCGACTGTGTAGGTATGATCTGCCTGGTAGTTGGCGCCGGCTGAGGCAATCACAGCATCGACACCGTCGTCACCAACACCGTCAAGTACATCACCTTCAGCCGCGGCAGAGGCTCCGCTGGTGTTGGATACGGCGGTCAGGGTCGTCTCTGCTGACTGTCCGTCACCCGCTGTTGCCGGCACATTCACCACAGCCAGAATCGTGACGCTTTCACCGGCATCGAGGTTAATGACACCGTCGGCTGCAACTGTACTTTCCGTACCATCAAAACCGGCATTATTGTCTTCGTAATAAAGAGAAATACCTTCGAGATCGAAGTCATCTCCGGTGCCGTTCACATCGGTAATGGTGAAGTCTTCAGAACCGTTACCTGTGTTGGTGATGACGTAGCTGACAACGACACCGGTTTCACCGGAAGTGACGGTGCTTTCGGTGGCGTCACTGCTGATGGTGACATCAATCAGTTCCTGAACCTTGAAAGTGAAGGTGCTTTGAGCTGTTAACGCGTTGGTCGAATCGCCCGCCGCGTAATAGGTTGCGGTGGCGGTGTTTTCGATGTCGGTGCCGGCTGGCGTTGCTGCTGCCCAGCTTCCGGCCGACGTCAGCAAACCTGCGATCAGCAGCGCTGTGGATTGAATGGTCTTCATCGGAATCTCCTTCAGGGACCGTAGGGAAGGTAAAAACGAACAGAGACTCTGCCTTGGGGCTGGGTCTCTCTGGTGATTCAGGCATTCTGCGCCAGAGGCAGACGACCTGTGGGTATTCTTCATACAGGCACTGGTACATCCGTACCGGGCGTGTGTATCAGCAAAATTTGCTTCAGAAAGGGCGAAATTTTCGATATTTGTGGCGGGCAGGCGATATTGCCCTGCAGATAAGCGGGGGCCACGGTGCTGATCAGCACGAACCGGCGTCAAAGACCGGTCAGGGGTAGGGAGTGTCAGTACTTTCATACAAAAGTACTTATGAATTGTGCGCATGGCGCGGATATTAGGGCTGGCGGGCAGTGCAGTCAATTTGTCGGCAACTGCTTATGGTGACAAAACTTGTCGCTCTAACCGTCTGTTTTTCTTGCTTAATTTCTTACTAATAAGAAACACTTTCGATAAATATGGAAAATAGGCGGCCTTCGGGACGTTTATCGGTTGTTTGGTACTAAGGTTCTGTCGGCGGTGGGGTGAAAGTGACAAAAAACGTCATATTCGTGTGTTCCTGTTAATTTTGTTTCTTTTTGTAAAAATGTGCTTTCTGATAATTATATTATTGACGGATTGTGGCACCCGACAGGAAAGTCAGGTCTGTTTGGCTTTACCTTCTGTTTCAGTCAGAAACATTTATTATCTATGACAGAAGGTGTCTCAGTGGTTTGTCTGTGTGGAATGGCGATGAAATTGGCAGGAGTCGTACGACGGAGATCTGACAGGCAGATTCGGGGCATAAAAAAACCGGCCGGAGCCGGTTTTTTGACGCTTTCGATCTATCAGAAGCTGTATTTGGCAGTGAATTGCAGACGATCCAGATCCCCTTCAGATTCGTCGGTTTTTTCGATCGTTGCCATGCTGTATTCCACACCATAAGTCACTGACTTCTCTGGTGAGTACATCAGGTTGATACGGGTGCTGGAGGAAGACTGCTCAGTATCATCTTCCAGGTCGGCATCGAACATGGAGTAGGCGATTGTTGAACGCAGTTGGGAGTTCCAGTGATGACGGAATGCCACAAATGCTGCATCGACGGTAGTCGCTTCCAGTTCTCCATCACCATTAACGATCACGTCACTGACCTGGCCAAGACCCACGTAGCGGGCGACGTTACCTGTGGTGTAGCTGAATTTCAGGTCATCTGCACCAACCATGACTTTACCGGATACGTTGACGCCAAAGCCTGTGGCCGTTTCATCAACACCGGCACCGTCCTGCAGTGCGAACTGACGCCCGATGGCGGCGACGGTGAAGGCATGATCACCAGCTTTCATGTTGTAGCGAGCGACGATATCAGGAATGCCACCGTCATCGGAAGCACCAGCGCCAGCCACGGTTGTTTCCGGGTTTTCCAGAGCGAACTGGAAGTCACCCATGGTATACCGGATCTGTGCCTGGCGGTTAAATACAGTCCCGTCACTGACGCCGAGGAAATCGACAGTTTCAGCCAGTGCACCGGTATTCATAAATGTGGACCAGGTCTGACCAAAAGTCAGATCACCGTATTTGAAAAACGCATGGCGCAGACGCGGACTGTATGAATTGGAAACGACTTCATTACCCTGAGCTGAGCCCAGAAAGTCCATTTCCACGTAACTGGTCAGTGTTTCGCCATTATCCAGAGTCGTTACTGATTTCAGATTAAAACGGGAAGATTTAGCGGTCATATCAAAGCTGCTGGTTTCTTCACCGGCACCACCGCTGGTCGGAATGGTGGATGGCACGTAAAAATCCCGTCCCAGGCTGGCTGCACCAAGATCACCGTCTGAGTAAGTACTCATCATGGCGTCGAGTTTAATATAACCACCGTAACTGAATTCAGTGTTTGCTGCCTGAACTGCCATCGGCAGGGCTGCGGTCAGCAGGATTAAAGGGGTTTTGCGCATGTCACTCTCCTTTTTTTTATCGTAGTTGTGCCTGCTCACTATGGTGCACGGTTTCTGTGCAGAGAAATTAGCCAAAGGTCGAAAGACAGACGTATTAAGCATAATTACTTAAGTTTGTTTGTAGGTACTAATACAGAGGTCTGTTGCTGCCAATGGCTGTGATTTAAATTGACGATACAGGGCTTATTCAGGAGAGGCATAAATCATTAAAAGCAGGCCTCTGACCTGAAAATACATCGGGCATCAGGCGGATAATTAAAAATATTGCTTATTTTTCATAGGCTTGGAAATGTCGCGAATTTTATTGGGTGATAGGTAAATAACACTCTGCCAGCGCGCGTTGTCAGCGGCCTGAGACTGTGTACCGTCTTCACAGGCTGCAAGCGGATTGGCTCGTTCAGATACCTGTGGGACTGAGAACTGATAGACCATTGTCTAATTTTGGCAAAGGCCATCAGTGACCAATATGATTCACAGGACATTTATATAGTGCGCAGAAGCATTCGCGATCTAAAAATAATCATTCGGGAGAACGCTATGAGCGAACAGAAGGTGTATCCGGTAAAGCAGGAATTTGCTGATTCCGCCTGGATTAATAACGAAAAATATCTGCAGATGTATCAGCAGTCCGTCATCAATCCGGAAGGGTTCTGGCGTGAACAGGCCGAACAACGTATCGACTGGATTAAACCTTTCACCAAAGTACGTAACGTGTCGTTCGATGACCATAATGTCGCCATCAAGTGGTTCGAAGACGGTACTCTGAACGCCTCTGCTAACTGTCTTGACCGCCATCTGGAAACCCGTGGTGATCAGGCCGCGATAATCTGGGAAGGTGATGAGCCGGATCAGGACCGTACCATTACGTACAAAGAGCTGCACGAAGAAGTGTCACGCTTTGCCAACGCGCTGCGTGGTCAGGGCGTACGCAAGGGTGATGTGGTCTGTATTTACATGCCGATGATTCCGGAAGCTGCAGTGGCCATGCTGGCCTGTACCCGTATCGGGGCCATTCACTCGGTTGTATTCGGTGGTTTCTCTCCGGATGCCCTGGCCGGCCGTATCGAAGACAGTAATGCCAAGATCGTTATTACGTCTGACGAAGGCGTACGGGGTGGTAAACAGGTACCACTGAAAGCGAACGTGGACGAAGCCCTGACACATCCAAGCATCCGTTCACTGGAAAAAGTCATTGTGGTTAAGCGCACCGGTTCTGATGTTCCGTGGCACAACGCCCGTGATGTCTGGTATCACGAGCTGCTGGAAATCTCTTCCCCGCATTGCCCGGCGGAAGAAATGAACGCAGAAGACCCGCTGTTCATACTCTATACCTCAGGTTCCACCGGTAAGCCCAAAGGGGTGGTTCACACCACGGGCGGCTACATGGTTTGGGCATCCATCACTCATCAGTACGTGTTTGATTACCACGATGGTGATGTGTACTGGTGTACTGCAGATGTCGGCTGGATTACCGGCCACACCTATCTGCTGTATGGCCCGCTGGCCAATGGTGGTATCACGCTGATGTGTGAAGGGGTACCGAATTATCCCGATATCAACCGCTTCTCTCAGATTGTGGATAAGCATAACGTCAATATTCTGTATACCGCGCCAACCGCTATCCGCTCGCTGATGGCCGAGGGTCGTAAGGCTGTGGAAGGCACACATCGTGAGTCTCTGCGTCTGCTGGGCTCGGTAGGTGAGCCGATTAACCCGGAGGCCTGGCAGTGGTACTACGATGTGATCGGTGAAGAAAACTGCCCGATTGTGGATACCTGGTGGCAGACAGAAACCGGTGGCATCATGATCACGCCGCTGCCGGGGGCAACGGATATGAAACCGGGGTCGGCAACCCGTCCGTTCTTCGGTGTGCAGCCGGCTCTGGTGGATAACTCCGGTATGCTGCAGGAAGGTGCCACCGAAGGTAACCTGGTGATGGTCGACAGCTGGCCTGGCCAGGCCCGTACCGTGTACGGCGATCATGACCGCTTTGTGCAGACTTACTTCAGCACATTCCGTGGTATGTACTTTACCGGGGATGGTGCACGCCGTGATGAAGACGGTTATTACTGGATTACCGGACGTGTCGATGACGTGATCAACGTTTCCGGCCACCGTATGGGCACCGCGGAAGTTGAAAGCTCGCTGGTGGCGCATCCGAAAGTGGCTGAGGCGGCGGTAGTGGGTTATCCACACGACATCAAAGGGCAGGGCATCTACGTCTATGTCACGCTGAATGCCGGTGAAGAAGCCAGTGAAGAGCTGGCGAAAGAGCTGCGCAACTGGGTACGTGGTGATATCGGTCCTGTGGCAACTCCGGATCTGATCCAGATCACACCAGGGCTGCCAAAAACCCGCTCCGGTAAAATCATGCGCCGTATTCTGCGTAAGATTGCCGCCAACGAGCATGAAGCGCTGGGGGATATTTCTACCCTGGCGGACCCATCCGTGGTTGAGTCGTTGATTGACCAGCGTCTTAACCGCTGATCGGCGATTCATTGTTGCTGTGAATGAAAAACTGCTCTGGGGCACCACCCCAGGGCAGTTTTTTGTTTTAAAATATGCCCAGACTTTATAAAAATAAGTAAGCTACCCCACACAGTAGCAAGCTCCGTGGAGGAGACTATGCAATTAGCACAAAAAATCATCATTGCCGATGATCACCCGTTGTTCCGAACTGCGATGCAGCAGGCAGTGAAACAGCTGGTACCGGATGTGACCATTGAGCAGGCAGAATCTCTGCCTGAGCTGCAGCAGGTAGTGGAACAGCATAAAGATGCCGATCTGGTCCTGCTGGATTTACAGATGCCGGGGGCACACGGCTATTCCGGTCTGGTATTTCTGCGTTCGCATTATCCGGAAATTCCGGTGATTGTCGTGTCGGCCTGTGAAGATCCGGCGATTATGTGTCAGGCTGTTGATCATGAGGCATCCGGTTATATCGCCAAATCCGCTCCGCTGGAAGATATCGCCAAAGCCATTGAGCAGGTACTGCAGGGTGATATTTATTTGCCGGAAGCCGCCCGTCGTCATCAACATCAGCCGAATCAGAATGCGCTTGATCTGGCTGAACGTCTGGCCAGTCTGACGCCTCAGCAGTTCCGCGTCCTCACGATGATGTCTGAAGGCATGCTCAATAAACAGATCGCCTACGATCTGGATGTCAGTGAAGCAACCATCAAGGCCCACGTGACGGCGATCTTCCGCAAACTCGGTGTACGTACCCGTACACAGGCCGTGATTGCGGTGCAGAGTCTGGATATCGAAAAGCCGGACACGGCGGTGGCAGGACAGGGCAGCGTCTGACATCCTGTATCACACGGCTGAAGCGCAATAAAAAAACCGGTCATGTGACCGGTTTTTTTATTGCTCTGGCTATTGAAACGGGTTTCCGGCGGTTAACGGAGTGCGCAGCATTTAGCAGCCAGACTCAGCGGATCAGCCGCCGTATCAGCGCCCTTAATGCCGCCGGTTTCACCGGTTTGCGCAGGAACCAGAAGCCGAGGTTACGGGCTTCCTCTTCCACTTCGGCCCGCGGATCGGCAGTGATCAGAACCCCCGGAATGTCTTCACCAAAGTGTTTACGCAGTCTGATCATTGCCTGCAGGCCGGTCTCATCGTTATCCAGCTGGTAATCCGCCAGCATAATGGCCGGTTTAAAAGGAATCTCGGCGCTTTCTTCCAGGTTACTGCAGCTGTAGACATTGCATTTCCAGCTGCTCAGTAACGCATTCATTCCGGCCAGTACTTCCGGATCATTATCAATGCAGAAAGTAGGCAGGCCCTCAAAACTGCCGGTCACCCGGCTGGTGGATTCCTGACGGGTATCAACAGCCGGTTTTACCGCCTCGGTCAGCGGTAAGGTGACGCGGAAACGGGTTCCGTTACCCACCCAGGAGTCCACTTCGATGGTGTGATTCATGCGTTTGGCCATGCGGTCCACAATGGCCAGCCCCAGCCCCAGCCCCTTGGAATCCTGATTTTCCTGATTCAGACGTTTGAATTCGCCGAATATTTCATTCAGTTTGGATTTCGGGATGCCTGGCCCGGTATCCCACACTTCCACGACCAGATGGTCACCACGTTTGCGACAGCCGAGCAGGACACCGCCCTGACGGGTATAACGCACGGCGTTGGACAGCAGGTTCTGAATAATCCGGCGCAGCCAGTGGGCATCACTGATAACCCAGGCGTCGCTGCCGCGGAATCTCAGTTGCAGGCCTTTCGCGGCCGCTAATGCAGTGAATTCGTCGCGTAACGGTTTCAGTACCGCAGCCAGATTAATAGCACGCACACTGGGTTCCATGGCGCCGGCATCCAGTTTGGATATTTCCACCAGCACTGACAGCACGTCTTCCGCCGATTGCAGAGAGCCTTCCAGGTGTTCGAGCAGACCTTGCTGATCAGTGCTCAGATTCTGCTGAGCTAAGGTGGAGGCAAATAATTTAGCCGCATTTAAGGGTTGCATTAAATCGTGGCCGGCGGCCGCCAGAAAGCGGGTTTTACTGGTGTTGGCTTCAATCAGCCGCGATGTCAGATCATCCAGTTCACGGGTGCTTTTTTCTACCCGCTGCTCCAGGTTGATGTTGGCTTCTTTCAGCGCCTGCTCCGCTTTTCTGTGCACGGTAATGTCGGTAAAACTGGTCACAAAACCACCGTCCGGCATTGGGTGACCCTGCATGTAAATAACCACGCCGTTGGGTAACAGACGCTCAAACTGGTGGGCGGAACCGGCCCGCAGGAAGTTCATACGCCGGGCCACCTGTTCTTCAATGGAACCGCTGCCGCAGAAACCGCGCCGGGCATTAAACTCGATGACTTCGGCGATGGGTTTACCTACCTGGATTAACCCCGGCGGGTAGTGAAATATTTCCAGATAGCGGTGATTCCAGGCGACCAGATTCAGATTACGGTCCACCACGCTGACGCCCTGCTGCAGATTTTCCAGCGCTGCCTGCAGTTGTTCCCGGCTCATCGCGAACGCCTGACTGGCTTCACTGGCGAGGAAGGCCAGGTCGCGGATCTGAATCTGTTCACCACCCAGCAGGGTGGAGAAAATAACCCGCGCAGATGAGGAGCCGACAACCGACGCCAGCAGCTTCTCTGCCTCATGCAGCAGATCATTGGTGGCGATCGCATGATCGTACTGAATACCGTGTCTGGCCTGATAATCAGAGAAAAACAGTTCGGCTTTTTTGAACCCCAGAATACGTTCCAGTACCACCCGGACATCGTCTACTTTGCAGGAAAAGTTAGGGGCTACCGGTTTTCCGGAAACCTGCGCTTTGGTACTGGTGAAATCCGAGGCCAGCATGCGTTCACGTACTGAGGCATTGGTCACCATAGAGAAGAACACATAACAGGAAATATTGACCACCAGTGACAGGATGACGCCAAAACTGAAATCGTCCAGATTCATGCCCAGCATGCGGGTCGTTGAGCTGCTGCTTTCAAGCCCCTGAGCCAATACCGGCCACAGCAGGGTGTAAACCCAGATGCCGGTACCGCTGACCAGCCCGGTGACCGCGCCCTGGCGGTTGCCGCCCTGCCAGATCAGTCCGCCAATTAACGGCGGGGCAAACTGGGCGACGGCGGCAAACGATAGCAGGCCAATGGCCGCCAGGGATTCAAACTCGCCCACCAGGCGATAAAACAGATACGACCCCAGCAGCATGGCCAGAATCACCATCCGCCGTACGGTCAGTACCAGGGTCCTGACGCTGGAGGATTGCTGGATGTCCGCCTGCTGCTGCGTGTTGCGGAAAAACGCCGGCAGAATCAGCTCATTCGATACCATGGTGCTGACCGCAATGGTGGCGACAATAATCATCCCCGTGGCGGCACTGCCACCGCCGATAAAGGCGATAACAGCCAGGGTCTCCTGACCGAGTGAAACCGGCAGACTGAGTACATAAGTGTCCGGGGCAAACCCCAGTTCGCGCATAAACATATGGCCCGTGAGGGCAATCGGCACGACAAACAGCAGCATCAGAATCAGGTACACCGGAAAGGTCCAGCGCGCGGTATGAATATGGCGCGGTGATTCATTTTCGATCACGGCAACCTGAAACTGGCGTGGCAGGCACAGAATGGCGAAACCGGCCAGCAGGGTCTGCAGAATAAAGGCCAGGGAAATAACATCACTGCTGAACAGAGCGTGCTGGGGAAAACTTTCCATCGACAGGGTGAATACATCCAGTGGCGAATCGAACAGGCTGGTCATAACCCAGCCGCCAATGGCGATCATTGCCAGCAGTTTCACCATGGATTCAAACGCCACGGCGAGAATCATTCCGGGATGCTGTTCGCTGGCATCAATGTCCCGCGTGCCGAAAATAATGACGAACAGCGCCATGGCCCAGCTGATATGGAAAGCCGTATCCTGCCAGAAAGGCAGTGCCCCATTGGTGGTGACCCCCAGCGGCTGGGTGACCAGCTCAAACGTGGTGGCAATGGCTTTCAGTTGCAGGGCGATATAAGGAACCACGCCCAGTACGGCCACCAGCGTGACCAGAATCGCCAGCGAATGATCACGGCCGTAACGGGTGGCGATAAAATCGGCGATGGAAGTCAGGCGTTTTTCTTTGGCAATGCGGATAATTTTGCCCAGCATGCGCCAGAAAAAAAGCAGAAACAGAATCGGCCCGACATAAATACTCAGGAACAGCCAGCCGCTGGTATCGGCCTGACCCACAGCGCCATAAAATGTCCAGGAGGTGCAGTAAACCGCCAGCGACAGACTGTATATCAGACCTGTGTTGTGGATGGGTTTGCCGCATTGTGCACGCCGGTCCCCATACCAGGCGATCCAGAAAAGCGTACCAATGTATAACACGGAAATAGAGACGAGCTGCCAGCTGGGGATCATAAAGTTCCTTGTCATTATTGTGGGCTGCCAAGCAGGCCACAGCTTATCACGGACACCGTCCGCTGCCTGCGCGGGGCAGGGGTTGTATTAGACTAAAGTTGAAGTCGGGGCGGCGCAAGAACTCATGCCTGTGGGCGCCTGTTGCGCTGCCTGTTTGCACGCTGTAACAACAGCAGCCGGGTAATGGTTCACCACCGACTATGGTCTTGCTGAGTCTGTTGGCCGGGGTTTGTAAACTGAAATCTGGGGCACATGCAGGCCGGATACCGGATCAGGGAGAATAACGATGACAATACAGATAAACCTGAATCAGCCACCCTTCAGTTTTCTTTCTGATGAGCAGCTGGAATGGCTCACCAGCCGCCTGGATCTGGTTTTTTTTCCCCAGGGAGCGGTGATTCTGGATGAAGGTGATCCGGCCCCCGGTATCTATATCGTCTACAAAGGCATCGTGGAAGAAACGGATTCTGAAGGGACGATTTTCTCCCAGTACGGTAATGAAGATGTATTTGATGTGCGGGCGGTACTGGAAACCGCCTGCAAACACAGATACACGGCCATGGAAGAGACGCTCTGTTATCTGCTTAAGGCCAAAGACTTTGTCCAGTTGCTGGAAGAATCGAATGATTTTTCCATCTATTTTAAAACCGACCTGGGGACCCAGGAACAGCTGGTGGATCAGCGTGAAACCGGTGTGTCTGAATTTATTCTGTCGCGCATTGATGAAGATACCATCCGTTCGCCGGTATACGTTACCGGCCAGACCAGCCTTGCCCGTGTTGCGGCGCTGATGAGAGAACAGAAACACGACGCCATTCTGGTCCGCACGGCAAAAAAAGTGGGTATTGTCACCGGAACCGACTTGCTGAGAGCCACATTACTGGGCGACATGACCAAGCAGACCAAAGTCGCCGATATTGCTAACTACAATCTGATTGATGTGACCTACGGCGATTTTCTGTTTAACGCCCTGCTTAAAATGACCCAGCACGGTATTGAACGGGTGGTGGTCCGTCAGGACGGCGATATTATCGGCATGCTTGAGTTGATGGATATGCTCAGCCTGTTTTCCACCCATTCCCATGTGATTGCCATGCGTATTGAACAGGCAAAAACCATGAAAGAGCTTGTCGTGGCTGCCAGGCGTTTGGAAACCCTGATTAATAATCTGTTTACCCAGGGCGTGAAGGTGGTGGCCATTATGGAGCTGATCACCACACTCAACCGCCGTCTGATGCAACGGGCATACGATCTTATTTTCCCCGAGCGTCTGCGTAACAGTATCTGCATTCTGGTATTGGGCAGTGAAGGGCGGGGCGAGCAGATACTGAAAACCGATCAGGATAACGCCGTCATTCTCGAAAACGAACATGACCGGGAAGCGGTTCTGCCATTGTTACAGCGTCTGCATGAAGCCTTTCTTGATTTTGGCTATCCGCCCTGTCCGGGGGGCGTGATGTTTATCAGCGACAGCTGGATAGACACCGGCGAAGGCTGGCAAAACCGTGTTAACCGCTGGCTCAGCTCAGCAGAGCCTGAACCTATGATGAATATGGCGATTTTCATGGATGCCGAACCCGTCTGTGGTAACCCGGAACTGTTTAAACCGGTAAAAGCCAGCTGGCAAAAGGAGTCGCTGCGTTCCAGTATTACCTCGGCATGGTTTGCCCGCCCGGCCCTGCAGTTTGAAACCCCTCTGACATTCCTTGGTAAAATCCGTGAAGATCACGGCAGTATCGATATTAAAAAAGGGGGGATTTTTCCGCTGGTTCATGGTGTCCGGGCGTTATCATTTGAATACGGCATTAATGAGTGCAATACCCTGGCACGACTGGAAATTCTGCAGGGACGTCACGTACTGGATGAAGAAATCGCCCAGGGCTTAAAGGATGCATTACTGCTTTTTCTGCGCATCCGTCTGCGGCAGCAGCTGCAAAGCCACAGCGATAATCCGGGGCTGAGTCAGCAGCTGAAACTGAATTCTTTGCGCAGTGTTGATCGCAGCCTGCTGCGTCATGCGCTGCACCGGGTGAAAAAGTTTAAACAGTTTCTGATCAATCATTATCATCTGGAGAGCTTCTGATGTGGAAGCATGCTTTGTGGAAAAAGCTATCCGGGCAGATGCCGCCACAGGGCCGCTGGCAGCATCTGGCGGACCCTTATGACGGTGATGAAGTAGTTGTTCTCGATTGTGAAACCAGTGTCTTTGATAAACGCAAAGGTGAGCTGTTGAGCGTCGCTGCTGTGCGGGTCAAAGGCCGCGAAATTATGTTGTCCGGCGCCATTGATATCACGGTAAAATCCAATGCTGTGACGGACCCGAACGCGGTTCGTGTGCACTACCTGCGCCGTGAAGACCGGGAGCAGGGGGTGGCTGTTTCTGAAGCCATTGAAAACCTCCTCGATTTTATTGGTAATCGCCCCATCTGTGGTTTTTATATTGAGTACGACCGAGCGGTACTTAACCGCTACATTAAGCAACTTTATAACTTTAAACTGCCCAACCGTTTTATCGAAGTCTCAGAAATTTACGTGCGCAGAAAGCGCAGACTGGTTCCTGAGCTGCATCTGGACTTAACCTTTGAAGGCCTGGCGAAAGACCTGAAAGTCCCCGTTATTGAGCGGCATACCGCGATGGGTGATGTGATTTCTACCGCGCTGATGTATATCAAACTGACCCGGTTCTGATCACTCGCGGGACGATGGCTCAGCCTGTTTTTCTGTTCCTGTTTTTTCCGTCATATCAGTGGCACTGTGCCAGTTGCCTGTGTTACAGGTATCAGCCCTGCCAACAGCCGCAGTCTGCACTCTGGCTGCACAGGGACAGAAAACAAAAAACCCGGCATGCGCCGGGTTTTTTGTCTTGCTCAGGTGAGTTGTGGATCAGTGATCCTGAGCTTCACCTGCACCTTTCGGGAAGCGGATATCTTCCACCATATGGCGGATGTCATCCGGTACCGGTGCTGTCATATTCGACACCACAAAGGCAGTGACGAAGTTCAGCAGCGCACCCAGTGCACCGAAGGCTTCTGGTGCAATACCCAGGAACCAGTTATCCGGTGTGTTAGGCAGCATATTGGTACCGGCAACAAAGAACCAGCCTTTGTAGGTGAAGATGTACACCAGGGTGGACACCAGACCAACCAGCATACCGCTCACTGCACCTGTGTTATTCACCTTGGTACTGAAGATACCCATCATCAACACAGGGAAGATGGAGGATGCCGCCAGACCGAAGGCCAGTGCTACCACCTGAGCCGCGAAGCCTGGTGGGTTCATACCCAGATAACCTGCCACCAGAATCGCACCGGCCATGGCAATACGGGCTGCCATCAGCTCCTGCTTCTCACCGATATCCGGCATGAAGGTACGTTTCAGCAGGTCATGCGATATCGCGGTGGAGATCGCCAGCAGTAAGCCCGCTGCTGTGGACAGGGCTGCGGCAAGACCACCGGCGGCGACCAGAGCAATTACCCAGTTCGGCAGTTGAGCGATTTCCGGGTTAGCCAATACCATGATGTCACGGTCAACCTTGATCATTTCGTTGCCTTTCCAACCGAAGGATTCAGCCTTGGCAGCAAACTCAGGGTTGGTGTCATCGTAGTACTGGATACGGCCGTCACCGTTTTTATCTTCAAACTGCAGCAGACCTGTGGTTTCCCAGTTTTTGAACCACTCCGGACGTTCTGCATAGACCAGGTTACCTTCAGCAGAGCCTACCGGGCCAGACTGAATGGTATTGGTCAGGTTCAGACGCGCCATGGAACCTACAGCCGGTGCTGTGGTGTACAGAATCGCGATGAACAGCAGCGCCCAGCCAGCTGAAGTACGGGCGTCGGATACCTTAGGTACTGTGAAGAAACGGATAATTACGTGTGGCAGACCAGCAGTACCCATCATCAGAGACAGTGTGTACATCAGCATGTTGAATGAACCGCCTTTCTGCGCGGTATATTCAGCGAAGCCGAGGTCGACCAGCGTCTGGTCCAGTTTCACCAGCAGTGGCGTACCGTCACCGGTATCAGACAGGAAACCCAGCTGAGGGATCGGGTTGCCGGTCAGATTCAGCGAGATAAAGACCGCCGGTACGGTGTAGGCGAAGATCAGTACACAATACTGAGCGATCTGAGTGTAAGTCACACCCTTCATACCACCCAGAACGGCATAGAAGAATACGATCCCCATGCCTGTGTACAGACCAGTGGAGTAGTCCACATCCATAAAGCGGGAGAAGGCCACGCCGATCCCTTTCATCTGACCGATTACGTACGTCAGTGAAGCAACGATCAGACAGATCACTGCCACGATACGCGCTGTACTGGAGTAGTAGCGGTCACCGATGAAGTCAGGCACGGTAAATTTACCGAACTTACGCAGGTAAGGTGCCAGACACAGAGCCAGCAGTACATAACCACCAGTCCAGCCCATCAGGAAGATGGAAGCATCGTAGCCCTTAAAGGCAATCAGACCGGCCATGCCGATAAAGGAAGCCGCTGACATCCAGTCGGCAGCGGTGGCCATACCATTGGCAACAGGGTGAACCCCACGGCCGGCAGCGTAATATTCACCAGTGGTTCCCGCACGGGCCCAGATGGCGATACCGAAATAGAGGGCAAACGTCAGGCCCACTACGATATAAGTTAAAGTCTGTAAATCCATCATGTGCTCCTGTTAATTAGTCGTCGTCAACGCCGAATTCGCGATCAAGTGCACGCATTTTTTTCGCGTAAATTGCAACGATCGCGAGGAACACATAAATGGACCCCTGTTGTGCAAACCAGAAACCCAGACCAACGCCGCCTACCGGAATCGCATCCAGCACCGGACGTAACAGGATGCCGAAGCCATAAGACACCAGCGCCCAGACAACGAGCAGTGTGAACATCAGATTCAGGTTCTTGCGCCAATAGGCTTTTTTATCGTCTTCAGACTGGAAAGCCATAACCCCTCCTTTTAATTTTTATTTGAATGCCACTCCAACCTAGCAGTAACGGCTTAATAGCTCCTAGCTAGACCTTGGTAGTAACACAGGGTTATGAACATATTACGGCTTAAAATTTCTTTAAATAACAAATAATTAAGGCGTTTTTTTACGCCTTCGGCGGGGGGCAGACCAAGGTAGTAAAGGCACTGAACAGGAGGCAGAAACGCCCGCTTAATGCGGCAATCCGAGAGCGTCTGTCGGACTTTTTTATCCTTCAGATACTGATCAAAGCAGGCCAGAATTCCCGGCAGCGTGCATGGTTTTGATCGCATGTGTTCAAAATGTATCAAAGCAGGCCAATGATTTTGGCCATTCAGGGCCTGCCCGGCGGTTACTTTCCTGGCGACATCCCTTACAGTGTCGTTGCCGATAATAACGATAATCAAGATACGAAATTTTACGGAGTACCAGTTATATGAAATTCAGACTGTTTGCCGCTTCTCTGTTAATAACAGCCGTGCCGGCACTGGCCGATCCTGCGGTTGGTCAATGGGTTACAGTAGATGATGATGACGGCAGCCACAAAAGCGTGGTCAATATTTCAGTGAATGATGAGGGGAAACTGCAGGGCACAGTCATTGAAATTCTGCAGGAAGAAGAGAAAGGCAAATTATGCGAAGAATGCCCGGACGACTTTAAAAACCAGCCGATTGAAGGCCTGACCTTTATGTGGGGACTGGAAAAAGAAGGCGAAGGTGAATGGGAAAGTGGTCATATTCTTGATCCGGAATCCGGCAAAATCTATAAATCCAAACTGGAAGTCGGCGAAGACGGTGAAACACTGGAAGTACGGGGTTATATCGGAGTCTCCTGGATCGGCCGCAGTCAGACCTGGCTGAAATACGAAGAGCCCGCACAAACGGCCGAAGCCACGGACGCGGCGGAAGAAGCATCAGAAGCCGTCAGTGAACAGGCGACCACTGCGACTGCTGAATAAACAGATTTCCTGTAAATAAAAAAGCCCGCACTGTTAAACAGCGCGGGCTTTTTTATGTGTGACGCATTTTGGGCTTACAGCGTCAGCACGTATTGCACCAGATCAGAGACTTCTTCTGCGCTGTCTGCACACCATGGGTGAGGTGCATCCGGCATACCAATGGGTTGGGGCGTTCCCATTTCATCCGGGCCGTATTCAGCGCGCATTTTCTGGTAATCCCAGTAGTAATGATCCGGGTCCCAGTCCACTTCCACAAAGTATTTGTGGCGTTCGATAAAGCGGTTACGTTTGTAGCCGCGGTCCAGGCTGGTCAGATAATCGGATTTAGGCACACGGAACACATCGCCTTTGCGGTTCAGATCCGGGTGGGGTAATACATGATCCGGGCCTCCGGCATCCGGACGTACCGGCTCATGCAATGTGTAATAGTTGTTGTACAGCGTGGTGCCCGGCGTACAGCGGGCGGGGTTAACCAGATCTTCCAGGTTACGCACGTGACCATCGCTGAGCAGACCGCGGTGCTGAGTCCAGTACATATCGCGCAGGAAGGTAGCACGGATGGATTCGGTTTCTTTCTGATAAATGGTCGGTGTAAAGAAGCGGCCGACTTCATCCAGACGGATCATTTTCTCGTTGGTGTGCGCACCCAGGGCATCGCTGTGGCAGCTGGCACAGTCACGCTCAAAGGTTTGTTGTCCGCGCGCAACTGCGTCAGCCACCCCCGGGTATGATTGCCACCCGGCAGAGACGAATTCGCCCTCGCTCAGGCCAGCAGTACCTGTCTGATGGTCGAGCTTGTCGTAATAATTCAGCCAGCGGTACAGGCCTACGTTGCGCAGATCGTCGTCATCCTGATCAAGTACTGTCATATAAGCGGTGAGGGATTCCAGCCACTCTTTGCTCATATTGCCCTGGGCGCCGTCCGGCTCTTCAGCATGAATATAAGAACCTTCGAAACCGACGTAAGACTCGGTGTGCGACAGAGAACGGCGGATGGCCATGTAATGGGTGACGTTGGGAATCGCGATCGGCGAGAACTGGTAATCGTTGTCGGTATGGCTGCCTTCACCCACAATGCGCACCATATTGTGCTCACCGGCACCGGCGGGCATATGGTAAAGCAACATATCTTTAGCGATGTCTTTTTTACCGGACGCCCATGACGGACCTTCCTCTGCGGTATAAATACCTTCGAATTTATCCGTCAGTGTCTGCAATACCGTCCATTTCATAGACCACTCAGGATTCGGCAGGCCACCAATTACTTTGGTGATGGTATTGCCCGGCGACTGCTCATAAGTCACCTTGTAGCCGTGGCAGGAAGCACAGTTAAAACCGATCCATTCACCATCGCCTTTATAGGGTTCAACCGCTTCTGCGTAGCGGTAGCCGACCCAACCGGAATCCCGGGTGTTGCCTTTAAATTTGGCATCGCCGGTGGCCAGAAAACCAGGAATGGGCGTTGCCATCGGATAGCTGTCGAAATACACGTCGTCGATGGCTTCATCCGGTACTTGACCGCGTACGCTGCGCACCGCACCAAAGAGTTTCGCCGGATCGGCTTTACCACCGGCAATCGGGTCGTCGGCCTTGTATTCAAAAATGGCATCCCAGTTAAGACTGCGCACACTGTGGGCGACACCAATGTTGTAATCATAAGACCAGAATACCTGACGGCCTTTTTCCACCAGTTCATCAAAGCCCGGGTTGTTCACGCTGACGCTGATCGGCGTGGTGGCTTTAACGTCTGACAGGGTGGAGACAACATCACATTCGTGTTCGAAATCATCAGAAATAATGCGCGAGGTTTGTGCATCAATCACATTGTGCGGCTGGCCCGGGTGAACCAGAGATTCGTTATAACCGGTGCGCTTCTGTATCTGCACGACCAGTTCGCCACCACTGGTATGTTCAGGCACACGGAAGCGGATTTCGCTGTCGTTCCAGCTGAGGATGTCTTTATCCCAGCTGTCGACCTGTTCGTCCGTCTCGAAATTCACCTGATCGTTAATGGCCAGCTCCTGTTTGAACATCATCAGGTCGGTTTCCAGAATACGGGTGTTACCGATCATAATTTTGGAAAAATCGATATCCGTACCGGCACCCAGACCGCTGCCGCGCAGGGTAACGATATCGCCCGGTGTCAGCAGAGGCGTACCACCGGCTGTGGCCGTCCAGCGCTGCTGACCGTTCACCAGCAATTGCTGAATCTGAGGTTGTGGGAAATTTGCTGCAGAGGCAGCACGCTGAGCTTCACGGTCGGCATCGAAGGTACAGATTTCTTCCTGATGGGGGAATTCACCCGGCAGTTCGGTGATACAGCCTGACGCTGCAATGGCGCCCAGCATCATCAGTGGCGGGCGCAGCAGGCGTTGCCGTAAGTTCGGTGGCCGGTTGAGAGGGGTAGAGTCCTGTGCCATAGGAGAGTCCTCGTTGTTGTTATTTTTTGGTAAGAATGCGCCGGTCTTCTCCGGCCTGCTGAGCATAGGCAGTGCTTTCAGCTGGCAGCAATGGGCCTCCCGGGCCTTAATATCGGGCTTTTCCGACTGGCCTGAGTTGTGTTGGTACGTTAGTGTTATTATTGGAGTCTGGCGTAAAAGGTCTGGCTATTCGGTGTGACTACAGGTTCTTTATCAGGTTCTTATTGTTCCTGACGGCGTATGTCAGTGCCGGGCTCAAAGCCACGCCATCAGGGAATCTGCCGCCATACGGAAGGAAAGAGGTACCTGGCTGGAGACCCGTGTCAGGCCCCGTTATACTGCCGCCCTGTAAATTATTTGTACCTCTTTTATTACTTCTTTATACCTCCGGACCTGACAATATGACGCGTGTAATGACCTGGCAGCAGCTGCTCTCTTCTGATCGTTTTGGCGTCTCCCAGGGGAGTCTGAATCTGGAAACCGCGCGCACGCCATTCCATAAAGATTATGACCGTATTATTTTTTCCTCGGCCTTCCGTCGTCTGGACCGGAAAACTCAGGTGCATCCTCTGACCGAGAACGACCATATTCATACTCGTCTGACTCACAGCCTGGAAGTCGGCAGTGTCGGACGTTCACTGGGAACTCATGTGGGTCAGGCACTGGCGTTACCTGATCATATGAACGCCAGTGATGTCGGCGCTTTGGTTCAGGCTGCGTGCCTGGCTCATGATATTGGTAATCCACCCTATGGGCACACTGGTGAGGATGCTATCCGTCACTGGTTCCGGGATGCGGAAAATGCCCGCTTTCTGGAAGGTTTAAGTGATCTGGAAAAAGCCGATCTGCAGACATTCGAAGGCAACGCCCAGGGGTTCCGTCTGGTAACCCAGGTGGAGTCTCACCGTTTTCAGGGTGGCATGCGCCTGACTTTTGGCACCCTGGGCGCTTTTCTCAAATACCCCTGGACGGTGAATTATGTCAGCTCGGGGGCGGCGAAAAAATTTGGCTGTTATCAATCGGAGCGGGACATTCTGCGCGCCGTGGCCGAACGTCTGGGACTGATTGAACTGCAGCCGGATTTCTGGGCCCGGCATCCGCTGGTGTATCTGCTCGAAGCCGCGGATGACATCTGCTATGGGCTGATTGATCTGGAAGATGGCATTGAGATGGAGTTGCTGAGTTATCAGGAAGTCGAAGATCTGTTACAGCCGTTACTGGCAGAGCAGTGGCCTGCTGTCAGCGAGGAACTGGAACAGGCAGATAATCTGCGCCGGCGTCTGCAGATGCTGCGAGGGCAGGCCATGGAAGTCATGGTAAATGCCGTCAGTCAGGCCTTTATTAAAAACGAAGCCGCGTTATTACGTGGTGAACTGCAGGGTGATCTGATTGATTATTGTCCGCCGGTGATTAAACAGGTGGTTGTGGCGGCAAAAAATATGGCCCGCGAAAGGATCTTCCGTGACAGCCGCAAGCTGGCGGTGGAAATTGGCTCATACTCTACGCTGGGCGTATTGCTGGAAGCCTTTCTCAGCGCGGTGCGCGAACGGGTGCTGAATGGTGAGGCAACGTTCCGCAATCAGCGTGTACTGGAGCTGATGGGACGTTCGGCGCCGGCGCAGCACTGGACCTTATACGAAGCCTATATGCGCGCCATCGATTTTATCTCCGGTATGACGGATAACTACGCGGCGCAGCTGGCGCGCCAGTTTGCCGGTTATCATCCCGCGCGCACGGTCTGATCAGGCCTGCTGGCGGGGAAGGGGGATAACCCTGGCGCTGTTGGCGGCCGCCAGTTCTTCTGCGGACTCCGCCGTATCAGCATCGGTCTGTGGTGCCGGCTGCAGGCGTTTTTCCAGAGCCTTCTGCTGCTTTTTATGCCAGCGTTTTTCACTTTTTTTCAGATGTTTGCTTAACAGTTTGACCAGCTTGGGCACCAGCAGCGGGGGCAGATCGTGGCCCATACCAGTGATAATTTTTAACTTGGCTTTGCGGATGGCGGCGGCGGTGTCTTCCCCCATGCGCGCCGGAATCAGCGGATCATCGCTGCCGTGAATGACCAGTGTCGGCACTTTGATTTTCTTCAGCAGATGACTGCGGTCGCCGGCGGCAGTAATGGCGACCAGCTGGCGTTTAAATCCGGTCGGGCTGGCGCTGCGTTCGACACTGGTTTCAGCCAGTGCGCGCAGTTCCATTTCATCCATGGGATAAGCCGGGCTGCCAATCAGCCGGTTCATGCGCATGGTATAGCGGATGGCCGCTTCACGATTAAAGGGCGTCGGCCGGCGGGCCAGTTTCAGTAACACATCCAGTTTGGCGCCCGGCAGACCCGGGCTGGTATTGGATGACATAATGGACGTCAGACTGCGGACCCGTTTTTTATGTTTGGCGGCGAGAATCTGGGCGATCATGCCCCCCATGGAAGCGCCCACCAGATGAGCGCTGTCGATCTTCAGCTCATCCATCAGGGCCAGTACATCGCGGGCCATATCTTTCAGCGTGTAGGGCACCTGCGCTTTACGCTTGAGTTTGGTCGACAGCCAGGCCGCGAGCAGACTGGGGTTGCCGTGATCATCCAGCTGACTGGACAAACCAACATCCCGGTTGTCAAAACGCACTACCTGATAACCTTTATCGACCAGGGCATAACACAGGGCATCGGGCCAGATGCGCATCTGTGCGCCCAGCCCCATGATCAAAATCACGGTAGGGTTGTCAGGGTCACCCATGCGTTCATAAGCGAGTTTGATGCCTTTTGGGGTAGTGATATGGCTCACGTAACCATTTCTCCGTTTTGTTGTCATACCCGGCCTGCGCCGGTGCTGGTTGGCTTCAGAGGCCCGCTGCCGCTCGCGTTATCTGTGTCCGGCGGTTAGAATGCCTGACTTTCATTTTCAGCCGAAGCTAAGTGTAGAGCGATGGATATCGATTTTCCCCTGATTTTACTGGTACTGACGGCCGGCACTGGTGCCATTGCTGCCATTGACAAATTCTGGCTGGCGAAAAAACGCCGGGCTGCGGCAGACGAACTGATTGACCGCCATGCTCATCCTGACGATATCCATAAGGCTGAAAGCGAGCCTTTCATTATTGAACAGTCAAAGTCGTTCTTTCCGGTCCTGCTGATTGTTTTTGTATTGCGTTCTTTTATTGCCGAGCCTTTTCAGATTCCGTCCGGCTCCATGGAGCCGGGATTGGTTAAGGGAGACTTTATTCTGGTGAGCAAGTTCCATTACGGACTGCGCATGCCGGTGTTCGGTAATACCCTGATACCTATCGGTGAGCCGGAACGTGGTGATGTCATGGTGTTCTTCCCGCCGAATGACTCGCGCTACTTTATTAAACGGGTTATCGGTCTGCCGGGAGATCACGTGGAATACCGCAACCATCAGCTGACGATCAACGGTCAGACGATTGATACTCGGGAGCTTGGTGGCGAGCCCGCTTATCGGCCGCTTAAATACCTGGCCGAAGAAAAACTCGACTCGGCGACTGCTACCGTCCAGTGGATGCAGGCCCGTGATTCACTCACCAATCAGCCCATTATCTGGGCAGGTCCGGAAGGGGAGTGGGATGTCCCGGCCGGTCATTATCTGATGATGGGGGATAACCGCGGTAACAGCAGCGATGGCCGGGTGTGGGGTTTTGTGCCGGAAGAGAATATCGTCGGTAAAGCCGTTGCTGTGTGGATGCATTGGGAATCCTGGGGAGACGTACCGTCCTTCAGCCGTAACAAATGGATTGAATAACCGGCCATCTGCTGTGGCTGCTACACTGAAAGCTGACCTGATAACCGGAGTTCAGCCTGTGGCAGCCACGTCTAATCACTCTGCACCTTCTTCAACATCTGCCCGACGTAAGCCATGCCGCTTCTGTCAGCGTTCACGCTGGGCGCTGACGCTGGTCAGCCTGGCGCTGTTGGCAAGCGTCGTATTTCTGAATCTCAGTGGGGCAAGGCTCTGAGCGATTATTACATTCCCGGCATTAATTTCTGTTTATTTTTTCCCTCACATGGGTAGATATTCCTGACTTCTTCTCTACAATGCCGCCCAATCGTATCTGAAGTACGGCAGGCAAATTTATGCTGACGAGACACCTGAAAGCCAGAGCTCTGAATGTTGTTGATCGTTTGGTCCCGGTAAAACCGGTTAACCGCTCACGGGAAGAACAGAGTAAGCTCGACCGCGAATCCCGGCGCATGCATCTTTACTACTGCCGTAGTTGTCCTTCCTCCATCAATGTCCGCCGCCAGTGTGAAAAGCTCGGGCTGCGTGTGGTGGAAAAAGACGTGATGCGGGTGAATGCCTACCGTAACGAACTGATCCATGGTGGCGGTGCGCCCAAGGTGCCCTGTCTGCGGGTGGATAATGGCGAGCGTGGACAGCAATGGCTGTACAGTTCTGACGCCATTCTTGAATATCTCAGCAAGCGGTTCTGACATTATCCGGTGAGGGCAGTAGAATCTGACCTTTCCGCGACAGGACCCTGACATGCCCCTGATTACCTCTGATTATCGTTCGCCCTGGCTGGTGTCTAACGGCTATGTGCAGAGCATTCTGCCAACGTTAATACGTACTCTCCCGGACCAGCATTTACAGCGTGAACGTATCGCCACGGATGATGGTGATTTTCTTGATCTCGACTGGAGCCGCTGCGGCTCAGAAACTCTGGTGATCGTTTCCCATGGGCTGGAAGGCCATTCACGCCGTCCATATGTACTCGGCACGCTGCGTGAAGCCAACCGGCGCGGCTGGGATGGACTGGGCTGGAATTTCCGTTCCTGCGGTGGCGACATGAATCTGTTGCCGCGTATGTATCACAGTGGTGCCACCGATGATCTGCACCGGGTCGTTCAGCACGCTCTGTTACAGGGCTACCGGCGCATCCATCTGGTGGGTTACTCAATGGGCGGTAATCTGTCGCTGGTGTACGCCGGGCGTGAGGCGCATCTGTTGCCGCAGGAAGTGAAAAGTGTGGCTGCCTTTTCGGTGCCCTGTGACCTGCAGGGCAGTGCCTGGCAGTTGGCAAAATGGCAGAACCGGGTGTTCATGTGGAAGTTTCTCAAAGATCTGCAGGAAAAAATGGAAGTGAAAGCCCGTATGTTTCCGCAGCTGGTCAGCGCCGAAGGCTTTGCTGACATAAAAAACTTCAAGCAGTTCGATGATCGCTACACCGCCCCGCTGCATGGTTTTGCCGATGCTGAAGATTACTGGCATCAATCGGGCAGCATCCGTTATCTGGAACAGATAAAAATACCGGCATTGTTGGTGAATGCCGACAATGATCCGTTTTTATCGGACAGCTGCTATCCGCGTGAATTTGCCGCCGCGAGTGATCATTTTACCCTCGAAATTCCGGCCAGTGGCGGGCATGTGGGATTTATTCTGCGCACCCCGGACCAGACCTACTGGATGGAACAGCGGGCAGCGGATTTTATTAGCCTGAATAACGCTGAAGCGGATATGGCTGAGGCGCAGCAACGCCTGGTTAATTGTGAGTAAGGCCCGGTAATCTTTTGTATCAGCCGGTGTGTAGTGCGTACATTGGTTGGTACTGTAAGAAAAATTGACGTTTTTTCGTAAAATTTATCGTCAATAAAATGTTGTTTTGTGTGCTATTTGTATAAACAAATATTTACTAAACAATAGTTAACTATGGTTAAGGTAACACCTGAGTGAGCCTTAACCATGAAGCACCTGCTGGCAATATCACTAGCTGCCGTTTTCTTACTGACCAGTCTGCAGGTCCGGGCCACGGTGCTGCCGCCCGAGCAGTGGGTAACCATTACCCTCAGTGACAGCCGCCGGCTGGAAGTCATGCCGGTGACCTTTCATGGCGCCGGCAATACGCTGATTTCATTGGCCCGTACCCGGGATAACCGTCTGATCACCGAAGCCGGGGGCTATTGGTACCAGGCCTACGAAGATCCGCGTTCAGGCTGGCAGGCCGGTGATCCGCTGGTGGCGGGTAATCCGCCAGCCACTAAGATGCAGGAAAAGTACATAAACCCGGCGCAGGCAGCCATTAAAACTCTCTCAGCCGCGGTGCCTGAGCGGTTACCCTACCGCTATCAGCCGGAAGTATTTCCCGGCGGTTTTGAACAGCCTTTGCTGGTTATCCGGGTCGCCTTTTCTGATACCGCCTTCCATTACAGTGACGCAGAGATCGCAGAGCGCTTTTACGGTGCCGGAAACAGCGTCGCCGCTTATTACGAAGAAAACTCATACAGCCGTTTCCATATGATTCCCGCCGCGGAAAGCTCCGCGGCAGTGGGTGATGGCATCGTGCAGGTCACGTTGGATATTCCCCATCCGGATTTCGGCAGTAGTTTTGGTTCGGCCAGTCAGAGCCTGGTACGACAGGCGACCGCCGCGGCCGCCCCTTATATCAATGCAGCGGCCTATGACCGCAACGGTGATGGCTGGCTGGACCCGAACGAGCTCGCCGTGGTGGTCATGGTGGCTGGCTACGAGCAGGCCTTTGCCGGTGCCGGAACCTCACACCCGCGGGTCTGGGCACATAAATCCACCATTTCTCAGGCGCAGCTGGGTGATTACTACTTTGCCGAGTACGCCATGTTCGGAGAACGCCATCAGGATCACCTGGCCACCATCGGCGTGATTTGTCATGAGCTGGGCCACCTGCTGCTGGATCTGCCGGATCTTTACGCCGGCAGCCGGTCCGGCGCTGCCGTCGGTCGCTGGGGATTAATGGGGCTGGGCGGCTGGAATTCAGACCATGGACACGCCGGTGATCGTCCCGGACATATGCTGGCCTGGAGTAAAGAAATGGCCGGTTTTATGCAACCAGCCAGCGTGCCGGCCGGTGTGAACGACGTATCCCTGCGTGCCGTCAGTGATGCAGAAGATGCCCTGCAGGTCAGTCTGGATGCCTACGGTCACGGTGAACGCCTGTTGCTGGAACACCGTCGTCAGACCGGTTTTGATGCGGGTCTGCCGGGCAGTGGTCTGCTGGTAAGCCGGGTGAATGATAAAGCAGGTTTTGGCTCAGTCAGTGAGCTGGCCGGGGAAGGAGCCCTGCTGCGCATTGAGGAAGCGGACGGCCGCAGTGATCTGGTGGCCAACACCAACCCGGGCGAACCTTCTGATGTTTACAGTTCGTTGTCAGCGGGTCTGCAGCTGGCTGCTGAGGCGGGATCTGCGGTGCAGGATGTGGAACTGCTCAGTGTCGAAGCCGGCCTGGTTGCGTATATGAAACTGGCACTGGAAGGCAGCACTCAGGGGACAAACATTGGTCTCGACGATCTGCCACCCAATGACTTTTACGGCAACTATGGTGGCCGTGCTGCGGTACGTATGACACTGGATACTCCATCCGCCCAGAGCGCAGACGGCGTAGACATCTTCTTACCCGGCGCAGCGCAGGTGGTGGTCAGCGTGAGCCGTGTCAGCGGCGACCTGCTGGCAGAGCAATCCTTTGCCGCGGTTGCCGGCTGGAACCGTTTGTTATTGTCCCAGCCACTGAACATCAGCACTGAAGATCAGCTGGTGATTAGCATCAGCAGTCGTGCCGATGGTTATCATGCACCACTGGCCGTGGACGCCCAGGGCATGCTCAGTGGCCGTACAGAAGTTGAATCGTCTGCCGGGTTTGTGGCGGCGTCGTTTGATCTGAGCGCCCGACTGCTGGTCACAAGCACCGCAACTGCGGCTGCCGGTCAGTCGGCTGAACGGCCTGACGAGGCGGACAGCGAATCAGCATCCTCTTCATCTTCCGGTGGTGGCGCTCTGTCGCCGCTGTGGTTACTGGTTCTTCTGGCGGCGCGCCTGGTTCGCCGTCAGGCTGTCCGTCCGGTAAGATAGCGGCTGATCAGGCCATCAGAACCATCCTACATGTCGCTGTTTCTGCGTAATTACCATTTTCCGCTGCTGTTGGCAGCGCTGATTCTTCTGTTCGCTGTGCTGGAGCCTGTCTCCGGCCAATGGCTGCGGTTTGACCGTGCGGCTATGGATCAGGGTGAGTGGTGGCGTTTTCTCACCGCCCATTGGGTGCATCTGTCATGGCCTCATGCGTTGGGGAATCTCGGCGGCCTGGCGTTATTTGCCTATATCAGTGGCCGTCAGAGCAGCCAGTGGATGATGCCGGGTTATTGCCTGTTCAGCTGTCTGATGATCTCCGCCGGACTGTATTTCTTCGCTCCGGATCTTAACTTTTATGTCGGGTTGTCCGGTGTGTTGCATGGTCTGTTGCTGGTCGGGATGGTGCGTTCACCGTATTACACTGCGCCGGTGCGCTGGGGATTTGTACTCATCGTTGTGGCCAAGGTCATCTGGGAACAGACAGGTTTTTACGATGATCAGGCGCTCAGTGGTTACATTGGCGGACGGGTTGAAACCCGGGCGCATTTGCTCGGCAGTCTCAGTGCATTCTGCTGGCTGGTAGCGGGCCTGATCCGGAACAGAATAAAGGACAAAGGACATGGATAAATACAACCCGTGGACACTGCTCAGTGCAGACACTGTGTACGATAACGACTGGATTCGTGTCACCCATCATCAGGTTCTCAACCCGGCAGGCCGGCCCGGTATATACGGCACAGTCAGTTTTAAACACCGTGCGGTCGCTGTCGTTCCGCTGGCGGCCAATGGTGATACCTGGCTGGTCGGACAATATCGCTTCCCGTTGCAGGCGTTTCATTGGGAAGTCCCTATGGGCGGGGCGCCGGCGGGCGAATCTGCTGAGGCCTGCGCGTTACGTGAACTGAAAGAAGAGACCGGGCTGACAGCAGGTTCGCTGGAAGCGGTCTGTCACCTGCATACCAGCAACTGCATCACGGATGAAGCCGCTGTGGCTTATATTGCGCGCGACCTGGTGATGGGAGAGGCTGAGCCGGAAGACACCGAGCAGCTGAGTGTGAAACGTCTGCCGTTTGCGGAAGCGCTGGCCATGGCGATGGACGGTCGTATGACTGATGCCGTCAGCGTGGCCGCGCTGATGAAGATACGTTTACTGGGAATTGCCTGACACCTGCGTGGCAGAAGCCAGGCAATTCTGTCAGCTGTTGGCCGCCAGCAATACTGCGCGGTTGGCCTGACGGTACTGAGCCGGGCTCTGATCAATTTCTTTAATAAAGATCCGGTCGAGAGTGCGGCGGCCGGACAGACCGATGGCGAGGGCAATCTGCTCAATGCTGTCATCCGTCGTTGTCAGCATCTGTTTGGCAATTTCCAGGCGTACGGAAGTGACCAGCTGTTTCAGAGAGGTTTCTTCACGATGCAGATGGCGGTTCAGTGTACGGGCGCTGATATGGAAATAATCAGCCACTTCCTGCTGGTTAGCTCCGAGGCGGATTTTGTTCTGCATCAGTGCTTTACGGATACGCTCAGCCAGTGAGCCGGAACGCGCCAGCTTACGGTATTGTTCTTCCACTTCACGCTTCATCATATTCAGGATGTGCGGATTGGTATTGTGCAGGCCTTCGTCGAGCCAGCGTGAGTGGAACTGAATGGAACATTCATCGGAGTTGAACGCGATATCCGCTTTCCAGCGCTGCTGGTACTCACCGGCATACTGTGTGGCCGGGTAAGGCAGCGCAATGGCATTCAGTACCAGCTGAGAACCGCACAGCTGGCGCAACCAGCTCAGCAGAGTACTGATGGTCATTTCCGTACGGCGACGCTGCGTTGAGACGATAAAATTGTCTTCCACCGGCAGTTTGATTTTGATCACGCTGTCACGGGTACGGGTAACCTGAACTTCCAGCTGATCGCTCAGCAATGAAGAGAATTTTTCCAGGTAATAAAGCGCTTCGCGCAGAGTATTGCAGCACAGAAACAAATGTTGCAGCTGGCAACTGCCGTTGACGCTGAATTTGTTTGCCGACTGAACACAAACGGATTCATCACCGGATTGTCTGACAAGCAGATTGATCAGTTCGTCTGCATCCTGACTGTTAATGCGGCTGTCCGGATCTTTGAGACTCTTCAGAACCCGTTGGGTGGATTCCGCATTGTCCTGTAACTGATCAAAGAATGCCGGGCCTGCGGCCTCCAGCAAAGGTCTGACCAGCGCCGTTGATATATAACCTTGTTCCATGTTCATACGTATCTAATCTGCGGTATTTGATTTCTGACCATACTCCGGAGCAATGCATATGCCACGGAGAGATCCGTAATGAATTCAGGGTTAATAGTAATAGAATGTGACCAAATTTGTCATGTGTTACCAAGGGTAACACTTCTGTGAGAAAAGATTACTCAGCGCCAGCGCTGGCGCTGCGCGCGGGGTGAATGATTGCCTCGATAAAATGTTTACTGGCGGTAAACCACATGATTGTTCAGTGATCAGGGTGAATCCTTGTGGAGTATCTGCACTTCTGTCGGGCACAGCCTGTGGGGGTCAGAAGTCGTACTGCAGTCCCAGAGTCATTAACTGAAAACGAACTCGTTCAAATGCTTTGCTATCCAGCGCCGTAGTCTCAAGTTCGGCGCGAATTGACATATCTTTCATGACATCCCAGATGAAACCGCCACCACTTATCTGGTCAACTGCTGATGTCTGCCCTTTTTTGTCCACTGTTTTTGTCAGGCTACCGTCCTGGTAGGCAGTAATTTCTGTGATCTCATAATCTGCCCACCAGATGTTAGCGCCGGTTTTCAGGAAGAAATCCAGGTTATCCAGTAACGGGAAGCGATACCGTAATGTAATCAGAAAACTTTGTGGGTGGGCGGAAGAGAATCCGGTGTAGGTGGCATAGGCCTGTTCACCGCCGGAAGCGGTTGCTGAGGTGACAGTCCCCCGTGCACTGTTTGTGAAAGATGGTGGTGTGTCGTCGTTCACCCCGGTGAAGTCGGCTTCGGGATCTTCGTAACTGGCTTCGCCCATATCCATCAGGCCCATTTCCAGGCTCAGACGTTCAGTAATATCAGGGCCAAATGTCAGCCTGACGTTGTTATTGAAATTATCCATGTCCTGTGAATCTGTGATGCCTCCCTGTAATCCCACAAAACCGCCGTCGGCGTGGGCATTAATGGTCAGGGATGAAACAAACAGCATCGTTGTTAACGGGAAGAGTGCAGATAAGCGCATGTTTTAATTTCCGTTTTTTTATTTTTTTAATAGGTTGCCGGGCGATTCCTGCCGCGCAGGGAATAATACCAGCCGGGCAGAGGACGGTAATCTGGTTTCCATGTCAGGAATGTGAACTATGCCAGTCAGGCCGCCAAGCCTTTGCTAGAATTGCTATTCACAGTGTTTTGTTGATTCTTTTATAAAGAAACACGGGTAATGTCTTTATTTTCGATTAAATTTTGCTATCTTTTATGAAATTCATTTCTATTAAACAGTTTTGTTATGACCATTCGTGAGGTCGACTCACCAGAGAAACCGAGAACCTGGTTAGGGTCAAACGGCATCATTTACCATGACCTGAAAGGATTCAGCCATCTGACGCTGGATCTTATCCGCTATCTGAACACGGCTCATCTGCGTATTAACGATACCAGCCCAAAGCCGGTCCTGATGCTGGCCGCGGATGTTTTAACCATGGATTTTGAGGTTCAGGTCTTTGCCTCACATCCCAGAGTGCTCGGTGCCATCAGTGCCATTGCTGTGGTCGGGGATTCCTTTATGCTGCGTCACCTGACCTCTATGTTCCTCAGTTACCATAAACCGGCTTATCCGGTTATGTTGTTCCCTTCAAGGGCGGACGCTGAAGCCTGGTTGCTTGGCAGCGCACAGAGTCAGGCTGACAGCGCAGATTAATCAGCGCGTTCCGCTTTTTACCCTGACGCTCTTCATCGTTAAAGAGCCCTTAACTCGCCAGCCACATGTGTTTTATCGCCGCGTTTGTTAGTCAGCTCAAAGCGGAAACCGCGGGCCGCTTGCGTGCCATTAACAGCCGTTGCCGACAGACGACTGTAGTTCAGAGTCACCTGCGACGGCAGAAACACCGGGGCACGGAATTCCGTGGTTAAACAGAATGCTTTGTGGCTGAAAGCTTTGCTGAGGCTGGCCGCAATGCGGGCTTTACTCCACATTCCATGGGCGATGTGGCGCTTAAAGCCAAACAGCCGGGCGCTGAAAGCGAACAGATGAATAGGGTTGGAATCTGCGGAAACCCGGGCGTAACGTCGCCCCAGATCCGATGCCAGCTGCCAGCATTCAGAATAATCAAAACGGGCGGCTGCCCGCCTGTCGTCACCGGCGTCTGTCTTTGGCGGCCGGTTTTGTGCCGCGCGGCGCTGACGGAAAAAATAAGTACTCACTGACTGCCACAGCATTTCGTCGCCACTGCTGACCTCTGAGCAGATATCAAACTCAATGCCTTTTTCCGTGCGCTGACTGCGCCCCAGCCGGCAACGGATATTAAGGGGCTCGCGGAGTCTGATGGGCCGGTATTGGGTCATACTGTTGCGGATATGTACCAGGCCCAGCAGCGGCAGCGGGAAATCTTTGTGCAGCATTAATTCCATCTGCAGTGGAAAACTCAGAATGTGGGGGTAGGTGCAGGGCAGTATGTCTGCTTCGTTTTCTGTCTGCGTAAATTCACACACACGGGCATAGCGTTCTGCTTTGGCGGTATTCACCGTCACATTGTTCAGGCCGGCTTGCAGGGCAGGGAAGGCGGGATGTGCCGCGGCGCTGTTTTTCCCCCGCGCGAACACTGCCCGCAGATACTGGCTGAGGACCGGCGGCGGCGTGCTGAAGGTCAGCGTGGTGGCACTGTTCATAAACGGTTCTCTTCGGTGTCTGTTGTCATTGTTATCAGCCCGATTATCGGCCGGCCCTGTGACGCCTGGCATTGGCATTGCGCCGCCGGCCGCTTGTCAGCAGGGTCAATTGCATTTGCACTGACCGTCGTATCTGGCAGAATCTTCTCACTCACCTCAGGAATATCAATAACTTATGTCTGGTGGAATGTCTGAGCTGCGCGATTCCGGCGTTATGATCCAGTTGGCTCATCAGGCCATGCTTAAGATGGGTCTGGATGTCGATACCGTGATGACGCGTCTGGGTGTCACCCCGGATCTGCTCACGGATCGCCATGTACGCACACCTCACGCGGCCCAGGCACTGTTCTGGCAGGTATTGGAAGAAGTCAGCCAGGATAAAGACATCGGCCTGCACCTCGGTGAGCATATGCCTGTGTACACCGGCCAGGTGCTGCAGTATCTGTTTTTATCCAGCCCGACGTTCGGAGACGGCCTCAGCCGTGTTCTCAACTATCAGCGTCTGCTGTCCGATGCGACTCAGGCAACCACGGATCAGGATGGCACCCAGGCATGCATTATTGTCGATAACAGCAGCGACGAAAGTGGCTACCTGCGCCACCTGAATGAGTGCCTGATGCTGGCCATGATTACCTTCTTCCGTTATGTCACGGATGGTGAATTCCGCCCCTCAGCCATCTGGTTTAAACATCCGAGTCCGGCCGATACATCCGGGCATGAACGCATATTTGGTTGCCCGGTGCTGTTTGATCAGGCCGAGAACCGCCTGTATTTCAGTAAAACCCTGCTTGATCTGCCGTCATCCCATGCGGAGCCGGAACTACTGAAGCTGCATGAAAAACTCGCCAGTGAACATGTCGCCAAGCTGGAACGTCAGGATGTCGTGGCACGGGTTTACCGGGTATTCGGTGAAATCCTGGAAAGCGGTGACGTCAGTCTTGAAGAAGTCGCTGCAAGACTGGATCTCAAAGCCAGGACTCTGCGCTCGCGGCTGGCAGAAGCGGGGACTAACTTCAACCAGTTGCTGGCCGACTATCGCTGTACGCTGGCCCGGCGGCTGTTATCCGCAACCGATGAAAGTATCGATGAAATCGTCTATCTCACCGGTTTTTCTGAGCCCAGTACCTTTTACCGAGCTTTCAAACGCTGGACCGGGCAGACGCCAGTAGAGTACCGCAACCAGCGGCGCAAGGCGGATTGATTCTTATATTTGAGTTAATGAGCCTTTCAGATGGGTACTGATGCTTTCTGGTCAATAAAGTGTTTATTTTTTGATCTTTTCTTCCGTCGCCGGATGGGTCACTGTGTCTGAGTAGTCAGAATTCACAGGAGAGCCGTTATGGGTCCTAATCAGAAACTCAGTTTAATCCAGCCGCTGGTCATGCACTTACTGGCGCAGCAGGATCTGGCCGGCTGGCGCCGTGAACTGGCCGATGCCGGTGTGATGGAACTGGAAGAAGCCATGGCTTTATCACCGGAAGCCATGACAGCTGCCTACCGTACACTGAAAACACTGCAGTTTATGCAGCAGCATCCGGATCAGATCATGAATGCCATTGATGAACATAATGTCTGCTGGCAGGTGGATCTGGATTACGATTACCGCCACGGCGTCATCTGCTACTGATCACGCCTGTCAGATACACCTGAATCTCTGCCGCAAAAAGCGGTAGAGACAGCCCTTCAGTTATTCTCCGTTCAGCCGATAACTCTCTCCAGCCCCGTAAAGACGGAGACCGGTTATGTCTGTTCATCTGAATCCCACACAATTTTTCTCTAACACCCATCGCCATGCCGCCAATGTGACACCCCAAGTGCGTCAGGGTCAGGAAGGTACGCCGTCCCGGGAGGCATCTGCCCGCGCAGACGTTGCCAGTTCCGGCCCGGTGACACTGGGTCCGCGACAGTCACCGCAAGATACCGCGGAGAATATCCTTAATCATGTCAGACAGGGCCTGCAGCAGCTTCAGGCGGAGGGAGCCGGGAGTGAGCGTCTCAAAGAACGCCTGGATGCGGCCCGCTCCGGTATTGAGCAGGGCTATCAGGAAGCCACTGAGATGCTGCGCGATATGGGTATGCTGGACGATGATATGCAGGCCGGTATTGACGCTGGCCGCCAGCTGGTGGATGACGGCCTGGAGCAGCTGGACAAGGCTATCAGTACGCCGGTCAGTGTGGCCGGACAGGAAGCCGCTTCCCTCAGCAACCGTCTGTCACTGCAGGTGGTGACCCGTGACGGCGACCGGGTCAACGTCAGCTTCTCCCAGTCTGCCAGTGCTGCCGGCGCCTGGAATGAATCCGCTTCGGCGATGGGATTTAATGCTGAATCCGGCTGGCAGATGGAGGTTGTTGGCTCACTGGATGAAGACGAACACAAAGCGCTGGCGGGACTGATGAAAGATGTTCAGTCACTGAGTGAACAGTTTTTTAACGGTGATATTGGTCAGGCACTGCAAAGTGCCGGAGAACTGGGATTCAGTGGTGACCAGCTGGCCGCCATGAGCCTGCAGCTGACGCAGACCAGTGTGACCAGCCGCAGCCAGTATTACCAGCCACAGCAACCCTCATTGCCAACGCCTGAACTGGAGAGTCTGAAAGCGCCGCTGGCGTCGTACGCGGATCAGTACGCTACCGCACTGGAAAAACTGGGTGTATTTGAGCGCCCTGAATCCATGGTCAGTGAGCTGGTGCATCAGCTCGCCGGCGAGGATGAACGTATCGGCATGTGGGACGATTTTCATCAGGGTCTGAACAGTCTGCTGGCGCCGGCTCCTGCTGACAATCAGTGATGGCTTCTGCGGCCCCGGGTTCATACTGCCCAGGCTGAACAATAACGCCGGTGGCGAATCCGGCGCGTGATCGCGGTGTGACTCAGGCGAGAGGCAGGATCGTATCATCACATCCACATCGGAGGTTGTCCGTCAGTGGCAGAGCGCTATACTTTGCCCACATGCATAACGTGACGGATACATTATGTCTCTGGTTCTGCTGGGCACCGAAGGGTGCCACCTCTGCGAGGAAGCTCAGGCACTGATACTCAGGCTGGACGGGAAGATCCCGTGGGATGTCTTTTTGCAGGATATCGGTGAGTCTGAGCAAATGGTTGAGCGTTATGGTGAGCGCATTCCCGTACTCAGGTATGAGGCGCCTGCGGACGGTCAGGACGCTGAGCTTGACTGGCCGTTTGACGAACAGGATGTGCTTGAATTCGTCCACAATATTTCCCAAACCTGAATCTGTTCCGACACTAAGGAAAACATCCATGAAACGAGCGAGTTCGCTGCTGCTGGCAGCACTGGTATTACTGCAGGGTTGTTCCAATAATCCTCTGTCACCAACCGGTGAGGCTGTCTATTATGCGTTGCAGACGGATACTACTCTGCGCGCCTGGGCTGATGCCTGTGCCGATGTCAGCGCTGAACCCCGGCAAGCCGCTTATACGGCGGAGCAGAACTGGTGGAAACGCAATGGAGCCTTTGTTGAGAGCGCTGATTTCGGTCTTAACTACGACATTATTACGGTCACCGATGAACGTGCGGAAACCGGCGCCCGTATGGCCATGGCATTGACCTGGCAGGTGGTGGAAACCGCGGAAGCGGAAGTCAATGACCTGCTGAGTGGCGCCAGTAACAAAGAAGATTTGTGTCTGCGGGTGCTGAATCAATATAACGATGGCGAGCGCGATCTGCGCGGCAATGACAAAGTCTATAACTCCCTGGTCGATCTGCAGCGCCGCAGTCAGAAACAGGGGGAAGACCTGGCGATAAAACGTGCGGCGGTGGAAAAGAAAACCGGTAAAGTTTACGGCCGCTCTTTTTATGTCGTAGAAAAAATGGCGAAGCGTAATGGTTGTCCCGGCGCAGAGGTTCATCTGTTAAAAAATGCCTGGCCATTTGAAGTGTACGATGCCAAATGCCCGGATGGGAGCTATTTGTTAATGCGCTGTGAATGGGGCAATTGCCTGGTAACTGAGTGAGTGGGCTGCAGCAGCAAGGTTCCTTTTAACCTTGCCCGTCCGACAATAAAAAAGAGCCGCATCAGCGGCTCTTTTTCGTACGGAAGTGGTTTACTCCAGCGCCAGCAGGCTGCGGTTCTTCTCCAGAATCGCATCTCCCACCCCTTTGACAGACTTGAGTTCATCCAGTGATTCAAACTTACCGTGTTCCTCACGGTATTGAATAATGGCTTCCGCTTTCATCTGACCAATGCCTTTCAGCTCCGCCAGCTGTTCGGCCGTTGCTGTGTTCAGATTGATCAGGGTGGCAGGCTCTTCGGCAAAAGATAATGTGCTGAAGCTCAGGCAGGCGGCAATAATAATTGAGAATATTCCTTTCATTTTTCATTCCTTTCCGTAGGTGAAATAAAAACATAACAATGAAAGAATGCCGCGAAAATCCGGAATAAGTACGAAATCTTCTATCTGATTATCACCCGCAGGTATGAATTTTTCGGGAAGCGACGGGAGCGTCATCAGTGGTGGTCAGGGAGGGGGATGGTCCGGAAATCTTTGTCCGGATGTGAGTGGTTGCTGGTACAGGATCTGACGCCGCCTGGCAGGCGGCGTCAGATTCTGTGCAGCATCAGCTATCCGATCAGCTATCCGCTTTTTTCGCTTTTGCTTTCGGCTTGGCCTTCGCTTTAGCCTTTGCTTTGGGCGCCGCTTTTTTCTTTTCCTGGACTTCCCATTTACCATTATTGAAGTAGGCAGACCAGCCACTGGCTTTGCCGTCTTTCTCCGTCATGACGTATTGTTCTTTGGTTTTACGGCTGTAACGGATAATGGTCGGATTGCCTTCGCTGTCTTCGCGCGGTGCATCCAGCAGGAAGTGGTATTTTTCCGGCAGCACTGCCTGGTAAGGAATCAGTTCCTGAACCAGCGGGGCGCGGGTTTCACGTTTTTTCGGAAACTGGCTGGCGGCCAGAAACAGTCCGGTGGCACCGTCACGCAGTACATAAGTGTCATCCACTTTCTGACATTTGAGTTCCGGCATCGGAATCGGGTCCATCTTCGGCGGTGCCGCTTCACCGTTCTTCAGCAGTTTACGGGTATTTTTACATTCGCTGTTGGTACAGCCGAAGTATTTGCCGAAGCGTCCGGATTTAAGTTGCATTTCACTGCCGCACTTATCACATTCAAGCGTTGGCCCGTCGTAGCCCTTAATCTTGAAGTGCCCGGTTTCTACCTCATAGCCACTGCAATCCGGGTTATTACCGCAGATATGCACTTTACGGGTTTCATCCAGCAGATAGTTTTCCATCGCGGTGTCACATTTCGGACAGCGACGTTTGTGCATCAGCCGGCGGCTTTCTGCTTCTTCATCTTCATCGGCTGATATAGCTTCATCGCCGGGCACCAGATTCAGGGTCTGTGTGCAGCGTTCTTTGGGCGGCAGGCTGTAGCCGGAGCAACCGAGGAATACCCCGGTGGAACCGGTACGGATCTGCATATGGCGACCACAGGTCGGGCAGGGGATATCCGTGTCGACCGGATCATTCGGGCGCATGCCATCTTCGCTGCCCGCGACTTCCAGCTTGTGGTGAAAGTCGCTGTAAAAATCGTCCAGCAGAGCGGTCCAGTTAATTTCACCGTCAGCGACATCATCCAGTTTCTCTTCCATATTGGCGGTGAAGCTGTAATCCATCAGATCATCAAAGCTTTCCATCAGCCGGCTGGTAACGATATCGCCCATTTTTTCCGCATAGAAACGCCGGCCTTTGAGACTGACGTAACCGCGCTCCTGAATGGTGGAAATAATGGATGCATAAGTCGATGGGCGGCCAATGCCGCGTTTTTCCAGTTCTTTCACCAGTGCAGCTTCGGAATAACGCGGGGCCGGTTTGGTAAAATGCTGTTTGGGCTCCAGCTCATTGAGCTTCAGCTGCTCACCTTCTTTGACATCCGGCAGCAGCACATCGTCATCCCCTTTGCTGACCGGCGGCAGTGCTTTCAGGTGACCATCAAAGCGCATAACGCGGCCACGGGTGCGCAGCTCGAAATCACCGGCGGTGATCACAATGCTGGTGCTGGTGAACTTGGCATCTGTGGTCTGACAGGCGACAAAACGGCGCCAGATCAGGTCATAAAGACGCTGGGCGTCGGGTTCCATCGAGCTGAGATCAGAGGCCTTCAGTTTGACATCGGAAGGGCGGATCGCTTCGTGCGCTTCCTGGGCCCCTTCTTTGGATGTGTACACCCGCGGTTGCTCCGGCAGGTATTCCTCGCCAAAGTTTTTGCTGATGTAGCCGCGCACTGATTCCACCGCTTCCTGACTCAGGTTGGTGGAGTCGGTACGCATATAAGTAATGTAACCGGCTTCGTACAGACGCTGGGCCAGCGTCATGGTTTTCTTCACGCTGAACCCCATGCGGGTACTGGCCGCCTGCTGCAGCGTCGAAGTAATAAAAGGCGCAGCCGGGCGTGAGCTGGTCGGTTTATCCTCGCGTTTGCTGACGGTGAAATCGGCCTGACGCAGCTGCTCCAGCGCAGCATTGGTCTGATCTTCGCTGCCGGGGCGGAATTCCGCGCCATTCTGGCGGGTGACCTGAGCCCGCAGGTCAGCACCGGCCGGCGTGCTCATGGCAGCGAATGCTTCCCAGTATTCTTCCGGTACGAAAGCACGGATTTCACGCTCGCGTTCGACAATCAGGCGCACAGCGACCGACTGTACCCGGCCCGCGGATAACCCCCGCGCCACTTTACTCCACAGCAGAGGAGAGACCATAAAGCCCACCACCCGGTCCAGAAACCGGCGTGCCTGCTGGGCATTCACACGGTTCATGTTCAGTTCAGACGGTTGCTCAAAAGCGCTCTGAATGGCTTTTTTGGTGATCTCGTTAAACACCACCCGGCGATAATCTTTTTTCTCATTACCAATGATTTCCCGCAGGTGCCAGGCAATGGCTTCCCCTTCGCGGTCCAAATCCGTTGCGAGATAGATATGGTCGGCATCTTTGGCCAGACGTTTCAGTTCATCGACGACTTTTTCTTTGCCCGGTAATACCTGGTAGTTGGCTTTCCAGTGGTCTTCCGGGTTGATGCCCATGCGTGCGATGAGCTGATCATGGGCTTTTTTCTTTTTATAGACGGCTTTTTCTTCCGGCGACATTTTTCGCGTCAGTGCAGCCTGTTTGGCGCGCTCTTTCGGGTCGCTGGTCTGCCCTGAGCCGGAAGTCGGCAGGTCGCGCACATGGCCGACACTGGACTTCACAACGTAGTCTTTCCCCAGGTATTTATTAATGGTCTTCGCCTTGGCAGGCGATTCCACGATAACCAGCGATTTGCCCATAATCCTTTGAATTACCTTATTTGTGGGGCCTGCCTGTTCTGTGTCAGACAGAGCCTGATATCGGCCTAAACGATTCAGAAATGGCGTTTATAAGCCACTCTGACGGAATTTTTGCAGTTCAGTTGCAGATGAAAAAAGCGTTGGTGGCTGATGACCCGGTAATATTCCGGGCATGGCTCCCTGTGCTCTTATCAGTGCTGTCAGTCTGATTTAATCTGCCCTTTACATCTCAGTTCCGCACGTGAGTGCAGATCTCCGCTGTCCGGAAAGCATAGCTTACTGGTGGCTGAAACCGAATTCCGGACGCAGAGAAGGCGACACTTTATAGGTACACCGGGGGGGCAGGTCAAGCCCGTTGATAGGTGCGTCACTTCTCATACTAACCGGCAATCTTATAAATAAAGACTAAACTGGAGTCATCTGCCCGGGGGAAAAATCCCGGTGTTTATCAGGAATAGCACAGATTCTGGAGTTGGTTCTTTATGTCAGCAATCGCGTTGGTCATTGCCATTGCATTGCCGGTGGCAATGGTCATGTTTGGCCTGGTATACGCAGGACGGCGGCAGCAGGCAAAGCTGCAGCAGCGGGGCCATGCACGCAAAATACGGGAGTCGGCAGATGATCTGCTGGAGGCTCTTGAGTTTCTGATCCGGCTGGATAACTTCAAGGAAGTACAGCATGTGATTCTCGACCGGGTGGTGTATCTGTACGACCTTTACCACGAAAATCTGCCGCCCGGCGATGCACAGAATGACGGCGGGCCGGAACTCAATGTTGATATGTACCGGCAGCGGATAGAAAAAGGCAAAGGCAACCGCCGGGTGCTGAAAAGTGATCGCGAAATCCGGCTGGCGCAGCGCATGATCAGCCGGGCACTGAAAGCGCTGGCTGCCATGGTCAAGAAAAAGGTTATTTCTGAAACCGCGATGCTGGAATACCGCCGTTATCTGCGTCTTACTCTGCTGGAGCGGGAAGTGGATACCTATACCGCTCAGGGCGATGTGGCGGCAGGGCGCGGTGATGTGGTCACCGCGACCAACTACTATAAAGCCGCGAAGAAACTGCTGATTGAATTTGATATGCAGTATCCGGAAAAAAATGATCGCATCCGCAGTCTGACGGAGCGTACCGCGTCACTTTATTCCGGTGGCAATGCCCATGAAGATACCCTGTCGAAAGAATTATCGCGGGAAAACGAGGATGATCACGATGCCTTCGGAATCCCGGCGAATCCTACGGAAAAACGTAAATTCTGACACTCCGGAGGCTCTGACTGGCCTGCTCAGGTACCCCGCGGATTGGCAAGCCGGTATGCGGCTGCCAGAATTGCCGCAATAATGGTGAGCCTGTGTGAGGTTTAAAAGTGACAGCAGAGACAGATGGTGTATCAGAGCCGGGCAGGCTGATGGCGCTGTCGTCAGTGTATGAACTGGCTTCTGCAGAAAGACTCCGCGCGCTGATTGAACCTGCCAGTCTGTATGGCGGCCCGCAGAATCTGGATCTGCTGCGGCTGGACAAAGTCCACGCTGAGCTGTCCGGCAACAAAGTGTTCAAGCTGCTGGGGTTCTTAAAGGAATTTGAAGCCTCAGCCGATGCCCGGGCGCTGCTCAGTTTCGGTGGCCCCTATTCCAATCATTTACATGCCCTGGCTGCGCTTGGCTGCCTGACCGGGATACCCGTGATTCTGGTGGTGCGTGGCTATGAGCACCTGCCGCTGACCCCGACGTTACAGGATTGCCGCCGATGGGGAGCAGAGATTGTCTTTGCCGATAAGAAAACCTACGCACAGCGATACGATCCTGACTGGCAGGGCAGGCTGGCCTGTCAGTATCAGGCCCTGACTATTCCGGAAGGCGGGCAGGGGATCGCCGGTGAACGCGGCTGCGCTGCCATCGCGTCTGTGTGTTCTGGCTATGATCAGATCTGGCTTGCGACAGGAACCGGCACCACCGCTCTGGGCATTGCACGGGTATTGTCGGAGCAGGCGTTTACCGGCGAGCTGGTTGGTGTACACGCACTGGCGGATCAGGGCGCTCTGGCGCGTTCATGGCAAACGGCGATGCCGGAAACCATCCGCTGGCGCCTGATTGACGATGCCCACGGTGGTGGTTTTGCCAGAGTCAGTGCAGATCTGCTGGCGCTGATTGCAGGCTGGGATCAGCGCGGGTTAGCGCTGGACCCCGTCTATACCGCCAAACTGATGTGGGCATTGCAGCGGGAAACCGCAGAGGAGGAGGCGGAGGAAACAGCGATGCAGCCACGGCGTTTAATGGTTCATTCCGGCGGGCTGCAGGGGCGTCGCGGGGTCAAAGCTCTGGCCTGACGGCCCTCAGGGGGGGGCCCTGAGATACTTATGGGTACCCTGTTGTGGCCAGTGATCCGGCATAATCAGCCAGCGCTGTTGCTCAGTGATTCCCCAGGGGCCGGGGGCTGTCAGAACCGCACAGACCGGGAAGCTGACATGGCGCAGCTGAAGACCGGCGTAACGGATCAGTTCGTCACGCTTGATGGTGCTGCTGACCCTGGCCGGGCTCATCCACTGATCCTTGGCGAGAATGCTCCACTCTCCCGCTGGCAGCCTGTCCATGCCGCTGGCATGACACCAGTATCCGTGCCAGTGATGTGGATTCAGCTCCGCCGGCAGATGCAGGTCTTCCTGCTGGTGTGCGGGGTAAAACAGACAGCCGCGCATAACCGCCTGGGGCTGAATGTCGGTCCAGCCCTGTTCTGCCAGTGTTGTCTGGGTGCCGGAATCCCGGCTCAGATCGAGCTGGTGATGGCGGGTGTGGCCGAGTTTGGTATAGAAGCGGTCGCGGCTGTTCGGTCCGATCCAGTCATCGCCCACCGCCAGATAGAATTTCAGTGCCAGTTCAAGATGCCAGTTGGTGCCGTTCATGCGTGTCAGCAGGTCCATTTCGCCGATGGTGACGCCCTCACGGATCAGTTGCAGGTTGGCGCGGCTCTGTTCCGCCGTCAGCTCAAAGTACTGCTGCCAAAGCTGCTCAAACTTCAGCCCCAGGCGCTGACTGTGGTACTGCGGCGCCGGCAGCCGGTTCACACGCTGCAGCAATCCCCAGTCCGGGGAGTGCGGCAGCCAGGGGGGCTGAGCCGGGCTCCAGGAGCAGTCCAGCAGGGCAGGGCCAAACAGACTCCAGAGGCGGTCGCGCTGATGCTGTTCCGGTAATTCAAAAAACGGGTGGTCCGGCGCGGGTTGAGTTGGTAACAAGCGTTTTTAACTCCTGTATGGTATAAACGGCCCTTTCGCAAACAGCGCTCTGATCACACAGCGCCCTGATTAAGGTTGGCAAATCGCAGCGATGGAAGAATTCCGCAACATAGGCATTATAGGCCGTCTTAACAGCAATAAAGTCATTGAGACGATCAAACGTCTCCTGCGTTATCTGCCTGAAGAAGGCTATCACGTTATTCTGGATGATCGCATCGCGGAAGTGATGCCGGGTCATGGCATGCAGGTCAGCAAGGTCAACCTGTTGGGTGAGATCTGTGATCTGGTCATTGTGGTGGGGGGCGACGGCAGTCTGCTGGGCGCGGCGCGCGCGCTGGCCAAGTATAAAACGCCGGTGCTGGGTATTAACCGCGGTAATCTCGGGTTTCTCACCGATATCACCCCGGATGACACTATGCTGGATGCCGTGCAGGCGGTGCTTAATGGCGAGTACGTCAGTGAGATGCGCTTCCTGCTGGATGCTGAAATCAAACGGGATGGCAACCCGATTGCCACGGCAGCAGCACTCAATGATGTGGTTCTGCATCCGGGCAAATCAACGCGCATGATTGCGTTTGATCTCTGGATCGAAGGCCAGTATGTGTACCGTCAGCGTTCCGATGGCCTGATTGTGTCGACCCCGACCGGGTCCACGGCGTATTCCCTGTCCGGCGGCGGGCCTATCATGCATCCGAAGCTGGATGCGCTGGTACTGGTGCCCATGTTCCCGCATACCTTATCCAGCCGCCCGATTGTGGTGGATGGCAAGAGCGAAATTAAAATTGTCATCGACAGTGAGCAGGGCCTGTATCCGACCATTAGTTGCGATGGTCAGAACCATATCCCCTGCGCACCGGGAGACTCGATTACCATCCGTAAAAAAGCCCATAAACTGAAGCTGATTCACCCCACTGGTCACAATTTCTATGAAATCTGCCGGACCAAACTGGGCTGGAGTAGCAACCTGGGAGAGTGAGAAGTATGCACCAGGGTTACGATTTAATCGGCGATATTCACGGTTGTGGTAATACGCTGATTGAGCTGCTGGAACAGCTTGGCTACAGCAAACGGAATGGCATTTATCAGCATCCGAAACGCAAAGTGGTGTTTCTGGGGGATATTGTCGACCGCGGGCCGCATATCCGTCTGGCGTGCCATATTGTGCGTGACATGGTAGATGCCGGTCATGCCGATATTGTTATGGGGAATCACGAATACAACCTGGTGACCTATCTCAGCGAAGCCCCGCCGGGGATGAGGCAGCCATTTTTACGACCCCATACGGCGCGCAATAATTTTATTGTTGAGCAGAGTATTAAACAGTTTGAAGATCATCCGCACGAATTTAATGAATTCCTCGATTGGTTTATCGATCTGCCACTGTTTCTGGAATACGAGCATTTTCGTGTGGTTCATGCCTGCTGGGATCAGGCAATGGTGGATGAATATCTGCGCCGTTATGGCAACAATCACATCACCCGGGAAATGCTGCCGGAATCGGTGAATACGGATTCGTTTCTGTACAAATTTCTTGACCGCAGCTTGCGAGGCACATCCCTGAAACTGCCTGACGGCCGTTCGATGACCGCCAAAGATGGCATGGTGAGGCAGTTTTTCCGCACCAAGTTCTGGGCTCAGGACCCGCAGAAATACAGTGACGTGGTGTTTCAGCCAGACCCGCTGCCGGAAGATATTGAACACGGTATTTTAAGTGCGGATGAGAAAGAACAGCTGCTTTTTTACGGCCCGCAGGAAAAACCGCTGTTTATTGGCCATTACTGGATGCAGGGTATACCGGCTCCCATTGTGCCTAATATCGCCTGTCTTGATTACAGTGCGGTTAAATACGGCCGCCTGGTCGCTTATCGCATGGATACCGAACGACATCTGCAACCCGGTAAATTTGCCTGGGTACGGGTTGAAAAGAACGAACGCTGATGACTGAACCTGCGCTGATTCTGGTGGCAGAGCTGGATGTTGATCTGTCGCCTGTGACAAAACATCTGTGGGCCGAACGCATTGCTCACCGGGTCGTTGAGCAGGATGACAGGCAATACCTGTATCTGGCCGACGCCGCGGATGCGGAAAGGGTCAAAGACTGGCTGCAACAATGGCAGGATGGTGAGTTGCAGGCGCCGTCGCCGACAGAGCGGGCGGATCCCCGCCAGCAACTGCAGACATGGTTGCAAACACCGGTCAGTTTCGTTTTTCTGCTGCTGTTTATTGCGGTATTCATCTGGATGCAGGTGTCTGACAGCTGGCAGAACTGGCTCACGACCGGCGCTGATCTCTGGCCGCAGCAGCGCCTGCAGCTGTCGACTTACCTGGATATCGGCCTGTGGGCGCTGTGGCGTCCGACGCTGCTGCACTTTTCCTTTATGCACATACTGTTCAACAGCCTGTGGTGGTTTATTCTGGCGCGGCCGATCGAACGTCATGATGGTGTGTTACCTCTGCTGGCTCTGGTGCTTATCTGTGGCCTGGCAGGTAATGCGGTTCAGTGGTGGTACGCCGGGCCATCGTTTGGTGGTGTGTCCGGTGTCACCATGGGCATGCTGGGCTGGGTCGGTCTGCGTTTGCGCCGGGTGCCCTATGCCGTGCCGACCATGCTGCTGCCGGTTATGGTAGGCTGGATGGTGATCAGCGTGGCGCTGGATACCGTTATTCCCGGTACATCGGGCACGGCCCACGGTGCTCATATCGGTGGCCTGATCAGCGGCTTCCTGCTCGCGGCCCTGTGGCCGGTTAAACAATCTCAATCACCCCCTGAGGTCTGAACCATGACTCTTGATGAACTTATTCAGTCTCTGACTCCAGAGATGTACCAGAACCTGCGCACTGCGGTTGAGCTGGGGCGCTGGCCGGACGGACGCCGTCTGGAAAAAGATCAGGTCGAGCTGTGTCTGCAGGCGATTATCTATTACGAAAAAATGAATGATCTGCCCGCCGATCAGCGGGTCGGGCATATGGAAGGCAGCTGTCAGTCATCGCATAACCATGATGACGACGATGATGTACAGCCACTGACGCTGCAGTAAGCGATGCCAGGTTTCAGTGCCAGCGGCCATCTCAGTAAAATGGCCATCAGTCCGGTGGCTGATGGCGGAGCCGTACAGTATCAGCTGCGTCTGGATGATCAGTCTGTTGACCTTAATCCTTATCTTCAGCAAAGGGTGCAGCTGCAGTGGCTGGGAGAAATCCACTGCTGCCATTGCGGGCGTAAAACCAGGAAAAGTTTTTCTCAGGGCTTCTGCTATCCCTGTTTTACCCGGTTGGCGCAGTGCGACAGTTGCATGATGAGCCCGGAGAAGTGTCACTACGCTCAGGGCACATGCCGGGACCCGTCCTGGGCCGATGACGTCTGTTTTAACGATCATATTGTGTATCTGGCCAATTCATCGGGACTGAAGGTGGGTATTACCCGCGCCACTCAGATGCCAACCCGCTGGCTGGATCAGGGGGCGGCCCAGGCATTGCCGATTGCCCGGGTCAGCAATCGCCGTCTGTCCGGATTGATCGAAGATCTGCTGCGCACTCAGGTGGCGGACAAAACCAATTGGCGTACCCTGTTAAAACAGGAAGCGGAGCCGCTGGATCTGGCAGCAGAGCGGGACCGTCTGTTTCATGAATTCAGCGACCAGATCCGGCAGATTGAACGGCAGGAAGGGCCGGATTCAGTGCGCCTGATCGATAATGCAGTGACTGAACATTTTCATTATCCTGTGGTGCAGTATCCGGCCAAAATCAGCAGTCACAATTTTGATAAGAATCCGCTGGTAAGTGGTTGCTTACAGGGAATCAAAGGTCAGTACCTGATTCTCGATACCGGTGTGATTAATCTGAGAAAATTTACTTCGTACCATATTCAATTCAGCGTGGACTAAATTATGCGTGATGCTCAGCCTAAAGCGATTTACCTGAAAGACTACCGTGAACCCGATTACTGGATTGAAACCACGGATCTGACGTTTGAACTCAGTGAAGAGTCAACGCTGGTAACCTCCGTGCTGACAATGACGCGTAATAAAAATGCCGCGGCTGATGCACCACTGGTGCTGGCCGGTCAGGCGCTGGAGCTGGTGTCCGTCGCTGTTGACGGTCAGACGCTGAACGCCGCTGACTATCACACGGATGACGAATCCCTGACCATTACCTCCGTGCCTGAGGCATTCCGTCTTCAGGTGCAGACCCGGATTTATCCGGATAAAAATACTGCGCTGGAAGGTCTGTACCGCTCCGGTGGTATGTATTGCACCCAGTGTGAAGCCGAAGGTTTCCGCCGGATTACCTATTATCTGGATCGTCCGGATGTGATGTCGGTGTTTACCACCCATATTATTGCCGATGCTGATAAATACCCGGTGATGCTCTCCAACGGCAATAAAATCGCTGAAAGTGAAAATAACGGCGTGCGTAAAGTCAGCTGGCACGATCCGCATAAAAAACCCGCTTATCTGTTCGCACTGGTGGCTGGTTCCCTGCTGAGTAAAGAAGATACCTTTGTGACCCGCAGTGGCCGCAACGTCAAACTGCAGATTTTTGTTGAACCGCAGAATATCGATAAAACGGATTACGCCCTGGATGCACTCAAGCGCTCCATGCGCTGGGATGAAGAAACCTACGGCCGTGAATACGATCTGGATATTTTTATGATCGTCGCCGTGGATGATTTCAATATGGGCGCGATGGAAAATAAAGGGCTGAATATTTTTAATTCATCCTGTGTGCTGGCTAACCCGCAGACCGCTACGGATGCCGCTTATCAGCGCATTGAATCCATTGTGGCACACGAATATTTTCATAATTGGTCCGGTAACCGGGTAACCTGCCGCGACTGGTTTCAGCTGAGTCTGAAAGAAGGCTTCACCGTATTCCGTGATGCCGGTTTTTCATCCGATATGAATTCCGCCACGGTAAAACGTATTGAAGACGCCAATATTCTGCGCACTGTGCAATTTGCCGAAGACAGCGGGCCTATGGCGCATCCGGTACAGCCGGATTCTTTTATTGAAATATCCAATTTTTATACCGTCACCATTTATGAAAAAGGTGCGGAAGTGGTTGGCATGATCCGCAAAATTCTCGGCGCCGAAGGTTTCCGTAAAGGTTCCGATCTGTATTTCGGGCGTCACGATGGTCAGGCCGTCACTATTTATGACTTTGTCGGCGCCATGGAAGATGCCAATGGCGTGGATTTAACTCAGTTTAAACTCTGGTATAAGCAGGCCGGCACGCCGGTAATTGATGTTCAGTCAGACTATGACGCCGACGCACAGGTTCTGCGTTTAACCCTGCGTCAGAACTGTCCTGATACCCCGGGGCAAAGCGATAAAAAGCCCATGTGGATTCCTCTGCAGCTGGGGCTGATCGGCGCCGATGGCGGGGATATGCCGGTGAATGTCACCCCGGCGGAAGCCTGGACTGATGCCAGTCAGGTTCTGCACCTCACCGAAGCAGAACAGACGTTCGTATTCAGTGATGTGAAAGAGCAGCCCGTCGTTTCTCTGTTGCGTGATTTTTCTGCGCCGGTAAAAGTGAATTTTGCCCAGTCCGATGAAGAACTGCTGTTTCGCCTGAAACATGACAGTGACGGTTTTAATCGCTGGGATGCCGGGCAGCGGCTGATGCTGAACTGGATTAACGCTGCGATGACAGAAGACTTCAGCTTATCTGACGAAGCCCGGGCAACCTTCGTCGCACTGCTGAACGATGACACTCTGGATCCGGCGATGGTGACCTACCTGCTGTCGCTGCCGTCCGAAGCCTACATTGCGGAATTTTCTGAGGTCGTTGATCCTCAGGCTATTCACGCGGCACGTAAAAAAGTGCAGCTGGCGATGGCGGCCTCTCTGCAGGATGAATTTGTTGACTGTTACCGCCGTCTGACGTCCGATGCGCCTTATGCGCCGGAACCGGCACAGATGTCAGCCCGGGCGCTTAAAAATCTGGCGCTGGCGTATTGGGCGAAAACCAGCCGTGATGGTCTGACAGCGGCAGAACAGCAGTTCGCCGCCGCAGATAATATGACCGACCAGATGGCGGCGCTGGTGGCTGTGGTTAACAGCGGCGATAAAGCCATGGCGGAAACTCTGCTGCAGAGCTTCTATCAGCAGTGGTCAGGGGATTCTCTGGTCGTGAATCAGTGGCTGTCAGTACAGGCCGGTTCTGCCGAACTCAGCAGTGCTGCATTTATCCGTTCACTGCAGGCGCATGAGGTATTTGACTGGCGCAATCCTAACAAAGTCCGCTCTGTCATTGGCGCCTTTGCCAATAAAGCGCTGGTACATTTTCACGCTGCTGACGGCAGTGGTTATGAATTATTGGCGGATGCGGTATTAAAACTGGATGAATCCAATCCGCAACTGGCTGCGCGTTTACTCGGACCGCTGACCAAATGGAAACGTCTGGTGCCAGCACAGGCACAACAAATGAAGGCACAATTACAACGCATTATGGCACAGGGAACATTGTCCAAAGATGTGTACGAGGTGGTCAGTAAGAGCCTGGGTGCCTTTAAATAACTAAAAAACGGGGCTCCCCCGGTTTTTTCTGCATAAGTCAGGCTGGCCCTGCCTGACAGACGGTGCTGTGTCGTTGGTGGCACAGTACCGGCCTATCGTAAGTTCAGATGTGCGGATGTGGATGTCAGAAAGCAACGTGACGTTTTTTGTCATTGCTATGGCAACCAGCCCCGCGCACGGCGGGCGAAATCAACCAGAGGTACCTTTCGTTTGAGCATTGGGCCAGGATTCTTTATCCTTGGCCAAAGGGAAGTGCCGCAGGAAGCGGTAAAAATCGAGGTCGCATAATGAACAAGAATAATTTACTCGCGGCTGGCGCACTGGCGCTTATCTGCCTGGTCAATACTGCCCATGCAGCCGTATCTGTAAAAGAAGCCGATAAACTGAAAGGGGAGCTGACCCCGCTGGGGGGCGAACGGCAGGGCAATGGCAGTGATATTCCACCCTGGCGTGGTGGTCTCAGTCTGCCGCCGGAAAGCTATCAGAAACCCGGACAACATCACCCGGACCCTTATCCGCAGGATAAACCCCTGTTCGAGATCACGGCATCCAACATGAGCCAGTTTGAAAAATATCTGACCGCAGGTCAGAAGGCCATGTTTGCTACTTATCCGGATACATTCCGTATGCCGGTTTATAAAACCCGCCGTACTGCCGCAGCGCCGGACTGGGTGTATGAAAACACCTATAAAAATGCCATCCGCGCTGAGCTGACAGAAGCCGGTAACGGTCTGCTTTACGCTTACGGTGGTATTCCTTTCCCGATTGCCAAAACCGGTCTGGAAGCCATCTGGAATCACATAACCCGCTGGCGTGGTACCTATCTGGTGCGGCGGGCGTCAGAAATTGCTGTTCATACTGATGGTGATTATTCTCTGGTGACCGTGCAGCAGGAAGTGGAATTTAACTACTACCGCAATGACCGCACCATTGATGACCTGAATAATATTCTTTTTTATTACCTGTCGTTTACCAAAGCCCCGGCGCGCTTAGCCGGTGGCGCTGTGCTGGTACATGAAACCCTCAATCAGGTGGAAGAGCCCCGCCAGGCATGGGGTTACAACGCCGGTCAGCGGCGGGTACGGCGGGCACCTAATCTTGCTTATGACACTCCGATTGCAGCCGCCGATGGTCTGCGTTATGCCGATGATACGGATATGTATAACGGCGCGCCGGACCGTTATGAATGGGAGCTGAAAGGGAAGCGCGAAATATATATTCCATACAACAGTTACCGTCTGACTTCCGGCGATGTGGAATATGAAGATCTGATTAAACCCGGCCATCTCAACCCGGATTACACCCGTTATGAAAAGCACCGTGTCTGGGTCGTGGAAGGCAGGCTGAAAGATGGCGTGCGCCATGTATACAGTAAGCGGGTTTATTATCTGGATGAAGATACCTGGCAGATCGCAGCAGCGGATCTGTATGACGAAAAAGGTGAACTCTGGCGGGTGAATCTGGCGTATATCAAGAACTTTTATGAATTGCCGGTAACCTGGAGTGCGATGGATGTTTTCCACGATATCAAGGCCCGCCGTTATCATCTGCAGGGGCTGGATAACGAGGAAAACGGTACCGTGGATTACAGTCAGGAACCGCCGGGTGAACGTTATTTTACACCGTCTGAACTGCGCCGCCGGGGTCGTCGTTAAGGCCCTGACAGTAAGGCCTGCGGGCTTTCTGACGGTATAAAAAGTCCCCGCTTCTGTGTTGAATCGGGGACGGAAATTTCTTACATTCTGTTACAACTAGACGTTAGTCAATGTTACGTCTGTCAGCTAGACTAGCGGCCTTCCGACATTACTATAAAAACGGAGCTCCTTATGTTTTCTGATTTGGTTCAGAAGTCTGCCCATGCATTGGGTAAGGCTCTGCGAACCGGCTTCGCCCGTGCCGGGTTGATAATGCTCAGTCTGTCTCTGACAACGACTGCGCAGGCGGTATGGCAAGACCCACTCAATACGCCCGCACTGGCGACTGAAAAAGCCCATGAAGCACTTTTGCTGGATGTGATCCGTGTCGATCAGCGTCTGGTAGCCGTCGGTGGTCATGGCCACATTATTTATTCTGATGATCAGGGCGCTTCCTGGACGCAGGCATCGGTGCCTGTCTCCGTGACTCTGACAGCCGTGTATTTTCCATCCGGTGACTATGGCTGGGCCGTCGGCCATGACGGTGTGATTCTGCATTCCACCGATGGCGGGAAAACCTGGAGCAAACAGTTTGACGGCTATAAAGCCAATGAGGCTATGGTTGAAGGGGCCAGAGCGAAAAAGGCCAAAGCTGCTGCACGGCTGGAAGAAGCCGAAGCCAATGGTGATGATATCGCCATTGAAGACGCAGAAATTGCCCTTGAAGATGCCACCTTCGGTCTGGAAGACGCCTTATACGATCTGGAAACCGGCTCAACCAAACCTTTCCTCGACGTCTGGTTTTACGACGCCAAACGCGGTTTTGCCGTTGGTGCATACGGCATGTTTTTTCATACTTCTGACGGTGGTCAGAGCTGGCAGGATGCCTCTGCCCGGTTAAATAATCCTCAGCGTCTGCACATCAATGCTATTTCTCTGGTGGGTCCTCAGTCTCTGACCGTTGCCGGCGAAATGGGCATGCTGTTGCGTTCAGATGATCTGGGAGAAACCTGGTCCGTGCAGGAATCCCCATACGATGGTTCTCTGTTTGGCATAGTCGCCAAAGGCGACAAACAATTGCTGTTTGGTCTGCGTGGCCATGTTTATGAATCCCTTGATGGTGGTGTTGTCTGGAACGAAATTGATACCGGCAGTGAGCAGACGGTTCTCTCCGGTGTCGTGGGAAAAGAGCACACACTGCTGGTCGGCAATGCCGGTTCTGTTGTGGTATTTGATCAGTCGCTGTCGCAACCGGAAGCGACCACGCTGGAAGGTCGTAAAGGCTATGCCGCTGCTGCGGAAACATCCGATGGCCATTTTGTTCTGGTCGGTGAAGCCGGGGTCATGCGCCTCAACGCTGAAGCCGAATTAATCCATCAGACCATCAGTATGGCAGCAGGAGATCTCTGATCATGAGTGAACAAAAACACCGTTATTCTTCTGAGCCTGAACACTACATTCTGTCGAAAGAGACAGAGCCGGCTCTGGAACGTTTTCTTTTCCATAACCGTGGTCTGGTGCTGTTAATCCTCGCGGCGCTGACGCTGTTGTTCGGTTACGGGCTGACCAAAGTTAAGCTGGACTCCAGCATTGAAAAATATATCCCGCTGAACCACGAGTACATTCAGAATTATCTGGTTCACAAGGATGATATGAAAAGTGGTGTCGCCAACGTCAAAATTGCCGTGGAAGCGGTGGATGGCGATATTTTCACCAAAGATTATATGGAAACCCTGAGCAAGATTAACGATGAAGTTTTCTTCGTTAATGGTGTCGACCGCTCAGGGATGCAATCTTTGTGGACGCCCAACACCCGCTGGATGGAAGTAACGGAAGAAGGCTTCCAGGGCGGTCCGGTTATTCCGAGTACTTACGATGGCAGCCCTGAAAGTCTGGAACAGGTACGCCAGAACGTATTGAAATCCGGGCAGGTCGGGCGTCTGGTTTCCAACGATTTTACCTCGTCCATTATTGATGTACCGCTGGTAGAAAAAGATCCGGAAACCGGTGAGAAGCTCAGCTATCAGCAGTTCTCTCACGATCTGGAAGAAAAAATCCGCGCGAAATACAGTCAGGATGGTAAATACCGCATTTACATTACGGGCACGCCGAAAAAACTCGGTGACCTGATGGACGGTGCCCGTCAGATTGCCGTGTTCTTTCTGATCGCCATGATTGCCACGGCTGTTCTGCTGTACCTGTATTCGCGCTGCCCGAAGGGCACCATTGTGCCGATTCTGGCTTCCCTGACCGCCGTTATCTGGCAGCTGGGGGCTCTGGCTCTGCTGGGCTACACCGTGGACCTGTATTCCGTGCTGGTGCCTTTCCTGGTATTTGCCATCGGTATTTCCCATGGCGTACAGATTATTAACGGTATTGCAATTGAAGCCGGCAAGGGCGCCAACCATGTGCAGGCTGCCCGTAAAGCCTTCCGTGGCCTGTATGTGCCCGGCATGCTGGCACTGCTGTCGGATGCGATGGGTTTCCTGACACTGCTGTTTATTGATATCGGTGTGATTCAGGAACTGGCGATGGCAGCCAGTATCGGTGTGGCCATGATCATTATCACCAACCTGGTGCTGTTGCCGATTGTTATGTCTTACATCGGTATCAGTCAGTCCGGGGTGGCGCACGCGAAAAAGACCGAAGCCGCAGAACCCAAACTGTGGAAAGCCATGTCGTTCTTTGCCAACGGTAAAGTTGCTCCGGTTCCGGTGGTTATTGCCGTGGTTATGGCCATTGGCGGCTACTTTATGAGTCAGGATCTGAAAATCGGTGATCTGGATAAAGGCGCACCGGAGCTGCGCGCGGATTCCCGTTATAACCTCGATAACGACTTTATGGTGTCCAATTATTCCACCAGTTCGGACGTTCTGGTGGTGATGGTGGAAAGCGGTAAAGAGCAGTGCAACAGCTATAAAGTGATGGACGCCATTGACCGCTTTATGTGGTACATGGATAACGTTGACGGCGTACAGTCCACCACCTCGCTGGTGACGGTCTCCAAGCTGGTGACCAAGGCCATGAACGAAGGCAACCTGAACTGGTCGGCTCTGTCGCGTAACCAGACTATTCTGAATACCTCGATTCAGCGTGCCCCCAGCGGGCTGATTAATCCCGACTGTTCCATGACACCGGTGATTATTTATCTGAACGATCACAAAGCAGAAACGCTGGAAACAGCCGTAGCTGCGGTTGAAGAGTTTAAATCTCAGTACGACGATAACGTCGATGAAAAGTACTTCAGCTACACCATTGCTGAAACTCAGGAGGCCATCGAAAACGGTGAAATTGATTCCGTGCCGGTCCGCTTCCAGCTGGCGTCCGGTAATGCCGGGATCGAAGCCGCGACCAACCAGGTGATTGCCGACGCACAGGACACCATGCTGATTTTCGTGTATGTAGTGGTGTTTGTGCTGTGCTTTATGACCTTCCGCTCGTTCACCGCGGTGGCCTGTATTCTGTTACCACTGGCGTTGACCTCTGTCCTCAGTCAGGCGCTGATGACGTATCTCGGCATCGGGGTGAAGGTGGCGACATTGCCGGTGATTGCGTTAGGGGTTGGTATCGGTGTGGATTATGGTATCTACATCTACAGCCGTCTTGAGGTGATGCTGATTGCCGGTAAATCCATGCAGGAAGCCTTCCTGGAGACCCTGAAATCGACTGGTAAAGCGGTCAGCTTCACCGGTGTCACATTAGCGCTGGGGGTTGCGACCTGGATTCTGTCGCCGATCAAGTTCCAGGCTGACATGGGGATTCTGCTGACCTTTATGTTCCTGTGGAACATGCTGGGCGCGCTGATTCTGCTGCCAGCGCTGGCGCATTATCTGCTCCGTCCGGAAAAAATTATTGCCCGTCACAAGAAACGGCATGGCGATATTCCGCCAGCGGGGTAATAATCACAAAAACGGTGGCCACGGCCACCGTTTTTTTTGCGACAATACCAGGCAGTATTGATGCAGAGAACCTGATTATGAAAAGCCCCCTTGGTCTGAATACCGAATTACCGGTCGGTGATATGATTTCAGAAGCGGTCAATCTGTTGTGGCAGAAGCGACAACAGGTATTGGCCATGTTTTTGCCGGCGATCCTGCTGCTGGCGTTCGTGGACTGGACCAGTTCGCAGTTTATTCCCACTAACCATTGGGGGCAGTTACTCTTCCTGATAGTTTCACTGCTGCTCAGCGTACTGTTTGCCACGGCTGCTCACCGTTTTACCCTGCTGCCGCAGGAGCAATGGAACCGCAACGCAATTCATATGTGGAAGCGGGAAGAGTTTGGTTATCTGTTGCGGGCTTTGCAGATCGGTATCATGGCGGCGGTGCTGTTTTTTATCATTATGGTGGCGCTGATGATGGTACTGGGGAAAGAGCTGATGCCGCTGGCGGCGGTAGCCGGTGCGCTGCCGGCACTGTATATCTGGGGCCGCTTTTCCGTCACGCTGCCGGAAGTGGCGCTGGGACGTAAAACTTCGCTGAAACGGGCCTGGGCCATGAGTGAGGGGAATGGCAGCCGTATGGTACTGGTGGTGATCATTATTCCATTGCTGATGACCGCGCCATTTCTGTTGCTGTATCTGCTGGACATTGCCGTGCTGAATTATGTGGCCGCTTTTGGCAGCTATATTACGACCCTGATTTCACTGGTAATGCTGTCACTCACATACCGCTTTCTGTTGTCCTTCTATGAGCAGACACCTGAGGAAGCCGTCGATCGTCCTGACACTGAAGATGAGGATGATGACACTGACAACCGGCCGGGAAACGGCGGTTTTGATGCCTGAGAACGGCTGTTGCTGAATTATGCGTCTGGGTGATATTTCTGTCGCTTATGTGGAGCTGATGGCCCGTGCGGTTGAGGAGGGCGGCGGCAGTCCGGGTGATATTCTCAGCCAGTATCAGCTGGATGAGCTGCGCTTATCTTCGCCGGATGCGCGCATCAGTATTCCCCGTTTTATGCGTATGGGGCACAGTTTCATACAGGCTTTTGATATGCCCTGGCTGGGGCTTGAAATGGGCCGGCACACATCGGCGCCCGCCATGGGGCTGCCAGGATTGCTGGCTCAGAGTGCAGCGGATGTGCGCACGGCAGCACGGGCATTACTCGATTATCAGTTGTTATCGAGCTTTAACGCCCGGGGGCAGTCAGCATTTTATATTGAGCAGGGGCAGGGCGTCTGCTGCTTTTACTCCATCAGTCCTTACAACCGTTATAACCTGTTTGTTGTCGATTCTGTGCTCAGCAGCTGGTATCACTTTCTGTCAGCGCTGTGTGGCCGGCAGGATATTCTGCGGCGCGTCGAGGTGGAATTTTCAGAGCCTGACTACCGTGAACATTACAACGACTGCTTTCGCGGTGAGATCCGCTTCGGAGCACCGCGCAATGCCATCACACTGCATGACTGGGCGCTCGATCTGCCGGTGATTTCCCGTTGTTCATCCACCTATAACGGCCTCCGTCAGCAGGCTGACCGTGAGCTGGAAAGAGTCCGGCTGGGGCTGAGTTTCAGGGAGATCACCGAGCGTGCTATCGGGCCGTTACTGAATGGTCAGACACCGACGCTGGAGCAGGTTGCACAGCGGCTTAATATGGCGCCCTGGACGGTCAGGCGGCGACTGGTGGATGAAGGCACTACGTTCCAGCAGGTGTTAAATGATACCCGGCGGGATCTGGCGGTCAGTTATGTGAAGGATACGGCGCTGACGCTGGGGGAAATCGCGTATTTGCTCGGATTTGGTTCAGCGACAGCGTTTCAGAGGGCCTTCAAACGCTGGACCGGTGAAGCACCGGGGCGTTATCGGGAAAGGGTTGGCAGAGATTACATTTCTACCGCGTCATCAACATCATCTTCATAGTCGTCGTAATCGACGTCGAGAAGATCTTCTATATAGTCAGACATCATTGTCTCCTTTATCTTCTTGTTAGTTTCCAAAGCTTCCTAGCACTCATCGTGCCATCTCCAACTAAATTTAGTTGAAGAATGCTAATTGACAAGAAACTTCTGAAAGAGTTTCTTCATGCCTTCTGCACAGGGGCACTATCAGGTCCCGGTGTTACAGGGATATGAAAGAATCGCTGCGATTTTGTGATCGGATGCCGTTTATTGCCCTGGCTGTGCTTTTTATTGTCGTGGCTGTGCGTTGATACGCAATAAAGGCTCAGTCGCAGGTATGAATAAAGTATCTTATTCCATGGTTACGGTGATCTTTTTTGGTGCAGATCCGGTTGATGGTAAAACCATAAAGCAAAAGTTGATGGCAAAACCATAACGCAAAAGATGCGGATGTTCCTGGGGACTCGTTGAGCCGTGAATAGCGCTAATGACAATCAAAAAGAAAAAATGTTGGCGGACTGGACGGAACGCGACGGGGCCAGCCTCTGGACCGCGACCAGGGCTAATGAAAATCAGAATCTTGAAGAATGTTGGCGGACTGGACGGGACGCGACGGGGCCAGCCTCTGGATCGCGACCAGGGCTAATGCAATCAGAATATAAGGGAAAATGTTGGCGGACTGGACGGGACTCGAACCCGCGACCCCCGGCGTGACAGGCCGGTATTCTAACCAACTGAACTACCAGTCCAGAGATGGTGGGTGATGACGGGATCGAACCGCCGACCCTCTGCTTGTAAGGCAGATGCTCTCCCAGCTGAGCTAATCACCCATTCTGTTAATCGCTTCGCTATTCACTTAATAACTGCGTTGTTCCTCGCTCGGCCTTTCGCCTACCAATCCGGTATGTCTCAGGTCCTCGCTGCGGTACGCCTTGTACTGCATCTGAAATCTAAACCACCGAAACACCGCGTATGGTTCAGACTCTCTGTTTTACATCTGAGAATAAGATGGCGGACTGGACGGGACTCGAACCCGCGACCCCCGGCGTGACAGGCCGGTATTCTAACCAACTGAACTACCAGTCCACATTGTCTGATGCTTAACCTGCATCTAAAGGTTTGGTGGGTGATGACGGGATCGAACCGCCGACCCTCTGCTTGTAAGGCAGATGCTCTCCCAGCTGAGCTAATCACCCAATCTTTAATATCGCTTCGTTGTTCGATTTATTACTGCGTTGTTCCTCACTCGTCCCTGCGCTTACCATGTGGTATGCCTTGGGTACTCGCTGCGGTGCGCCTTGTACTAATTTCGAACATCAAACCGTGCTAATCCGGTTTAGCCTGCAATACTAATCACTACATTTTTAGACAATAATGGCGGACTGGACGGGACTCGAACCCGCGACCCCCGGCGTGACAGGCCGGTATTCTAACCAACTGAACTACCAGTCCGCATTGTGTT
>MDTG01386452.1_pt1 | contig 156617 bp, 165 predicted proteins | sample 811421 | NCBI WGS metagenome assembly MDTG01 (sample SAMN05326645, study PRJNA326480) | marine metagenome | isolation source: seawater | place: Pacific Ocean: South East | collected 2011 | reverse complement strand
TCTTACCTTTGCCGTGTGCAGCCCACCTTAGTTTTCGTATGCCACCAGTACCTTGCATGATGTCTCCGGCAGCAGGATGAGCGGCCAAATAGTTGATGACACTTAGCTTTTCAGGTGCACTGAATAATTTATCTGATCTTCTCAGGAACTCAGGGAGTTCTACAATGGTTTGCATGCCTCAATAGTAATCCATTGGATTATAGGTGTCAATGTTGAGAGAATGCTAACGTTTCAATAAGCCGCGCAGCTTTTTCGCGTCGGCTTAATTGATTTGTTAGAGCTTCACTCTCTCTTTTTTCTCGTTCCTGAGAACATTCTACCCCTCACCGCTTCTTTTGCTTCTTGTTTCTGTATGTTTCTTTTCAAAAGATCGCCGGGAATTAGCGTTAATATGAGAGTCCATAACTGCAAAAGGGTAAGACATCCCAGTATTGCAAATGACAATCCTCTTAATTCATGTTTGTATCCCAATACATAAGGGATAGTTTTTCCGATAGAAATTATCAAGGGCATAACCAAAACGACAAGAAGTATAAAGGTAGATATTAATATCGGCGATAAAAGCAAATTTATTGTCTCTCTATCCTCTACTGAAACACTGCCACCATTTTGGCTGAATATTTTCTTTAAACTCTCAGGATGCAATATGGCAATCCATGCACCCATTACACCAAATATTATTGCCGCAGTGTTTCTTAACCCTTCTAAAAGAGGAGTTTGCTCCTCCATGGATATATTTTTACCAAAGAAATAACAGGTGACAGCAACACCAATCACAAGAATCAGAACTAATATTTTCCCCAACATTATCTGATCAGCCGAAGATATACATTTCTAGATTCTGTCAACGCATCCAATAGAGAATGGGCTTCTACAATCTCATCATTGTCTCTTGTTACGTCTATCTCAAATTCATCTTTCGCAACAGAATGGCTTAGCCATTTTATTTGTGGATCTGATTCAAATTTGAATCCAATATCATCCCATTTAGACTCATGATTCTCTTCCCACTCTGCAATTATTTCATCTACTTCATCTTCACTAGGAGTAAATGGTATTTCGTACTTGATCTTTATATCATCGGTTAGTCTATTTTCTTCTGGGCGAACTCTGATAGACTCAAGAAACTTTTGCCACATTGTACGATGCAATTCAACCTGCGGATTCAGTTCGTTTTTCCGTATAATTTTGGTAACGCTATCAATATTTTGTTTTATGTATTCTATTTGTCCAGGCTTTCTGTACAAATACGACTTAAAATCAGCATTTAAATGATAAACTTCATCGTTGTTATCTGAATAGCCTAAAATCTCTACTCCATCTTCAGTTTCTTCTGTAACAACAAACGAAGTAAACTTGGCCACAAATTCCTTGATGTATCGATCGAAGCTCTTTTTGCCGATTAATAGACTATGGTGGAATCTTATTGAAGCAAACACATCATGTTCTGGAACAACCCAAAAGTATGTTGCATAGCCCGGAATAGAACCTTCGGGTAGATCTGTAAAGTTTACATCAGCATTGCCGACAGACTGCGTACCATCAACGGTTACAACACGCCCTTCATTGGTGGATGTCTCATTCCATGTAACAATAACAAAGTCGCCTGTAAGACGGTTTTTCACAAGATCAAAACAGAAAGCCCTGTATTCATCTTCACCATCTTCCAACTCATAGGTGCAGGTTTCAGATAGTGCTTTGTTATCCCTTCTAACCCAGCCAGATAGTTCCTCGAAAATCTCTGAAGTAGAACCGAACTCTGGCTGATCTTGCCCGAAGCGGTAATACCCCATCTTCGATATGCGATAAAACTGTAATTTCACATTCTCAATCATATCCGTTCCTTCGATGGCTTATCTTTTTGTAGCTCTAACGCCGGTGTAACGGGTGCATCGGAGCGCAGCGTAAATGCATCCCGTTGACACCCTTGTTAGCCCTGCGCCTGTGCATTTAACAGGCTTTCAATTAATACGTTGCTTTCCTGAGCTTTTATTAAAAGGTTGTCGTGGTAAGACTCAACTTTTTCCTTTAACCCTAGACTTTCTGTCATGTATTCTTTTAAATCTACTAAACATTCTTCTGGCGTCATCTCTTCTTCTGGCTCAACAATCTCAGATGTGAGACCCATTGTTCTATAAAAGAGGCTTTTGCTTCTATCCATGATTTCATTTAGCTCTGAAACAAGATTCAGTTCTACTGACGCAAAGCTCTTTGGCAGAATTGGCATTCTTAATGCCAGCATCTCCGAATACTTATTAATTGCAGATTCAGCAGGTTTTTGCCTTTTTGGCCAGTGCTCCCTCTTTATTTCAGCATAAACTCGATAATCTGAAAACTCAGAAAAATCCTTTTCTTCCGCTTGGAATATGAAATAGTTTGCAGCTTCATCTATATAGGCATGATTGATATCAATGTACTCCAGAAATGCATTGACAGCGAAAACATAAGATTTATTGAGTTCTAGAATACTGTCTATTTTTCTTTCTAGATATCTAGCTCTCTGACCACTTAGAACTTCCAGGTCAGCTTTATATGTTGCAACATCTTGTTGAAGTGACCTATTTAAAGCGTTTTTGGTTTCCTCTAGCTCAGATTGAAGCTCTATATTTTTTCTTGACAAGCGTTCTGCATATTTATGATCGAGATGTTTGAAGAATATTTTCTCACCAAACTTAGCGACAATTACAATAGTTAGTCCAGCCCCAGCGGCTGCACTCATAAGGTATTTTAAAATTTCAACAAGCTCTTGAGGCAAGTAAAATCTCCGTTCTATCGAATTTGAGGCTAACGCCAAGCTTTGGGGCAACCGAAACAAAGCGAAGCGGCGAGTAGGTTGTCCCAGCTACGCTCGACAGTGCGTAGCGATAACAGCGCCTTGTTATGTTTATTTAGAACCATTACGCCTACTCTCACGATGATCCTTAATAGCAAAATATAATGTTTGAATTGCAATAAAAAAGCAAACTACAGCGCCAATAGCGCAAGGAAATAATAGTAATGCCAACTTGGCCTGATAGCCTTGATAAGCAAGCACAGCCAGAATAAAACCAATTAATATCTCAATAGCGAGAGACTCTAATGGCAAGCTCTCGCCTAGATCAATGGTTTTAGCCGCAAAGTGCCGAACTTTGATTACATTCTTGTACTTGGATTTAGACATTGCTTAAACATAACGCCGTGGTCAGTGGGCCAGTGTAGTGGAGCATTTTTTATGGTAAAAAGAGCGAAGCGATACCATAAAAAATGCGGAGCGTAACTGGCTCCACTGCACCACCTTGTTAGCTGATGGATGATGACACATTTTCTTGAAACTCCAGAAGAGTACGAAATTCCCCAACTGACAAATCGCTTTCCTCACCACCGACTAAAACGCAATCTATCGATGCTTTAAGAGAACCACCTAAGTCGCGCCGAACGGAGTCACCAACGACTAAACACTTCTCCTTAGGCAGCCCAAGTTTATTTACCACCATTTCAAATGGTTTTGGAGAAGGTTTAACCATTCCGTGATCAGATGAAAACGAATAGGCCGAGAACAACGACCAAATCCCAAGGCGCTCAAAGGTATCAACCCACATTTGTTTTGGTGCCCAAATATCTATAACAAGTGCCAATTTAAATCTTTTTTTCAATGCGATTAAAGCCTGAACATATGATTGTGGAATGTACCCATGCTCATGGTATGCAAATGTCTGAATGATTTTTCCTTTTTCCATTGATGGAATGCTCATTTCAGAGCTTTCCTCAATTGCGGTTTGTAGTGATGGAAAACTGTGCCTATAGTCTTCAGACGGATATTTAACCGCCAAGTAATCATAAGCCCTATTGATAATTCTGTTTACAATATCATTTGGCAAACCACCGCCAATAGATCTGTAGTACTCTGAGTAATCTTCAGCTTCCCTAAATCTATCTTCTCCAAACATGAATGTACTATTCATATCGAGAAGAATCGCTTCCTTACCCTTGAACATTAATCTAAATCCTCAATTACAGCTAACGCCTCACATCACCGGAAGTAAAAAGCAGAGCGACGAGGAACGAGGAGCGGCGCTTTTTGCTGTCCGAGTGCATGTGATTGTTATACCTTATTCTTCAAACTTTACTGGTTCTGATTCATTACTTTTAATGACAACAGTGCCAGCCAATTTGTCATGCCAACCCTGCTTTTTTTTGTCTATACCAACCCAGATAAGCCCCAGACCCAAGGGTAACATTGCTGGGATATAGGCAAGGTATCTACCTATAGCTTGCCCCAGAGAAAGTTTATTTCCAGTTTTTGCATCAACGATTTTTAGTTTCGTTGCCATTTTTCCTGGTGTACCGAAAAAGCGCAGCCAAAACCATATTGTTGCAACAATGGGAACAATATAACCCAGTAGCACATCCCAAAAACCATAGATGATCTGCTCACCCAACCAATATTCTTCGCCATAAATAAACGAAAGTGGGACATACAAAACGATAGTTATTATCACTAAATCGATTAGTAATGCTCCAAATCTAATCCAGAATCCTGCGTACTCTTGCTCTTTTTTCATGCTACTTAATTCTCCTTTTGGGTATAACGCCTGCCACAACCGCATTTATGGAGTGGCTTACTTTGTGTTAAAAAACGAAGCTTACACAAAATAAGCCACGGAATAAATGTCGGATTGATGGCACTTGTTATGTGGCTACTCGATGAACCCAATGCTTCGGCCTAATTCCAATGGAAGTTTTGATGATGTCATCATTGCAGTTTTCATTAGGTGAAAATTATTGTTTTTGTAGAAAGATTCTTTGCCTGGCTCTGCATATAATAGAACTCTCATATGATGCTCGACCATTTTAACTAAAGAATTTAAAATTTTAGTGCCAATCCCTTTTCCTTGTTCTTTTTTTGATACCGCAATATCACATATAACTGCACAATCAAGTTCATCACCAAAGGCTCTGCCAACGCCAATTAAATTATTAGATTTATCGTAATAAGAAATAATATATTTACTTGTAGAAAATACTTTAATTAAATCGTCTTTGGTTCGCCCATTTCCCAAACCAACAGATTCATAAAGTGTAAATAACTCATCAAAGTTACTGATTTTATTTGTTAGCCTCATAATTATCCTTTGACACATAACGCAAAGTACAATGGCAGACAAAGTGGAGCGGTTTTTGGCGTAAAATGGCGTAGCCATGCCAAAAATTGCGTAGCTTTGGCTGTCCAAGCGACCGCAGGGAGCGATTGATACGCATTGTTATGTTGGTTTACTCATTTGCATAAAAAGCAGATCTGCATATTTACCGTCAAATTTGAGCGCTCTACTTAGAACCCCTGTTTCCTGAAACCCTAATTTCTTAAACAGAGATATAGCCGACTTAGACTCACTGGACGTGTCAAAGGATACAATTTCTATGCCTCTCAGGGAAAAACTAAAGTCTCTAGCCTTTTGAATTAGGTAATAACCAATTCCTTTACCTCTAGATGTTTTATTTACATAAGGCCCCCAAATGCGGGCTTTGTGATTTTCAATTTTATTCTCAAAGCGCTCCACTCCAACTACGCCCACTAACTCTTTATCCATCCATGCACCGAGCATTATTTTATTAGGGGAATTCGCATAGCTCTCTATAGCGCTTTGAACAACTTCTTCACTTGCTTGAGTTTCCTCATCTTCGGTTATGCTAAAGGAGTATGGGTCTGTATTTAAAACAGAAATCCTTAGATTTATGAGCTTTCTGGCATCATTTTTTTCTAATTCTTTGTACTGAATATTCATTTTCTCTACTCGGTAACATAACGTTGAAGCTGTGCGGTGCAAACGGAGCGCAGCGTAGTTTGCATCCGAACGAGCGCCTTGTTAGGCGTCATTTAAATTGACGGCACTACACTTAACCACGATTTCACTTGCAAAACTGTTAGTATCTTCACGAACTGAGTCCATAGTATGCCCTATGAAAATGTGGTGTACACGCACAGCCATCACCGCTATTTGCCCTTTCAATAAAGGCACAAACCCGTCAGGAAATATGTTTCTATTTTCTGAAATGAATTTCACAGCTAATTTAACAGCGTTAGATAATTCACTATCATGGACGGATGAATAGCCAAACTCCCATGAATTTACCCTATCGGTAATTTCTTTAGTTTCATCGTCTATTTTCAACCCGGAAGCCGCCAGGGCTCTACAATCATACTGCCTACATGTTTCAGGACGTGAATCATATATAGAACATTTATTCTTTTTAAACATAGGACAATAGCCTTTTTCGTCATAACCAAGAAGGTAATGACCATCAGGTAGCCCAGGGGCCTGAAACATCAGCTCTTTTGGAATACTGTCCACAGCTTTCCTATCTGTTGGCCGGATATGTATGAACTTAGAAGATGTGCAACACCCAACACATTCACCACACGGGACACTTCCTTCACCGAGACCTCTCATAGTTTGAGTGAACTCTTCAAGCCAAACAGAAAATTCTCCAGCACTTATTTTTTTGTTCATAATTACCTACTACTTGAAAATATCACGCCGCCTAACGCCCAGCTCACAGGTGAGCGACTGAAGGGAACCAATCCTGCGGAGCTGATTTTTAGGTATCTATTGCCTTTGAATACACACCATACTTAACGCCATGGATATCTGGTGCCTTTGAATATAAAACAAACCCTATTTTCAGATACATAGATAAAGCCACTTCCATGATTTCCGAGGTATGCAGCGCCAACACCTTGGCCTTCTCTTTCTTTGCAAGGATTTCACACATATTTGTTAAAGTGCGTCCAATACCATTATTGCGCGCCTCAGGTGAAACAACCAACATACGTATAATTGCCCATTCTGGCTTAAAGAAGTCGGACTTCAATTTATTCGGACCAACATAAGCTATTGCACCAACAATTTTATTGTTTTGTTCAGCAACAATGAGATCTGATGATTCTGCAAGCTGCGACATTAAAGATATTTTTTTTTGAATCCATTCCAGTCCTTATATTCATTTGCGTATTGCTCAAACGCTGACGTTGCCAACATATTGACTTGGTTTTCATCAGATTCATTAAATTTTCTGTATGTAATTGCCATACGCACCTTTAATGCCTAACGATTAAGGCCAGCGGCGCCAAAAAACCGCGTAGCGGTTTTGGCGTCCGATCTGGGCCGCCTTGTTATGGCAGTCATTACTCATACCTTGCTGATTCCCATGCATGTATTGCATGCATCCTGGTTTCACCCCAATGATACCCGCCAAGTTTACCACTTTGCTGTATGACGCGATGGCAAGGTATAAGGAATGCAACTGGATTTGCGCCTATCGCAGTACCCACCGCGCGAGCCGCGCGCGGCTTACCTATTTCAGAGGCTATCTGAGTGTAGCTTGTTACAGTTCCAGGCGGTATCTCCAATAAAGCCTTCCATACACTAATTTGGAAATTCGTGCCTGTAACATACAAAGAAAGAGGTCGATCCAGTCGCATTTCCCAATTAAAAATTGATTCAACAATTTCATGTGTGCCACCGTAGTTTTCACGAAATACTGCATGCGGCCACTTATTAGTTAACTCATCAAGATGCTCTTTTATATCTTCTTGACTTAAAAAAGCTAGTTTACAAATTCCCCTTGGCGTCACTGCAATAAAAACCTTACCAAAGGGGGTAACATGTACAGCATGCTCAATAGTTATACCAGCTCCACCTTTTTTGTATTCACCCGGAGTTACAGCTTCCAGATTCACAAAGTGATCATATAATCGAGAGCTGCTACTCAAACCCAGGGAATCAGAAACTTCCAGAAGAGGTTTAGACTCGGTAAGCAATTGTTTTGCTCGCTCTACTGTCAAAGTCTGCAAAAATCTCTTAGGCGTCACTCCGGCCCACCGGCAAAAAAGCCGTTGAAAGTGAAATGGGCTCATATGTAAATGTGCAGAAATTTCCTCCAGTGTAGGTTGAAATTTTACTCGCTCATTAATATATGAAATGGCCTTAGCAATCCGTTCATAGTCAGACATTGTGGTTCTTGTTTAACTCAATTTTGTATTCAAGTACGATTTATTGAAACACCACCATCAACAAGCATGGCTGCTCCAGTTGTGAAGCTTGATGCATCTGATGCCAAGTATAGAGCAGATCGCGCTATTTCTTCAGGCTTTGCCATACGCTTTAGTGCGTATAGACCTTCGACGAATGACAATATTTCAGGTGTGTTTGCAAATGCCCTACCCATTGGTGTATCAGTGGCTCCCGGAAGTAACGCATTCACCCGGAGACCCCTGGCGCCATATTCAGTTGCAAGAGCTTGAGTAAGTCCAATAATCCCAGCTTTACTCGCCGAGTATGCAGCTGTTTGGGGAAACCCAACTGTGTACCCAACAAAACTCGCGGTGAAGATTAATGAGCTCGAACACCGCTCCAACAATGCGGGAATTTGGTACTTTGCCCCAAGAAACGCGCTTGTTAGATTCGTATTCAATGTATCTTCCCATTCAGAAAGCTGTACTTCACGAGTGTCACCCATCCATTCCATGGTGCCAGCATTATTAAAGGCAACATCGAGACCGCCGAATTTGCTAGTTGCCAAATCGACCAGCGCTTTTGCAAAGTTTTCGTCTTTTACATCTCCAGCCAGTGCAATAGCACTACCACCGTCTTCTGTTATTTCATCTACGAGCGTATTAAGTTGAGTCTGACGTCTTGCAGCGACAACAACTTTAGCCCCCTCTTTAGCAAACAGTTTTGATGCGGCATAACCAATACCTGAACTTGCTCCTGTAACAATCGCAACTTTGTCAGCCAGTGAATGCATGATTTTATTCCTTTCATATGTTTATCTAATGAGGAAATATTATGAAAGGGCGACCCGGATTCTTCGACCCGAATCTTGCTACATTGCCGATTTTTGGCCATAACGCCTTAGCTAAACGGCTGGCGCTTTTTGCCAGTCCGAATTTGAGTGCCTTGTTAGGCGTGAACGAACAGGAGAAGCGAGATGCACACAGTAACATTGGATGACGTAATACCAGCAATGGATAAAGAGATTGTGCTAGCTAGTAGCTGTAGCGCAAGAACTCACAAAGCTAAAGACTTAAAATTTAACCCTGCACAACTAAAGTACAGAGTACGGTTTTATGATGGGCAAAGCGAAACTAGCAATAGTTACACTGACCCACTTATAGCTATTGAGAAGTACAACAGCTATGACGCCTAACGCCAGCATATGCGGCTCGCGTGGAGCGAAGCGGAACGCGAGTCCGAGCCAGCGATTTTTGATGGCGACATAATGCACTTGTTATGTGTACTTTTGTGATTCTTTTGAATTACTATGAGCATGAATAGTGGTTTCTATAAACTTAGTTAAAAACGAATTTTAAATTGTGTTTTAACTTATTTCTTCTCATTTTTGTGGCTTTACTAGAAACGTTAACGGAATTGCAAAAGGGCCTAATACAACAGCGATAAGCCTCTGTATGTAATTTGGTTTTACATTCCTAGATTGCGCAATGTAGTGACAAATGATCGCACTAGCGACCCAAATTATTGCTGGAACATATGCAGCCATTCAATTTCTCCTTGATTAAATTAATTTTGCATTCCAGCACATAACAGTGTTAATAAGCGGAAGCCATTGTCCACGTATTAATTGTATATAGGCGGATACTACTTCCATGTATTATGATATTAACATATCAAACATGGATAACAACACTTTATGCGCTTTAATAAAAAAATGACTTCTGATGGTTCTGTTTTTAAGCCTCAATCTAAGAAATTGTTACATCAAGTCTCTGAAGTGATGCGTTATTATCATTACAGCAAGCGTTCTGAAGAATCGTATGTTCGTTGGATAAAACAGTTTGTTTTGTTTAATAACAAACGACACCCATCTGAGATGGGGCAACAAGAAATAGAGCGTTTTTTGAGTCATTTAGCCGTAAATAAGAAGGTAGCCGTTGCGACGCAATCTCAGGCTTTGAATGCGATTGTTTTTTTATATAAGAAGGTGTTGAATTTACCTGTTGCTGATGATTTGTCTCCGGTTCGGTCTAAAAAGCCAGTGCGTTTACCAGTGGTTTTGACAACGGATGAAATGTCCCTTTTGCTGGGTTCTATGAATGGTGTGAACCAGCTGATGGCCCGGTTAATGTACGGGGGAGGCCTGCGTTTAATGGAATTGGTGCGTCTTCGCGTTAAAGACATTGATTTTTCTAATGGCTATATTGTGGTACGTGATGGTAAAGGAGGAGGGGATAGAACCACGCTGTTAGGTAAATCAATAATTGATGATTTAAAAACCCACTTGCTTAAGGTTCGACAGTTTTATGACCAAGATGTGCTAGAGGGGAACGCTAATGTCTATATGCCTAATGCATTAGCTAAAAAATACCCTAAGGCACCGCGCTCCTGGGATTGGCAGTATGCTTTCCCTTCTGGTCAGTTATCTAAAGATCCTCGCGGTGGTGCTATTAGGCGGCATCACGTTAATGAGTCGAATTTGCAAAAAGCAATACGCGTGGCTAAAAACAAAACGGGTATCAGCAAACCTGTTACGCCGCATACATTGAGGCACTCCTTTGCCACGCACCTACTTGAAGCAGGTACGAATATTCGAGTAGTGCAAAAGTTATTAGGGCATAAAGATGTTAAAACAACAGAAATTTACACCCATGTTTTGCAGCAAAATTTAGATAAGGTAATAAGCCCATTAGAGCGGTTAGGTGAGTTAGGTAATGATTAAAAATAGCTATGGCGCTAAGCGCATTGTTTGTTTAACAGAGGAAACCACCGAAGCACTGTATTTAATGGGGGAGCAAGATCGCATTGTCGGCATTTCTGGTTTTACGGTCAGGCCTGCGAATGCGCGTAAGGAAAAGCCGAAGGTATCGGCGTTTACCTCGGCAAAAATAGATAAGATTTTGGCACTAAAGCCCGATTTGGTGTTGGCCTTTTCTGATATGCAGGCGGATATTACCGCTGAGTTGGTGCGTGCGGGTTTGCAGGTTCATGTGTTTAATCAACGTTCGGTTGCTGAAATTTTCAACATGCTACACACGCTGGGCGCGTTAATTGGTAAGCCAGAAAAGGCAGCGATGCTGGTTGAGCAATATCAAAAGAATATAGATGACTGCATACAACAGGCTAAAGGCTATACAAAAAAGCCGGTGATTTATTTTGAGGAGTGGGATGATCCGCTTATTTCGGGTATTAAGTGGGTGTCTGAATTGGCTGGTATGGCCGGTGGTATAGACTGTTTCCCCGAACTTTCTGAAGAGGCAGGTGGTAAACAGCGTATTATTGAAGACCCTCAACGGGTGATTGATCGGGCGCCCGATATTATTATCGGCTCGTGGTGCGGTAAAAAATTTAGACCTGAAAGGGTGGCTGAACGAGACGGTTGGGCAACTATTCCAGCCGTACAACATAATCAATTGTTTGAAATTAAATCAGTCAATATTTTACAGCCGGGCCCCGCGGCATTAACCGATGGCTTAAGCCAATTGCAGCGTATTATCCAAAACTGGGTAAAACAATATGGATAAAGTGTTGTACTACGTACACGACCCAATGTGCAGTTGGTGTTGGGGGTTTCGGCAGGTTTGGCAGCAAGTGCAAGAAAAATTACCGGCTACAATAACGGTGCGTTATTTATTGGGTGGGTTGGCGGCTGATAGCGATCAACCCATGCCGATTGCATTACAAAAAAGCATTCGGGCAACTTGGCAACGTATTGAGCAACGCATTCCCGGCACGCAGTTTAATGATGATTTTTGGACAAAGTGCCAACCCAGACGGTCTACTTATCCATCCTGCCGAGCAGTGGTGGCAGCAAAAGAGCAAAACCCTGCGGCAGAAAAGCCGATGATTCTGGCCATTCAACAAGCCTATTACTTACAGGCTAAAAACCCATCAGATGAGGCGGTGTTAATTGAGTGTGCGAAAGAAGTGGGCTTAAACACTGATATTTTTGCCGAAGCGCTGAACAGCGCGACAACAAAACAGCAGTTATTGGCAGAATTAAAATTTGCCAGAAGCATTCGTGCGAATAGCTTCCCCAGCTTAATATTGGAAGAAGCGGGCAAGTGTCGCCCGTTAGTGTTTGATTATAATGATCCGGAAGTGCTTCTCAGGCAGCTGACGTAGGGCTATGATGGGCTAAAGTGACAAGGACATGAGGCAATGATGGGTATTGGATTAGCATATTGGCATTGGCTGGTATTGGGCATGGTGTTAATTGGTTTTGAGATTTTTTTGCCGAGTTTTACCGTCTTGTGGTTTGGCTTAGGTGCGTTGGTGGTGGCCATTTCATTATTAATATCGCCTGAGCTTGCGATGAGTTGGCTGTTATTCATTTGGGCGGTATCGTCGGTGATATTCGGCGCGGCCTGGTTTAAATATTTACGCCCAAAAATGACGGATAGAACAAAAGCAGGCATTACTCAAGAGGCGATAGCCGGTGAGATGGGCTTGGTGATTAAAGCACCGGGTGAAAAATCACGTGGGCATGTACGCTTTACAACGCCTATTCTGGGTGATGATGAATGGGAATTCATCTGTGATGAAAAAGTTAATGTGGGTGATAAAGTGAAGATTAAAGAGGCATCGGGTAATACGCTCGTTGTCAGTAAAGCGCGGTAACTAATAGAGGAGTAAGAGATGGAAGGATTAATCGTTGCAGGTGTTTTTTTAGGGTTGGTTTTTATTACCATATCCATGGGGATCAAGCTGGTTCCTCAAGGGTTTAAACATGTGGTTCAACGCTTAGGTAAATACCATAAAACACTGGGCCCGGGCTTAAATATTATTATGCCGTATATCGATCAAGTGGCTTATAAAGTCACCACGAAAGACATTGTGATGGATATCCCCTCGCAAGAAGTGATTACACAAGATAACGCGGTTATTATTGCCAATGCAGTTTCGTATATTAATATTGTTTCGCCAGAAAAAGCGGTGTACGGCGTAGAAGATTACCGCATTGCGATTAAAAACCTGGTGCAAACATCGCTGCGCTCAATTATTGGTGAAATGAAGCTGGATGGCGCACTGTCTTCAAGAGATATTATAAAAGCACGTTTAAAAGAAGCGATATCCGATGATATAGCCGATTGGGGAATTACGCTTAAAACAGTAGAAATTCAAGATATTACGCCATCGGATACGATGCAAAATGCAATGGAAGAGCAAGCCGCGGCAGAAAGGCAGCGCCGTGCCACAGTCACTCGCGCAGAAGGTGAAAAATCAGCCGCTATTTTAGAAGCGGAAGGACGGTTGGAAGCCTCCAAACGAGACGGTGAAGCACAAGTGGTGTTGGCCGAAGCCAGTAAAGAAGCCATTACCAAAGTGGCAGAGGCCATTCAAGATAAAGAGCTGCCGGTGATGTATATTTTGGGTGAAAAATACGTTGATGCGATTCAGGATATGTCAAATTCTGATAACGCAAAAACCATCTTGCTGCCAGCAGATTTACCGGCAGCTATCAAAGGAATGCTGGGAGGAAGGTGAGATTATTTACTGAATAACGCGAACTTTTCCTGAGGCACTTTGGATAAGTTTTACGTGATCGCCCTTTCTGAATAGTATGTTTGGGTTGACTTCTTGCACCACCGATTGAACCTGGCCATTATCCAGTTGAACAGTCAGTTGAACGCCGTTCGCTTTACTGTATAGTGCTTCTGCTTTGTTGCCGACAAGACCGCCAACGACAGCACCTGCAACGGCTGCTGCTGCGCTACCGCGGCCCCCGCCAACGCTACTGCCTGCGATACCCCCAATGAGTCCGCCGGCTGTTTTGCCCACTAAATTACCTTCGGAATCTATGGTGACAGCCTGCAGGTCAATGATGATGCCATTGCTGACCTGTAAGGGTTGATTTGCTTCGCTGCGCGTATACCCTTCGCTCGATGCACCGTATGGATTGGGCCCTGTGCAAGCGATTAAAAGTAACGTTAAACCCAACACGGATAGCCGTTTCATTTGATCTCCTTTTTATGGTCAATGCTCATCCCTTAGAGTGAACCAGTGGTGGTTTGGTTCATTTGTTTAATAAGGTTGAGAGTTTAAGCGTGCCTTCTTTTTCAAACGGTAAGTTGTATAATGAGGTGGTTAAATTATACGCGCCGTGACTGACGTTACCTTTTAAACGGAAATGCAGGGCATCGTTCGTCTTAGATAGCGCTTGCAGCTGGTTGATAATGCCCAGTGTGTTACTGACTAGCGAGACGGTCAGCAGCTTTTCTTCATAAGGCAAAATATCGAGTGATTGCTTACTGACGCCATGCGCAAATTTTGAACCATTAATATCCAGCTGATAACTGAGGCCTTTAATAAAAAAAGGAAAATCGTTGGTATTTTGAACGCGTAACGTTAATTCATACCGTTGTTCGAGCAATTGTGCATCGACCAGTTGAATATTGTTGATGCTGATTTGCGGCGGTTGGGCATGATATGTAATGCCCGCACAGCCATTTAACGTCAGGCATACTGCTAAAATGATTAAGAACCGGCGTATAATTAAAGGCATATTCATCTCCATTGATTTTTTTATCTTAAGCCAGGCATGGGATAAAAGAAAGGCTTTAGAAGGTCAGCGGTTCTTGCCCTTCTTCCCAGGCGGGGTATTTATTCATGATGCTGGCGAAAAGCTCGGAGGATAAATAATAGTCAAACCAGCGTTGTAAATGCGGATAAGGTGTTTGTCGGAACCATTCAATATCCACGTGCGCAAATTGGCGAACAAAGGGGAAAATGCCGATGTCCGCAATGGATGGTTGATTGTCGAGTAAAAACGCATGTTGTGCTAATTGCTGGTCCAAGAGGTTAAGAAAACTTTCTGCTTGCGTGCGGTAATGTTCGGCTGAAAATTCAGGAAAACGGTCGGCATACTTGTAATGATCAAGGTGCTGTTTAAATTCATGGTCGTTTTTCTGTACCCACTGATTGGCGTCTGAAACCCGTGTTACATCCCCCCTGATCTGGCTGGTACCTTGTTCAGCAGTGGCCCAATGCACAATGTCCCAACTTTCATCTATAACGTCGCCATTGGGTAGCAAAAGAACAGGCACAGTTCCCTTGGGTGAAATGGATAACATTGAAGACGGTTTGTTTCGCAAAACAACCTCACGCAAGATGACTTTAATACCCGATTGTTTAATAGCCAGCCGAGCACGCATGGCGTATGGGCAGCGCCGAAAAGAATAGAGTATAGGGGTGTCAGACATACGGGTGATACGTTAGTGCTGATGGCCGCCTGCGCCATGGGCATGCCCATGGGCTATTTCTTCTTGAGTGGCCTCTCGAACATCGATGATCTCGATATCAAAATGCAGTATTTGGCCGGCAAGGGGGTGATTAGTATCCACTTTGGCCATAAATTTACCCATTTTTACAATGTTGACCTGGCGTTGTCCCTTGTCGGTATGCACGGTCGCAATCATCCCTGGGCGCCATTTCTTAGCACCGACTAAATGCTTAACAGGGACACGTTGAATAGAGTTATCAAGCCGTTCACCGTAACCATCGTGTGGGTGAACGGTAACACTAAAGCGGTCGCCAGCCTGTTTGCCCTCAAGTGCTAATTGCACGCCTCGAATCATGCCGCCATGCCCTTGTAAATAGGCGGTTGGTTCATGACCAGCAGAGCGTTCAATCAGTTCACCTTCGTCATTTTTTAAGGTGTAGTTAAATCGCACAACAGTGTTTTTAGTGACTAGCATAATGAAGAAAATCGTTTTTAATAAACGGGCATTTTAACATTCAAGTATCAAGTAAGGTGTAAACTGGTGCGATATGCAAAAAATTGACTTACATTCTCACACCCTCGTTTCGGATGGCACGCTGAGTCCGTTAGCGTTGGTTCAGCGCGCGCAGTCAAACGGTGTTGAGATGCTGGCGATTACAGACCACGATACGGTGGCCGCCTATGAACAGTTAGAACCCGTTAAACAGTTTGCTTTAACACTGGTAACGGGGGTTGAATTTTCAACGCAATGGCGAGGCAGAGGTATTCATATTGTGGGGTTGAATTTAGCGTTGGACAGCCCATCTATAAAAGAAGGCGTTGCTCAACAAGAAAAAGCGCGCAGTGAGCGAGCGCGACGCATAGCCGAACGTTTAATAAAAGCAAAATGCCCGATCCATTATCAACGGGTCGAAGAGATTGCTAATTATAGTCATGTTGGGCGGCCACATTTTGCACAACACCTTGTTGAATTAGGCGTGGTAAAAGATATGTCGGCGGCGTTTAAAAAATACTTGGGTGATGGGAAAGTAGGCGATGTAAAACAGTTTTGGGCCGAACTGCCGACCATCGTTGACTGGATTGTTAACGCAGGCGGTGTTGCTGTGTTGGCGCATCCACTAAAGTATAAAATGACGCGCACCAAGTTATCGGCTCTGTTAGATGAGTTTATCGCTGTGGGTGGGCGTGGCATGGAGGTTGTGTCTGGCATGCAAACTCAACAGGAAACGAGCCTGCTGGCACGTTTGTGTCATGAGAAAGGCTTATTCGCTTCGTGCGGTTCTGATTTTCATCAGCCAAGTCAGTGGAGTGAATTGGGTATGATGTCGGCCTTTCCTGCTGATTGTGAACCTATTTGGAGCGAATGGGCGTCTGCTAGTATTGATTGAGGCGGAACTCTATGGCCTGTTTATAGCTCGATAAAGAATTAAACTGGCTGGGCGGGAATCGCCAGGTTTTAATGGTTTTTAAAGCGGCTCTGTCCAGAGCAGATGATCCTGAGCTTTCAATCACCATTGCTTGAGTAACACGCCCGTCATTTGCCACAAAAATTTCAAGAATAACTGAGCCCTCCACGCCTCTTCGTCGGGCAATCGCTGGGTATTTGGGTTTAGGTTGATAGCTGGGTTTGGGTGAAACAAAGACGGCTGGCTTCTTCACGGGCAATGGTAAAGGCGAGGCGGCTTCTTTGGGTATGACCTTAGGCGGATTAGGCTTAACGTTCTTTTTGGCGACCTTAGGCTTCGTAAAGACTTGTTTTGTCGATGGAGCCTGAGTGACAATTTTCTTTTTTTTAATTTTTTTGGGTTCGGGCTTCGGTGGTTCAATGGGTGTTGGAGGCGTAACGGGTACTGGAGGCGTATGGGGGCTTGGAGGGGTTATCGGTGCCGGCTCGGCAATAAAAACGTTGATGGTTTTTGACGCAATATGGTCGATATCATCACGGATAAAAAAGCCGGTTTTGTAAATAAACGCAGCCAGAACAGTATGAGCAACAAAAGAAACCGTGATAAATAACAGGGCTGATGTTGGCTTGTATGCACGTGTTTCCCATGAATACCTCACGCTGCTCACGCCGAATTTAAGCCTTTTCAGGGTCTATTGAAAAATTCACTGTTTGGGTTTTTGGTTTTGCAAGCCGCTTATCGATGATGTTTTTTAGCGCGATCAGCAGGCCTAAACCAATAAAAGCACCCGGCGGTAAAATAGCGAGTAAGAAGCCCTCATAATCACGTATGACATAAATCACCATATCTTTAGCCGAGTCACCAAACATCAGGTGGGCATTGGCCAGTAAGGTTCCCGAGCCCAGGACTTCCCGTACAGCGCCCAAGGTGACTAAGGCAGCAGTAAAACCAAGCCCCATGGCCAATCCATCTACAAACGAGGCAGTAAACGGGTTTTTGGAGGCAAACGCTTCTGCGCGGCCAATAATGGAGCAATTGGTGACAATTAACGGGATGAAGATACCGAGAATCAGGTAAAGCTCGTAAAAAAACGCATTCATGGCTAATTCAATGGCGGTCACAATGGACGCTATGATGAGCACAAAGACAGGGAGACGAATCTCAGTGCCAACTTGGTGGCGAATAATAGAGACAATGGAGTTAGATAAAATAAGGGTCAGGGTTGTTGCTAAGCCAAGCCCTAAGCCATTGATGACAGTATTACTCACGGCCAATAAAGGGCAAAGTCCCAACAGGGCGACGAAGGCCTGATTGTTATCCCAAAGGCCGTTTTTTAAAATGTGTTTATAGCTATTCATGATCACTGGGTGTTGCGGTTGTAATGAATAAGTGCTTATTTGCTTCGTAATATTGTAATGTTTTTAACACAGTTTTGACGACAGCTCGTGGAGTAATCGTTGCGCCAGTGAATTGGTCAAAATCACCCCCGTCTTTTTTAACACGCCATAAGCGAGTTTCGGGGTTTGTCAGCGAGCGGCCATTAAAGCCGTAGATCCAATCACTCTTGTTGGTATCTATTGCATCACCCAGACCTGGCGTTTCGTGATGTGAGACCACGCGAACCCCAATGAGTTCACCATTTTCGCGTATGGCAACCAGCAGTTTAATTGAACCATTGTAGCCATCAGCCGCGGTAGGGGAGGCAATAATGGCTGAGAGTTGTTGATTCTTTGTCGCTTTGTATAGGGTGACGGGCTGCTGATTCCCAAAGGCCTTAGCATCTACGATAGTGATGTTATCCGATAAGAGGTCGTTATCATGAAGTGTTTCGGGCACCAGTTCGCGAAGGTTTTGTAAAATAAACATGCGCTGATTATCGGCAATTTTATCCTTTGTGATGGAGTAGGTAAGGGACACCAGCCCAATGCCAATAAGCGAAAACAGGCCAAGCACCCAGCCGGATTTTAGTAATAATGTTTTGTTATTGGCCATATTATTTATGCCCGTAAACACGTGGTGGCGTGTAATGGTCAATAAGAGGCACGGCCATATTGATCAAAATGACAGCAAAGGCAATCCCTTCAGGGTAACCTCCCCACGTGCGGATAATATAAGTCAGCATGCCGATTAACAGGCCGTAAATGAAACGCCCTTTTAAACTCGCTGCGGCGGTGACCGGATCGGTTGCAATAAAAAAAGCCCCTAACATCGCGCCACCACTCAACAGGTGAAAAAGAGGAGAAGGTTTTATGCTGGGCTCGATAAGGTAGAAGATAAAACTGATGATAAATAAACCGAATAGCAGGCCAGCGGGAATGTGCCAAGTAATAATTTTTTTGTACATTAAAACGAGGCCGCCTATTAAATAAGCGATAGACACCCATTGCCAACCCTGACCGGCCAGGTTGCCAAAAACAGCTGAAGTGCGTATTTCTTCAACCGTCTTATTTAGGTTGAGTTGGGTTTTCATTTCATCCAAAGGGGTTGCGGCTGTTATGGCGTCAATTAAAGCTTTTTTGGCTTGTTGATCGGTTAGCGGAGTGAATACGTCTAAGAAGCTTGTGCCGGTGGGTAAGAGCGATTGGGGAAGCACCCAGACGGTCATGCTTTTCGGGAAGGACACAATTAAAATGGCAAAAGCGATCATGGCAGGGTTAAACGGGTTATACCCCAAGCCGCCATATAAGTGTTTAGCGATCACAATGGCAATGAGTGCGCCAATAAAAGGTAGCCACCAAGGTGCAAGCGTGGGTAAGGCGAGTGCTAATAAGACCGCAGTGACGACGGCACTTAAGTCCGACAAAAAGGGGCGGATAGGTCGCCCACGAAGGCTTAGCATAACTGCTTCGGCGATGAGGGCGGTTGTCGCGCAGATAACGATGTTGGCTAAAACACCATAACCAAATTGCCAGACCATTGTGGCGATGCCCGGTGTTAAAGCAATAAGAACCCAGAGCATCATTTTTTGGATACTATTTTGCGGTTCAATAAAAGGGGCGTTAGAGGTCAAAAAATGCACGGTTTAATCCTTTTCTTCAAGGGGCGTTTTTTTCGCCTTTGAGCGGCTAACGGCAGCCTCAATTTCTTCTTTAGCCGGTTTCTTTTGTAGTGCGGCCTTCTTTTTGCGGGCGCGTTCTGCTCGTTCGGCTTTCTCTCGGGCGATACGTTTCTCGCGCGCTTCAAATCGCTCTCGAGCAATGTTAGAAAGGTGCTTTTCATGCTTTTGCACTTTCAACGCACTTTTAGCGTAGCGAAAGTGTTGTACAAGCGGAATGTGACTTGGGCAAACAACGTCACAACAGCCGCATTCGATACAGTCAAATAAATTAAGTTTTTCAGCTTTTTCGAGTTGATCAGATTGACTGTACCAATAAAGTTGTTGAGGCATCAGTGAGACAGGGCAAGCGCTGGCGCATAAACCACAACGTATACAGGGCATTGCCTGTTTCTCGGTAATGACTTCTTGCTGACTGGCAACCAGAATGCAGTTTGTTGCTTTTACAATAGGGATTTCATCATTCAATAAAGCGAATCCCATCATCGGTCCGCCCATGATGAGGCGGTCGGCGTGTTTTGTGTAGCCTTGGCAGACGTCGATCAAGGCGTTGATGGGGGTGCCTATTCTGACCTCAAGATTGTGAGGCTTCTTGACCCCTTCACCCGTGACGGTGATGATCCGTGAAGTGAGTGGTTTACCTTCAATAATGGCTTGCTGAGCGGCATACACGGTACCAACATTGGTGGAAACGATGCCAATATCAGCCGGAATGTTGCCGCTGGGAACCTCTTTGCCCGTTAGGGTTTGAATCAGTTGTTTTTCGCCACCGGTTGGATAAATGGTTGGAATTTGGACGGCACAAATGGCACCATTTCCATTCTGTGCGACGGCTTGTTGAATCGAGGTAAAAGTGTCGGGTATGTTGTCTTCTACTGCAAGAATGGCTCGTTTGGCACCCGTTATGTACAGCAAGATTTCAATCCCTTCTACAACGTGATGAGCGCGTTCTTTGAGGAGGCGATCATCACACGAGATATACGGTTCGCACTCGGCGCCATTTAAAATCAACGTGTCTATGGGGGTGTCTTTATTTTGTGTATTCAGTTTGACCGCTGTTGGAAAAGCCGCACCACCCAGGCCAACAAGGCCAGCGTCACGGATAAGTTGAACTAATTCTGTGGCGGGTAGTTGCCGAAAGTCAGGCTGTGGTTTGAATTCTATTGAATTATCTTGGCCGTCTGTTTGTATTGTTATTGAGGGTGCAGAAAACCCAGAGGGATGGGGAATGAGGTGATCCGCAATGCTCACAACAGTGCCGGAGCTGCCAGCATGGATAGGTGCGCTAATGGCCCCTTGGGCATTGGCGATCTTTTGCCCGCGAAGCACTTTATCCCCTATCTTTACTAACGGTTTAGCAGGGCTACCAATATGTTGCCCAAGTGGATAAATAAGCTGCTTGGGCACGGGGGCTGTTTCAATCGGCAAATGAACCGATTCGTTTTTATGTTCGGCTAAAGAAGGGAGTCCGCCGTTAAAGCGCCATAATTTCATGGTGCATCCTTCTTTTGTGGCGATGCATCCGGTTTATCCCATTGCCATAGATTTAAAGTTTGTGTCACGGGTTCCATGGTAATGCATTCAACAGGGCAGGGTGGTAAGCATAGCTCACACCCGGTGCATTCGGCTTCAATAACCGTGTGCATGTGTTTTGGGGCACCCAAAATGGCATCCACGGGGCAAGCCTGAATACATAACTTGCAGCCAATGCAGGTTTCTTCATCAATCACGGCGACCATGGTTGCTTTTTCGACGCCATTTTCTTCGTTAAGCGGTTTGGGATCGACACCGAGTAAATCGGCTAAGGCGGCAATGCCGGCTTCGCCGCCCGGTGGGCATTGATTAATGTCTGCTTCACCGTTGGCGATAGCTTGGGCATAAGGGCGACATCCAGGGAAGTTGCATTGACCGCATTGAGTTTGGGGCAGTACAGCGTCAATTTTATCAACCAGTGGGTCGCCTTCCACTTTAAAGCGAATGGCCACATAGCCGAGAAGAATACCCAGTGCCGCGAATAAGATGATCAGGATTAAAGAGGACATGATTTAGAACTTGATCAGGCCAGAAAAACCCATAAAGGCGACAGACATCAGCCCTGCGGTTACCAAGGCAATAGCATTGCCCTTAAAGGGCTCGGGTACGTCAGAAACAGTGATTCGTTCGCGGATAGTAGAAAATAGAACCAGCACTAAAGAAAACCCTAATGCGGCGCCAAAGCCATACAAGCCGGATTCTATAAAGCCGTGATCTTCTTGAACACTCAGTAAGGCGACCCCTAAGACGGCACAGTTTGTTGTGATCAATGGCAGATAAATGCCCAACACTTGATGTAATAAAGGACTGGTTTTATGCACGACGGCTTCAGTTATTTGTACCACCACTGCAATGACAACAATGAAGGTGATGGTGCGGAGGTACTCTAAGCCGAGGGGTGCGAGCAGGTACTGATTGGCTAAATAACTGCAAATTGAGGCTAGAGTTAATACAAAGGTGGTGGCCAAGCCCATGCCCATAGCGGTTTCCAGCTTGTTTGAAACGCCCATAAACGGGCACAAGCCGAGAAATTTCACCAAGACAAAGTTGTTGACCAGTATGGTGCTGACTAAGATGAGTAGGTATTCAGACATAGGGTAAATAACGATTTTTGGCCAGTATATCCTGATTTAGCCAAAATCCTATCAATGCTCATGGGGTTACGATTCCTATATAACCAGATAGAATGAAAAATATATTTTATATTCAATTTAAGAATTATAATGATTTTCTATTAAATGTAAATGTCAACGTTTTAACTCAAGCGGGTTACTTAATCCGCATGCCGGGTTTTGCGCCACTATCGGGTGAGAGAATCCATAACTCGTTACCACCGGGGCCGGCCGCCAGTACCATACCCTCCGATACGCCAAAGCGCATTTTTCGAGGTTTTAAATTGGCCACCATAACGGTTAGGCGGCCTTCAAGCTCGGCAGGCGAATAGGCAGACTTTATGCCTGCGAGGACTTGCCGTTTTTCATCGCCTAAACTTAATGTGAGGCGTAGTAGTTTGTCTGCCTCTTCAACGTGCTCAGCTTTTTCAATGAGGGCAACGCGTAAGTCAACTTTTGCAAAATCATCAAATTCGATGGTACCGGCCAAGTCATCAGTCGTTTTTTGAGGTGCTTTTTTTTGAGATGCGTCGGGTGTTTTTTCTAAATTCTCTTTTGAAGCTTCAATGAGCGCAGCCAGTTTATCGGTGTCCACACGGGTCATCAGCGGTTTGAATTTATGGATAGTGTGGTCGGTCAGGGGGGCTAATTGATCTGGCCAAGGAAGTTCGCCTGTGTTGAGAAAGCGTTCAGCCTTGCTGACCATCTCGGGGACCACGGGTTTTAAATAACTGGCAAGAAGATAAAATAAATTAATGCCGACGCTGCAAATGGCGTGCAGTTCGTCGTCGCAGTTGTCTTGTTTTGCAACAACCCAGGGCTGTTTTTCATCAATGTATTGGTTTGCTTTGTCGGCCAGAGTAGAGATCGCACGCATGGCTTTGCCGTATTCGCGAGATTCATAAAGCGCTGCGATAGGGTCGCTTTCAGCAACAAAAGACTGAAAGAGCTCTGCTTCAGAACAGCTTGACGATAATTGGCCATTAAAACGCTTGTTAATGAAACCACTGCAACGACTAGCAATGTTAACCACTTTGTTGACTAAGTCGGTATTGACTCGCTGGCTAAAGTCTTCAAAATTAAGATCAATGTCCTCAACACGACCGCTGAGCTTGGCAGCAAAGTAGTAGCGCAAATATTCGGGGTTCAGATGATCGAGATAAGTGCGTGCTTTTATAAACGTGCCACGCGATTTAGACATTTTTTCGCCGTTTACGGTTAAAAAGCCATGTGAAAAAATAGCAGTAGGCGTTCTAAAACCAGCCCCTGTTAGCATGGCTGGCCAAAACAGCGCATGAAAATAAACAATGTCTTTTCCAATGAAATGATACAGTTCGGTTGTGCTGTCTTTTGCCCAATATTCGTCGAAGTCCAAATTTTCTTTATCGCATAGGTTTTTGAAACTGCCCATGTAGCCGACCGGCGCATCTAGCCAAACATAAAAGAATTTACCGGGCGCATTGGGGATTTCAAAGCCAAAATAGGGGGCATCACGTGAAATGTCCCAATCTTGCAGACCCACCTCGAACCATTCGCTCAGTTTGTTTGCTACCTGCTCTTGCAAGTGCCCTGAGTGAGTCCATTCCTTTAACATGGCTTCAAAATCGCCCAGTTTAAAGAAGTAATGTTCAGACTCTTTGTCGATTGGTTTTTCACCGGAAATGGCTGAGACAGGATTGACTAGGTCGGTTGGCGAATAAGTTGCGCCACACACTTCGCAGTTGTCACCGTATTGATCAGCTGCGCCGCACTTTGGGCATTCGCCTTTAATGAAGCGATCAGGCAGGAACATCTCTTTAACGGGGTCGTAGGCCTGAGTAATGGTTTTGCTATGGATGTACTGTTGATCATAGAGGCGGTTGTAGATGAGCTCGGCAAAGTCGCGCGTTTCATCCGAGTGAGTCGTGTAAAAATTATCGAAACCGACATTGAAGTCTTGAAAGTCAGCATGGTGTTGAGTCCACGTATCAGCGATCAATTGTTCCGGCGTAATGCCTTCTTGTTGGGCCCTTAGCATAATAGGTGTGCCATGGGCATCATCGGCGCAAACATAGTGGCAGGTATGGCCGCGTTGTTTTTGAAAGCGTACCCATATATCGGTTTGAATGTACTCAACTAAATGGCCAATATGAATAGGGCCGTTAGCATAAGGTAAGGCACTGGTAACAAGAATTTTTCTGGTTTCGTTTGACATAATGAATGCTAATAATAGTAAACAGCAAGATCGGAAGAGAGTTGTTTAGCCCCGCTCGCGGTTAAGAATTTTACGTTAGTGACGATATTGTCCCATAAAATGGCCTTAATGGGAGCGCGTGTTGCATTCCTTATCGCGTTGTTGGGCGGGTGCCGCTGCAAAAAATGCCCAATCCATGCCAGGCCACTGTTTTTTTTATTCGGATGTTTTAGTCTCAGTCTAAAATTCGCAAAAACAGGTAATAAACGTATAGAATGTGTTGTTTAACTGAATGGTTTTTTGGAGTACAGATGAGTGAATTGTCAGTAGCAGACATCGAGCAACATTTAAAAAATTTTGTTGACCCATTAACAGGAAACAGTATTTTGCCTAACAAGGCGTTACAGAATTTAACACTGGTTAATGGTGCGCTTCATGTTGAGGTGATTCTGGGTTACCCAGCGGCGGGTATCAAAGGGCAGTTAGAGTCTGATATTGCTCAATACCTCGAGCAGCTTGATGGCGTTAATAGTGCTGATGTAGTGATTGGCTGGTTGATTAAACCGCATGCTGCTCAAAAGGGCGTTAAGCTGATGAACGGCGTAAAAAACATGATTGCCGTGGCTTCTGGTAAAGGCGGTGTTGGAAAATCAACAACGTCTGTTAATTTAGCTTTAGCGCTTCAAGCGGAAGGTGCGCGGGTTGGTATTTTAGATGCCGATATATACGGACCGAGTCAACCGACCATGTTGGGGATTACAGGGCGTCCGGGCTCACCTGATGGAAAAACTATTCAGCCAATGGAAGGGCACGGGTTGCAAGTGATGTCAGTTGGTTTTTTGGTGGATCAGGATACGCCGATGATTTTACGCGGTCCCATGGTGACACAAGCCTTGGGCCAGTTGCTGCACGATACGAATTGGGATGACTTAGATTATCTGATTATTGATATGCCGCCGGGGACTGGAGATATTCATTTGACCTTGGCTCAAACGGTGCCAGTAACCGGTTCAGTAGTGGTGACAACGCCGCAAGATATTGCCTTGATTGATGCTAAGAAAGGCTTAAAAATGTTTGAGAAAGTGGATATTCCTGTGCTGGGTATTATCGAAAACATGAGTCTTCATATTTGCTCAAACTGCCAGCATGAAGAAGCGATTTTTGGCCAAGGCGGCGGTGAAGCCATGGCAAAAGAATATGGCGTAGAATTTTTAGGTTCGTTACCGCTGGATATAACGATTCGTACCAGCACAGATACGGGTGTGCCTACCGTTGCAGCCGATCCTGATAGTCCGGTGTCTCAAGTTTATCGGAAGATGGCGAGAAAACTGGCGGCTACCCTTTCTTCAAAGGCAAAAGATTTCAGCGGTAAAATTCCAAATATTGTTATTAATTAAATTTTAGGGTAGATCATGGGTATTAAGTCTGATAGTTGGATTCGCCGTATGGCAGATGAGAAGGGGATGATTGAGCCATTTGAATCGCAGCAGGTGCGGCACTCGGATGAGGGTAGGCTGATTTCTTATGGTACATCGAGTTATGGCTATGATATCCGTTGTTCAGATGAGTTTAAAATCTTCACCAATATTAATTCTGCCGTTGTTGACCCTAAAAACTTTGATGAAAACAGTTTTGTAGATATAAAATCAGATGTTTGTATTATTCCGCCTAATTCCTTTGCTTTGGCAAGGACGGTTGAATATTTGCGAATTCCAAGGGATGTGTTGACGATTTGCCTGGGTAAATCGACGTATGCCCGTTGCGGCATTATCGTGAATGTTACGCCGCTGGAACCCGAGTGGGAAGGGCATGTGACCTTAGAGTTTTCTAATACCACGCCGCTACCAGCAAAAATATATGCTAACGAGGGCGTGGCGCAGATATTATTTTTGGGCGCGGATGAGATTTGTGAAACCTCATACGGTGATCGCGGGGGTAAGTACCAGGGTCAAACGGGGGTGACCTTACCAAAAGCGTAATACTGGCGTTGGTCGCGCTAGATTAGCCGGTAAAGGTAACGCTTAACAGACGCATTTCAAAGGTTCCGTAAGATTTTTCGCGTTGCAAAAGAATCGGTAAGTTATAAAAATCCACGGCGCACCAGTAATAGGTGATTAAGGGTTTATCATCTTTTTGACGAGCGAGCTTGAGGGTATTGTATTGCTTGCCGGCGACATCGATTTTCTCAAACCCGACAGGAGAAAAAGCATACGTTTTTAATTGTCCGCCATCGGCCACTTGATAGCTGAGTGAATGGTTTGCGATATCCCGTAAATCTAACATGAGGGCAATTTGGAGCAGGGCTTTATCCAAAATGCCGTCGCTTAGTGTTAAATGCCATGTTTTACCTTTTGAAGAATTAATTAAGGTTTTTTCCGGCCAATTAAATTGTAAACGGACGTTTTTTTTCTCATCCCCCAGAACTTGTTGGTACTGATACGACAAGGGCCTTAATTGATTTTTTTTAAGTTCGAAAAGGCTGGTTTCAAGGACATCATCATCGCGAATAAAGGCCAGCAAGCCGCTGGTTTTTGTTGACGAGCGCAGTTGATACTGGCCGTTAGCTAATTGGTTGACAGAGAGAGAAACCTGTCCAATTTCAATGTTGTTATGGCTGAGTTTGTACTCGGCCTTAAAAGTCGGAATGGAGTGATTAAAGGCGACGGCGTGGTTAGAAATAAGTAAAAAGAGAAAGCAGAGGGTGTAAAGCTGGATTTTTTTTAGTAAAAAATTCACGCTGATATGTTACATGTAATCCATCACCACGGGGCCGGTCATTTTTTTTCCGTCCATGTAGATTTCATTGCCTTTTAATTCGATTCGCCCTTCAGCAAGCCAGCTGATTGCGGTTGGGTAGATCAGATGTTCCTTTGTCTTGATTCTAAGCTCTAGACTTTCTCGGCTATCATTAGGGAGAACAGGCAGCCGCGCTTGTAAGATAACGGGGCCGCCGTCTAGTTCGGAATTAACAAAATGTACACTGCTGCCATGAAGTGGCTCACCCTCGTCCATAACACGCTGATGTGTGTTCATGCCTTTATATTTTGGCAATAGAGAGGGGTGGATATTGATGAGTTTGCCGTAGTAATGCTCGACAAAATCATCACTGAGAATTCGCATAAAACCGGCTAAAACGATTAAATTCGGTTTGTATTGGTCAACGAGGGCTTGCAGGCTTTGATCAAAGGCTTCGCGTGAAGAAAAGCCGGTGTGATCGAGAACATGAGTAGGAATACCGGCCTCTTTTGCGCGTTCAATTCCCAAGACGTGTGGCTTGTTGCTAATAACGGCGGCAATCGTCGCTGGGAGGTCGGTGTCTATAATTGATTGTAGGGTGGTGCCTGAACCAGAGATTAAAACAACAATTCGATAGTCGGCGTTCATACGGTTATAGGTAGTTGACCTTGGGTTCACCGTCAGCTTTGGCAATGTCACCGATAACAAAGGCGGACTCTCCGCTGTCTTTAAGGACATCAAGCACGCCATCTACTCTTTCTTTGGCGACACACATCACCATACCGATGCCACAGTTGAACGTTTTAAGCATTTCATCATCGCTAATATTACCTTCTTCTTGAAGCCAGTCAAATAAGGGTTGTGTAGGCCAACTGCCGAGCTTCACATTGGCGACCGTGTTTTCAGGTAATACCCGAGGCACGTTCTCGGTTATGCCGCCGCCAGTAATGTGGGCGAGCGCGTGGACGGGTTGTTGGGTAATCAGACTCAGCAGTGATTTGACGTAGATGCGAGTCGGTTCGAGCAAAGCCTCCGTTAAGGGCTTGTTGCCCACGGTTTGGTTGAGGTCGTCTTGAAGTTCGATAACTTTTCTAATCAAGGAATAACCGTTTGAATGAGCACCAGATGAAGCCAGCCCGATTAAAACATCACCAACGCCAACGTTTGAGCCATCAATAATATTATCTTTTTCAGCAATGCCAACGCTAAAGCCAGCCAGATCATAATCTTCGCCTTCATACATGCCTGGCATCTCGGCAGTTTCTCCACCCACTAAGGCGGCGCCGGCCAGTTCGCAGCCTTTGCCAATACCGGTGATGACGTCACTGGCAACATCCAGATTTAATTGCCCGGTTGCATAGTAATCTAAAAAGAATAATGGTTCTGCGCCGGTGACGACAATGTCATTTACGCACATAGCGACGAGGTCAATCCCAATGGTGTCATGCTTATCAAGCATCATGGCCAGTTTGAGTTTGGTGCCAACACCATCTGTACCCGAAACAAGAACAGGTTTTTTATAACGATCAAGCGGCAGTTCGAATAATGATCCAAAACCACCTAAACCAGAGAGGACGCCTGGTCTTTGCGTCTTTTTTGCTATAGGTTTGATACGTTCTACTAATTGTGTGCCAGCATCAATATCAACACCTGCATCTTTGTAACTCAGGCTGTTTTTTGGATCACTCAAAATGAATTCTTTTGGTTTGTAAAAAAGCAAATTATACCAGTTGAGTGAATTGTTGGCAGTAATAGGGGTAACTATATTATGCTATGCCCTATGTTAATGAGGATGACAGGCGTATTGATGCGTTTATTATTGGGGTTTATGGTGTTTCTTTTGTCTATGCCGTTATATGCGGTGCAAGTAGATGGTTTATATACGGCTAAAGTTGTGGTCAAGGATCAATCATCATCAGCGAGAAAATTGGCAATCAAAAGGGCATTACAGCAAGTAGTACATAAAGTCTCTGGCCGTCGTGATACTAACAAGGCGGCGTTGTTTGAGAGCTTGGCTAATGCGGGCTCGTATGTTGAGCAATTTCAATATAAAAAGAGAGATGGTGGACAAAGCTTTTGGCTTATTGTGCGGTTTCAAAAAGCGGGAATAGATCAAACCTTGCAGCAATTTGGTGTGCCTGTTTGGGGGGCTAATCGTCCTTCTGTCTTGTTATGGTTGGCTATTGATGAAGGTGGTCGGCGCTCTATTGCTGGCGCAGAATCGGACAGTGGTCTCGCGGCAATACTGACACAGGAGGTGCGCAATATGGGCTTGCATGTGACCTTGCCGTTACTCGACTTAGCCGATCAGCGGGATATTGGCTTTAATGATGTCTGGGGCGGGTTTTCTGAGCAAATACAGCAGGCATCAAGGCGCTATGGTCATTCGCAAGTGATGTTTGGTCGACTGTTAAAAGAAGGGGCAACGTGGCAGTTTGATTGGACGTTGATGAATGAGGGCCAGCAAAAAAGTAGGCTTGAAAAATCAAATACTGCTCGCTTGGTTTTTAGGCAGGCTTTTGCCCAAGTAGCAGAGAAACTGGCGGATACTTATGCGCCTTTAAGTGTTGCAAGTCAGGAAAATCAGCTGAATATTGAAGTGGCTGATGTGAAGAGTTTGTCTCAATTTGTGAATATGACGAGTTACTTATCATCGTTAGACATGGTTAAAAAATTGAGTTGGGGGCAGTTGATAGATAATAAAGTTGTGTTGAACTTGGTAATCAGGGGTGACGTGGCTGTTTTGGAAGAGACGATTGCCCTTAATAATGCGCTATCGCCCGATAGTTCACCGAGAAATCAGTATATTTTGCCTGATGGTATGAAGGCGCTGCCTGCTGACTTAATGGAAAAAACTCTTTATTACCGAGCGAATTAAATGACCAGACGAGATATTCCTAATGTGATTAGTATTATTAGAATCATATTAGTGCTGCCCATCATTTACTTACTATGGCATGAACACTACGTAATGAGTTTGATCCTGTTTACCGTAGCCGGCTTGTCGGATGCGTTGGATGGTTTTTTAGCCAAGCGCTTTGACTGGACGAGTCAGTTGGGCTCTTTTCTTGACCCATTGGCAGATAAATTATTATTGGTTTCGTGTTTTTTAGTGGGCGTTTTTGCTGATTTAGTGCCGTTTTGGGTTTTTATTATTATTTTGTTACGCGATTTGATTATTGCCTTAGGTGCTTTGGCATACCATTTTATGATAGAAGAATTCCAAGGCACCCCTCCTTTTTCCAGTAAGTTAAACACAACCTTTCAAATTATCTATTTGGTGATGGTCATATCGAGCCAAGGTGTTATCGATATACCTGAGTCTTGGATAAATTTTGCTCTTTACGCGGTTGCGGCAACAACATCAATCAGTGGTTTGGAGTATATCTGGACGTGGGGTTTTAAGGCTTGGGATATTAAAAAAGGGCGGTAGTTATGGTCAGTAATAGCACGAAGTACGTCATATTTTTTATTGTATTGATCGGATTGATTTATAGTCTCTCTCCGGTTCTGATGCCTTTTTTGATTGCCGCACTACTGGCCTATTTGGGGAACCCGTTAGTCAATGCACTAGAAAGTAGGAAGTGGCGAAGAACATGGGCAGTGAGTCTGGTTTTTGCTGTTATTTTTATTGGCTCGACGGTAATCTTAATTGTTTTAGTTCCTCTTATCGAGCAACAAATAACGAGTCTTATTGAGAAAGTGCCCGCTATTATTCAATGGGCTCGAGAAACGGTATTGCCTTGGTTTCAACTGCGATTAGATGGTTTGGGAACGGCTAATACAGAGCAGATACAACAAACCTTGCAAGAGAATATAGGGCGTGCTGGCGGTATATTAGCAAATGTAGTGGGCTCTATAAGTTCGTCCGGTCTTGCGCTTCTTTCAGGCTTGGCTAATCTGATACTCATTCCTGTTGTAACTTTTTACCTGCTAAGGGACTGGGGTGCGATGTTAAAGCACCTTCAGGATATTTTTCCTCGTCGCATGGAAGGCAAATTAACGACAATATCAAAAGAAATAGATGTGGTGTTAGGCGCATTTTTTAAGGGACAAATCCTTGTCATGTTGAGTTTATCGGTGATTTATTACCTTGGGCTAAGCATTGTGGGATTGGAGTTTGCCTTATTGATCGCTTTGCTGGCGGGATTGGTTAGTTTTGTGCCTTATTTGGGTTTAATTACAGGGCTTGCGCTGGCTTGTGGTGCATCAATCTTTCAGTTTCATGACGCGAGTGCGATTTTGCCTATATTGTTGGTCTTCGGCGTGGTTCAGGTTTTGGAAAGTGTTGCGTTAACGCCGATATTGGTTGGCGATAAAATTGGCTTGCATCCGGTTGCGGTTATTTTTGCTGTGATGACAGGGGGGCACTTGTTTGGCTTTACAGGTGTTTTATTGGCCTTACCCGTAGGGGCTGCGCTACTGGTGGTATTGCGGCATGCCAATGATCAATATAAAGAAAGTGAGCTTTACTCGAAGACATAAAAAAGGCGCCTAAAAGGCGCCTTTTTTATCGTAACAAATGGATTATAGGTTACTGGCAACAAAATCCCAGTTCACTAATGCCCAGAATTTGTCCATGTAAGCAGGACGAGCATTGCGGCAATCAATGTAATACGCATGTTCCCAAACGTCACATGTTAATAGTGGAGTTTGGCCAGCAGTTAGCGGTGTACCCGCATTACTGGTTTGAACAATTTCCAGTTTGCCATCAGCATTTTTTACCAACCAGCACCAGCCCGCACCAAACAGATTGACGGATTTGTCAGTGAATTCAGCTTTAAATGCGTCAACAGAGCCATAAGTGTCGTTGATAGCGGCCAATAAATCACCCGAAGGTTCTGTGTTGTTGGGTGTTAGGCAGTTCCAGTAAAAAGTGTGGTTCCAGATTTGTGCCGCATTGTTGAAAATGGGGCCAGAAGAATTTTTAACAATCTCTTCAAGGCTGGCATTTTCAAATTCTGTTCCAGGGATTAAGCCGTTTAATTTAGTCACGTACGTTGCGTGATGTTTGCCGTGGTGGAATTCAAGAGTTTCTTGAGAGAGGTGAGGTTCTAATGCATCGATTGCATAAGGTAGAGGAGGTAATTCATGAGCCATGTCAGTTGTTCCTTTATGGTTAAGTTATGCGCCAAGCGCGGATATAAATGTGAGCTTAACAATAGTGAAATTCATGATATAAATCAATATTTTTTGAAATTAAGTGGTATTTTCATGCGCGCAATAAAAAAGGGCTGGTATGACAGCCCTTTTTAAGATGGAGCAAAATGGCCTATTGATCAGCAGGTGAATTGTGAAGGTGAATGTCCTGCTGTGGATAAGGAATGCTGATGCCTTCATCATCAAAGCGCAGTTTAATACGTTCTAACAGGTCGAAATGGACGCCCCAATAATCGGCAGAGTTAACCCATGGGCGAACGGCAAAATTTACACTGCTATCAGCCAGTTCAAGTAAGCCTATGGTTGGCGCTGGGTCTTTTAATATGCGCTCTTCGCTTGCCATTAAGTCTTCTAACACTTGTTTGGCTTTCTTGATATCGTCATCGTAACCGATTCCAATAACGAGATCTAAACGACGTGTTGGTTTGGTCGAGTAGTTGACGATATTGCCACTCATCAAGCTACCATTAGGAATAATAATGGTTTTGTTGTCACCTGTACGCATGATGGTGTTAAAAATATGCACTTCTTCAATAATACCAGAAACGCCAGCGCCCTCAATAAAATCACCTTGTTTGAAAGGGCGGAAAATAATCATCAGTACGCCCGCGGCAAAGTTCGCGAGAGAGCCTTGAAGTGCCAGACCAACCGCAAGACCGGCGGCACCTAAGATGGCAATAAAGGAGGTGGTTTGAATGCCGAGCTGGCCAAGGGCCGCAATGATCACGAAAGCTAATAAAGCGGCATAAAGCATATTGGTTGTAAACGAAATAAGGATTGGGTCTGACCCACCTTTATTCATGGCGTTGGAGACGCCTGTTCTAATGGCTTTTGCAATTATTTTACCGATAATAAAGATCGCTAAGGCGGCAATGACCTTAAGACCGTAGACGGTAAGTAGTTCTTGAATTTGAGTCAGGGTGCCTTCTGATAATAAATTGTCCATGTCAATATCTCTTATTAAGTTAGGGAGTAAATACTTTTTTTAATAAATCGGTGGTTCTAGCAGCGGGGTTTTCCCGAATCAACTTTTCTTGTTCTGCGATACGCAAAAATAACGCATCAACGGCTTTTTGAGCAACAAAATTATCAATATCAGGTGATTGCGATGAAATAAAGTTACCGAAAGAGCCAGTATGTGCGATTAATTGCTTGTAACTGGCGGTTACGCCAGCGTTATTGGTTGCTTGTTTAACGATAGGCAGAAATTTTTCCAATAATTGCTCTGAACTGCGTTTTTTGAAGTATTCAGTGGCTGCATTTTCAGGTCCTTTTAGAATGTTTGCTGCCTCTTCAATGCTCATATTTTGAATGGTGTCAGCGAAAATGGCGGCTGCTTCTGATACAGCCTGTTCAGCCGCTTTATTGAGTGTCGTCTGGAAGTTTGCAACCAGGCTATTTTGCCCGATCATTTCCAACGACGAGGCAATCGGTTTTAAGCTGGCGGGGATGGGGATTTTTACATCAGGTTGATTTAAAAATCCGCCTTCAGAGCTGAGGTTGTCAACAGCAAAAGAGGTTCCCTTTTTTAGTGCTTGCTTAAGGCCGGAAACAACCTCCGCGTTGCTGAGGTTTGCCGGTAACGAAGCCGCTGTTGAGCTGGTGAGTTTGCTTGTGTCAATGTCTTTAATAAAGTCAAGAAAACCCGCATGAGCGAATGATGAACTTAGTAAAGCATAAGCAAGAACAGTTTGTTTTAGCATGTGGCTCATGAAAGGCCTTATTTAAAAAAAGAGTATCCTATCTGTCCAAACTGAACACAAGCTTAATATTTCACAGTTGAAGTGGGTTTAGCAACGTGGTTTTTAAAAAAGGAATGGTCAATTTACGTTGGGCAGCAAGGCTGGCTTGGTCTAATTGCTCAAGCAACCCCCAGAGTGTATTGATATCCCTTGGGAAATGCGTCATCAGATAGCGGGCTGTTTCATGATTAAGCTCTAAACCAAGTTGTTGAGCACGGGTTTGTAAAACTTTGATGGTGTCCTCGTCATTTAACGTTGTTAAATTCAACGGAAGCCCGCTATTTAAGCGGCTTTTTAAGTCATTCAGTATGATGTTTGCCTGTTGAGGAGAAAAACTAGCGCTTACGACTAAACGGCCGTTAGCCTGTTTGATCTGATTGAACAAATTGAAGAGGGCTTCTTCCCAAGTAGCTTGTCCAAAGAAGGTGTCAATATCATCTAAGCAGACTAAATTAAGGTTGGCTAAGCCTTCCAGGATAGAGGGTGGGTTGGTGGCTATTTCTTTGGCGGCTAGATAACACGCGGTACCAGCCTGCTCGGTTTGATGTTGGCAAGCTGATTGCAGCAAATGTGTTTTACCGGTTCCAGCCTCCCCCCACAGATAAATAAAGGGCTCATTAGGGTTTTTTAAGGCTTGGACAACGATTTCATTGTCGCTTGCAATGAAGTTTTCAAAATTAAAAACATCTTGTAATTTAAAAGGCAGCGGCAGTTGTGGGTGCATCAGTGTTTGCTAACGTGCCGAATGTAGAGTGAAGCGGTAAAAAACACAGTCAGGCTGATGATGATCTCGGCGATGCCTAATAACCGTGTGTCGGGGTTAGCAAAGGCTTCGGTCGTGCCGTGTATGAAATAAAGCAGGCTGAGGTAAGCGGCCCAATTTACGGGTTTGTCGCGCCCATGTAAGACGCCTCGTAACGGCAACAGGAGCGGTACGACACAAACAATAAGAACCAAGGCAATAGGAAAAGTTTGAGGCGGAGAAAGCACTGTGATCCAAGCGGTAATAAAAGCAATTAAGGAGAGATAGCTTAATAACTGTAGCCAGTAGGCGGTTTTTTGACCGGGTAATTTCACGATGGTTTTAACTTTTTTGCGAGTGTCGCGATTCTTTTTCCTAGCGCTAGACACAGTTGAGATTCGTGTTCATCCAGCTGGCGTGTATTATCTGTTCCCGCTAAATGACTGGCACCGTAGGGGGTGCCGCCAGAGGCAGTTTCTAGTAGAGCGGGTTCAGAGTAGGGTAATCCAGCCAGTACCATGCCGTGGTGGAGCAGGGGCAGCATCATTGAGGTCAGTGTTGTTTCTTGCCCACCGTGCAGGCTACTGGTGGAAGTGAAAACGGCAGCCGGTTTGCCAATCAGTGCGCCTGATAACCAAATCGTACTTGTATTATCTAGAAAATATTTGAGAGGGGCGGCCATATTGCCAAATCGTGTTGGGCTGCCCAAGACCAATCCATCACAGTTTTTAAGATCTTCTAAACTGGCGTATAAAGCGCCGTCATCTGGGATACCGTCTTCGGTGGCTTCGCAAACGGTAGAAACAGCGGGTACGGTACGAATAGTCGCTTCCACCCCGTCCACTTCCTCCACGCCGCGTGCAACCAGGTTAGCCATATTGGCTGTTGCGCCGTGGCGACTATAAAACAAAACCAGAACGTTTGTGGTCATTTATAGAATACCCAAGACACTTTCAGGAGGGCGCCCAATAGCAGCTTTGCCGTTGGCCAGTACGATGGGACGTTCAATTAGAATAGGGTTTTCGAGCATTGCGTTAAGTAATTGTTCGTCGCTTAACGTGTTGTCTTTCAGATTGAGTTCTTTATAAATGGTTTCGCCTTTACGCATTAAATCACGTGGGGACATTCCCAGTAATGTTAAAACGGTCTCAAGTTCCTCTTTGTTAGGCTTGTTTTTTAAATAGTCAATAATATCTGGCTGAATGCCTTGTTCTTCCAGAATCTTGAGTGTCTGGCGAGATTTGCTGCAACGTGGGTTGTGATAAATTTTAATGCTCAACAAAATATCCTCAATGAGTGTTTTCGAAGATTATAAATTATCTGCTAATTTACGACAGGCTTTTTCTGCTTTGGATGCCGCATGATATGATGGTGGGCAGATTATTGAATAAGAATTAAAAGATGAAGCTACCTGATTTTAGCCAAGCAGCGGTCTTGGTTGTTGGTGATTTGATGCTAGATAGAAATTGGCAGGGTGATACATCGCGTGTTTCTCCCGAGGCGCCGGTTCCTGTTGTTCATGTTAAAGACATAGAAGATCGCCCAGGTGGTGCGGGTAATGTTGCGCTTAATATTGCTGGTCTCAATTCGACCGTGACTGTCTTGGGCTATACCGGAGAGGATGCGGCTGCACGTGCGTTGAAAGAGCAGTTAGAGCAAGCGAAGGTGACGTGTCAGTTTGAGCATTTAACCGATCAGCCAACGATCACTAAGCTGAGGGTGCTCAGTCGGCATCAGCAATTAATTCGGTTGGATTTTGAAGAGAGTTTCCACGACTTACCAGTTGAGCAATTGCAGCAAGACTACGAGCAAGCGTTACCTTCACATGACGTTGTGGTGCTGTCAGATTACGGCAAAGGCACCTTGGCTTCCGTGCAGCAGCTGATTGCGACAGCCAGAGCGGCGGGAAAAAAAGTGTTGGTCGATCCTAAAGGAACAGATTTTACCAAGTATCGAGGTGCAACGCTGATTACGCCAAATTGGAGTGAATTCCAAGCGGTTGTTGGTGAGTGTAAGAATGAAGAAGAAATGGTCAGCCGAGGTTCCGCCTTGCTTGAGGAGCTGAACTTAGAGGCGTTGTTAGTGACGCGAGGCGAAAAAGGCATGACTTTACTTCAACCGGATCAAGACCCCATTCACTTACCGACGCAGGCGCAAGAAGTGTTTGATGTGACCGGGGCTGGCGATACGGTTATTTCAACTTTAGCAGCCTGCTTGGCCGCAGGGTCCAGCTTGCCCGACGCAACAGTCTTGGCGAATCAGGCGGCGGGTTTGGTGGTCGCTAAATTGGGAACAGCCACCGTAACGCAAAATGAGCTAAAAGCAAGTTTGCATACGTTAGAAGACATGCCGCGTGGTTTTGTCAGTGCTGAAGACTTATCACTCGCGATTGCTAAGGCGCGAATTAATGGTGAAAAAATTGTGCTGACCAATGGGTGTTTTGATATTTTACACCCTGGGCATGTGCGATATTTGCAACAAGCAAAGGCACTGGGCGACAGATTAATTATTTTAGTGAACGATGATGCATCGGTATCGCGTTTGAAAGGGCCTGAGCGCCCCATTAATCGGCTGGAAGTACGTGCAGAAATGTTGTCGGCTCTGGCCTGCGTTGATTGGGTCTGTGCTTTTTCTGAAGAGTCCCCGCGTGAGCATATCTGCCGAATATTGCCCGATATTTTAGTTAAAGGCGGTGACTACAAAAGCATTGAAGATATAGAAGGGTTTGATTGTGTTGCTAAGGCGGGCGGGGCAACCTATGTGCTCGATTACGTTGAAGGGTGTTCGACGACGAATTTAATCAAAAATATTCGCGATACAAGTGAAAAGAGGTAAAGAAATGATCATAGTAACGGGCGGTGCGGGTTTTATTGGCAGTAATATTATTCAAGGTTTAAATGCCAGAGGCATTAGCGACATTCTAGTGGTCGACGACTTGAAAGATGGCGCAAAATTTAAAAATATCGTAGATAGTCAAATCGCAGACTACATGGATAAAGACGACTTTCTAGACGGCGTGTTGAGTGGTGGGTTTGATGATGTGCCCATTGAGGCAATTTTTCATGAAGGCGCTTGCTCTTCCACGACAGAGTGGGATGGGCGGTTTATGATGGACAATAATTACGAATACTCCAAGGCGCTTTTGCATTTCTGCCAAGCCAATCAGGTCCCTTTTATCTACGCTTCCAGTGCTTCTGTTTATGGGGGCGGTAGCGAGTTTGAAGAAGATCTGAAGAATGAAGAGCCGTTAAATGTGTACGGTTATTCTAAATTTTTGTTTGACCAATATGTGCGCGCACAAGATATTGGCAGTCAAGTGGTGGGTTTGCGCTATTTTAATGTGTATGGGCCGCGCGAACAGCATAAAGGGAGTATGGCGAGTGTTGCTTTCCATCTCAATAACCAATTATTAGATTCTGGTGAGATTAAATTATTTGCTGGTTGTGATGGTTATAGAGACGGTGAACAAGTCCGAGATTTCGTTTACGTGTCTGATGTTGTTGATGTGAACTTATGGTTTTTAGATAACCCAACGGTTTCGGGCATCTTTAATTGCGGCACGGGCAAGAGCCAGCCATTTAATGATGTCGCTAAAGGTGTGCTCGATTATCATCAAAAAGGTCGCTTGAGTTATATTCCTTTTCCTGACCATTTGGTTGGTCATTATCAAAGTTTCACCGAAGCCGATCTAACGGCGCTGCGTGCTGCTGGCTGTGATGTGACATTTAAAACAGTGGCAGAGGGTGTAAAGTGTTACATGGAATGGTTAAACGCTAAATAATTTCATGCGACTGGCGTATTCAGCCTTACTGTATCTTTTATCCCCTTTTCTCGTTTTGCGACTGCTGGTGCGTGGGCGAAAGGCGCCTGCTTATTTAAGTCGATGGCATGAACGTTTTGCCTGGTATGAAAAAGGCCAGCCTGAAGGCGTTATCTGGTTTCATACGGTATCGGTTGGTGAAGCAGAGGCAGCCTTCCCATTAATAGATGAGATAGCTAAAAAATACACAGATACCCCTATCTTGGTGACGACAACAACACCGACAGGCTCTGCACGTGTTAAAGCCTTTCTGGGTCATCGAGTGCATCATGTGTACTTGCCGTATGATTTGCCAGGTGCGATGAAACGATTTTATCGTCGTTTTAAACCCAAAATGGCCATTATTCTGGAAACTGAAATCTGGCCGAATATGCTTTACCAAGCGAAGCAACATGGCGTGCCTTCGATCATTGTTAACGCAAGGCTCTCTGAGAAATCCGCGAGAGGCTATGCAAAATTAGGAGCATTCATGACGCAAACACTGGGGCATGTTTCATATGTGTGTGCGCAGACAGAGGCGAGCTTAACTCGTTTTATCGACCTGGGTTTAGATAAAAACAAAATCAGCGTGCCAGGTAATATTAAATTTGATACCGACATGCCTGCTTATTTGTTTGAACAAGCAGAGGTTATCAGGCGTGATTGGTTTCAGCAACGCCCCAGCTGGATTGCGGCCAGTACGCATGAGGGTGAGGATGAGAAGGTACTGGAGGCTTTTTCAATAATAAAAAAACAGCAGCCCGATACCCTATTGGTGTTAGTGCCCAGGCACCCGGAAAGATTTAACTCAGTCGCAAAATTATGTGAAAAACGGGGATATACCGTTACACGTCGCAGTGAGCAAAAATCGTCGTTGGTTAAGACGGATGTTTTTTTGCTCGATACACTGGGTGAGCTGAAATTGTATTATGCGACAGTTGATGTTGCATTCATTGGGGGTAGCTTTGTCCCAACGGGCGGACATAATATGCTGGAAGCAGCCGCTCATTCAGTGCCTGTGTTGTTCGGCCCATTTGTGCATAACTTTACTGAGATTAGTGACCGTTTGCTAGCAAATGGAGCCGCTTTACAAGTGGAAAACCCAGATCAGCTTGCGCAGCAAGTGATTGAGTTGCTTGAGCATCCTGAAAAGCGTGATCAGATGGGCGCAGCGGGTTATCACTTTGTCGAAAAAAACAAAGGCGCGGTAAGCAACGTAGCGGAACGTATTATCAGCATGTTGAATGAGCCGCTTTAGTCGACGATACAAAGTCCTCGCGTCAGGCATTTTTTGTTTAGTGCTGACATTGAGTATAGCCCGTTTTGCTTATACGCCCATGATGCCTATTATGTTTGAGCAGGCCGGATTAACTAAGGTGCTGGCGGGTTGGTTGGCAACGATCAATTATTTGGGTTATATGTCAGGAGCACTCACGGCCGCCTTGGTGGGGAACCTTATTATCAAGGACCGTATTTATCGCACAGGTTTGGTGCTTGCAGTTCTCACCACCCTAATGATGGGCCTGGTTGAATCACCTTGGGTCTGGGGCGTTTCCCGGTTCGTTGCTGGGTTTAGCTCGGCAGCAGGCTTATTGATTGGAGCGGGTCTGATGTTAAATTGGTTAATAAGGCATCATTATCGCAGTGAAATGGGCATTCATTTTGCCGGCATCGGCATAGGGATTGTCTTAGTGGCCTTATTGCTCGAACAGACGGAAACGTTGATGTGGTCGGAACAATGGTTGCTTTTGGGTAGTGTGGGTGTTTTGTTAGCCATTCCTGCATGGTGTTGGTTGCCATCCCCAGATACAACCGGGATCAGTGAGCAAGGGCAAGTGCTTGATGATAAGCCCCCGAGTCGCCTTTTTTTAAAGCTGATGCTGGTTGTTTATTTTTGCGCAGGATTTGGTTTTGTTATCAGCGCGACTTATATTGTTGCGATTGTGGAAAATCAGGATGAATTAAGGGGGCAGGGTGAAATGGCCTTTCTGATATTGGGTGTTTTTGCCGCTCCAGCCTGTATTTTTTGGGATTTAATTTCCAGAAAAACAGGCATTTTGAATGCGTTACTGTTAGCCTTTATCGTCCATGCCATGGGTATTGTGCTCCCGGTGATCGGTCATACCCTATGGTTTGCTTTACTGAGCGCGGCTTTGTATGGTTTTACCTTCGTTGGCATTGTCAGCATTGTGTTAACAATGGCTGGGCGCTTTTATCCAACAAAGCCGGCAAAACTAATGGGCATGTTAACAATGAGCTACGGGGTACCGCAGATTGTGGCGCCCACAATAGCGGGTTATTTAGCGGCGGCGACCGGTCATTATGATGCGTCGTTATTAATGGCGAGTGGGTTTGTGATGTTTGGTTCCCTTGTTATTTTAGCGATCAAAAAATGGGCATCAAAAGACGTTGATTTGCTGGAGTCAACGTCTTAAGAAAGGGGTTACCAATAAAGCGATTTAGCGTCTCAGTGCTCTAACCAATGATTGATCGTTTCAAGGTCAGCTTTAGATAATGAACCGGCGCTGTGTTTAAGGTTTAAAATGCTGAGTATATAGTTTATTTTTGCTTCATTCAGTTCGAGTTTAGCCCGTGATAAATTGCTTTGAGCATTGAGGACATCGACAATTGTCCGTGTGCCAACGTCAAGGCCGGCTTCATTGGCATCTAAAGAACTTTTGTTCGAAATGATGGCCTGTTTTAAGGCATTAACTCGCTTAAGGTTTGTTGTAACCCCTCGGAAAGCATCACGTGTTTCTCTGAGTGTGGTGCGCTGGAGAGATTGCAAAACATCCAATGATTGTTGGTGATTAAACGCTGCCTGCCTCGTCTTTGAGCTGGTTTTACCGCCAGCAAATAACGGCAAGTTTAATTCTACCCCAAGTCGGTCTGATTCGTTTCTAAAGCCGGTTCCAAAACTGCCGCCACCGGTTTCGCTATATTGGTGTGAGGCAACAATGTCAACCGTTGGGTAGTGTCCCGAACGGTTAATATCAATGTCCTTTTTTGCAATACTGACATCATGTCGTGCCATCTTTAACGCCAGATTGTTGTTCGCTGCGTTTGTTTCCCAATGGCCGATCTTGTTGGGTTCTGGTGCAGCTAAAGGGAAAGACGGTGCTAACGGGGTCAGGGTGAATGTGTTGGCTTGAATAATTTCCCGTAAAGCCTCTTGCGCTGAATACAAGGTATCGTGAGCGGCAATTTGGGTGGCAATGGCCAAATCATATCTCGCTTGGGCATCATGCACGTCGGTAATGGCGACCAGCCCTACATCGAAGCGTACTTTGGCTTGTTCAAGTTGGCGGGTAAAGGCCTTTACATCATCGTCGGCCAGTTTTAAATTGACCTCTGCTTGAAGTGCTGCCATGTATCGTTGGGTTAAACGTAAAATTAGCGCTTGTTCAGCCAGTTGATAATTGATTTCTGCTTTGGAAACCTGCTTTGTGGCTTGCTTGAAGCGTGTGAGGTAAGCCCAGTTGAAAAGCGGTTGTCTTAAAGAGATAGAAAACCCTTCATCTCGAAATTGCTCCGTGTTTTTGCCGCTGCCGGAAAAGCTGCTTTCGCTTTCTTGTCGTACCTCATCTGAACGGGCCGAAGCGTTAATATTGGGCAGTAAATCTGCCAACGCCTGAGGTTTGACTTCTTTTGATGACAGTAACTGGTTGTAAGCAGCGTGTAAGTCGGCGTCATGTTCGAGGGCTAGCTCGTACGCGGTCACCAAATTCAGCGGTTGCGCAAAGTTGACTGTTGGAGAGCTGCAAAGAATAAGGCAGAGTAAAAATTTTCTTAGCGTTTTCATAGTGATTCAGCGGGTTGATCGTATGGTTCATACTTTAGCATATAGGCAGCCAATTAGTCTGTTTAATCGCCATGATTATCGGTGTTTAAAATGAATGTAGCCGGGCCATCATTACACAATGAAACTTGCATATCGGCAGCAAATTCACCCCATGCTACGTTGCCATGCTGCTGTCTTGCATAGTGAGCAGCGAATTCAAATAAAGGTTTGGCGATAGCTGGTGAGGCTGCTGGGGCAAAGCTGGGTCGGGCGCCTTTTTTGGTATCGGCGGCTAAGGTGAATTGCGGAATCAGTAATAAGCCACCCTTGATGTCTTTAAGGCTTAAATTCATTTTATCTTTTTCATCAGTGAATATTCGATAGGATAAGATTCGATCTATGAGTTGTTGCGCCTCTGCTTCACTGTCGCCTTGCTTGATAGCAAGCAAAGCAACGATGCCTTGCTTGATTTCCCCGATGGAGATGTCATTAACACGAACATTGGCGTGGGTGACGCGTTGAATGACGGTTAGCATTTTGATGAAATGCAAAGACGGTTGAGCAAATCAGCGTAGCTATCGCTGATAGTGGTTAGCGAGAAGGCGGCGTTAGCAGGGCTTGGATTCGGTGTGACATAAACGGGTTGATTATTGATGGCCCATGATTGTAATCCCCAGTTCACAGAATGCTTGTTTTCGCTGCCGTATTGTAAATACTTTTGGCAAGTCAGCTTACCGTGAAACCAAACCGCCTGAGGCCGTATGTCGTTAACAAGAATTTGTAAACGGTTGCTGCCGGTACGATAATCATCCGCTCTTAGCTCTTTGCAGCCAGGGGTGGGGCGCTTAACAAGGTCTGTGAACCCAATTTGATACTGTTCGAGCAAGTATTGGCAGCTGTCTAGGCTGGGTGTTAAATTTTTTTTAAAAAAACCACATTGATTCAGTGCTTTCCAGAAACGGTTTCTCGGGTTGGCGAAATAAAATCCCGCTTTTACGGAAGGGATAGAGGGGTTGAGTCCAACTGAGAGAACCGACATCGGGTCACAAAGTAGATCAGGAAGAGTTTCCATTCAACTAGTATGTGGGCATAGCGGGTTCCACTTCGCTAGCCCATGCATGAACGCCGCCAGTTAAATTAGTAATGTCTTTGAAACCATGTTGCATTAAATATTGAGCTACTTGCTGACTTCTCATGCCATGATGACAAATGGTGATAATGGGCGTTGTTTTTGAGAGTTGATCCAGTTGACTGGGAATACTTTGCATGGGTATTAAATGGCTGTTTGCAATATGGCAATAGTCAAATTCATGTGGTTCCCTGACATCGAGTAGAAAAGGCGGTGTATCTGCTGTATCGATCAGTAATTTGAGTTGACTTGCGGAAATGGTTTTCATATATAAGTACGTTTATTATGCAAAAATAATTATAACAGTGTGTGATAAGATACCGGGTGTCAATATCGTTAATTACGCGCGTCTAAAGAGGTTATGATGAGTGCCATTCCAGAAGAATTCAAGAAAAAAACTGAAGCATTACAAAAGGCGGCGATAACCCCCTTGCCCAATTCAGAAAAAGTGTATATCAAAGGGTCGCGTGATGATATCAACGTGCCCATGCGCAAAATTTCTTTAGCTGATACATCAACGAGTTTTGGTGCTGAAAAAAATCCAGATGTTTACGTGTATGATTGCTCGGGTGTTTATACTGATCCGAAGGCCACTATTGATTTGAGAACGGGGCTGCCTCATGTGCGTCGCCCTTGGATATTAGATAGGGACGATACAGAATTATTAGACGGGCCTAGCTCCAGTTTTGGTCAACAACGCCAACAAGATGAGAGTCTAGCCCATTTACGGTTTGAGCATATTCAAGCCCCTAGGCGAGCTAAAGCCGGTGCTAATGTCAGCCAAATGCATTACGCAAAAAAAGGGATTATTACCCCCGAAATGGAGTTCATAGCAATACGTGAGAATATGAAGCGTTCGGAAATCAATGCGCAACAGCATCCGGGTGAGTCTTTTGGCGCGAGCATTCCCGCGGAGATTACGGCTGAATTTGTTCGGGATGAAATTGCACGTGGTCGCGCCATTATTCCTGCCAATATTAATCACCCTGAAGTGGAGCCAATGATTATCGGTCGTAACTTCCTGGTGAAAATTAATGGCAATCTGGGTAATTCGGCCGTGACATCGTCAATTGAAGAAGAAGTAGACAAAATGGTGTGGGGTATTCGTTGGGGGGCCGATACGATCATGGATTTATCCACCGGCAAAAACATCCACGAAACGCGCGAATGGATTTTACGTAACTCTCCCGTTCCCATTGGGACAGTGCCCATCTATCAAGCCTTGGAAAAGGTGAATGGCAAAGCCGAAGATTTAACATGGGAAATATTTAGAGATACCTTGATTGAGCAAGCTGAGCAAGGGGTTGATTACTTTACAATTCATGCCGGTGTTTTGCTACGTTATGTGCCGATGACGGCGAAACGGACCACCGGTATCGTTTCTCGTGGTGGCTCTATTATGGCTAAGTGGTGTTTGGCGCATCACAAGGAAAATTTCTTATATACTCATTTCGAGGAGATATGTGAGATTATGAAAGCCTATGATGTTTCCTTTTCCTTAGGTGATGGCTTGCGCCCCGGCTCTTTGGCAGATGCAAACGATGAAGCGCAATTTGGTGAGCTGGAAACCTTGGGCGAGTTGACGAAAATTGCATGGAAACATGATGTTCAAACCATGATTGAAGGGCCCGGTCACGTGCCAATGCAAATGATCAAGGAAAACATGGACAAGCAATTAGAATGCTGTGATGAAGCGCCATTTTATACGCTAGGCCCGCTCACAACAGATATTGCACCAGGGTATGATCACATCACATCAGGTATCGGTGCGGCCATGATTGGCTGGTACGGTTGTGCGATGTTGTGCTACGTCACGCCCAAAGAGCATTTAGGGTTGCCCAATAAAGAAGATGTTCGTGAAGGCATCATTACCTATAAAATTGCTGCGCACGCAGCGGATTTGGCAAAAGGCCATCCCGGTGCGCAAATACGCGATAATGCTTTATCTAAAGCGCGTTTCGAGTTTCGTTGGGAAGATCAGTTTAATTTAGGCTTGGATCCAGACCGTGCACGTGAATATCACGATGAAACCTTACCCAAAGATTCAGCGAAAGTGGCGCATTTTTGTTCAATGTGCGGTCCGCATTTTTGCTCAATGAAAATCTCACAAGATGTTCGAGATTATGCGGCGAATAAAGGCATTGAGGCTAAAGATGCCTTGGAAGAAGGGATGGCCGAAAAAGCGGTTGAATTTAAAAGCAAAGGCGCAGAAATTTATAAAAAAGTATAACGGCGTGGTATCACACAAAGCGTGATTATTTAATGAACATGCTCATCGGGCGGCGGCAAAATTTCAGGCTCGTTAGCCAGCTTTTTTAGTTCATTGGTGAGTAAAGCGAAGTCCGTCCATTGGCTTGAGTTGTGTTCCGGGTTCCAGCGTGCACGTAGATAGCCAAAGCGATCTATCAAGTATTCAATGTGGGTTAGAGGGCGTGTGTCATCGACGTCGCGCTCGTCCATAAAGCTGCGACGAAAAAGTGAGTAGGTATTAGTAATCGGCTCGGTTTGTTCTGTCACAACAATAAACGGATAAGCAGGTTTATTGGTCGGTGCTTCACTGCTCGGCTTTGTTATTTCAATGGCGATAATGTCTGTGTTGTTTGCTGTGATATCTTTGTAGTGGTTTTTTAAGTTATCCAGGCGAGACTTTTCTTCTGGCCATGAGAAAAAAACCAATAAAAGGGCATTTTTCTTTCTATGGTCTATTAAATGGCCGCTAGTGGTGTCGGTTGAATAATAAAAATTTGGAGCGCCTAAGAAAGGCTCGTTTGGCTCAATATAGGTGTAGAGGCTAGTGCCGTTAGAGCTGGCAGTCGTGGCGTTGAGATAATTGATCAGTTCCCAAATTTCGTCTTCATCCAATGAATTAATTGAGGAATGAAAATTATCAACGGCGAGCTCTTGAGTAAAGTTCCAATACATATCGCCCGCTGTAGAACCAGCTGAGTGCATGTGATTTAAGTCCATGACCATCACGTCCAGTGCTTCTGCTAGCGCGCCATCCCCTTTTCCCTCTGCACCGTGACAACTTGCGCAATGCTCGCTATAAAGCTGTCTTCCGTTATCAATGCTTATCGCATCGTAAGGCACGCTGGAGTTGCGATAAGTATCTGGGTAAGCCTTTACTGCTAGGGGTTGGAGGGCGATGGTAACCCCAACGGTCGATAGGCAAAAGCCAGCAATAATGGCCATTTTCTTTAAATGTTTAAAACGTAAAAAGTAAAGGCTTAATCCGATGGCTAAACTGATTAGCATGAGGCCGAGAAGGACTTGTGTTTGCACTGAAGTCGTTTGATCCCATGTGGCGTCTAATGAAAAACGAAAATCAAAAGGCCATACAACTCGCGTTTCATGAAGGGCGGGTGTCGTGCTTTTCAAAATATTGGCAAACCCTAATAAAACAAGTCCTAGACTGGTTTCAAGTGATACCCATTTTGCGATGACTGCGTTGGTGACGGCTAGCGATTGGCGTTGGTGCACACCTTTGGTCATATAATAGCGTCGAATGATGCCTGCAACCGACAACATGCTGATAAAAAGAAAAATTTTAATAAGCAACAAATGACCATAAGGTGTCGCGAATAACTCGGCCCAACGACTGATCTGAAGGTAAGCGATGAATGAGCCGCTCAGTAAAATAATACCGACCATCGTACTGGCTAAAATCGAGAATTTATTGAGTATCTGCCAAACGGCAGAAGGGTCAGGTGTATTCTGTGTCGCTTTTGGCGAGAGGCGAAGCAAAAAAATCAACGCAGGAAGCGCGCCTAGCCAACTGCCAGCGGCTAACAGGTGAAGCCCATGCCCGATTAACCCCGGCCAAGCAGGTTCAATACCGGCGGCATGGCTTTTTAGCGAGTCGGCAAACAGTAAGACAGAACTGGCCGCGATAAGCCAAATAAAAAAGTAACGGTTGTCGGCGTTTGGATTAAGGCGATGGCGAGCCAGAAGGCTGAAGAAAATGAGAAGGGCCAACAGCTCTTGCGTAAGCCAAACGGAGCCAAATCGCGTTGAAAAAAGAATAAGTTTTATAAGGTCTTGATCGAGGGCGCTGTCAGGGTGACCGGACATAGAGAAGGCTTGTAAAGAAGGCAGAAAAAGCCCCGAAACAACAAGAACGAGAGCTAATAATAAACTGGATTGAATAAGTTGCTGGCGTGTTGCATGAAGCGTAGCTGGCTTGACCCCGCAAGAGAGCAGACAGATAACGGCCGTGCCAAGAATAAATAACCCAGCAACAGAGTGCAGAAAAGTGACGAAGAAACCAAAAGTCTCCATCAGTGGGCGAGGGGTTTTTCCTTTTTAATTCGAAAGCTATAGGTTGAAGATATTGTGTGCCCATCTAACGATAATACTTTATAGCTAACAGTATATTGACCTGCTGAGAGAACGGGCAACAAGAGGACGAGGCGTTTTTGATTGCTGGGATCGACGATTGCTTTTTCCGTTGTCAAGACGCTGCCATCGGCTCTTTTAACCGTGATGCTTGAGTAAGCAGGCTCAAACAGTTGATTAAATAAAATGTTAATAGACTCGGGGGGACGGCTAAGGGTAGATCGAGGAGCAGGGTCAGTGCTGATGACCTTTGCATGGGCAAAAATTTGTGGTGCTGTTGTAAGGCACACAAGAGTGAATAATATGACCCAATTTGATTTTGTTCTAATGCGTTTCATAAGGACGGGTTGTGTAAGAGGGCGATTTTATGTTTATGTAGCATGTTTTTAATGACGGTCGTCTATGATCAGCTTCGTTAAAATAGTCGGGCTTCCAGCTGGAATCTCGCATTTTATACTGGTGCGCTAATAAACGTTTGCCATGAATTTTGCTTCCGCGACAGTTTTTAATGAACCAGGTAGCGACATCGTCAGGCTTTATATGAATGAGACCATGGTACTCAGATCGATCATGCTTATCACGTATTTCCATTATTCTACAGCTGATCAGCTCAGGTGATTTTGTGAAAGGCAAGCGAAATTTTTTGGAGAGGAGAGACAGACAGGTGCTCTCCAGTTCGCTTAGTGTGGTCTTGTCTGGCAATCGGGATAAGAAAACATCCATATTGATGAGCATTCCTCTATGGCTTATTTTTATTGTTTTAAAGCTAAGGCTAATTCAGTTGGATCTTAAAATCAAGGTGTTGAAGCGCCTTAGGGTCTGAGGGGTTGAAAAAGTTCTCTTGGTTCTTTTTAAGAAGCAAACAGTCAATGTCGTTTTTAAAGGCTCACTCGGCGACTGAGCATGGCGAGCCAGGGTTGCTGCTCTATGGGTTTGCCTTTTGGTCGGTAGTAATGTGACAATAATTCAAAGCCGGCTTGTTCTATAAACGCTTTACTTTCCTCAATTTCTTGGTAATGCCCATAACGTTGACCTTGCCAGCCTTCGGCGTTACCGCGTGGGTTAGAAGTGAACAGTACGCCATTAGGCCGTAAACAATGGTGCAATGTCTTCAGTACAGCTAACAGGTGCGTGCTGGGAACGTGAAACATAGAAGCGTTGGCGAATACGCCATCAAAATATTCAGTGGGCAAATTCAGGGTAGTGAATGTTTGATTCAATGTGGGGCAACCGCTGAATTTTGTGGCCATTTTGCAAAAGGTTTTAGAGCCGTCTAAGCCGATAGGATGGTGCCCTAATGATTTAAAGTGTTGCAAGTCTCGACCGGGGCCACATCCAAAATCAAGAATATTCAGCGGCTTGCCTTTTGGCAAGGCAGTAAGAAAGGCTTCTATATTTTGTGAGACATCATGGTCTTTTGTTCCTGCCCAAAACGCTTCAGCATGGTCATCATAATGACGAATGGTTAGTGTTTCTTTATCGTTTGGGTCACTCATGTGTCTTTTAAAAAGGAAGTTGAACGGTACGTTAATAGTATAGCTCACTGTATAGAAGTTTAAGTGACGAGGGGTAATGCACACTATTTTTTCTGCGATTGAATGAATTGAAGGGATCCTGGTATAAAATGCTCTGATGGATATTACACATATATTGGATGGTTTAAACGATGCTCAACGCGATGCGGTGAGTAGCTCAGAAAAAGCTGCGTTGATTCTTGCTGGGGCAGGGAGCGGTAAAACGCGAGTATTGGTGCATCGAATCGCCTGGTTAATGCAAGTTGAAGGGGTGTCTCCGTTCAGTGTTCTAGCGGTCACTTTCACTAATAAGGCGGCTGGTGAAATGCGAGAGCGTGTGCAAGCGATGCTTAAAACACCCGTAGGTGGCATGTGGATTGGTACTTTCCACGGCATAGCACATCGTTTATTGCGGATGCATGCCCAAGAGTTAGGCTTGCCAGATGCATTTCAAGTGTTAGATTCGGATGACCAGTTTCGCTTGATTAAGCGGTTACTCAAGTCGATGGATGTGGATGATACAAGGTGGCCTCCGCGTCAGGTTCAATGGTTCATCAATGCACAAAAAGATGAAGGTAAACGAGCTAAGCACATTGCACCTTCGAGTGATCATTTTGAGCAAAAAATGTTAGACATTTATGCGGAATACGAAAGGGTGTGTCAGCGCTCGGGCTTGGTTGACTTTGCCGAGTTACTATTGCGAGCACACGAATTGTTGAGAGATAACGATGAGGTGCGAGAACATTATCAGCAGCGCTTTCGACACGTGTTGGTCGATGAATTTCAAGATACCAACACCATTCAATATGCCTGGTTACGGTTACTAACACAAGCGTCTGAAAACCTGTATGTGGTGGGTGACGACGATCAATCAATTTATGGCTGGCGAGGTGCAAAAATTGAGAATATCCACCGTTTCCAAAAAGATTATGTGGGACATAAAGTTGTTCGTCTGGAACAAAATTACCGTTCAACCAGTACGATTCTAAACGCGGCCAATGCCCTTATTGTTAATAACGATGGACGGATGGGCAAAGAGTTGTGGACCGACGGCGAGGAAGGCGAGTTAATTTCGCTTTATGCCGGTTATAACGATCAAGACGAAGCCCGTTTTGTGGTCGATAGAATTAAAGATTGGGTGAGTCAGGGGCATTGTCGTGATGAGGTGGCTATTTTATATCGCTCAAACGCTCAATCACGTTTATTTGAGGAATACCTAGTGGCAGCCGGAGTGCCTTATCGAATTTATGGCGGTTATCGTTTTTTCGAACGACTGGAAATTAAAAATGCGTTGGCCTATCTACAATTAGTGACACATAAAGAAAACGATGCCGCTTTTGAGCGTATTGTCAATACACCCACTCGAGGACTTGGTACACGCACGCTGGATATTGTTCGTGAACAAGCAAGGGCGCAAAATATCAGTTTGTGGCATGCAGCAAAGAGCCTGTGTGAAGGCGCTGCTTTGAATGGTCGGGCGCTTAATGCCTTAAGTGGTTTTATGACGCTTATTCGTCAACTTGAAACCGATATGGACTCGATGAATTTGCATGAAAAAGTAGCAGAAGTTATCAGTCGCTCAGGGTTGATTGAACATCATAAAAAAGAAAAAGGCGAGAAAGGCGAAACACGTGTTGAAAACTTGGAGGAGCTGATTAATGCTGCTCGACAATTTTCAGATGAGGCAGAAGATCATGAAGGGCTCAGTGAGTTAGATGCTTTCTTGGCGCATGCAGCTTTAGAGGCCGGTGAAGGGCAAGCTGATCCATTTGAAGATTGTGTACAGTTAATGACCCTGCATTCTGCGAAAGGCCTGGAGTTTCCGTTGGTCTTTATAAGTGGGATGGAAGAGGGGTTATTTCCCAGTCAGCGATCAGTGGATGATGTTAGCAAATTAGAAGAAGAAAGGCGGTTAGCGTATGTGGGCATTACTCGGGCGATGGAGAAACTGTATTTAACCTATGCTGAGTCACGTCGTTTGCATGGCCAGGAAAATTACCCCATGCCGTCGCGATTTATTAGAGAAATTCCTGTCGAATTAATGCAAGAAGTCCGTTTAGGGTCGCGTGTAACAAGGCCGGTTGTGCCCACTCATCAGGCAAGTTTTGGAGAAAAAACAGCGGATGGTTTTAAAATGGGGCAATCTGTTCGGCATGCAAAATTTGGCGAGGGTGTGGTATTGAATATTGAGGGCAGTGGGGCTCAAGCGCGGGTTCATGTGAATTTTTCCTCCGAAGGGCCTAAATGGTTAATGCTGGCTTATGCCAAATTAGACAAACTATCAGTTTAAATTAACCCCCAGCTTACTCAATAAGCTGGGGGTTAACAGGCTGTTTTAGAAGGGGTAGTGTACCTGGTTCGGCGCAACGGTTAACCAGCGTAATTCGGTAAATTCGTCAATCACAGCACGGCCATCAAAGCGGCCGTAGCCGGTAGATTTGGTGCCACCGTAAGGTGCTTGTGCTTCACCGTTCACAGTCGCGCTGTTGATGTGGCAAATACCGGATTCAATTTTTTTCGCTATTTTCATCGCCCTTGGGAAGTTTTGGCTGAACACCGAGGCGGATAAGCCGTATTCCGTATCGTTGGCAACAAACAGAGCTTGTTCGTCATCTTTGATGCGAATGATTGAAATAACGGGTCCAAAAGATTCTTCGTGGTAGGCTCGCATGTCGCTTGTTACGTGATCAAGAATCGTAGCGGGCATGCTTGCGTTGTCAGCTGCCCCACCCGTGACGAGGGTGGCTCCTTTTTCTACGGCATCTTCAACAATACTATTGAGCCTTGCACCCGAGGAGGCATCCACCAAGGGGCCAATAATACATTGCTCATTACCTTCAACAGCGGGGTTACCCATGGTGAGCTTTTGAGCGGCGATGTTGAATTTTTCAACAAATTCATCGGCTATTTTTTCGTCAATGACGATACGACCAGTGGTCATGCAAATTTGCCCTTGATATAGGAAGCAGCCGAAAATGGCTGCTTTAACGGCCTCATCGATATCAGCATCATCCAGAATAACTAACGGCGATTTGCCGCCCAGTTCAAGCAGGCAACGTTTTAAGTGCTGGCCAGCTTGTTGAGCAATAATGCGACCAACCCGAGTGGAACCGGTGAAATTAATACGCCTAATCGCAGGGTGGGCGATAAGCGCTTCAGTAATGTCCGCCGCATCTTCCGAGGCATGAGTGATAACGTTGAGTACGCCTGGCGGTAAGCCCGCTTCCAAACAGGCATCTACAACTAGCATATGAGTTTTTGGACTGACTTCAGAGGCACGGAATACAACGGTATTTCCGCAGGCAATGGGATAAGCGATACTTCGTGCTGCTAGTGCAATAGGGCCGTTCCATGGAGCCATGCTCAGCACAACCCCCACGGGTTGACGGAAAGTCATTGATAAAGTGTCTGGTTTGTCGGTGGGAATGGTTTCGCCTTGAATTTGGGTGGTTAAGCTGGCAGCTTCTCGGAACAAACCGGCTGCCATCATCACGTTAAAGCCTGCCCAAAGAGCGGAAGCGCCTACTTCAGCCGCCATGGCTTGAATAAAATCGTTGGTTTTGCTTTCAAGCAGGTCGGCTGCTTTAAGTAATAACAAGCGTCGCTCAGTGGGGCCGGTTTCAGACCAGGTTTTAAAAGCCGTCGCAGCCGTATCGGCCGCTTTATTGGCATCCGCTACGGTGGCTGCGGCTCCTTGAGTAACCAGTTTGCCGGTGAGTGAATTTAGGCGCTCGAAGGTTGCGCCGTTTGAAGCATCGACTGCTTCATTGTTGATGATAAGTTGGGTTTTCATGGCACTCCATACACATTTAAATATAAGCGTTTAATTATGTATGTTTTTTTTGCGGACTACAATTTAAAAATGCAAATAAAAATCGAGAGGGGTCAGGTTTAAAAAACATAGATAAATGAGGCAGGATGGCAGGAAAAAAGTTTAAGCAGGTTATTTGATTCACGTCAGCTTACATCGTATTTCATGGAGTTAAGTGAAGTGTTTAGTGAGAAAAGAGTAAGATAAGCTTATCTATACAAATAAGCGTTATAGAAAGGAGAAAGCCATGTTGACCTATGAAGACTGTGTTGATTTGAGTGGTCTTACGGATGAAGAGATAGAGGCTATTGCTGAACACGAACATGTGCCTCGATTAGTGGCCTTGGAGTTAGGCCATTATTTACTCGAAACTGAGGCAGGGATTCCTGCGATTAAGAAAATTATTTTGGATGATATTAAGGCGGCGCAAGAGAAAGAAGATCTTGTAAAAGCAGCCAAATTGAAGTTGGTGCTTCAACACTTTGTTAGCACGCACCCTGCTCATAAAGTAGAGTAAAGAGCTGTGCTCAGGCAACTCACCGAGTTGAGTTGCGGTTATGGAGAAGTATTTAAAATGACATGGGGAAGCGTCGCCGAACAGTTTTAATGCCATCAATAACTTCTTGCGAAAGAGTTAAATTAATTGAGTCAATGTTGCTTTTAAGTTGCTCCATTGAAGTGGCGCCGATTAAATTGGAAGTAACGAAAGGTTGTTGGCTCACAAAAGCTAAGGCCATTTGGCAGACGTCAAGATTATGTTCTTTAGCTAAGGCCATATAAGCTTCGATGGTGGCATCAGTTTGCAGGTTTGCACGGTGCTCCTTTCGACTATCTATCGCGAGGCGAGTGCCTTCAGGCATTGCGCCATTGAGGTATTTGCCACTGATGAGCCCACGTGTTAATGGAGACCAAGCCAAGAGCCCGCAGTCTTCATGTAAAGAAATTTCGCTGAGGTCGGGTTCGAAGTGACGAGCCATTAAGGAATATTCATTTTGAATGGAGGCCATGCGCGGAAGCTTGTATTTTTCTGACAGCTCAAGCCATTTGCAAGTTCCCCAAGCGGTTTCATTAGATAGGCCGATATGGCGTATTTTGCCAGCTTTAATCAGTTCGTCTAAGGTGTCTAATACCTCAATAAAATTTGCTTCAACGGCGGCTTTATCAAAGTTAGGTGCATAGTCCCAAATTTGGCCAAAATGATAAGAGCCACGGTTTGGCCAGTGCAGCTGGTAAAGGTCAATATAATCGGTTTTTAGACGCGTTAAACTGTCTTCTACCGCCAATAAAATGTTTTTACGGTCTATCGTGTTATTACCTTCTCGAACCCAAGCCATGCCGGGCCCTGCAATTTTAGTGGCCAGAATGACTTGTTCACGGTTTTTACGAGCATCAAACCAGTTGCCAATAATGGTTTCGGTTTTGCCATAGGTCTCAGCATTGGGGGGGACAGCATACATCTCGGCAGTATCAAAAAAGTTAATGCCTTGCTCGAGTGCATAATCCATTTGCTCAAAGCCTTCATCTTGTGTGTTCTGGCGGCCCCATGTCATGGTGCCTAAACCAATTAAGCTGACCTCGAGGTCTGTTCTGCCCAATTTTCTGTATTGCATAACGAGTCCTTATTTTTGTTGATTCATTTTGTCTACCCAAGCCATTCCAATGGCAGATAAGACGAAGGTAATATGCAGAATGACATACCACATGAGCTTGTCATTTTCGATATGCTCGGCATTCATAAATTTTTGCAGCAAATGAATGGATGAAATGGCGACGATAGAGGCCGCTACTTTTTGTTTAAGAGAGCCTGAATCTAATTTGCCGAGCCATGAGAGCTTTTCAGCACCGTCTTCAATATCAATTCGTGATACAAAATTTTCATACCCGCTGAGCATGACCATAATAATAAGCCCGCCAACCAGTGACATATCAACGAGGGAGAGAATAACAAGCACCATGTCAGACTCTGTTGTCGATAGAATGATGGGGAAAAAATGAAAGGCTTCTTGGAAAAACTTAATCGACAGTAAAATAAGTGCCAGGCTCAAGCCCAAATAGATCGGAGCGAGTAGCCATCTGGAGGCATAAAGAATTCTTTCTAATGTGTGTTCGATTGTTGCCATGTGAAAACGGTAGTCAATTAAAAAAAAGTAAGTATACAACGACTTGTTTGTCTTGTTGAAGACTTCTCAAGGCCATGTGTTGTCGGTAGTATAGGCACGCTATAATCGATAATAAAAAAACAGCAAGGCATTCCATGTTAGGTTTCAAGTGTAAATCAGTCGCGTACTTTGTTGGTGTGCTGTGGGACGATGCCAAATTTATAAATAAGGGCAGCCAGAAAACCTACGATAACGTGGGGTATCGTGTTATTGAAGCGTATGGATAAGAACAATTAAATAAACCTAAATGAACTGCAAGCTGGTGTGAGTGATCTATTGGAGAAAGAAATGAAACGTCGTGATGTATTAAAATCGTTGGGTTCGAGCGTGGTAGCGGCTTCATCGCTAGCCGTGGGTGGTCAAGCGTTTGCTGCAAAACCTGAGTTTAAATGGAAAATGGTGACAACATGGCCAAAAAACTTTCCCGTGTTGGGCACTAATGCCAATTATTTAGCAAAAACAATCGAAGAAATGACCGCGGGGCGCATTCGAATCAAAGTGTTTGGTGCGAATGAACTGGTGCCTGCTTTTGAAGCGTTTGATGCAGTTTCTAGAGGCACGGCTCAAATGGGCCATGGTGCGGCGTATTATTGGAAAGGTAAGAACGAAACAACGCAGTTTTTTTCTGCCATTCCTTTTGGTATGACGGCACAGGAAGTTAATGGCTGGTTATATTACGGTGGTGGGTTGGCATTATGGGAAGAATTATACGACCAGTTTAATTTAGTCCCCATGGCAACAGGCAATACCGGCGTTCAAATGGCCGGCTGGTTTCGCAAAGAGATTAATTCGGTTGAAGACCTTAACGGTTTAAAAATGCGTATACCCGGTTTGGGCGGTGAGGTATTGAGCCGTGCGGGTGGAACTCCGGTGAATATGCCGGGCGGTGAGATTTTTACCTCGTTGCAATCGGGCGCCATTGATGCAACGGAGTGGATTGGGCCATATAACGACCTAGCCTTCGGTTTATACAAAGCGGCGAAGAATTATTATTACCCCGGTTGGCATGAGCCTGGCTCAACGTTAGAAACATTCATTAATAAGGAGGCCTTTAATGACTTGCCAAAGGACCTGCAAGCGATAGTAAAACACGCTTGTAAAGATGCCAACATGGATATGGTATCGGAGTTTAGTGCTAAAAATAACGCGGCGTTAACGACCTTGGTTAATAAGCACCAAGTGAATGTTAAACCGCTACCAGATGACGTGCTGAAAAAACTGCATACCCTATCGAATGAGGTGGTGCAAGAAATCGTGGACAGAGATGTGTTTTCGCAAAAAGTATATGCGTCGTATACCGAGTTTCAACAACAGGCGACGAAATGGTCAAAGGTGTCTGAGTATGCGTACATGAGGGCCAGGGCTTTATAAGCGGCTTTCATCAGATGATAATTTCTTCAGTATGACACCAAATAAAAACCCCGTAAAAAACATTAAAATACTGTAAGTAACAGCGGGAATCATCATCGTGCTATTGCCGATTAAGGTACCGGCTACTAATAAGGCGAGCGTGCCATTTTGCATGCCCACCTCGTAGCCAATTGACACTGCTTGCGCACGAGGTAGTTTGAAGAACTGGCCTAAACCATACCCCAAAGCCAAAACTAAAATGTTTAACGTTAAAGTGGCTAGCCCTGTTGCTAAAAAGAAGTCAGCCATCTGAGTTTTATTGTCTAAAATAATAGCCGCGATGATCAAGAACAAAAAGATGATAGAAAAGACTCGGATAACAGCGTCCGCTTTTTTTGCTGCTTTTTGCCATTTCGACAGGACCAACATGCCAATCATAACGGGCACGACAGAGATCGCTATTAATTGCATGATGATTTTTAGTACAGGAAGCTCGAATGCCTCACCGTTACCCATAAAATAGTTCATAGCCAACACAGTAAACAGTGGCAGCGTAAAGGGCGTTATTAAACTGGTGACGGCCGTTAAGCTGATAGACAGCGCAACATCACCTTTAGCAAGGTTGGTGAACAGGTTAGATGTGGCTCCGCCGGGCGCAAAGGAAATAATCATCAGGCCAACAGCCAATTCTGGGGGAAGTTTAAATAAGACAGCAACTAACAATGCAATGAAAGGCAGCGCGACTACTTGAGCACACAGGCCAATAAAAGCCGCCTTGGGTTGTTTGATAACGCGGGTGAAATCTTCTGTGCGTAAGCTTAGCCCTAAACCAAGCATGATGATAAAGAGCGACGTGGGAAGAATAACGGTGGTTAAAATGTCAGCTTGCATACCTAAGGGAAATATTTTTTTTACAGGATTATAAGGGACAGTGTAAAGCAAACGTTATGAACACATTAAAGACAACGGTGCGGACCCTATAAAATTTTAAAATTAAGCGGTTGCTTTACAGAGAATAGGTTAATATATTTTGCTTGGTGTGAGGGCTAAGCTCCAAACGCCTTATGGAGCGTAAAAATAATATTAATAAAATGAGGAGATAAAATGGTCAACGACGAAAATGCACTTGAGCGCTTAAAATCCGAGCCTATGGGCGTAGGGCAGTGGATCATTGTTGCGATTTGTATCGGCACATTGGCACTGGATGGTTATGATGTATTATCCATCGCGTTTGCTGCCCCAGGCATGACGCAAGAGTGGGGACTATCTAAATCTGTCCTTGGCGTTGTTTTGTCGATTGAACTAGCGGGTATGGCCGGAGGTGCGATTTTTCTTGGATCATTTGCCGATAGTCATGGCCGGCGTTTTACCATGTTGTCAGGCATCACCGTTGTGACTCTGGGTATGCTTGTCGCTGGCCTTGCGCCCAATATCTATGTCCTAGGTGCGGCACGTTTTGTAACAGGAATAGGGGTCGGGGGCGTTATGGCCGCAGCCGCAGCAACTTGTTCAGATTTTTGTAATGATAAAAACCGAGTGATGTCAGTCTCACTTGTTGCCGGAGGGTTTCCGTTTGGTATCTACCTTGGTGCGACCTTTCTTGCGCCTTTACTTAAACAGTATGACTGGCGTATTGCCTTTTATCTGGGTGCTTTTTTCAGCTTTCTGTTCATTCCTCTGGTTTACTTTTACGTACCAGAAACAATTTCATTTTTAAATCGTAAGCGCCCTGCCGGAGCGTTAGAACAGATTCAAAAAACCATGCGACGTTTAGGGCATACCGCACCTGAGGCTTTGCCATCCGAAGCTGAAAAAGAATCAGAAGTGGTTGGAATGAAAAACTTATTTAGCCCAAGTTTGCGATATATTACATTGCTATTGTGCTTTGCGTACTTCGCAAATGTAATGACGTACTATTACTTTGTAAAGTGGCTACCAACGGCCGTTACAGATTTAGGTTACACGGCTTCACAAGCTGCCGAGGTTCTCGGTATTGCCAGTTTAGGCGGCATTCTTGGCTCTATGGGCATTAGTTTATGTGCTTTATTTATACCCATTAGACCGCTGATGTTCACCAGCCTTATGCTAACAGCAGTGGGTGTGGCGCTATTCCCGCACTTTACAGACAGCATGGTCAATATGAAAATGATGGGTTTCTTTGCAGGGACTTTTGCTATGGCATCTATATCAGGTTTTTTCGGACTTTTCTCAAGCAGTTTTCCTTCTTCAATTTTAGGCTCAGGTTCAGGTATGGTGCTTGGTATTGGACGTGGCGGCGCCGTTATTGGCCCAATGGTTCCTGGTTTTTTATTCGCCGCTGGCCTCGCCTTTCAAAACGTAGCCCTTATTATGGCGTCAGGTTCTTTTTTGGCGGGTATGGCCGTTATCTTCCTGCATAAAAAAGAGAGCTAGGCAAAAAGGGCTGTTATGTGACTGAATGGCGAGAGACGATTAAGCTGTTGCTAAGCGCTTGATTGTTTGGCTTTTTTAGAAGCGCCGTTGTGGGTTTGTAGAGATGCTGTCTATGGTTTACAACGGTGAGGTTAACGTCGCGCTCTGCAGCAAATTTGGAGCACAGAGGAAAATTTGTCCGACAGCAGCGCTTTGTCATAGGCGATGTCATCAGTATACTTTGCTAGCTCATGGTTTATCATGAATCAGCTAAAAATGGCACCTGATTTTTTAATACTATAAGCGACACATCATGATTAAAACAGCGATTGAATTTCTTGGTATTCAAAGTGGAGTGGTATCTTCCGAGAAATTGGTAGCCACGCTAGGCGGAATGCTAGCAATTTTTTTTTGCTTCTATACGACCACATATTTTATTGGAGCAACCGGCTCAATCGCAATTTTACCATCAATGGGGGCTTCAGCTGTATTGCTCTTTGCCGTGCCTCACGGCCAACTTTCTACACCATGGGCATTTCTCGCGGGAAACTTGCTGTCAGCTTTTGTTGGAGTAAGTTGTTCAAAATTTATTAGCCCCATTACTCTCGCAGCCCCAATGGCAGTGGCTTTATCTATTTTAGCAATGCACATTACCAGAAGCCTTCATCCTCCAGGAGGTGCAACAGCTTTAGCCGCAGTTATAGGTGGAACCGCTATAAATGAACTTGGTTATTGGTATGTGCTTACTCCAACACTTATCAACTGTTGTGTATTATTTTCTGTATCTCTGGTTTTTAATAACCTATTTAGTTGGCGAAGATACCCGCAAAGTTTTATGCGATACCAAAGTGCCGGGTATCACCCAGATACACGCGGTATCAAAATGCAGCATATTCATGAAGCGATAAAACGCTCAGAGTTAGTAATTGATGCTAGTGATGAACAAATAAAGCACATTGTTGATATTGCAGATGCAATTTATCATGAGGAGCTAATTGCAGGCTTTGTTCTAGAACCAGGCGCTTTCTATACCAACGGAAAGCCCGGTAGAGATTGGTCGGTACGCCAGGTTGTTGACCATCGAGAACACAAAAACCCTTCGCTTTATTTGATTGTGTACCGGGTAGTAGACGGTGACCGGAAAGGGACAACTGGCAGTTGCACCTTACATGAGTTTGTCGAATGGGCTAAAGAAAAAATGCAACCTAAGAGCTAAAAGGCAATATACGTGGGGTCACGATTGAATTAAACCGCGCCGCTTTGAATAGTTTGTTAGCTGTGACCATGAGAATAAACACGATAGGTCACTGCCATGATTAAACATACAATCGCAGGAATAAGTAAAGCAATAAATAGAAATTCTGCATAAAGTAACGCACCCGACATGCCGCCAAGAATAAAACCAAAAATTATAAATAAAAACAGTTTTGCTTTTCGCCTATCAAGAACCTGGCCTCTAAAAATAGAACCCAGCATTATTCCTAGGTCGGTGAAAATACCCGTGACATGGGTAGTTCGAATAATTGCACCGCTGTATGTTGTGGCAAGTGCATTTTGAAGGCCGCACGCAGCCGAAGCGAGAAAGTGGCCATAAAACGAACCTGAAACTAAAAGCCATGAAGATGCACACAACACAATCGATTCAATTAATAACGCCGTATCGTAATGTTTGCCTAGTTTTAGAGTTGATCCATGCAGTAAGAAGCCAGCTACGCAAGCACCACTCAAAAATGAAAGCAAAATACCTAGGATGTGGAATATCTTTTGGAATTGCAGACTCGGCAACTCAATGCCTAGCAAGGTGGCTGTGCCAGATAAATGAGACACCGACTGGTGCTCAAATCCAAGTAGCCCCATTGCGTTAATGCAACCTGCAATCAAAGCCAGAAAGAAGGCTCCAAGCTCTACCCATTTTGGTAGTTGTGAAATCAACCTTAGAGCTCTTCAGTATGGCTAACGCCGACATAAAAGGTGGGGCCTCAGCGAGGCCCAGGGTAACGAAATGGAGTGATTTTTAATGTGTTTGTTGTGTGCAGCCATAGTTAACTACCTTCACTGATTTGATAATGCCTTTTAACATTTTCCGCAATTTTACCCCAACGCGAATTTCTAACTCTCTGCTGATGTTTTTCAAATGCAACACGATTAACAAACGCCTCGTACACATTGAAAACATTCTGGTTTTCGGCATCTTGAGAGACCCTAAAAATCAAGCAACCGTCTTCCTTTTGGGTCAGTTTAACGTGTTGCGGAAGCTCGGCCTGCACAGAAGCTAAATCATCATCTGGTACAGTGATATATCCTTGTAAAGTTATCTTCGACAATTTATTACTCCCATTGACATGTAACGGTACTCGGAAATTGACATTGTCTTTGCATAGACTGCGCTGCTTCGCGCTCTGACTAAGGGCAATCAAGCGGCACACAGACCTAACCGGTTATTAAGAAGAATAAAAACTCCGCTGTAATTTCTTAACTGATACGAACTATAGTGCCCTGTTATACGAAAATCAACTAAACAGGGGATTATGTTTTGTTTTGTCAGCTTAAGATAACATGATTGATTGTTTAATTTTGTTGCTGTTATCGGTGTGATAAACGATAGGGTAATGCGTTATCAATAATAAGTTTATTTGGCGAGGGGGGGTTGTTTTAGAGCTTGCTCGGTTAAGCTGCTATGCCTGAATTTTTATGTTAAAAGTGAGTAATATTTTGGGTTTTATGGGAGAAGTTGGTGAAAGATCAGACAGAAGACTTAGATCAGAGCAGGGCGTATCGGCAGTTACACGAGACGTTAGGTAAAGATAAAATTCAAGCTGTGGTGGCTGGGTTTTATGATCTTATTAAAGGGCATCCAACGTTGGGGCCTTATTTTTCAGAGGTTAAAGATTGGGACGAGCTGAAGGCCAGGATTGGCCACTTTTGGTGGATTGATTTGGGTGGCGAGCGTTACCGGGAAGATATTTATAATCCGCATGCAGTGCACCGTTATTTAAACATTCCGCCGGATTTGATTGATGATTGGTTGGTTTTATTTTCTGGTCATTTGTATGAGCACTTGCCAAAGGATCACGCGGATAGTTGGCTTGCCAGAGCCACTAAAATGGCAGAATGGATACGTACTGATTTGCAGCAACATCAGGAAAAGTAGTTTTATTGTTTTGGGCTTATCGATACAGCCAGTTTTTTAGTAACCGTGTTACGACTGGCATGACTAAATAGGTCATCAGCAGCACTTGCCCGATAACCATAATGGCGAGCTTTAATGGGGCGGGTAAAGCTGATAACGATGTGCCAAGCAAGAGGTTGATGAGGGATAAGAGGGAAAAAACAACGACCATGAGCACAAGGGCCATTTTGTGCTGGTTAGGTACGGCGTTGCTGGGTATTTCAGGAAGTGTAAACCAAAATTCAAGGCCGGAAACTTTTTTGATTTTGGTGTCACCTTCTATTAAGTTTTTTTTATCAAGCTCATCTATAAATTGTTGCCTTTGCTCAGATTCTTCCCACATTTTTTGATGAGCATAGGAGTTAAATCCGACAATGAGCACATACTCGCCTCCGGTTTTTTCTGATGGTTTGAGTATGTGTACGCCTTGATGGCCAGGGAAATCAACAGCGACTTCTGTAATGCGGTGAAGCCAGTCTTCGTATTGTTTCTCAGCGCCTTTTCTGACTTTTCTGGCAATGGACACCGTAACGGCTGTATCGGGCATGTCATTCATTTTAGCTGATACGCTGCCAAATAGTCAGTTGACTGAAGCTATGCTGAAATTTGCGCCGCGTATCACGAATGACAAACGGCACATCAGTTGGCTTATTAATCAATTTGAAATGTGCGCCAAGGTGGTCTTTTAACCCTTCTAAAGTGGAATAGGGTTCACCGTCTTTTCGAATGCCACCGAGCCAGTTTTCTTTTGGGGTGAATTCTTCAAGCCAGGTATAAGGTGATGCGATGGCGAGCACGCCGCCTACGTTAATGCGATGACGTATATTCTCAAGAAAAACAGCGGGTGTACGCAATCGATCAATGAGATTGATGGCGAGTACTAAATCGTAATCCGTGAATTGGGGTTTTAAATTAGTGGCGTCACCTTGGATGAATTCGATATTTTGTTGGTTTTTATCGAGCCCCATACTTGAGAGTTTTTGTTCGTGGAATGACACGATTTCACCCTCTTCGATCAGTTCATAATGAATATTCCCTTTCTGCTGCATTTGATGAGCAATGCGAATAAAGCGTGCAGAAAAGTCGATGCCGGTGACAGCATCAAAGTGTTGTGCCAGTTCAAACGACGCTCGGCCAACGGCACAGCCTAGGTCGAGTGCGCGTGCGGTGGGTTTATCTTGAAGTTTTTCCATGCAAAGTCTCACGCAATGCGCAGAGAGGTCTTCTACATTAAAATAGGTGGGGCCATAGTGGAAGTGGCAATATTGGGAGACAGCGGTATCGGTTTCGTACATAGCAGTTGGTTTTTCCATGGGTTGCTCTGATTCTACATAGCGGAAGCCCGCATGTTGATAAAAGTGACGTCGGAAGGCATATCGGGCGTGTTTGGTGGCTTCGTTACCGGTTGAAATCCAACAGCCGCCCTTAATGAGGTTGTGTTGAGTATCGAAAGTAGGTGTCGAAAAATCGTCATAAAGAGGGTGAACCTCAAAGCCATCAAAACCGCTTATGGGTGTTTCTGTCCATTGCCAGGCATTACCAATTAAATCGTGAAATTCGCCAAAAGCAAAATGATCGACGGGGCAAGCTGAAGCCCAATGTTCAAGGTTAATATTTCCAGGGGCTTGCTCCCAATCAGGTTGATCAGGAATGTCATGGCGTTCGTGTAAGTATTGCCATTGTTCTTCTGTTGGCAGGCGAATGGTTTTGCCTTTTTTCTCACTTAACCAGTTGCAGAAGGCTTTTGCCTCAAGGTAATTAACCTCAACCGGCCAGTTCCAAGGCATTTCCTGTTCAGCCAGTAAGGTGCGTAAGGCATAATGACCGTCTTTTTTAACCCAGAAGAGCGGGTGTTCGGGTTTTTTGTATTGCACCCAGTTCCAGCCTTCGTCTGTCCAAAACTTTTTTTGTTGGTAACCAGCCTCTTCAATAAAACCTAGAAATTCACCATTAGACACGAGGAATTTGCTAGCAGAAAAGGTGTCGACATCGGCGACCTTTTTTCCATATTCATTATCCCAGCCATAGGTTTGATGGCTTTTATCTTTGCCCAGTTGAATTTGTCCGCCTTCTACGTTTAGCAGTTGGTTATCAGGTGCTTCTCCATAGTGGGGGCAGACATGCCACGTATTAAGTTGTTGAAGGTGCGCCAGAGGCATTTGGCGAATAATAGCGGATGAGGTTTCTATGTGAATACGCTGGTGTTCAATGCCCATTAAAATGGGCCAAAAAGGGCTGCTCCAGGTTAGGGGCAGTTCCAGAGGCAGGGTGTCAATCAATGAATTAACAAGAGCAAGAACGGTTTGTCTGTATTGACGAACGTCATTGATGCTTGGCCAGTCATAGTTGGCTTCATTTAAGTCATCCCATGACATTTCATCAACACCAACAGCAAAGATTGATTCAAAACGCGGGTTTATTCGCTTTTGGATCAATGAGGCTAAAGTCAGTTTATTGATAAAGAAACTGGCTGTGTGGCCATAATAAAACACCAAAGGGTGACGCAACACCTCGGGCCTTAAGTAAAAGGCATTATCCTCTTTGAGCGTTTGATAAAGCTGCTCTTCCAGTTCGAAGGTTTTATACAAATAGTCGCGAATTTCTTCCTTTTTTTGCTGAACGTTGCCAGTATTAAGTAAGATGGTTTTTGTTATTTTTGCGTGATGACTTACATCTTCAGCTAGAGATGACATTATGAGCCTCCTGTTTGGTTCCGTTCAGTTTATTACTAACTTTCATAAAAACAAAGTGATGATATAGAAAGAGTTCGTCTTAGTGATCGAGATCAATGGTTATAAATGAGATTGGGGAGCCAAGTCACAAGATCAGGCCATTGAGCTAATAGAGCCAACAGTAGAAGCTGTATCAAAATAAAGGGTAAAACCCCCCGGTATAGTTGACTGGTTTTAATTGAGTCAGGCGCAACGCCTCGCAAATAAAACAAGGCAAAACCAAACGGAGGTGTTAGGAAGGACGTTTGCAGATTCAACGCAATCATAATACCGAGCCAAACGGGGTCAATATCCATGGCTAATAAAATTGGCGCAACGATAGGCACAACAACAAAGGTAATTTCAATAAAGTCTAAAACAAACCCTAAAAGAAACATAACCAGCATAACGACCAGCATGGCACCTAAGACGCCACCGGGTAAATCAGACAATAATTCTTCAACAAGCTCGTCCCCACCCAAACCGCGAAAAACCAGAGAAAACAGTGAGGCGCCAATTAAGATAAAAAACACCATGCTGGTAACTTGAGTGGTGCTTTGAGTGACCTCTTTAAGTTGTTTAAAGTGAAGCTGCTTTTTAAAGTAAGCTAACAAGGTGGCGCCCATTGCACCAACAGCAGCGGCTTCGGTTGGCGTGGCAATACCGGCGATAATTGAGCCTAAGACTGCAATAATAAGAACCAGCGGAGGAAATAAACCTTTCACCAGTTCAAGCCATAAAGAACGGTGAATGCTCGGTGTCTCTATAGGTGGGCAAGAGGTGGGTTTAAAAATTGACACACCAATCAAGTACATTAAATAAAGTAAAACAAGCAGAAGGCCGGGAATCAGTGCGCCAGCAAACAGGTCGCCAACAGAAACAGTGTCTGGTGAGAAAATACCCATATCAAGTTGTGCCTGTTGGTAAGCTGATGAAATCACATCGCCCAACAAAACGAGCACAATGGACGGTGGGATGATTTGGCCAAGTGTCCCAGATGCGCAGATCGTTCCACAGGCGAGCGCGGGGTCATAATGACGTTTTAACATCGTGGGCAGAGATAATAAACCCATGGTAACAACGGTGGCGCCGACAATCCCAGTGCTGGCTGCCATCAACATGCCAACGAGAACAACCGAAAACCCTAAACCACCCGGCAGCCCGCCAAATAATTTAGACATATTCTCCAGTAGACTTTCGGCAACCTTGGATTTCTCTAACATGACGCCCATAAAAACGAACAAGGGAACAGCAACCAGTGTGTCGTTTTCAATAATGCCAAACAAACGATTGGGTAAAGCCTCTAAAAATACGGCATCAAAAACGCCAAAATAGTGACCGACAAAGGCAAAAATTAAAGCCGTGCCCGCTAAGCTAATGGCAACGGGGTAACCCATTAATAATACAAGGAAGACCGCAGCAAACATCCATAATGCCATGCTACCGTCCATCATGTTTTCCTTGTAGAGTGCAAATGGCTTTCATGGCTTCAGATAAACCTTGCAGAAAGAGTAGCAAGGCCATCAGGGGAATCAATGATTTCAGCAGGAATACGCCGTCAATTCCGCCGGCATCCCTGGAACCTTCATAGTAACTCCACGAAGTTGATACATAGTCCCAGCTGATGAAGGCGATAAACGCACAAACGGGTAACAATAAAAATAAAGACCCCAGCAAATTAACAATGGCTTGGCCTTTTTCCCCCCAATGTTGATACAAAATATCCACACGAACATGGCCGTTTATTTTAAGTGTGTGTGCAATGGCGAGCATAAAAACAAGGCCGTGCATATAAGTAATGGATTCTTGTGCAGCAATTGACCCTATATCAAAGCCATAGCGCAGCACAACAATACCAAACATAGTGACTACCATTAGTGCAATTAACCAGGAAACCATGGTTGAAATGGTTTGATTGATGGCATCTATAAGGCGAATGATCTTATTCAGCATAAGGGTTGAGTTTCAAAAGCGAGACGATATATTACAACGTGTTGTCAACCGAATACAGGCCTGTGCGTTAGTATTGTGTATGACAACGGAAGAAGATGATGCGATGAGGTTTTTTTGGATAACAAAGATGAGCTCGATAAATTTTTAGCCGGTGTGGAAAGGAAAGCCTTTTGTCATGCTGAATTTGCAACGAAGCAAACCGAAGAAGCCTTGGATATAGTGCAGGAAACGATGCTGGCTTTTGTGAGTAAATATGCAAACAGCCCCACGACACAATGGCCGGCACTTTTTCACCGAATTTTACAAAACCAAATTCGGGATTGGTATCGACGTTCTGCGGTGCGTTCTCGGTGGAGGGGCTGGTTTGGTGCTGATTCGGATGAGCATCAAAGCCAACTGCAGAATCAGCCGGCTCAACCAGCTGCCGAACCGCTTCATCAGTTGGCTGGAGAAAATACAGGTCGGGAGTTGGTAGAGGCGATTAAGCAGTTACCCTTGAGGCAACAGCAAGCGTTTTTGCTTCGTGTATGGGAGGGTTTTACCGTGAAGGAAACGGCAAAAGCGATGAGTTGTTCTGACGGCAGTGTAAAAACACATTTGAATCGTGCAAATTCTCGTATACGAGAATTGCTTGGAGATCATTAAGATGACAGACGTAATTGAAAAAAAAGCCAAAGACGCGTTGGATGAACAGGCGAAACAACTCTCTGCTCAGGTTAGCAGCTCATTAAGGCAAGCCCGTTATTCAGCCATTGATTCGGTGTCTGAAGTTGAAAAAGACAGATTCTCCTGGGGCTTAGGAGGGTTTGCGGTGACCGCCTTTGTTGCCCTGTTAGTAATGATTTGGCAGCCAAATTCGCCGTTGCCTGCAGGTAATTTGCTGGCTGTTGACGATATAAATTTGGTGTTATCGGACGATGAAATAGAGCTTTATGAAGAGTTGGATTTTATAACCTGGCTAGATGAAATTGAGGCAGCGGGATGAGGTGTTCTGTTGTCTATGCCGTGGTCATTCTCATCTGCATGGGGGTGTCATTTAATTGCTTTTCTGAGGAGCAACCGAGTCTTGAGTTTTTAGAGTTTCTTGCCGAAGATGATAGAGAAGTCACGCTCTTACAGACAGATGAACAATTGGTTGAAAAAAAAGTTGAACAGCATACAAAAAGTGATGATCGAGAAGAAGACCTTGAGCGGGAGTAAAAAATGAAATTAAACACATTAATATTAATAGCGATTTTGGTCTTGTTGTACCAACCCGTGGCTATATCGAGTGAAAAAATGGACTGGGGTCGCTTGTCATCCGAGCAACAAAAATTGCTTCAGCCTTTTTCGGACAAATGGCCTTCGTTATCAGCAGAAAGGCAGGCAAAGCTCATGAAGGGCGCTGACCGTTGGCTTGGGATGTCTGCTGAACAGCAGGCGCGGGCGAAAAAACGTTTCAAAAAATGGCAAAATTTAACGCCCGAGCAGAAAGATAAATTGCGAGAGCGTTTTCGTCAGTTTCAGTCACTGCCACCTGAAAAAAAACAAAAAATGCGTCAGCGAGCACAATGGCTGAAAAATTTACCTCCAGAGCGGAAGAAAGAACTACGGCAGCGATGGAGAGAAAATCAAACGATGCCGTAATTATCTGGGTGGTTAATGCGGGCCATTAAAATGCGTTTCATGGCGTTGGGGTCTTTTAAGTGGGTCATTTCACCTTCTTTAGGAAAATGCACATCACGTAACCTTGATAACCAAAAGCGGAACGCAGCGGCCCGTATCACGATGGGCCAATGAACAATTTCATGTTCAGTCAATGGTCTTATTGCTTGATAAGCAGAAATAAAGGCATTAAATCGTTTATCGTCTAAAGTACCCTCAGCGGTAACGCACCAGTCATTCACTGCCACGGCTATGTCGTATGTCAAATAATCGTTACAAGCATAATAAAAATCAATAATGCCGGATAACTGATCGCCAGAAAATAAAGCATTATCCCTGAATAAATCAGCATGGATAACGCTTTTGGGCAAGCTCAAGTCGCTGTAGCTTGCTTGAAAAGCCAGTTCACGCTTAATCAGCTCGGCAGAATCGTTGTCCACCAGGGGTAAAAGCAATTCAGCCGCTTGTTGTCGCCAAACGGCTCCTCGGCTGTTTTCACGATAGATATCGAGTTTTAAACTGGTGCGGTGCAGGTTTGCCATGGTTTGGCCGATGATAGCGCATTGCTTTGGGCTGGGCGATTCAACGTCACGGCCAGCCAGTTTTTCAACCAGGGCCGCAGGTTTGCCATTTAAGGTGGTTAAGTAGGCGCCGTCATTATTACGAATGGGTTGAGCGCTAGGGACACCGTTGGCTGAAACAAACGCCATAAGGGTTAAAAAATACGGAAGCTCTTCTGCCTTTAATTCTTCAAAAAGTGTGAGCACGTACTCACCAACTGTTGTGGTGACAAAGTAATTGGTGTTTTCAATACCAGAACTGATGCCTTGAAAATCCAGCAGTTCGCCTAATGAGTAAGTTTTTAAGTGGGTGACTAATTGAGCACGCTCAACGATCGTGTAAACAGACATGCTTTAAAGAAATGCCTAGGTTACCAGCTAAACAGTAACCATTGCGGGATCCTCATGCCTTTTTCCAGCTCGAAACGTTGGGTTTCTAAGTTTCCATCTCCATCAGTGTCTATCATGTAATACGCGGGCGCATTCTCAGGTGAGATTTTTACCATGTAAACATTACCATTCACGCTGTATTCGGTGATGGTTTCTTTCTTTTTTCGGGTGATCGTAATATCCGGCGACATATTTTCACCGCTGACGATCTGAGAGGGTAGCTCAGGGGGTTCAGGAAGAACGGCCGGTGGTGTTTCATCTGCCGAGGCAAATGAGGTATATAGTGGAGTTGAGACTAAAAAAACGGCTAAGATCCGGCGCATGGTGTTCCTTTGAGGTAAAGTGTTTGCTCAATTATGACATTATCTAGCGAGTTTTTACAATTTCGCTTTGTTACGACGCCATTTAGAGCTCTAATAGTATTTCCTCTTCTTCAGCAGACGGTTCAAAGCCGCGTTGTTCGTAAAAATCAAAAATAGCCGTGAGGACTTCATCGGGTGTTTCACAAATTTGAAACAGGTCCAGATCTTCCTTTGCGAGCGTGCCGGCGGCCAATAAAGAGTTTGTAAACCAATCAATCAGGCCAGCCCAAAAGTTTTTGTTAATAAGGATGATGGGTATTTTTCGAGTTTTTCCTGTTTGGACCAGGGTCAGGATCTCAGCTAATTCGTCTAATGTTCCATACCCACCGGGTAAGACAACATAAGCCGTTGCGTATTTAACAAACATCACCTTACGAGCAAAAAAATGCCTGAAGTTCAGGCTAACATCTTGATACGGGTTGGCCAGTTGCTCATGAGGCAATTGGATGTTGAGCCCAATACTGGCAGATGGGCCGTTAAAAGCCCCTTTATTGACAGCCTCCATAATGCCAGGGCCACCACCGCTGATGACAGAAAACCCGGCTTTGGATAAGGCCAGAGAAATCGCTTCGGCACGTTGGTAATCCGGGTGGTCTTCTTTGAGCCGGGCCGAGCCATAAACGCTGACAGCCGGCCTGACATGTGAAAGTTGTTCGAAGCCATCGACAAATTCTGCAATAATTTGAAATATTTTCCAGGCTTCACGTTTTTGGTCGCCCATCTGAGTCCCCTTTTTTTGTATCACGTGATCATCAATAGAGACAGTATAGAACTAAAATATACGCTCGAGATCGTTTGTGTGAAACTGATGCCCCTTAGGTATAATTCTAAAACAATAAAACGACTGGATATTATTCATGGCTAACAAAACGCTGGTGCTTGTTGACGGCTCTTCATACCTTTTTCGTGCATATCATGCGCTGCCATTATTAACAAATTCTAAAGGTGACTATACCAACGCCATTTTAGGTGTAACCAATATGCTGAAAAAGTTGGTGTCAACCTATCCAGAGGCCTACTTCGGTGTCATCTTTGATGCGCCGGGGAAAACCTTTCGTAACGAGATGTATGCAGACTACAAGGCAAATAGGGCGTCAATGCCGGAAGAGCTCAGGGAGCAAATAAAGCCATTGCATGCGTTGATTAAGGCGATGGGTTTGCCATTAGTGATGGAGGCCGGTGTGGAGGCAGACGATGTGATTGGTACATTAGCTAAACAAGCCGAAGCTGAGGGTCTAAATGTGGTGATTTCAACCGGTGATAAAGATATAGCGCAATTGGTCACCGATAAAATTTCGTTGATCAATACGATGAATAACCAGCAGTTGGATGAAGAAGGCGTGAAGGAAAAATTTGGTGTGTCGCCTGAAAGAATTATTGACTATTTAGCGTTGATGGGCGACGCCTCAGATAATATCCCGGGGGTGCCGAAAGTAGGGCCCAAGACAGCAGCAAAGTGGCTAAATCAATTTGGTTCGCTGGATGAAATTATAGCCAGAGCAGATGAAGTGAACGGTAAAGTCGGTGAGAGTTTGCGCGCCCACCTTGATGCTATCCCTCTTTCAAAAAAGCTGGTAACGATTAAATGTGATGTCCCGCTACATCAGGCACCCACAGATTTAGTAAGAAAAGACGCCGATGCCGACACGCTGCATAGTTTGGTAAGCCATCTTGAATTTAATTCATGGTTAAAACAATTAACAGGAGGCGAAAAGCAACAACATGCCGATGAGGAAGCGGGTGATGAGGTTTTACCAGAGAAGGTTAAATTAAAGGTCGAGACGCTTCTTGATGAAAGCAGTTTTAATGTATGGCTAGACAGGCTGAAAAAAGCCGAGTTATTTGCTTTTGATACTGAAACAACCCATTTGGATTACACCAAAGCGTTGATCGTCGGCGTTTCGTTTGCCGTGGAAGCAGGCCATGCCGCCTATGTGCCATTAGCCCATGCGTATCCGGGTGCGCCCAAGCAGCTGTCTCGACAGTGGGTGTTAGATCAATTAAAGCCCTTATTGGAGTCAGACAATGTCCATAAAGTGGGTCAAAACCTTAAATACGACGCGAATGTCTTGGTTAATCATGACATCCATATGGCAGGGATTTGTCACGATACGATGTTGCAGTCTTATGTGTTGAACAGCACAGCGACTCGGCACAACATGGATGCCTTGGCTGAAAAATATTTAGGGCAAGAGACAATTCACTATGAGGATGTGGCCGGCAAAGGGGCAAAACAAATCGGCTTTGATCAGGTGTCTGTTGATGTAGCCGCGCCGTATGCAGCAGAGGATGCTGACATAACATTGCGTCTACATCATGAGCTTTTTTCTAAACTGGAAAAAATAGAGGCGTTGAAAAAAGTCTATCAAACGATAGAGATGCCGTTAATCCCCGTTTTGGCAAGAATGGAGCAAACCGGGGTGCTGGTTGATGAGCAGATGCTGAGCGAACAAAGCGCTGAACTGGCCTTAAACATCAAGTCGCTGGAAGCGCAGGCGCATGAGGTGGCAGGCCAGCCTTTTAATCTGGGTTCGCCAAAGCAAATACAAGAAATTTTGTATGACAAACTGGGTTTGCCTGTTTTAAAGAAAACGCCTAAAGGCCAACCTTCAACAGCAGAAACTGTTTTGCAAGATTTGGCGGTTGATTTTCCATTACCCAGATTAATTCTTGAGCACCGCAGTTTAAGTAAATTGCGTTCTACCTACACGGATAAACTGCCGAAGCAAATTAACCCAGTCACAGGGCGAGTACATACCTCGTATCACCAAGCGGTTGCGGCCACGGGGCGTTTATCTTCTTCCGACCCAAATTTGCAAAATATCCCTATAAGAAGTGAGGAAGGGCGACGAATACGTCAAGCTTTCATTGCTGAGCCGGGTTACACAGTATTAGCGGCTGACTATTCACAGATTGAGCTGCGTATCATGGCGCACTTATCACAAGATGCGGGGCTTTTAAAAGCATTTAAAGATGGGTTGGATGTGCATAAAGCAACAGCGGCCGAGGTCTTTGGTGTGCCGCTTGATCAGGTGGAAACGCACCAGCGGCGTTCTGCCAAAGCGATTAATTTTGGGCTGATCTATGGCATGTCCGCTTTTGGTTTGGCAAAGCAACTTGATATCGACCGAGGCGCCGCGCAAGGATATATCAATCTGTATTTCGAACGTTATCCGGGCGTAAAAACCTATATGGATGAAACGCGAGCGCTGGCGCATGAACAGGGTTATGTTGAAACCTTGTTTGGTCGGCGATTATATTTACCCGATATCAATGCCAAGAACGGGCAGCGAAGACAATACGCTGAAAGAACGGCTATTAATGCGCCAATGCAAGGTACCGCAGCCGACATTATCAAATTAGCGATGTTGTCCGTTGATGATTGGCTGCAGCAGGCTAAACCGCCTGTGCGAATGGTGATGCAAGTGCATGATGAATTAGTGTTTGAAGTTAAAAATGCTTTTCTAGATCAGGCTTCAAACATCATTCAGCAAAAAATGAGCGAAGCAGCTACTTTAGATGTGCCGTTAGAGGTTGATGTTGGCACTGGGACGAATTGGGATGAGGCGCATTAATCGTTCATGGTTTATTTGTTAACGACCCTACCCGGGGGAAATTAAGCCGACAATGAAAAAAAATGAAAGGGTTTGAACTTTTTCTGAAAGATAGCGTCTATTGATCGTATCTTTACAGATATGCTTGCTCATTATCCCCCTCCCCTTGAGCAAGTTTTCGGTTAGCAATAATCGGATTTGATTTGGCCCTAGGCTATTTTGTATAGCGCTAGGGCTTTTTTTTGTTTGTTATTTCTGCTGTATTAAGGTGTTCATCGAGCCAGTGATGAAGCTCTTTAATGCCTTCTTTTTTTAAGGAAGAAAATAATTCTACCTGTGTATTAGTTGCTGAATCGTTCAGTAATTTTTGAACAGCAAATAACGTATTTTTAGCGGCATTACGACTGAGTTTGTCCGCTTTTGTTAGGGCGATATACATATCCAGCTGTAAATGACGGGCGTATTCAATCATTTGCATATCGTGTTCGCCAAGGGAGCGGCGAATATCCACAAGTAAAACCAGCCCGTTTAGTGCGCTTCTTTTTTCTAGATAGCGCTCAAGTTCAATTTGCCATTTTTGCTGAACGTTAGGGGGTACTTTAGCGTAGCCGTAACCGGGTAGGTCGACTAAGCAACGCTGATCATCAAGTTTAAAATACACAAGTTCCTGAGTTCGACCTGGAGTTTTACTCGTTCTGGCAAGGCTCTTTTGGTGGGTTAGTGTATTAATCGCGCTTGATTTGCCAGCGTTGGAACGCCCCGCAAAGGCAACTTCATATTCAATACCTTCTGGCGTCGTTTTAAGGTTTGGGGCATTAAGCAGGTATTCGGCGCGGTGATAGAAAGGGTTCATGTAGAAGGGTGGCTGGTAAAGGTGCCTTATTGTACCGGAGAGAGTAATTTCAGGGTATATATCAAAAAATTGACCTAGAAAGTACTAAACTTGATACGGTTTTATTGTAAAATTACTCAATAATTTAGCGTTTAGTGAAATATATTGGAGAAGCAAGAATGAAGAAGATCTCATGGGCGATAATGGTTTTGATGTTATCTGCGGTAAGCCAGGCCTGGGCAGGTGACGCGGCAGCAGGTAAGGTGAAAGCGGCACAATGTGCAGCGTGTCATGGTGCAGCGGGAATAAGCCCAATGGGTATCTACCCCAATTTGGCTGGCCAAAAAGAGCAGTATTTAGTAAAACAAATAAAAGCATTTCGTGATGGAGAACGTAAAGATCCTTCAATGAAAGCGATGGTGAGTGCCTTATCTGATGCAGATATAGCAAACCTTGCTGCATATTATGCTGGAATCAAATAATTTAGTCAGGCTTGGAATAATGATGAAAATAAAGGTATTAGTGATTTGTTTTTTTATGGCATTGCTGTCAACAAAAGTTTTTGCCGTGGGCGATGTACAAGCCGGTAAAGCAAAAGCAGCGATATGTGCTGCATGCCATGGTCAAAATGGTAATAGCGTCAATCCCATATGGCCAAAACTGGCAGGACAACATGCATTTTATATAGAAAAAGAACTGCATGACTTCCAAAAACAAAAACGTGTTGATCCATCTATGGCGCCGATGGTCGCTGGTTTGAGCGCTGTTGATATTGAAAATTTGGCGGCTTATTTTGCGAGTCTTCCTTCCACTGTCGAGGCGGCAAGCGCAGACAAAATCAAACTGGGTGAGAAATTGTACCGTGCAGGAAAGGTTGACAATGGGTTGCCTGCTTGTATTGCTTGTCACGGGCCTAATGGTGCGGGGAGTGCGCCTGCACGTTTTCCTCGTATCGGTGGGCAACATGCGGCGTACTTGTCTAAAGCATTAAAAGATTTTAAAGCCGAAACACGCAATAACGACCATCAAGCGATGATGAGGGATATTGCCGGCCGTATGTCGAATAAAGAAATCGAAGCGGTTTCTTCCTATATTTCAGGGTTGCATTAAACTTAGATTTTTTTATAAAAAGGGGCAACTTTGTTGCCCCTTTTTGCTTTCAGTCTAGTGTTGTCTGGTCAGTGGCTTTAAACTTCTATTTATGAAAAATCAAGCAACAACTCCTATGACCCCACCAAGAACATCTGCTTTATTATTAAAGTTTATGGGGTCGATGAATTTGGCCATCACCTTATTAGTGGCCTTGTCTATCGCGGCCATCATCGGAACCGTTTTACAACAAAATCAACCGTATACAGACTACATCATCAAGTTTGGGCCTTTTTGGTTTGAGGTGTTTCAACAAATGGCGCTGTACGATGTTTATTCATCGGGTTGGTTTTTATTTATTTTATTTTTTTTAGTGCTTTCAACCAGCACGTGTATTTATAGAAATGCACCGAATATGGTGCGTGAGATGCATGAGTACCGCCAGAATATTCAGCTTAAAACGCTAGAAAACTACTCTAATTCGTGTCATTGGTCTTTGACGCAGCCGCAGGAAGATGTTCAGTATGCAGCGCAACAAATTTTTTCTCATAATGGCTACAGCGCGCGATTAAAGCAAGGTGAAGGTTATACGTTGATTTCTGGTATGAAAGGAGGTGCCAGTCGATTAGGTTATATTTTGACGCATTTAGCCATTGTTTTAATTTGCATCGGTGGCTTAATTGATGGCAATGCCATTTTAAAAATGAGGCAAATACTTGGGCAGATAGTGCCTGAGACCAGAAATATTGCAGCGAGCGATGTGCCGGAAATGAGTCGTTTAGGTATTAATAATCCGTCGTTTAGAGGGAGTGTTTCCATACCTGAAGGCCGTAAAACGGATGTTTTATTTCTCAACTATAGAGACGGGTATTTGGTGCAAGAACTGCCTTTCTCAGTAGAGGTGAAGGATTTTAGAATCGAGCATTACGACAGTGGTCAACCAAAATCGTTTGAAAGTGATTTGGTGATCCATGACGAGCGTTTGGAACAGCCGCTGGAGCAAACGATTTCTGTTAATCACCCATTAATTTACGACGGGTATTCTATCTATCAAGCGAGCTTTTCAGATGGTGGCTCGGCGTTGGAGATGATTGCTTGGCCATTAATGGGTGGGGATATTAAAAATAAAAAAATAAACACCAAAGTCGGTGATGAGTTGTCGATGAGCTTATTTGCTGATCCGTGGATTCTTGAGCCCTCTAATTTTCGTTTATTTAACATTAATCCGTCCGATGAACCGGGCAGGAAATTTAAAAACTCAGGGCCTAGTGTGCAGTTCAAAATGCGAAATAAAACAGGTGAAGCAAAAGAATTTCTGAATTACATGGTGCCTGTGGAGAAGGAAGGTTTGTATTACTACCTGAGTGGGGTTCGCAGTTCCCCAGCAGAGGATTTTCGGTATTTATACATTCCTGTTGATGATAAAGGCGGTATTGATCGCTTTATGAACTACCTCAATGCACTAGGGGATGAGGCGTTATTGAAACGGATTGTAACTGAGTTGAACTTTCCTGGCTCTGCACTGCCTTCTAATAGTGCTGCACAATTAAATGATGCGCTGATTAAGCTAGTTGGTTTGTTTGTTGAAAAAGGTATGGAAGGTGTCACTGAGCAGATTGAAAAAAATGTTCCCTCTGATAAACGTGAAGAAGTATCGGCGTTATACATAAAAGTGCTGCAACAGATGTTAGGTGCCGTGTATGTTGATGTGCTGAGAAAAGAAGGCGTGGATGTGAGTTTAGGTGTGGATGAAAATAAAGCGCAGTTTTTTGATGATGCCTCGGTAGCGATTGGAGCGCTTAATCGTTATGGTTCGCCCGTCTATTTCCAATTGTCGAGCTTTGTGCATCATCAAGCCAGCGGGTTACAAATTGCAAAAGCCCCAGGAAAATACGTGGTCTACCCGGGTTGTGCGATGCTTATTTTAGGCGTATTTTTAATGTTTTATGCGCCTCAGCAACGTTTATGGGCCAGGTTAGAACCTTCGGACGAGGGTCTGTCGTTTGTGTTGGCAGGGCATGCCATTAGAAACAAACTGGACTTTTCAAAACAATATCAACAGATTCGAGCACAGTTTAATCGTGTCTTAACAGGTTAAGGTAACAACATGAATAGTATACAAGCTGCATTGAAGCAAGAGCTGGATCAGCAATCTTTTTGGAAGGGACTAAGTCTTTTTGATTGGGTCTGGGGGCTTATTGTGCTGATCGGAACGGGCTACGCCCACAGTCGATATGCTGAGTTAATGGATGGTTATGAGAAGGTTATCCTGCTTTCAACTGGTGTTAGCTTGGTGGCCTTGGGGTGGTATTGGAAAGAAATTAGATGGCTATCCTTAGCGGTTTTTTTACTCAGCCTGTTTGGCGTTAGCCGATATGTAAATGGCCTTGAGGATGCTGGCGTTGATTTTTTCCTAAGGTTTTTGCTATCGAGCCAGTCTGCGATTATGTGGATGAGTGCATTGTATGTGCTGGCAACCATAACGTATTTCCTTGCATTGTTTACGCGCTCAGAGTTCACCGGGAAAGTGGCTGGCGCGATGACTTGGTCAGCCACAACAATGGGCTTAGTGGGGCTGATGGTGAGGTGGCGAGAGTCGTACCTAATTGGCTTGGATGTAGGGTATATTCCTGTCAGCAATTTGTACGAAGTATTCATCTTGTTTTCAATTATTACTGCGTTGCTTTATTTATTTTATGAGCGCCGTTACCAAACACGTATGTTAGGTGGTTTTGTTTTATTGGTCATCAGTGCGGCGGTTGCTTTTTTATTATGGTATGCCTTTGATAGAAATGCAGCCGAGATTCAACCATTAGTGCCAGCATTACAAAGTTATTGGATGAAAATCCATGTGCCCGCCAATTTTGTTGGCTATGGTGCATTTGCATTGGCTGCAATGGTGGCAACGGCTTACCTTATCCGTGTCAGGGCTGAGGGGCGGAACCCTCATAGCCTTGCCTTGGCATTACCGACGTTAGATATTCTAGATGATTTAATGTACAAATCCATTGCCCTGGGGTTTGCTTTTTTTACCTTGGCGACCATTTTGGGTGCTTTGTGGGCAGCAGAAGCCTGGGGTGGGTACTGGTCATGGGACCCTAAAGAAACCTGGGCGCTCATTGTTTGGCTAAATTACGCTGCTTGGTTGCATATGAGGTTAACAAAAGGCTGGCGAGGCAAACCGATGGCGGTGTGGGCTATAGTTGGGTTGTTCGTCACGTTGTTCGCTTTTTTAGGCGTGAATATGTTTTTATCAGGCCTACATTCATACGGTGAACTTTAAGAGAAATTAATTTAGGAGAAAGAAATGCGTCAGTTATTGTTGGTTTGTTTTTTTATGTTACTGAGTGCCCCCGCTGTTGCAGAACAAGCGGTTAAATTTAACGAAGGTGTTGATTATCAATTAATCAAGCCTGCTCAACCAACGGATGACCCAGATCGTATAGAAGTTGTAGAAATATTTTGGTATGGCTGCCCGGCCTGCTATCGTTTTGAACCTTCTTTAAACCCGTGGGTAAGCAGTGCGTCAAAAGATGTGAATTTTTTCCGCCTGCCGGCTGTTTTTAACGACCAATGGGAAGTGCATGCTCGAGCTTACTTTACGGCAGATATTTTAGATGTGTTAGGCAAATCACATAGTGCGTTGTTTCACGCAATGCACGCGGAAAGAAAGCCTGTAAATACCCTTGATAAGCTAGCGGCTTTCTATAAGACTTATGGGGTAGATGAGGAGTTATTTAAAAAAACCTATCATTCTTTTGTTGTAAACACCAAAGTATCTAGAGCTAAAGAAATGGTTGGTCGATATGGCGTCACCGGTGTGCCTGCGATGGTGGTCGACGGTAAATACCTTATTACTGGTGAGATGGCGAAAAGTTACCAGAACATGCTAAGGATTATAGATTTCTTAGTCGAAAAAGAAAGAAAAGCAAAAAAGGTAGCGATGACCAATTAACGACAATTTTCGTTAATGAAGGCCTCTAGCTGCTTGCGCCGTTCGTTCTTTTCTTCGGGGTTAAGTCGCGAATAGCTCCCGTCGGCCTCTCGAAATAAACGATTGCCGCCATAATCTAATCGGTCAAGGTTTTCTCTGCTGATATCACACCTTTCCTGCATGCGATGGGCTTCAAGGGCCTTTTGCCGAGCGCTTTCTAATTCGGCTTGACGAGTGGCATTAGATTTGGCCAATTCATCAGCGCTGTCTTGAACTGTTTTTTCAGTGGTATTGTCGTTAACTCGGACAGTCGACTTAATATGTATCTTTTGTACTTGAATGGACTTGTCGCTCGGCGGTCTCTGTCCATAGTGCGGGTGCCCTTCGTGATCATACCAGTGGTATATGGCCGCATGGGTCAAGTTGGCAAAAAGTAAGAAAAAGCAAAACAGCATAGTACGATACATAATTAAGTCCCTGTGGTTATGTAATGTCGGTGTTTTTTGTCTAGTATATAGTACTTATTGAGTAATGAAAGAGCTTGACCAAGCGAGTAAAAATGAGTATTTTGTCGAGTTCGATTGCGTGTTGTGATCGAGTCTATATTTTGATCAAGCTAAATCATTTAATTTTTGGAGAATCATTGTGGAGTTAAGTGGCGGTGAAATCGTCATCCAATCCTTGAAAGATGAGGGTGTGGAATACGTGTTTGGGTACCCAGGTGGGTGCGTATTACATATTTATGATGCTATTTTTAAGCAAGATGATGTCAAGCACGTCCTTGTCCGCCACGAGCAAGGTGCCACGCATGCAGCGGATGGTTACGCGCGTTCATCCGGTAAACCCGGTGTTGTGCTGGTCACCTCTGGTCCGGGTGCCACAAATGCAGTGACAGGTATAGCCACCGCCTTTATGGATTCAATCCCAATGATTGTTATAACAGGTCAGGTCTCCAGACCAGTTATTGGAACTGACGCCTTTCAAGAGGTGGATACGGTTGGTATAACGCGCCCTTGTGTTAAGCATAATTTTTTGGTCAAAGACGTGGCTGATATTGCAGAAACAATGAAAAAGGCGTTTTATTTGGCAACGTCTGGCCGCCCAGGCCCAGTGGTGGTTGATATTCCGAAAGACATTACCGACCCGACTATTAAGGTTCCGTATCAATACCCGGAAGAGGTGGTGATGCGTTCGTATAACCCAACGGTTAGCGGCAACATTGGACAAACCAGAAAAGCCATTAAGTTAATAAAAAAGGCGAAGCGCCCCGTTATATATAGTGGGGGTGGTGTTGTGTTAGGCGAGGCTAGCGCCGAGTTTAGACAGCTTTGCCATACCTTGAACTTTCCTGTAACCCAAACATTGATGGGTTTAGGTGCGTTCCCAGGAACAGATCCACAGTTTATTGGGATGCTGGGTATGCATGGCACCTATGAAGCCAATATGTCGATGCATAATAGCGATTTGATTATTGCCATTGGCGCGCGTTTTGATGACAGAGTGACCGGAAAAATTGCAGATTTTTGTCCCCACGCAAAAATTATTCATATTGACGTGGATCCGGCGTCCATTTCTAAAACCATTACGGTCGATGTGCCTATTGTTGGCCAAGTAAAGCCTATTTTGCTAGACATGTTGGCCCAGATAGAAAGCCTTGGTGAAACCTTCGATCGTGGACGTATCGCTGAGTGGTGGAAGCAAATAGATGACTGGCGAGCAGTTGATTGTATGGCGTATGACATGGAGAGCGGTACAATCAAGCCGCAATATGTTATTGAACAATTGTACAAAGTCACGAATGGCGAAGCCTTTGTAACCTCAGATGTGGGCCAGCATCAAATGTTTGCTGCACAATTTTACCCTTTTGATCAACCACGTCGCTGGATAAATTCCGGTGGTTTAGGCACTATGGGGTTTGGGTTGCCGGCAGCCATGGGGGTTAAATTTGCAAACCCCGATGCTGATGTTGCCTGTGTAACAGGAGAAGGCAGTATTCAGATGTGTCTGCAAGAGTTATCCACCATGTTGCAGTATGATACGCCGGTAAAAGTCGTTAATTTAAATAACGGCTATTTAGGTATGGTGCGTCAGTGGCAGGAATTTACCTATAAAAGCCGTTATTCTCATTCTTATCTAGAGGCATTGCCAGATTTTAAAAAGTTAGCAGAGGCGTATGGGCATGTGGGTATGCAAATTACTAATAAGGAAGATGTTGAGCCGGCCTTAAGAGAGGCGTTTGCCTTGAAAGATCGCACGGTTTTCTTAGACTTTTTGACAGACACAGAAGAAAACGTTTATCCCATGATTGAAGCAGGTAAAGCGCATAATGACATGGTGATGGCTCCGAGCTCAAAATATAAAAGGGTATTAGCATGAGCCGTCAGCATATAATTTCTGTTTTATTGGAAAATGAAGCGGGTGCTTTGTCACGTGTTTCAGGCTTGTTTTCCGCTAGGGCCTACAATATTGAGTCATTAACAGTTGCACCTACTCAAGACCCTACTTTGTCGCGCTTAACGTTGGTCACCGTAGGAAGCGATGAAACCATTGAGCAAATTAAAAAACAATTGAATAAATTAATCGATGTGGTGAAGTTGATTGATTTATCAGAATCATTTTCATTGGAGCGAGAGCTCGCCTTGTTAAAGGTGAAAAAGAGCGATGTGATGGTGCAAAAGGTTGAAAGTTTAGGCACAGAGACGTTGGCTTGTGTGAGCGATGAAACCGACGACTATTTAATTATAGAGTTGTCGGGTGAAAAAGTTTGGTTAGATGAGTTCTTGGCATCAATAGGTGATGATGTCATAGAAGTTGTCCGTACAGGTGTTATTGGTTTATCTCGTGGTGAGAGATCATTAACGCTGTAAATCATTGAGGGTGGTGCCTTGCCTAGGCAAGACAATTAAATTTAAATAAAACGAAGGAAAAACATGAATATTTACTACGACAAAGACGCGGACCTTTCAATCATTAAAGGCATGACAGTGGCTATAATTGGCTATGGTTCACAAGGCCATGCTCATGCAAATAATTTGAAAGATTCGGGTGTTAATGTGGTGGTTGGTTTAAGAGCTAGCTCAGCTTCAGTTGCTAAAGCACAAGATGCTGGCTTAGAAGTTAAAGAGGTACCAGCTGCTGTTGCAAGTGCAGATTTGGTCATGATCTTAACGCCTGATGAATTTCAGGCTCAGCTATACAAAGAAGAAATTGAACCAAATTTGAAAAATGGTGCAATGCTGGCGTTTGCTCATGGTTTTGCGGTTCATTATAACCAAGTCGTTCCTCGTGCCGACCTTGATGTGATCATGATTGCGCCAAAAGCACCTGGCCATACAGTACGGAGTGAGTTTACCAAAGGTGGCGGTATTCCTGATTTAATCGCGGTCTATCAAAATGCCTCAGGTAAAGCTAAAGAGGTTGCCTTATCTTATGCTTCTGCAATTGGTGGTGGCCGCAGTGGAATTATTGAAACAACCTTTAAAGATGAAACAGAAACAGATTTGTTCGGTGAACAAGCTGTATTATGTGGCGGTACAGTTGAGCTGGTTAAAATGGGCTTTGAAACCTTAGTAGAAGGCGGCTATGCACCAGAAATGGCGTATTTCGAATGTTTGCACGAGCTTAAGTTGATTGTTGATTTAATGTATGAAGGCGGCATCGCCAACATGAACTACTCAATCTCAAACAATGCCGAGTACGGCGAGTATGTCACGGGCAAGAAAGTCATCAATGATGAGTCTCGTGAAGCGATGCGCGAAGCGCTTAGAAACATTCAAAATGGTGAATATGCGAAGCAATTCATCGTGGAAGGTGCAACTAACTACCCATCAATGACAGCTAACCGTAGAAATAACGCGGCTCACCAAATTGAACAAGTCGGTGGTAAATTGCGTGAAATGATGCCTTGGATTACCGCTAATGCATTAGTGGATAAATCTAAAAACTGATCGAGCATTAGTTGCACAGAAAAGCGGCCGTTTTACGGCCGTTTTTTTTGTCCTTATAACGGCATGCTGGGCTATACTAAAACGATGAGCGGAGTGAGCATTCAATGAAGAAAACTAAAAATCCAGCATCAAAAGGGCTGTATTTACTACCCAATTTATTTACAACCAGTGCCTTATTTGCCGGCTTTTATGCCATTAGTGGGGCGATTAATGAACATTTTGAAATAGCTGTCATTGCAATTTTTATTGCCATGGTGCTTGATGGTTTAGATGGGCGAGTGGCGCGAATGACCAACACGCAAAGTGATTTTGGAGCGCAATACGATAGCTTGGCCGATCTGGTGTCGTTTGGTATTGCCCCTGCTGCGGTGGCTTATTCGTGGGGTCTCTCCTCGTTAGGAAAGTTTGGCTGGATGGTCGCCTTTGTTTATGCCACCTGTGGTGCGCTGCGCCTGGCTCGCTTTAATGTTCAACATGGCACCGCGGATAAGCGATATTTTCAAGGTTTGGCCAGCCCAGCGGCTGCTGCGCTTGTTGCCGGTTATATCTGGCTTATGGAAGATTATCAACTCAATAGTACGGCCGCGATAGTTGGTTTGCTGCTGGTCACCTTATCAGCCGGTTTATTAATGGTCAGTGATATTCGCTATCATAGTTTTAAGGAACTAAATTTTACAGGTAAGGTGCCGTTCGTTTTTGCTGTCATCGTCATGCTGGTATTGGCCCTGGTATATGCAGCGCCGCCTTTGGTGCTATTTATCGTATGTTTGGCTTATGCTTTGTCGGGCATTGCGCTAACAATGAGTTTGTTGCAACGAAAAAGACGAGATAAAAAGGCCGATCAAACCGAATGAGGGTATCTGATAAGCAGTTAGCCTATCTCGGTGCGATGGGTATTCAGGTTTGGCAAGAAAGGGTCCAGCACGAAGAACCAGCAGCCAAGGCGTCCACTGAAACTATCGAAGCCCATAGTTTGGCCGAGCTTTACCAGATAGCGTCCACTTGCCAGCGTTGTCATGCCGGGAACTTGAGAAAGCACGTTGTTTTTGGTGAAGGCCCTGAACAAGCGGAATGGCTCATCGTTGGTGATTTCCTAACAGAGCAAGATGAAAAACAAGGGCTTTCGATAACCGATCAGTGTGCCCATTTATTGTCGGAAATGTTATCAGCAGTTGGCTGTAATAAAACGACCGTTTATTTAACCAATAGCGTTAAATGCCGATCAGCAAACACGACGACTGAACAGATTGAGCTTGCAAGTTGTAGAGCTTACTTAATTCGTCAAATAGAACGGGTAAACCCACGTGTCATCTATGTGTTAGGTGAAAAGGCAGCTCAAAGTTTACTTAAATCAAACGAACCTTTAAGTGCCCTAAGGGGTAAAGTGCGGGCCGTTGATGATGTTTCTAAACCAATAGTCGTTAGTCATCATCCGCGAGATTTATTAGAAACTCCGCTGGCTAAAAAACAAGCATGGACTGATCTTCAACTGGCTAATGAGCAGGCGACTAATCGATATGCTGGCTAGACTTGCGGCTTTATTGGGCTTATCTAAAAAACCTTCGTTGTATATTCGCCCATTAAAAGAGCATGATATTGGTGCTGTCTTAGCGATTGAAGAGAAAATGTATCACTACCCATGGAGCGAAAGTATTTTTAAAGATTGTCTGAAAGTTGGGTATTCAAATTGGGCATATGTAAAAAATGAGCAGCTGATCGGTTACGTTATCTTATCTGTCGCCGCTGCAGAGGCGCATATCCTGAACATTTGTCTGGATCCTGCCTACACAGGTAAAGGGATAGGGCGTCAATTTCTTCAAGAAACACTCACCATTGCAAAGAAGAAAAAGGCAGAAAGTGTTTTTTTAGAAGTGCGGCCTTCCAACACTGTGGCGGTTAAGCTATACAAAAAGGCGGGGTTTAAACAAATCGGTCAACGTAAAAACTATTACCCCGCTAAAGAAGGGCGCGAAGATGCCTTGGTGCTTTCTTATCAGTTGGAATAGGGTATTAAGGACGGAGCCTGTCTTAGAAATGAGTCGTCAGTTCATTAAAAATATACACAAAAAGTTATTATCAAATAACTGGTACACACTACACAACTATACGTTTGACTTTCAAGCAGATGATGGTTGTTGGCAACAGCAAAAAAGGGAAGTGTATGACCGTGGAAATGGCGCAACAATCCTCCTTTATAATCGAGAAAAACGACATATTATTTTAACGCGTCAGTTTCGTTTGCCGAGCTACTTAAATGGCCACCGCAGTGGTTTATTAATTGAAACCTGCGCTGGATTATTGGAAGGCGATAGCCCAGAACATTGTATTAAAAAAGAAACAGAAGAGGAAACCGGCTATAAAGTTGAAGCCGTAAAAAAAGTTTTTCAAGCCTATATGTCGCCCGGTGCAGTGACTGAAATCATTCATTTTTTTATAGCAGAATATAGCCCGCAAATGAAAGTGGGCAAGGGCGGTGGCTTAGCTCACGAACAAGAAAATATTGAAGTATTGGAGCTTAAATTTGATGAGGCTTACGCGATGATAGAGCGTGGTGAAATTGTCGATGCAAAAACCATCATGTTGCTTCAGTATGCAAAATTGAATATAAGCTGCTTAACAGCGAAATAAACTTTCCCCAGCACGGCTTTAGTTATCAAGAAATGTAGAATCCATAATTGCATAGAACACAGTAAAGCAAAATAAGACAGGAGGTCATAGTGAAGTCAGGTTTGATAATAATGATGTTGACGGTATTTGTAGGCTGTGTGCCGCCCGTAAAAACAAATGAAATACCGCCCGTTAACAAAATCGAACAAGTTAAAACGGGGTCGTTGAGTCGCATCGCTCATGAAGTTTCTCCGCAAGGTACCGTGCATCGTGTACTGAGTTTTGGCGACTATATGTCAAAAGCCTTATGGAATGACCCATCAGTCATTAAAATCAATGAACATTATGTTATGTATGCAACGGCCAATGTAGGGGGTCAATGGGGGACGGTGTTGCCATTTCGTGGCACATCAAAGGACGGTATTCATTGGGTCATGAATCCCCGTCCCTTGTTGGCATTAGGCCAATCCGGTAGTTTTGATGAGGACTCAGTAGAAACACCGTCAATTGTGCATTTCAAGGGCCAGTATCATATGTTCTACACCGGTATAGTCAAGGGCTTGATCAGGCAAAAAATGGCCATAGGGCATGCTATATCCAACGATGGAGTTGTTTGGCGGCGAGTATCAAAAACACCATTAATAAAGCCAACGGGAAATTTCTTCCGTGATTGGAATGGATTTCACGTTGCTGAACCTGGCGCTGTCGTATTCAAAAATCGGTTATATGTTTATTTCCATGCATCTGGCCGGCGTGATGGTGGAGGTAGTCCGAGCAATCAATCAGCTATTGGTTATATCGTGTCGGATGATGGTGTGACTTTTTCGCCGATGAAAAAAATTCTTACCCAGGGCCCTCTGTATCCAAGCGATGCACCAGAGCAATTTTTAGGATATTCCACGCCAAGCGCAGTTGTCGTTAACAATAAGGTGCATCTTTTCTACGACGTGATTGCAAATAAACCCAGTTGGCAGCAAGTTGCCCTGCATCACGCTGTATCGACAGATGGCATCAATTTTATAGAGGATGAGCAAAGTCTCCTGAAAAGAGACGATGTCAGTTGGACTAAAACTGAAATTCGTGCGCCTTCTGCGTTGTATGAAGATGGCCGTTTCAAAATATGGTTTGGCGGACACGATATTCAAAATCTGAAAGAATCTGGCATTGGTTATATAGAATGGATTGGTAAATAAAGGCGTTTTTACGGTTATAAAACAGCCATATAAACATTGTCAGATTTAGACGCCATATGAGAACAGGTTAAGATATCAAAACTGCTTTTGTATTGAGCTTTAACTATTGAATGGTAATATACGGTTAACGGCACGAATAATGCTATAAATACAGTGGGTATGCAAAGGATTTTGCACGGTTCTTGTATGAGCCACTTTGAATAAGTGAGAGTAGTATTATGGTGAAAGGTCTTTTATAAAGAGGGCGATCATGACATTAGATTTTGCTAAGTACGGTCCGTTAAAGGGTTACGATGAGTTGATTGCCAATCAGGGCAAGCCAAGGGCGGTGGCCCGTCAGTTGTGTCGTTATTTTTCTGGTTTAACAGATGAAGAGGTTGTAGAGCTCAGGCAGGCTTCCGATCTTGCGATGAAGTCTCTTGGTATCTCTTTTACTGTTTACAGTGAAGGAAGTAATATTGACCGCGTTTGGCCGATGGATTTGATTCCACGAATGATTTCCAGTCATGATTGGGCAATAACTGAAAGCGGTCTTAAGCAACGTCTGAAAGCCTTGAATATGTTTATTAATGACCTTTATCACGATCAGCAGGTGGTTAAGGACGGTGTTTTTCCAAAAGGCATACTGTCGGGTTCGGTTAATTATCGTAAGCAATGTGAAGGCGTGACTCCACCTCATCAGGTGTGGGCCCATATTTGTGGCACTGATCTTGTTACAGGTGGTGATGGCACGCAGTATGTTTTGGAAGATAACCTGCGAGTGCCCTCGGGTGTCTCTTATATGTTGGAGAATCGCCATGTGATGAAGCGTGTTTTTCCCGAACTGTTTGAAAATATTGACATCCTTCCCGTGGATGATTACACCGTTCAGCTATACGAGATGCTCGCCGCTCTTTCTCCTCGTCAGGGTGAACAACCCGAGGTGGTGGTGTTGACGCCGGGTATATACAATTCCGCTTACTTTGAACACAGTTATTTGGCACAACAGATGGGTGCCGAATTGGTCCAAGGCAGTGATTTGCTGGTCGATAGCGACGACTGCGTTTACATGAAAACCATTTATGGTTTAAAGCGTGTGGATGTGATTTATCGACGGATCGATGACGATTTCCTCGATCCGGAAGTGTTTCGTAAGGATTCGACCTTAGGCGTGCCGGGACTCATGCGAGCATGGAGAGCCGGTAAGGTGGGGATTGCTAACGCACCGGGTGCGGGTGTGGCAGATGACAAAGTGGTTTATGCTTTTGTCCCTGAGTTGATTCGATACTACCTTAACGAGGAAGCTATCATTCCTAATGTCCCGACTTACCTGTGCATGCGAGATGACGACCGGGATTATGTTTTGGAACACCTGGAAGAGCTGGTGGTGAAGCCGGCTAATGAATCGGGTGGTTATGGCTTGCTCATTGGCCCCAGAGCAACTAAAAAGCAAATTAAGCAGTTTGCTAAATTAATAAAGGAGAATCCACGTAATTACATCGCGCAACCGACCTTAAACCTTTCAACTGTGCCGACACTGGTTGATGATGGGGGAATGGCGCCGCGTCATGTCGATCTCCGTCCTTTTACATTACAAAGTAAAAACCTTTACTCAACAACCGGCGGTTTAAGTCGGGTGGCTATGATTGAAGGTTCTTTGGTGGTGAACTCCTCTCAGGGTGGTGGCAGTAAAGATACCTGGGTGGTCGATATGGGAGGAGAAAAATAATGCTTTCTAGGGTTGCCGAAAATATTTACTGGATGGCTCGTTATATGGAGCGAGCTGAAGACACGACACGCTTAATTAACAGCACCAGTAATTTATTGCTCGACCTGCCTCGTCATGCCGCTGTCGAATGGTATGAGCTGGTTCGCGTTTTTGGGGCAGAGGAGCAGTTTAAGGAACTGTTTGATGAAGACCAGAGCGAACGAGCGGTCATGAAATTTTTAATCACCGACAAACGTAACACTAATTCGATCATCAATTGCATTGATTCGGCACGAGAGAATGCGCGTGTTTCTCGTGATATTATTCCCAACGAGATGTGGCAGCAGATCAACGAGCTTTATCATTTTTCGTCAGAGTACGCAAAAGGTTCTTTGAGTCGTCGTAAACGGAATGATTTTATGAGCGCGCTGATTTGCCGTTGCCAGACTATTATCGGTATCTCAATGGGCACCCTGCCTCATGACGATGCCTATCAGTTTTTGCTTATTGGCCGTAATCTGGAACGTGCTGATATGAGTAGCCGTATTATAGATGTTGGTGCGGCGCAGTTATTGCCCGATCAGGAAGAAATAAACCCCGCTTTTGCTACCGTCCGATGGATCAGTGTGCTCAAATCACTCAATGCCTTTCAGGCCTATCGTCAACAAGGGTTTGTTGGTATCAGTGGTACAGCTATCTTGGGTTATCTGCTAAAAAGTTCCGAGTTTCCCCGCTCTATTCATCATTGTCTGGATGAGGTTGGCGCTTGTCTTAAGGTGCTGCATAAACCTCATACGTCTAGGCGTAAGCTAAATGCCTTAATTGAAGAATTAGAGTCTGTGGATATTAAGATGCTTCGTCGAAGTGGCTTACACAAATATGTTGATGAGTTGCAACTGGGTATTGGCAATTTACATGGCGTCATTGTGGATACCTATTTTGGTATAACTGATTAAGGTCAGCGGTGCGGCGTTTCAATTGTATTTGCGGCGGAGAAATTTTCCTTGAAAACCGGGTGTGTGTTCATTGTCAGCGGCTGGTGGCATACTCACCAGAGCGCGGAACCATGGTTGCATTGCAGATTCTCAGCGATGATCATTGGCAGTTACCTGGCAGTGGGGAACTTGTCAAACCATGTGGCTATCGAAAACAATACAACGTTTGTAATGCAGTTTTAAACGCTGCCGATAATCATGAACTATGTCTTTCATGCCGACTTAATCGCACAATCCCGGATCTTTCTAAAAAGGACAACCTGACCCACTGGAATAAACTGGAAGAGGCGAAACGCAGGTTGTTGTTTGGCTTATTGACTCTTGGTCTGCCTCTGGAAGCACCGGTTGGAGGTTACCCAAGGGGTTTATGTTTTGACTTTCTTGAAGATAAACGCAGCAACCCGGATGTGGCTGATGAATTTATCGCCACAGGTCACCAGAATGGTGTGATTACCATTAATGTGATTGAAGCCGACGATGTGCAGAGAATCTGGCAGCGCGAGCAAAGCAGCGAGCGTTATCGCACACTGCTAGGCCATATGCGACATGAGGTGGGGCATTATTATGATGAGCTGTTAGTGAATGATCTAACCGCATTTACTGCGCTGTTTGGTGATCCAAGGCAACCTTACAGTGCTGCCTTACAGCAATACCATGCAGAAGGCCCGCTGCCGGGTTGGGAACTCAGTCATATCAGCGCCTATGCTTCTTCTCATCCCAGTGAAGATTGGGCCGAATGTTTTGCCCATTACCTGCATATCATTGATACCTTGGAGACCGCTGTGCAAAGGGGTGTAATTGATACTTTTGATAGCAACGACATCAACAGTCTCATCAATGTATGGGATAGTTTTTCCGTCACACTGAATGAGCTAAACCGCAGTATTGGCCTGGCTGACGCTTATCCTTTTGTAGTGACCCCAGCGGTTGCTGATAAGTTGCGTTTTGTACATCAAGCACGCATGCAGGCGTATGCCAAGCCAAATCTGTCAACAGGCTAATAACTGGAGCCGCTTATTTTGGCTTAGGGCCTGAAACGCAAATCCAAAGTGCAGGGGAAGTCCGGGTTAGTCGGCTCCACCTTCGGTAATAGCGTTCCGGGCGTGTGTCCGTGATCCCAGAACCTTGAGATACGTCTTGCCTCTGCTTCGTTGGCGTTCACCGGCAGGGTTTCGTAGTTTCGGCCGCTGGGGTGAGCAACATGGTAAGTGCAGCCGCCAATGCTTTTTTCATTAGCCAGATCAACGATATCAAACACCAGTGGTGCATCACTTGGTAGATGCGGGTGCAGGCCAAAGGCGGGTTGCCACGCTTTAAAACGGATTCCTGCAACATACTCGCCGTTTATATCGGTTTTTTGTAAGGGCACACGCCGACCATTGCAGGTGAGTATATAGCGTTCACGATTGAAGTTTTCCACTTTTACCTGAAGCCGTTCAACTGAAGAGTCGACAAAGCGGGATGTACCTTGAGAAGTGACCTCTTCGCCTAATACATGCCAGGGCTCAATGGCACCATGAAGTTTCAGGCTCATTCCCTGGCGAAGAATTGCACCATAATGGGGAAAGCGAAATTCAAAAAATGGTGCAAACCAGGCAGGATCAAAATCAAAGCCGTGATCTTTCAAGCTGTCCAGGACTTGTTGAAAGTCCATCTGCACATAATGAGGCAACATAAACCGGTCATGCAACGCAGTTCCCCAGCGGGCAGGGCGGCCGCGATAAGGTTTCTCCCAGAAACTTGCTACCAGAGCACGCAGCAACAGCATTTGTACTGAGCTCATCTGCCAATGAGGTGGCATTTCGAAGCCTCGAAACTCCAAAAGACCTTGTCGGCCAGCGCCGCCACCGGGATTATAGAGTTTGTCGATGCAGAATTCGGAACGGTGGGTATTGCCGGTAATATCCACCAGTAAATTACGAAACAGGCGGTCTACCAGCCAGGGCTCTGCCTCTTCCCCCGGTTTGAGCTGTTGGAGTGCAATTTCAAGCTCATAAAGCGCATCATCACGTGCCTCATCGACTCTGGGTGCTTGCGAGGTGGGGCCAATAAACAGACCAGAAAACAGGTATGAGAGTGAAGGGTGGTGCTGCCAGAAAAGCACGAGGCTACCCAGTAGATCAGGGCGGCGCAGCATCGGACTATCAACAGGATCAGCGGCTCCCAAGGTGACATGGTTGCCACCCCCTGTACCCGTGTGGCGGCCATCCAGCATAAATTTTTCTGTGCCGAGTCGAGTCAATCGCGCCTGTTCGTAAAGAGCTTCTGTATTGCTGACCAGTTCTTGCCAGTTATGGGCTGGGTGAATATTTACCTCAATGACGCCGGGATCTGGTGTGACCGCCAGTTTTCTCAGACGGGCATCATCCGGTGGTTCGTAGCCTTCTATTTCAATAGCGATATTACATTGCTTTGCAGTCGCCTCTATCGCGCCTACCAGCTCAATCCAATGCTCAAGATGAGTGAGTGGAGGCATGAAAATCCATAAACGGCCTTCTCGGGGTTGTATGCAAAGAGCGGTATGAGGGATGTCTTCAACACTGTCTTCCTCATCGGCCAACGCTTGCTCTTGGATGACTTGTGGGTTTGGTAAGGTTGGCTCGAATAGGCTGTAACGGCGCGTGATTTCACTAGCCGAATTCAGGGGTTGGCGCTTTTCAAACGGGTCTTGAGGGGAAGCGGGGGGCTGACGACGCATTTTCCATGGGAGCGAGTCCAAGGGTAATCGATAGCCCATCGGGGAGTCACCGGGCAGCAGAATGAGGCGTTCTTTTCGTAAAGGCCAGGGTGTGCTGTGCCAGCTTTCTTCGGCGTAGTCCCAACTCAGCGGCAGTGCATAACCGATAATCTTATCCAAGCCTTGATTAAGCACTTTAGCTAATCGGCGGCGCTCCAGCGGGTCTTTCAGATTGCTTTCGCGAGGGTCAATATCAGCCGGAAGGCTTGCTTCCTGACGGAGGTAATGCGCTGCATCTTCGTAAGCCGCCGCAATACTGCGCGTACCTAAATCGAGTTTTTGAGCAAGTGTCTGCACAAAGCGTCGTGCATCCGCTATTTCGTAGTCTTTAGGCTCAAGTGGCGACAGTAAATCAGGGTGTTGCCACAAAGGTTCGTTGTCGTGTCGAAAGAAGCAGTTATACGCCCAGCGAGGCAGCTCTTCACCGGGGTACCATTTACCTTGGCCGAGGTGTAGCAGTCCCTTGTTGGCAAATTGTTTGCTCAGTCGTTGAAGCAGTTCCCGCGCCAAACTTTCTTTATGCGATCCTAACGCAGTGGTATTCCATTGCGCTCCATCCATATCGTCAATAGAAACAAAGGTCGGTTCGCCACCCTGAGTAAGACGAACATCTTGCTTGACTAACTGCTTGTCTACTGCGTTGCCGAGCGCCATAACGGCTTGCCATTGGTTTTCCGTATAGGGTTTGGTTACGCGTGGGTCTTCATGAATGCGGGTGACTTTATTTTCAAAATGAAAAGTAGTTTCACAAGGGTCTACCTGCCCTGTCACGGGTGCTGCTGCCCCTGGGTCCGGCGTGCAAGAAAGAGGGATGTGCCCCTCGCCTGCAAACAAGCCGGAGGTGGGGTCAAGCCCAAGCCAACCTGCACCGGGCACGTAAACCTCAGTCCAGGCGTGTAAGTCGGTAAAATCTTCCTTAGTACCAGAGGGGCCGTCCAGAGCTTTAACATCGGCTGTTAGCTGGACCAGATAGCCTGAAACAAAACGTGCTGCCAAACCGAGGTGACGTAAAATTTGTACCAGCAGCCAGGCGCTGTCGCGGCAGGAGCCGGTTGCTTTCGTGAGGGTTTCTTCACAGCTTTGTACCCCCGATTCCATTCGAATCAGGTAAGCAATTTCCTGTTGTAAGCGCTGGTTAAGGTTGACCAGAAAGTTGACAATTTGAGTAGGTTTTCGATCGACGGGTTTCACCCACTCCTTAATTAATGGGCCCTCTTCGCGAATCTGAAGGTAAGGCCGAAGTTGCTGCTTTAGTTCAGCGTCATAATTAAAAGGCCATTTGTCGGCGTATTCCTCGACAAAAAAGTCAAAGGGATTGATCACCGTCATTTCGGCCACCAACTCTACCTCAATGCTGAATTGGCGAATGGCTTCTGGAAAAACATAACGGGCAACAAAATTACCGAAAGGGTCTTGTTGCCAGTTGACGAAATGCTTTTCAGGGGAAACATTAAGGCTATAGCTGAGTATGGGGGTGCGGCTGTGAGCAGCCGGGCGCAACCGAACAAGGTGCGGGGAAAGTTTTACTGGTCGATCATAGCTATAAACCGTTTTATGATGAATGGCGACATGAATCGACATGTAAAACCTCCGAAAGCCAGTTAAAAAATACTAGAGAGAATTGTTTCCATTGTTTTGGTTAATGGGTAGGACGTTAGTGTGTGCATTATTGTCTAATTCATTTGACTGCCCGCGGTGCTCCCATTCGAATTGCGGCAGAGAAGCAAAACCGCTCCTCAACGTATCGCTCCAAGCTTGGCGAATATTATGCAAATAATGGTCATCTTCATCCATGCGAACATAGTGATTACTGGTAAATGAATTATTTTCATAAACCAATATTTCTATAGGCGCCCCGACCGTCGCATTCGACTTCATGGTGGAATCCATGGACACAATCGCACAGCGCGCGGCATCTTCTAAAGAAGTTTGGCGAGTAATGATGCGATCCAGAATGGGTTTGCCGTATTTGCTTTCACCAATTTGCAAAAATGGTGTTTCGTCTGAATCGGAAATAAAATTACCGGCCGAATACATCAAATACAGGGTGGGTTCGTCTCCCTGAATTTGGCCACCCAAAATCAGCGAAACGGATGTTTCAACCCCAGCGGATGCGGTATTTTTTTGTGCGGATGCTTGTTCTTCGCGGCTGATTTGGCTGACATACTTGGCCGCATCCAGCATTCTAGGGCACGAACGCAAATTGACTTTGGCATTTGGATCTTCCAGCTCATGTTCAATGCGACTAATAATGGCCTGAGTGGTAGCCAGATTGCCGGCACTCAAAATCACAAACATACGATCTGGATCTGGGTTAAATATGTGCATCTTACTGTGAGAAAACAGCATGTCAGCGCCCGCATTAGTGCGGGAATCGGAACAGAACACGAGTCCTGAATCGGTAGAAATGGCAACACAATAGGTCATACTAGTACTTCTATATTTTTACTGTACGTCTGTAGATTTTAACCGAGTTTAGCCGGTCACGGGCATAAAAAACAAGATGAATGTTTTTCACACAAGTAAAACGTATTAAAAACATCCAGCCTATCCATTCGCAGCTGTGTGCAGAAAAGAAGCGAATACCAGCGCATCAAATAACAATGATTAAGGAAATTGGCATGGAGAGGCCTTGATGGTGCCTCCCGAGACTAGAAAGATCTACGTTGATGGCGTCTACTAAGAGACAGGGTTCCATGCGATGGGATAAATTCTAAATTGGCATCAGGCGTGTTTGTATCAATTTTTTTGCATGGCATCGATTCATATTTATCCTTTTACAAAAATTGTGGCGCTTTATAAAAGACTATTTGACGTGTCTGCTTGTCATAAAGTTGTCATATAACTTCAATAATCTTGACACATTGCTGTGTGATATTGCTCACAAGATTAGGGGGCGACTTTATTTCTGACTCTAGAGAAGTATTGTTGGCTCTATCAGAGGTAACAATAGAAATTTACTTTATATAACAACCAGGGGTATAAGATGTCTAAACGAAAAATTTTATTAACAGCGACAATCGCAGCGACATTCGTGGCGGGTAGTGCTTTAGCAGCATCTCGTGATTATGTCAGCATTGTCGGATCTTCAACAGTGTATCCGTTTGCAACAGTTGTTGCAGAACAATTTGGTAAAAGCACTGAGTTCAAAACACCAAAAGTAGAATCAACAGGATCTGGTGGTGGTTTTAAATTATTCTGTGCTGGCGTGGGTGTGGAACATCCTGATATTACGAATGCGTCTCGTCGTATGAAAAAAACAGAGCTTGAAATGTGTAAGAAAAACGGCGTTGCTGATGTAATAGAAATTAAAATTGGCTACGACGGAATTGCAATTGCAAATTCTAAAAAAGGTCCTGAGTTGTCATTAACAACAAGAGACGTGTTTTTAGCTTTAGCGAAGGAAGTGCCAGACCCTAAAGGCGGTGAAAAACTTATTGCTAACCCATATAAAACATGGAAAGACGTTAACTCTTCTTTACCCGCAACAGCAATTGAAGTGTTAGGTCCTCCACCAACATCAGGTACACGTGATGCGTTTGCTGAACTAGCAATGGAAGGGGGTTGTAAAAGCTTCCCATGGATTAAGCAAATCAAGAAAGATTCAAAAAAAGCAAAGAAAGCTGGCGATAAAGCGCTATCAAAGCAGTTGAAATCTAAATACAAAGGTATTTGTCACACCGTACGTGAAGACGGTGCTTATATTGAAGCAGGCGAAAATGACAACCTGATTGTACAAAAACTGGATGCAAATCCAAATGCGGTGGGTGTTTTTGGCTTTAGCTTCCTTGATGAAAACCTAGATAAAGTTCAAGGTTCAACGATCAACGGTGTAAACCCAAAATTTGAAACGATTTCTGACGGTTCATACCCAATCTCTCGTCCTCTTTACTTCTATGTAAAAAAAGCACACGTGAAAGTGGTTCCAGGTGTTCATGAGTTTGTTGAATCTTTCACTAGCGATTCTACATATGGTGATGATGGTTACCTATCTGAGCGTGGCTTAATTCCAATGCCTAAGGAAGAGCGTGCGGCATTTACTAAAGCTGCGAAAGAATTAATTCCTCTTTCATCTTTGTAAAATGATGTGTTAAGGAGCAAAATGGGCAAGGATGCCTCTATTAAATTAAGCTGATGATGAAGCGGGGTGAGTTAATTAACTTTACTCCGCTTTATTATTTAAATGTTAGACCAATATAAGGCGTTAATGACGTCGTTCGCAAAAAGCCGTACAGGAGTCATAGGATGCAAATTGACATTCTTTTTATTACCTTAATGTTGCTCAGCTCCGCCGCCTTTTTTATTGGCCGACAACGAGCCTCTAAAATAGTCCAGGGGCAAATACAGAGCTTACATTCTTTACCGTCGTTTTATGGTTTTTTTGCGGCCATTTGGAGTGGGTTACCAGCGATTTTGTTACTGGCTGCATGGGTGGTGTTTGAGCCAGCCATCATCACGAATATCGTGATTGCCAATTTACCTGAACACATAACAAGCCTAGGCCAAAGCCACGTTAATCTTGTGGTTAATGATATTCATAATTTGACCCTGGGTAATTTGACGGCAACTGAACCAAGTGCTGAGATAATAGCGGCGGCTGATCAATACAAAAGTCTGCAAGCAACAAGCCATATGTTGCTAACGATTTTTTCCTTGTTATTGGTGTTTGGTTTTGGTTTAGTCTCGGTCAGAAAAATACACCCACAACTACGCGCTCGAAATGTTGTGGAGCAGGTAATAAAAGTGTTTCTTTTTCTTTGTGCCTGTATCGCCATCTTGTCAACACTTGGCATTGTGATGTCTGTCCTTTTTGAATCGATTCGTTTTTTCAAAATGATACCGATTGATGATTTCCTTTTTGGCCTTACGTGGAGTCCGCAAACGGCCATGCGAGAAGATCAAGTCGGTTCAAGTGGCGCTTTTGGTGCAATCCCTTTATTTACGGGCACCTTGCTCATTTCCTTTATTGCGATGATGGTCGCGGTTCCGGTTGGTTTAATGTCTGCGATATATCTATCTGAATATGCCTCTACAAAAGTGCGTGGCATTGCCAAGCCGCTTCTAGAAGTGCTTGCCGGCATTCCAACGGTTGTTTACGGGTTTTTCGCGGCCTTAACTGTCGCGCCGTTGCTTAGAGGGGCAGGCATCAGTTTGGGCTTGGATATCGCATCAGAAAGTGCGTTAGCAGCAGGCTTGGTAATGGGCATTATGATTATTCCGCTTGTTTCATCCTTATCGGATGATGTGATCAACGCGGTGCCGCAGGCAATGCGAGATGGTGCCTATGGATTAGGCGCTACAAAGTCAGAAACAATACGTAAAGTTATTTTTCCTGCGGCCTTGCCCGGTATTGTAGGGGGAATTTTGTTAGCGGTTTCCCGAGCGCTGGGCGAAACAATGATTGTGGTCATGGCGGCAGGGCTTGCCGCAAATTTAACGGCCAACCCTCTGGATGCGGTAACCACCGTAACCGTTCAGATTGTTACCTTGCTAACAGGTGACCAAGAGTTTGATAGCGCTAAGACCTTAGCTGCTTTTGCACTTGGCTTGGTGCTTTTTGTGATTACGCTTCTTCTAAACGTTATCGCGCTAAGGGTTGTACGCAAGTACAGAGAGCAATATGAATAAACACAGCGAGAAACAACGATGAATAACCAACAAGCAGACACAGCCCCACGCCGAGCGATAGATGTTATTAATGCAGGCATGGACCGTCGAAAAAGGTCTGAAAAGCGGTTTCAGTTATTGGGCAAGTTGTCCATTGCGCTAGCCATTGGCTTTTTAGCGATGTTACTTGGTAGCATCGTCAGCAAAGGATACGGTGCTTTTCAGCAGACCTATGTCAAACTGGATGTGCACCTTGATGCCGCCAAGATTGATGCGGAAAATCTAAACAAAGGGAATTATTCCGGGGTCATTAAAGAAGGTTTAAGAAATATGTTTCCTGATGTTAGCGGGCGCCGGGAAAAACGTAAATTATACAGTTTAGTTAGCCAAAGTGCCGCTTATCAGCTACAGGCCAAAGTAATTGAAGAGCCCGGCTTAATTGGACAAGCCATATCAATTTGGGTGCCGGCAGATGATGAAGTTGATGTGTTCTTCAAAGGCCATATCAACCGTGATATAGCAGAAGAAGATCGACGCATAAAAGATAACCAGATTCGCTGGATTGATCACTTCATTGAGCAAAATCGGATTGAAAAGCGTTTTAACACAACATTCTTTAACGCAGGTGATTCACGTAATCCTGAATCAGCCGGTATTTGGGGAGCGGTTGTAGGGTCATTTTATACCTTGCTGGTAACGCTACTTTTATCATTCCCAGTGGGTGTTGCATCGGCCATTTATCTTGAAGAGTTTGCGCCGAAAAATAAGTTTATTGATTTCATCGAAGTGAACATTAATAACTTAGCGGCTGTGCCGTCGATTATCTTCGGCTTATTGGGTTTGGCGATTTTTATCAACTTTTTCGGGCTACCGCGTTCGGCATCTTTTGTGGGCGGTTTGGTGCTGACCCTCATGACACTGCCGACCATTATTATCTCAAGCCGCGCGGCGTTAAAATCGGTGCCGCCATCAATAAAACAAGCAGCCCTAGGCGTTGGCGCATCGCCAATGCAAGCTATTTTTTACCACGTTCTGCCGTTAGCAATGCCGGGTATTTTAACTGGAACGATTCTTGGAATGGCTCAGGCCTTGGGCGAATCAGCCCCCTTGCTAATGATTGGCATGGTGGCTTTTATAGTGGATATACCCGCCGGTATTTTCGATCCGTCGACGGTCTTGCCTGTGCAGATATTTTTATGGGCCGATAGCCCCGAGCGAGCTTTTTTGGAACGCACATCAGGTGCCATCATGGTGTTACTTGGTTTCCTTGTTCTAATGAACATGGTGGCGGTTATTTTAAGAAAACAATTTGAACGACGCTGGTAGGTTTGGACCTAACAGCGACGTTAAGAAACCTAATATAATTAGAGGTTAACAATGAACGTTGAACAAGAAACTGGGCAAAAAGAGATGGAATTAAATCCAGCGCAAACAAAAGAAGCGATGGACCTTCAGTCTAAAACACCGAAAGTTGATCGAGAAAACCGTGAAACGGTGGGTGATGTGCGCGTCGACGATCCACGTATGCGATGCACGGATATTAATGTTCACTATGGTGACAAGCATGCGATTAAAGGGCTAAATTTAGATGTAGGAAAAAAAGAAATCCTCTCGATGATTGGGCCATCGGGTTGTGGCAAATCAACCTTTTTACGTTGTTTAAATAGAATGAACGACACGATTGATAGTTGCCGTGTGACCGGCACGATTGAAATGGATGGTGTTGATATAAACGGCAAGTCGATTGATGTGGTTCCTTTAAGGGCTTCAGTTGGCATGGTGTTTCAAAAGCCAAACCCATTCCCAAAGTCAATTCGTGAAAATATTCTCTTTGGGCCCAGAATTCATGGGCTGGCAACGGATAAAGATGATTTAGAAGAAATTGTTGTTAATAGTTTAAAAAAAGCAGGCTTATGGGACGAGGTAAAAGATCGTCTTGATCAGCCAGGAACAGGTTTATCGGGTGGACAGCAGCAACGCCTTTGTATCGCCAGAACCATAGCGGTTGAGCCAGAAATTATTCTAATGGATGAGCCCTGCTCTGCACTAGATCCTATTTCAACAGCCGCCATCGAAGAGCTGATGCTTGAATTAAGTGAGAGTTACTCCATTTGTATCGTCACCCATTCCATGCAGCAAGCGGCACGTGTTTCTAACAGAACCGCCTATTTTCACTTAGGTGATCTGATAGAAGTAGGGACAACCGATCAAGTTTTTAATGCCCCGCTACATCAATTAACAGAAGACTATATTACTGGCCGATTTGGCTAAAACAACGGGCAGTTAAGATGACAAAGACACTGGAAGGGCATGCAGATCAGCGTTTTGATGGTGAGTTACATGCCCTTCATCTCAATGTTTTAGAAATGGGTAGCCTCGCACTGGATCAGAGTCGTGTGGCGCTGCAAGCCTTAATGGGGCTTAATAAAGACTTAGCCCAAAAAGTATTAGACCGCGAACCAACTGTTGATTCGATGGAAGATCGTATTGATAACAGTATTGTCGATTTAATGACTAAAAGAGGCCCTGTTTCAAGAGATTTAAGAATTACCATCGCCTTTTCTAAGATCGTTGTAGACCTCGAACGAATAGGTGATGAAGCGGCAAAAATTGCTCATATAGTAGAGTCTCTGTCGGATGAAAATCAGCCAAAGCCCGCTAAAAACCAAATGCGAGATATTAGCAATATGGGTAAGTTAGCGCTTGGTATGCTGGATACGGCGATGAAGTCATTAAGTGAATTAGACGCACAACTGGCAGAAACCTTATTAAATACAGATCAAGACCTGGATATGGAGTTTCAATCCTCCTTACGGCATCTAACAACGTTCGTACTTGAAGATGCACGTAACCTCGGGCACACCATCAACATAACGTTAATGCTTAAATCCCTGGAGCGCCTGGGTGCCCATGCTGGCAACATTGCAGAATATGTCATCTACCTTGTTTACGGTGTTAATGTTCGCGATGAAAGGCGTTCCGGAGATAAATAATAAACCAGTGGTCTTGTTTAAGGCCAACCGCTCAGATTAACCCTCTCCCCATAGAATCTTTAAAGAGTAGAGAAACTTTCAGCTATAGCGAATTAACGTCACGCGAATGTATTGGAATCGGTAGTTGACAGCCTAGAGCAAAACGAGCAAATATTGCCATCCCAAGCAGGTACAACACGCGAGACAGCAGCATCGCACAGAGTGAAGTATCAGGCATCCTGCTTTCTAATCGTTACCACAACGTTATATTTTCCTTAAAACAATCAAATTAAAAACTGGACTGTAAAATCTATTGATCATTGTTGCCGGTTTAAAATTCCACTATTCTCTTCGTATGCTTTGGAGGGTAAAAATTCTGACGGATCAAATGTTGACTTTGGAAGGGGTTTTCGGTTTAAAGTGGGCGGTAGTTGCCGGTTTAAAAGGGAGGATATCGACCGCCGGATTGAATAACAGAAGAAGAAAGAAACGGAGTAAAAGCCGAATGGCTCAGCTAGAAAATATAGAAGCAATAGAAAACCGACTTTGGGGCAGCGCCGATAACCTTCGCGCCAACAGCAACTACGCCAGCAACGAATACTTCATGCCCGTGATGGGGCTTATCTTCCTTCGCCATGCTTACAGTCGTTATCTGGTGGTAAAGCCGGAAATCGAGGCTTCACTGCCATCCCGTGGCGGCGTAACCAGACCGCTCACCAAAGAAGACTTCTCCAGTAAGGGCGCTATCTTCCTTCGCGATATTGCCCAGTTCGACACTCTGGTCAATCTGACCGAGGGCGATGATCGCGCCCAGGCCATGATCGACGCAATGGAGGCCATTGAAGAAGACTACGAAACCCTCAAAGGCGTATTGCCCAAAAGCGAATACCAAGAGCTAGACAACGACGTGCTTGGCAATCTGCTACGCACCTTTAACGATCCGGCCCTTAAAAAGGCGACTGGCGACATCTTCGGGCGTATCTATGAATACTTCCTAACGCAATTTGCCAACCAGAGCGCTCATGATGGCGGTGAATTCTTTACGCCTGTTTCGCTGGTACAGATGATCGTGAACTTTATCGAACCCGATCATGGCTCGGTCATCGATCCTGCTTGCGGTTCTGGCGGCATGTTCGTGCAAAGCGCTCACTTCATAGAAAAGATGCACAAAAACCCGCAAGATGTGGCTACCTTTTACGGCGCGGAGAAAAACCCGACCACCATACGCCTAGCCAAGATGAACTTGGCAGTGCATGGCCTTGAGGGGAAAATCCAGAAAGCCATTTCCTATTACGAAGACCCGCACGATTTTCTTGGAAAAGCCAACTTCGTGATGGCGAATCCGCCGTTCAACGTGGATGACGTAGACGCGGAGAAAATCAAAAACGATCCGCGCTTGCCCTTTGGTCTGCCAGGGGTGAACAAAAAAGGCGCAGTTTCCAACGGTAACTATCTCTGGATTTCCTACTTCTACAGCTACCTAAATGATGCAGGCCGCGCAGGCTTTGTTATGTCCTCGCAGGCTTCCAGTGCCGGAGGACAGGAAGCGGAAGTGCGTCGCAAGCTGGTGGAAAGTGGCCATGTCGGCGCAATGGTCGCCATCCGCTCCAACTTCTTCTATACCCGCTCAGTGCCGTGTGAGCTGTGGTTCTTTAACAAGAACAAGGCCGAGCAGATGAAAGACAAGGTGCTGATGCTTGATGCACGGAATGTTTACCGCAAGGTAACACGCAAGATTTACGACTTCTCACCCGAGCAATTGGCGAACCTAACCTCTATCGTCTGGCTATACCGTGGCGAAAATGAACGTTTCCTCGAACTGGTTGAAAGCTACCTTGATCGCACGCTTGCCGAAGCGAAAACCAGTAAAGAGCAAATGGATGGCTTTGTTGCCGGACTGGACGAACTCATCGGCAAACTCCCTGAAGTCGATGAAGAAACGAAAAACGCCTTCGAACTGCTGGGTAAAGATATCAACGCATTTGAAGCCAGCATCGATACCGAGAGCAAATCTTGGGAGAAATCCTCGAAAGACAATGCAGGGTTAAAAGCCTCTGCTGAAAAACTAGAACCATTGGCAGAAACCAGTCGCGACCTGATCAAGCAGATTGACCAGCTCTATAAGTTTGTTGAGAAACAAGCCAAGGAAAGCGGTGAAAAGGGTTCGAACAAACTCATCAAAGAATTGGATGAGCAACGAAAAGAGGCCGTTGAACAGTTAAAGCTTATCCGCTATTTCTTCAAGCAAGCCCACTGGCTGCAAGAGCGTTTTCCTGATGCGCAGCTTGCTGATGTGGAAGGCTTAGTCAAGCTGGTGGATATAGAAGAGATCGAAGCCAATGATTGGAGCTTAACGCCTGGGCGCTATGTCGGCGTAGCGCCGGAAGAAGAGGATGAAGATTTCGATTTTGAAGAAACGCTCCGAGATATTCATATTGAGCTGAAAGGCTTAAATGAAGGAGCCGCCACGCTCGCCGCCCAAATCCAAAAGAATTTTGAGGAGTTGGGAATATGAGTTGGGCTGCAAAAACCATTGGAGAATTATGCGATCAATCGGAAGGTATCGTACAAACTGGACCGTTTGGCTCTCAGCTGAAACAAGCGGAATATGTCGATGACATCTCTGGTGTTCCCGTGGTCATGCCTAAAGACATAAAGGAAGGCACGATTGATGAAGCTGAAATTGCAAGAATCTCTGAAAGTAAGGCGAGTGCTTTAGGCAGGCATATGCTGGATGCAGGGGATATTGTTTTCCCTAGAAGAGGTGAAATAAGCAAGCGCGGTTATATCAAAGAAGGAGGAAAGTATTTCTGTGGCACTGGATGTTTGAAAATCCATATGCCGGATAATGAAGTGCTTAACAAATACCTTTTTTACTACCTTGACCAAGACCATGTTGTGAAATGGCTTGAAGGTCGCGCTATTGGCTCGACAATGCTTAATTTAAACACCTCCATTATGAGGTCGGTGAATATCAACTTCCCTGACTTAAACTCTCAGAAAAGAATAGTCAGCGCATTGTCGGCCTACGACGACCTTATCGAAAACAACAAGCGGCGGATTGAGTTGCTGGAGGAATCTGCGCGGCAGCTTTACAAAGAATGGTTTGTTCGTTTCCGCTTCCCCGGCCATGAGCATGTCAAAATCATTGATGGCGTACCGGAGGGGTGGGATCGAGGCGTGATATCAGACTTTTTTGATACTACCTCTGGTGGGACACCTAGCAGAAAAGTTCCGGATTTCTATACGGGCGATATCAACTGGGTTAAAACACAAGAGCTTGATGAAGGCTTTATATTTTCGACTGAAGAAAAAATCACTGATGAGGCGCTATCAAAGTCATCAGCTAAACTATTTCCTGAAAACACCCTTCTGGTTTCAATGTATGGTGGTACTAATATTGGTAGAACCGGGATTTTAGCTTCTCCGGCAGCAAGTAATCAGGCGTGTTGCGCACTATTTCCTGAAGACGAACGATCACACTATATCTATGCAAGTCTTTTTTTCTACTTTAAGAGGAATGAATTGATAGCAGTCTCCCAAGGGGCTGCACAAACAAACATAAATCAACAAATGATTCGTGGCCTCAAAATTAATTTTGCTCCGAAAAGTTTAATGGAGACTTTTATCGATACGTTGTTACCTGTTTATGATCAGATAAAAAACTTACAGAGAGAAATGGCGTACTTGACCCAAGCCCGTGATCTCCTTCTTCCCAAACTCATGAATGGGGAGATTGCCGTATGATGGCTCCGCTCAATGAAGATACGCTGGTTCAGGCAACGACTGCCGATTGTTGGGAAGAGTTATTCGTACTGTCACGTACACTTTTTAACAAGGAATGTTAACCATGAATAATCAAATTGAAATTTACCAAACCGATGATGGTGCAAGCCATATTGATGTACGATTTCAGGAGGATACCGTCTGGCTAAATCGTCAGCAGTTAGCCGAGCTATTTGACCGTGATGTGAAAACGATCGGTAAGCATGTGAATAATGTATTTCGTGAAGGTGAATTAGAGAAAGCGGCAGTTGTCGCAAATTTTGCGACAACTGCCGCAGACGGTAAAACCTATCAAACCGACCATTACAATCTTGATGTGATTATCTCGGTAGGCTATCGGGTAAAGTCAAGCCAAGGCGTCAAGTTTCGCCAATGGGCGACCCGTACACTCAGGCAGCACTTGGTCGAGGGCTATACACTAAACCAACAGCGGCTCATGCAACGCGGTATCGAAATGGAACAGGCACTGAGCCTGTTGTCGTCCACCTTGCAAAACCAGCAGATGATCAGTGAATCGGGTGAGGCAGTGTTGGCGGTAATCAGTGATTACGCCCGCAGTTGGAGCTTATTGCAAGCCTATGACGAACAATCGCTCAGTGAACTGGCGGCTAAACAGGCCGATATGCAGCCTTTGGTGTTCGAGACTGTTTTGGCTGCCGTGAGCGAGCTAAAACAAGAATTGATGACCAAAGGCGAGGCCACGGCATTATTCGGCCAGCTACGCGGGGATGGTTTGGCCTCTGCCATCGCGACCATTGAACAGGGTTTTGGCGATGAACTGTTTTACCCCAATGTGGCCAGTCGTGCTGCAAATTTATTGTATTTAGTCATTAAGAATCACCCGCTGGCGGATGGCAATAAACGAACGGGCTCGTTTTTGTTTTTGTGGTATTTGCGCATTCATCAACATTTGTTGGCCAAACCTGTGGAAAAGCTAATTAACGATAACACCCTGGTTGCATTAGCTTTGCTGATGGCGGAAAGCAAGCCCGACCAAAAAGAGCTGATGATTCGTTTGGTTGAACATTTTATTTTGCTTAAGGATTCAGGCTAATGACGCCGCTTAACGAAGATACCCTTGTACAAGCAACGACTGCTGATTATCTGCAAGAGCAGCTAGGTTGGGAGAGTGTCTTTGCCTATAACAACGAGACCTTTGGCAAAGAAGGCACGATTGGCAGGGAGTCTGATAAAGAGGTTGTTTTAACCCGCTATCTGGGTGAAGCCTTGGTGAAGTTTAACCCTGGCTTGCCGAATGCAGCTTATCAAGATGCGCTGCGCCAGATTACTGAAGCCCCTGTTACTGAAAACACCCTGCAAATCAATTTTGAGCAATATGAGCTGATTAAAAGCGGTGTAAAGGTTCAGTATCGCAATAAAGATGGAGAGCTTGAGCTTAAGCGCCTAAAAGTCTTTGATTTTGACAATCCTGAAAACAATCACTTCCTGTGTGTGCGTGAGCTATGGGTGCGCGGTGATATATACCGCCGCCGCGCCGACATCGTTGGTTTTGTAAATGGCCTTCCCTTGATGTTTATCGAGTGCAAGACTATTCACAAAGACATCCGCCATGCTTACGAGCAAAACCTTTCCGATTACAAAGACACCGTTCCCCACCTGTTCCATCACAACGCTTTTGTGATATTGGGGAACGGCGTGGATGCGAAAATAGGCTCGATCTCCAGCAAGTTCGAACACTTTAATGACTGGAAGCGCCTCGCTGAGGATGATCCGGGCGTAGTGGATATGGAGACCTTGCTCAAAGGTATCTGCAATAAACGCGATTTCCTCGATCTCTTTGAAAACTACACCCTCTTTGATGAGAGCAAAGGCAAGCGGGTTAAGATCGTTGCCCGTAACCACCAGTTCTTAGGCGTTAACCGCGCCATTGAAGCCGTGCAAAACCGTGAGGAGCGCAAAGGCAAGCTTGGCGTGTTCTGGCACACACAAGGATCGGGTAAGTCCTATTCCATCGTTTTCTTCGCCCGCAAGATTCATCGCAAGCTGGGCGGCAATTTTACCTTCCTGATATGTACCGACCGCGAAGATTTGGATGGACAAATCTATAACACCTTTGCAGGGTGCGGCCTTGTTGACAACGATCAAGACCCATGCCGCGCCGCGTCCGGCGACCATTTGCAGCAACTCTTGAACCAGCACAAAGCCTATGTCTTCACGTTGGTTCAGAAATTTAATAAGGATGTTGATCCTAATAATCCTTATTCAGATCGAAACGACATAATCGTTATTACCGACGAAGCACACCGCACCCAATATGGTCGTTTGTCATTGAATCTGCGCAATGCACTGCCGAATGCCAGCTATATCGGTTTTACCGGAACGCCGCTTTTTAAGGATGATGAAATCACCCGCCGCGTATTCGGGGATTATATCTCCACCTATGACTTCCAACGTGCCGTTGAAGATAAGGCCACCGTGCCGCTTTACTACGATGCCAGAGGAGAAAAGCTTGGGCTGGCTACGAATGATCTTAATGAAAAGATCGCCGCCAAGCTGGAAGAAATCGAGATCGAAGATCAGGATGTTTCCGAGAGACTGGAGCGGGAGCTAAAGCGTGATTACCACATCATTACCGCACAAAGCCGCTTGGAGCAGATCGCCGAAGACTTTGTTGATCACTACAGTGTCGGTGGTCAAAACGGTAAGGCGATGATGGTCTGTATCGATAAGATCACATGTGTTCGGATGCAACATATTATCCTTGAGAAGTGGCAGGCCAAAATTACAGAGCTTGAAAAGGAGCTGACCAAGCTGGCTGACGAACAGGCCATCATGGATATGGAGCGCAAACTTGCCTGGATGCGTGAAACCATCATGGCCGTGGTGGTCTCTGAGGAGCAAGGCGAGATCGATAAATTCCGCAAGTGGGAACTGGACATCACGCCGCACCGTAAGCTGATCAAGGAAGGCTTTGAGACACCGGATGGCAAGCGCATTGATATGGAGAGCGCTTTCAAGAAAGAAGAGCATCCTTTCCGCGTCGCTATCGTATGCGCCATGTGGCTCACTGGCTTTGATGTACCAACTATGTCTACCCTTTATCTTGATAAGCCGCTTAAAGCACATACCTTGATGCAGGCCATTGCTCGCGCTAACCGCGTGGCCGAAGGTAAGAATAACGGCCTTATTGTTGATTACTGCGGTATTCTGAAAAACCTCCGCAAAGCCCTTGCGACCTTTGCAGGCCATACAGGGGGTGAAGGTGGAGATGATCAGCCACCACCAGAGCTTGATCCGGTAAGACCGGAAGAAGAATTGCTGGCAGACCTCGAAGAAACAATCGAGGCCGTAAGAGCCTTCCTGGCAGCAAAAGAATTCAGACTGGAAGATGTGTTGGAGAAGACAGGCTTTGAGCGCAATAAAGCCATCATTGATGCAAAAGAAGTTGTTAACCAAAATGATGAAACCCGCAAGCGCTTTGAAATCATCTGCCGCGAGGTCTTCAAAAAGTTCAAGGCTTGCTTAACGATCAAAGCCATAAACAATTACCGCTCGGCCTACGATGCAATCAATATCATCTACAAGAGCCTGCAAGAGGATGTTGAGAGAGCGGATATCTCTGACATCATGCGTGAGCTTCACGCCGTAATCGAAGAGAGCATCGAACCAACAAGTGGCGTAAAAGAGCCAAGCAAGCTTTACGATATCAGCAAGATCGATTTTGAGAGGCTTAGAAAAGAGTTTGAACGCTCACCTGCCAAAAACACAACCGTGCAAAGTCTAAAAGAGATCATCGAGAAAAAGCTTCTCAAAATGCTCATGCAAAATCCGACGAGAACGGATTTCCAGAAGCACTACGAAGAAATCGTCAATGACTACAACAACGAGAAGGATCGCGTAACTATAGAAGCTACGTTTGAAGCCTTGCTCAAACTGGTAGATGAACTGAGCGAAGAAGAGCAGCGAGCAGTTAAAGAAGGACTAAGCGAAGAGTCTTTAGCTCTGTTTGACCTGCTGTTAAAACCCGATCTTTCCAAAAAGGAAATTGATCGTATTAAAAAAGTGGCTGAAGGTCTATACAAGACGATTAAGGAAGAACTTGGCCGTATTCAGAACTTTTCTGCTAAGCAGAGCACACGAGATGAGATTAAGGTGAGGATAAAAGATTTTCTATGGGATGACAAAACCGGATTGCCGGAGAGTTTTGCGCCAGATGAGGTGGACGAGAAAACTGATGCTGTGTTCAGGTACTTAATGGTCTCTGCAAGGAGGGAATTGTGTCTGTCCTAAAAGAAATACTTGACTGGTCTAAGGATCTTCCAATGTGGCAACGAGATGCCTTGCGCCGTCTTGTTATCAACGATGAACTTTCTGAGGACGACATACGAGAGTTAGGCGAAGTCTGTAAAAGTGCTCATGGACTGAGCGAACAACAGGAAGTTTTGCCTCTGACGAAAGATCATATCCCCTCACTCGACACAACATCATCACAAGTTATCCTTCACTCAATCTTTCATCACCGCGGAGTCAATGCATTGGCTGAAGGCCAAACTTTGAGTTTTTCTCCTGCTCTTACAGTTGTCTACGGTGATAATGCAGCCGGTAAAACAGGGTATATAAGAATTCTGAAAAGTGCATGCCGTGCTAGAGGCCAAGAAAACATACTAGGTAACGTCGTATTTGGCAGCACTCCTCATACCCCAACCGTATCAATAAAATACAAGGTCGGAGACGAATCTAAATTACAGGAATGGGCTGGAGAAGGAGAAGATGATTTTATCTCGCGTGTAAGCGTTTTCGATACCCAGTCTGCCGTCGTCTATCTGACAGAGAAAACCGATGTTGCATTCCGTCCATTTGGTCTTGATCTCTTCGACAATCTTGTAAAAGCATGTAAGGCCACCCGGTTAAATTTAGAAAGAGAACAACGTGCGCTTAGCACAAATGAAATATTTACATTACAGAGTGAAATTCCAGATGGAACGCGCGTTTCGAAACTATTGTCAGGTATTTCATCACTGACGAAGCCAGAAACAGTTCAGTCCCTTGCTCAATTCTCATCTGATGAAGAATCTCGTTTTTCCTTGTTGGAAAAATCTTTACAGGATTTACAGGTCAATAATCCAGAGAAATTGGCTCGGCAAATGACACTTCGTGCAGGTCGCATAAGAAACCTTGCTAAACATCTTCAAATAGTTGAAGCAACACTTTCCGATAAGGCAGTATCGAAGATTTTTGATACCAAAATGGAGGGGAGCCGTAAGAGCGAAGAAGCTAAAAGGCTTCGAGAAGCGACATTCCCAGAAGGTATGCTTGAAGGTACTGGTTCGGAAGTCTGGTCGCAATTATGGGAGGCAGCACAACGGTTCTCTGAAGAACTGTCCTATAAAGGGCAAGAGTTTCCGGTTGTCGAAGATGATGCGCAGTGCGTTTTATGTCAGCAAGGTTTAGATCATGAAGCAGCCTTCCGACTCAAACAGTTTCAGGCCTTTGTAACGTCTACAACTGAACGTGAACTTCGTGAATTGCGCGAGAAATACGCCAACTCAAAAAAGGTTTTTGTCGAGTTTCAGATTCAAAATGAAACAATTCAAGAGACGATCAAAGAAATTCGTATCGAGGATGAGGGATTTGCGAAAACAGTTTCCACTGCATTGGATAATAATGAAGTCCGACGAGAAAAGGTTGTAACTGTTTTGGATGAAAAACAGGAATTCTCTTCTGATTTCCCAGAATTAGCGTTGATATCTAGTGAGGTGGAAGCATTAGCTATTCAGCTTGAAGAGCGTATCAAGACTTTGAGCAACACCGACAACGAAGAAGAAAAGAAGAGCATGATTGCTGAGGTGCAAGAATTCCGTGGTCGTAAAATACTAGCCGAGCATGAGAAACTTGTACTGGATGAGATTGAGAGAAAGAAGAAGTTGGCTGCGTATGAGCTATGCCTCAACGACACAAAAACGCAATCAATTACACAGAAAAGCACATCCATCACAAAAACATATGTAACCAGTAAGCTTAAGAACAGTTTTAGTGATGAACTAAGAAATTTAGCTTTTCGGCATGTTGAGGTTGAATTGAAAGAGGCCGGTGGTGCTGAAGGCGTCTTATATCACAAGCTCATTCTTACTCGTGCACCAGGCATTGAATTGCCTCGCGTAGTAAGTGAGGGTGAACAACGATGCTTATCCATCGCAGCATTTTTCGCAGAACTTAGTACAGCCGATGATCCGTCAGGTATCGTCTTTGATGATCCAGTTTCATCACTAGATTATAAATGGCGCGAAGGTGTGGCTAGACGTCTTGTTATAGAGTCACAGAAACGGCAAGTTATTGTCTTCACACACGATGTTGTGTTTTTACTCTTGCTTAAGCAGTTTTCAGATGATTTGGGTGTAGATCAATTGGATCAACACGTAAGACAACTGTCAATTGGCGCTGGTGTTTGTGCAGAGGAATTGCCATGGGTTGCATTACCAATTAAGAAAAAGATTGGTTATCTGAGAAATCAATATCAGGGAGCAGAAAAACTACATCGAGAAGGACATCAAGCAGCTTACGAAAAGGAATCTAGTTACATTTATGGGTTGCTTCGAGAGGCGTGGGAACGTGCACTTGAAGAAGTTCTGTTAGGTGGCGTAGTGGAAAGGTATCGTCCTAATGTTCAGACGCAACAAGTAATACAGGTTTCGGATATATCGGAAGATGATTGCAATATCCTTAACGCAGCTATGACTAAATGCTCTAAATGGTTACCCGGCCACGATCAGGCAGCCGCAGCTAGAGCGGAATTACCGGAACCGGATGTTTTAAAAGCGGATATTGAAGAACTAGACAATTGGGTATCAACTATTCGTAAGCGTAGGAATAAAAAATAGTATAAATGGAGAATAGTGATGCCACTCTACCAAGTTACCGATGATGAACTAACTCCGCTAGTATCTACTAGCTTTCAGGAGGAAAACCTTTGGGAAAGGCGCGATCTCCAACGGTTGCTTAGAGCAAACATTAAAGTTATTGCTGATGATATATTGGTTATAGCCGAAGAGTTTGGCGAATGGTCTGAAAGCGGAAGAAGAATTGGTCTTTTGGCAATCGATAGAGATGCCAATCTTATCGTTATTGAGCTAAAGCGCACCGATGATGGTGGGCATATGGAGCTGCAAGCTATTCGATATGCCGCGATGGTTGCCAATATGACTTGGGATCAAGCTAAGATGGCATTCCAGAAATACCTAACTAGCAATTCTATGGATCTAGATGCTGAATCAAAAATGTGCGAGTTTCTGGGATGGGAGTCCCCAAGAGAGGATGATTTTGCACAGAATGTCCGTATTGTACTTGCCTCAGCCAATTTTTCTAAAGAAATAACTACATCAGTTTTGTGGCTTAATGATCGTGACTTAGATATTAGCTGCGTTCGCCTGACGCTTCATAAGATCGATGACAAGTTGGTTCTCAGTGCAGATCAAATTATTCCCCTTCCTGAAGCAGAAAGCTATCAAATTGAAGTGAAGCAGAAACGAAGAGAAGAACGTGTTTCTAGAGTGTCTAAGAAAGACAGGTCATTGTTTACAGTTTCTTATGAAGATGAAGTCTTTGAGCATGATTTTAAAAAATCAGATATTGGGTTTCATACTGTCATGCTTTTGGAATCCAAAGGTCTTATAAATGATGAGGTGTTTAATATGTTGCGAGAAGATACCTCTTGCAGCTTTAAATTACTGAAACGACCCGAGGAAATGACTGAAACTGAGAGACGCTACTCCAAATATAGGTTTAACCGAGACCCAGAGTTGACTGTTGACGGGAAAGGCTACTATATAGCTCGTAACTGGGGAGTTAGTAATACACCAAAATTTATTGAAAAGATGGAAGCGAAATTCTCTGGTCTGAAGTATTCCTCAACTGCAAATAGTTAAGGTAATGGTTTTGGAGAAGTCAGCAGTTATATCTGGGATTAAGGAGACTGCCAAACCAAAACCTCAAAAGTTTAAATAATGTTGGCTATTGGTACTTACAGTACCGATAGCGCCCTTGTTTTAAACAATGCTGGTTTAAGAATGTTGTTTACGGCGGTGAGCGCCGTAAAACGCGAGGTAGCTAAACCTGAATCTGATGCTCGGTTTATCTGTTAAAACATATCAATATGTTATTTTGATATGTTAAAATATATCATTCTTGAGTCTTTTGGTTAGGTTTGATATAGTTTTATAGATATTAGTATTTAGTTGATATAGAATAATGTATCAAACATGAGTTATATAACCGATCAAATATTGGAAAGCTTGCGAGAAGCGCGTGCGCGTAAGGGTTTTAGCCAACGAGAGCTAAGCGCCCGTTCTGGCGTGCCGCAAAGCCATATCTCTAAAATTGAGTCTGGCGGCGTTGACCTGCGCATATCCAGTTTGATCGCTTTGGCGCGTGTGCTTGATTTAGAGCTGTTTGTCGCGCCTAAAAAGTCAGTGCCAGCCATCAAGTCTATTATTCGTAGTGCGCAAGGGCATGATGAAGATGGGGAGCAATCCGCGCCAGCCTATAGCTTGGATGGAGATGCAGATGAGTAACGTTTCTACACTCAATGTGCTGCTCTATGGCGAACCTATCGCAACGGTTACCAATGTTGGCAATGACCGAACGCTTTTTGCTTTTACGGATGCCTATGCCAACGATGAAGCGCGGCCTGTCTTAGGATTGGGTTTCAAGGATGCACTAGGTGGCTTGATCACTAATTTCAAACCCACCCAAACCAAGTTAACGCCGTATTTTTCCAATCTGTTGCCAGAAGAAACCATGCGTAACTATCTGGCAGAGCGCGCGGGTGTAAACCCTGCACGGGAATTTTTCTTGCTGTGGGTGTTAGGGCAGGATTTAGCCGGAGCCATTACGGTTATGCCTGCTGATGGTGAGGCATTGCCGAGCGACGAATATGAAGATATTGAAGAAGAGATCAAGCGCGAAGCCCCCATGCGCTTTTCGTTGGCGGGTGTGCAGCTGAAATTTTCAGCCGTGCAGCCTGCCAGTGGCGGTTTAACCATTCCCGCCTCTGGTACTGGCGGTTCATGGATTGTGAAATTGCCATCATCTCGCTTTGAGGCGGTGCCAGAAAATGAATATTCAATGATGGAATTGGCGCGGATGTTGGGTATGGACGTACCTGAAACTCAGCTACTGCCGATTGATCAGATTGCCAATATCCCAGAAGGCATTGGCAAGTTTGGCAATAGCGCCGTTGCGATTAAACGCTTTGATCGCGCCGATGGGCAGGCCATTCATATTGAAGACTTTGCGCAAGTGTTTGGTGTCTATCCACATGACAAGTACAAGAAAGCCAGTATGAGCAATATCGCGCAGGTTATCGGTATAGAAGGACAAGAAGAGGATATCGCCGAGTTTATCCGCAGGCTGGTGTTTAACACGCTGATCGGCAATGCCGATATGCATTTAAAGAACTGGTCGCTCATCTATAACGATAAGCGATCAGCCTCGATTGCACCAGCTTATGATTTCGTTTCAACAATTCCTTATATCACGGATAAGGAAGCCGCGTTGAAAGTTAGCAGGAGCAAGAAGTTTGCTGACTTCACCATGGATGAACTGTCTCATTTGGCGGCAAAGGCACGGTTGCCAGAAAAACTGGTTTTGGATACGGCAAGTGAAACGGTAGAGCTTTTCCATGAAAAATGGCAGAGCGAAAAGACCAATTTGGCGCTTAATAGCGACGTGATTGAAGCAATTGACAAGCATCTGGAAGATATTCCGATGGCTAAAAAAAAGTAAAAAAAGGACTCTAAGGTGTCAGAAATTAGTAAATTATCAAATGAAATTAACAAGAGGCGCACGTTTGCCATCATCTCTCACCCTGATGCAGGTAAAACAACGCTGACCGAAAAATTACTATTATTTGGGGGTGCGATTCAAGTAGCCGGTTCTGTTAAAGGCCGTAAAGCCTCTCGTCATGCAACCTCAGACTGGATGGAGATGGAGCAGGAGCGGGGCATTTCTATTACCACTTCGGTGATGCAATTTGAACATAATGATAAGTTGTTGAACTTGCTGGATACGCCGGGCCATGAGGATTTCTCCGAAGACACCTATCGGACGCTCACGGCGGTTGATTCTGCTTTAATGGTGATTGACTGTGCGAAGGGTGTAGAAGCAAGAACGATTAAGTTAATGGAAGTCTGTCGCTTGCGCGATACGCCGATTATTACGTTTATTAATAAGCTGGATCGCGAAGGTCGCGATCCGCTGGAATTGATTGATGAGGTGGAGTCGGTTCTAAAAATTGAGTGCGCCCCGATGACATGGCCTATTGGGATGGGTAAAGGGTTTAAAGGTGTCTATCATATTTATAAAGATGAGGTGCATGTCTTTAGTCCAACGCACGGTGGGAAAATCGCAACCGGCGAGATTTTTAAAGGGTTGGACGACCCCAGGTTGAAAGAACTGGTGGGTGTGGAAATTGATAACTTTCTGGAAGAGTTGGAGCTTGTCCGAGAAGCCAGTACCCCCTTTGATATGGCGGCTTATCTGGCAGGCAAGCAAACGCCGGTATTTTTTGGCTCGGCAGTGAATAATTTTGGTGTGGGTGAATTACTTGATGCGTTTGCTGAATATGCGCCCGCTCCTCAGTCACGTCAGGCAGTCGAGCGCGAAGTGCAACCGGAAGAGCCGGCATTTTCTGGTTTTGTTTTTAAAGTTCAGGCGAATATGGACCCCGCGCATCGTGATCGTATAGCTTTTATGCGTATTTGTTCAGGCGGCTACTCACAAGGGATGAAAATGAGCCATGTGCGGATTGGTAAAAATATTCAAGTGGGTAATGCCATTACCTTTCAGGCGGATAGCCGCAAAAATGTAGAGCAAGCGTTTGCGGGCGACATTATAGGGTTGCACAATCATGGAACGATTCAAGTGGGCGACACCTTTACGCAGGGCGAAAAACTCAAATTTGGTGGTATTCCTTATTTTGCCCCTGAATTATTTCGTCGTGCTGTTTTGAAAGACCCCTTACGTATGAAGGCGTTGCAAAAAGGGTTGACTCAATTAACTGAAGAAGGGGCGACTCAGCTGTTTAAACCGTTAAGAAATAATGACCTGATTTTAGGCGCTGTAGGCGTTCTTCAATTTGAGGTGACGGCACAGCGACTTAAAAGTGAGTATAACGTGGAGTGCGTTTATGACAATGCCCCCATTACCACGGCACGTTGGGTCAGTTGCGACGATCCGAAGAAATTTGAAGAATTCAAAAAGAAGGCGCACGATAGCCTGGCAGAAGATGGGGGCGGTTATCTGGTATATTTAGCAAAAAGCCGAGTCAATTTATCGTTAACACAAGAGCGGTGGCCAGATATTATCTTTAGTGAAACACGCGAACTATAGGAGCAAGTGATGAGTGATAAGCAATATACAATTGATGCGCTGGAATTGGGGCCAATGGAAAATTTTGTCTATCTGATTCAGGATCATGCAACAAAAAGAGCAGCGATTGTTGATCCTGCCTGGGATGTGCCAAAGGCGATAGAACTGGTGAACGAACGCGGCTATAAAATTACAGATATTTTATTAACCCACAGTCACCCGGATCATATTAATGGTATATCAGATGTGCTGGATGTTTTTGATGCAGAGCTTCATTTGCTAAAAGAAGAAGCAGACTTTTGGGGTGAGCACGACGGCACTCCAACGTTGCATCATGGTGGTGATGAATTGATGTTGGGTAAAACGCCCATTAAAATGTTGCATACGCCAGGTCATACACCGGGGTCGGCTTGCTACCATGTCAACAATGATTTATTAACCGGCGATACGATGTTTGTGTTCGGTTGTGGTCGCTGTGATTTTACAGGGGGTGACCCGGAAGTGATGTTTAAAACGCTGAACAAAATTCGTACCGAGTTGCCGGCTTCGACAACTATTTTACCGGGGCATAATTACGCGGTTAAAAAAACATCAACCTTGGAAGAGCAAATTAAGGGCAACCCCTTTTTACAACACCATAATGTGCAAGACTTCGTGCAGTATCGAATGAATACTCCAAAAAGAAAAACCCCTTATGAAGCAGAGCCGTCTATAGGTTGTGGTCACGATCATTAGAGGCCTGAGTGTATCAGTTTCAAGATGACGATGTTATTTGCACATGTAAGGGGGTAACAAAGAAGCAATTTGTTAGCTTACTTAACGAGCACCGGTTAAATCACCTTGATGCTGTGCGAGAGAAAACAGGGGTGAATGTGGCCTGCGGGATGTGTATCGTTGTGGTTGAAGATTTGTTGCTTAAAAACCGGCTTTAACGCTTTTCTACAATAAAGACATGTTCTAGTAAGGCGGTAATGCCTCGTTCTTTAAAGCGCTTGTTTTGTTCAAGAACAGAAGCTGTTTCCAAGTGAGTGATTTGTTTATCTTGACCAAACAACGTATCCACTTCCTCTGGCGACACGGCAAAAGGTGGGCCGTTCATGAGTTGTTGATCGTAGTCAAAAGCGATCAGCAGGCGTTTATGCGGGGTGTTAAAGAGTTCATCCAGTTTAGCGCTGTATAAACGCCGCATTTCACTTGGAAAGGCGACCAATGAGGCGCGATCGTAGATTAACGAACAGTTCTCTACAGCCCTTTTTTCCAATTTAAATATATCGCCGCAATACAGTGTTATATTGCCTGCCTGGTACAAGGTTAAGTGCTCTGATTGAGTGATCTCCGGGTTGAGGTGATGCTCAGAAAAGAACGCTTCAACAGCTTGTTGGTTTAATTCAATGCCGACCACGCTGGCGCATTGTTTAGATAACCAGATTAAATCCACAGATTTGCCGCATAAAGGAACAAAAACAGAGTCGCTTGATGATGATTGAAGGGCTGACCAGTGTTTGAGTAGAAATGGGTTAACGTCTTTTAAGTGAAAGCCAATTTCATTTTTCGCCCAACGTTCATGCCAAAATTCAGGTTCCATGGTTAAGTGCTCTTTGTGTTCTTAATTGCCTGGCTGATAAAGTCCACAATATTGTCTAGCGGGATATCCTGATTATCCGATTCTGTTCTAGCACGATATTCCACCATGCCGTTATCGAGCCCCTTATCTCCTAAGACGATTCGGTGAGGAATGCCGATCAGCTCCATGTCGGAGAACATAAAGCCGGGGCGTACCTTGCGATCATCAAATAACACGTCAACGCCAGCAGTTTTCAACGCCAGATAAAGCTTTTCTGAGGCTGCTTTCAGGCGCTCGGATTTATGCATATTCATGGGCAATAAAGCGACTTCAAAAGGGGCGAGAGCAGCGGGCCAGGTAATGCCTTTATCATCGTGATTTTGCTCAATAGCGGCTGCAATAACACGGGTTACGCCAATGCCATAACACCCCATCGTCATGACGGTATTTTTGCCGTTTTCATCCAGCACACAGGCATTCATCGCCTCGCTGTATTTCGTGCCAAGTTGGAAGATATGGCCCACTTCAATGCCGCGAGCAATAGTTAGCGTGCCTTGGCCATCAGGGCTTTCATCGCCTTCGACCACTTGGCGAATATCTTCAATGCGCTCAGGTAAGGGGACGTCACGTTGCCAATTAACCCCCAAGTAATGCTGGCCGTTTTCGTTGGCACCACAAGCAAAATTAGCCATATGGGCTGCGCTGCGATCAACAATTAAGGGGATGTTTAAATTGATAGGGCCAATGTACCCTGTTTCACAGTGAATGGCTTGTTGAATGTCTTCATCGGTCGCCAGGGTCAGAGGGTTTTGTACGCCGGGAAGTTTTTCAGCTTTTATCTCATTAAGCTGATGATCGCCACGAAGAAGCAACGCAATAAGCCCATCGTCTTCTGATTTAACCAGCAAGGTTTTAAGGCACTGAGAAGCAGGAATGTTTAAAAATTGACTGATCTCTTCAATTGTTTTTTGTTGAGGGGTGGCAACTTTTTCAAGTGCTTGGTCAGGTTCGGCTCGTGTTTGCGAAGGCGCAACGGCTTCGGCTTTTTCGACGTTCGCGGCATATTGGCTGTCGGTTGAAAAGGCAATTTCATCTTCACCCGATTCTGCCAATACATGAAACTCGTGTGATGCATTTCCGCCAATTGAGCCGGTATCTGCTAACACTGGGCGAAAATTAAGTCCGAGTCGATTGAAAATATTATTGTATGCCTGAAACATACGGTCATACGTTTCTTGGAGTGAGGCTTCATTCATATGAAAAGAATAGGCATCTTTCATCAAAAACTCGCGTGAGCGCATGAGGCCGAAACGCGGCCGAATTTCGTCGCGGAATTTGGTTTGAATTTGATAATAATTAAGGGGTAGTTGCTTGTAGCTTTTTATTTCGTTGCGGGCCAGTTCGGTAATTATTTCCTCATGCGTTGGGCCGAGGCAAAATTCCCGCCCATGTCGATCATTCAAACGTGCTAATTCGGGCCCGTATTGTTCCCATCGGCCCGATTCTTGCCATAGTTCAGCAGGTTGTACGACGGGCATTAAGACTTCTAACGCGCCGGCTTTGTCCATTTCTTCACGCACAATGTTTTGCACTTTTTGCAAAACTCGAACGCCCAGTGGCAGCCAATTGTATAAACCGGCTGCAAGTTTGCGAACCAGTCCCGCACGAATCATTAACTGGTGGCTAATGATCTCAGCATCAGCAGGGGTTTCTTTTACAGTATTGAGTGGAAAATCGCTGGTACGCATAGTGATTGAGTTGCTTAAATTCAGGTTGTTGGACGAGCGATAGTTTACGCTGAAAAGTGCCGCCAACCTAGAGGCGTTGATAAAAAGATACGTTCAGGCAGCTGCTTCACGCCATCGTTTTAGTTTTCTATCTAGCGTGCGACGAGAAATACCCAGCGCTAAGGCTGCTTGGGATTTGTTCCCGTTGCTTTCGCTGATCGCTTTAAGAATTTGGGCCTTTTCGTGTGATTTTAGACAAGAGTTGTTTGTAGCCGCCGAGTGAGTGTCATCCACCGGTAGTCTCTCATGTAATGGAATGTTTAGAAGCAATGAGCGTTCAATATGATTACGTAACTCGCGAATGTTGCCGGGCCAATGATAGGTTTTTAATGCCTTGATGGACTCGGTAGAGATGGACGGGGTCGCTAATTCGTGTTCCTCACACAATTGACAGACAAAGGAGTTGGTAAGCGCCTCTATATCATCTGGACGGTCGCGAAGTGGCGGGGTAGTAAAAGGAACAACATTTAAACGATAATACAGGTCAGTCCTAAATAAACCCTGTTTGACCAGGTTTTTGAGGCGTTTATTCGTGGCGGCGACAATACGGACAGAGGTGTTATATTCTTTGTCTGAGCCAACGGGCCGGATGGTTTTTTCTTCTAAAAGGTGTAACAGCTTGGGCTGCGAATCGAGTGGTAGCTCACCAATTTCATCTAAAAATAAAGTGCCGTTTTGTGCTGTGGCGACCAACCCTTTTCGTGCGTCTTTCGCCCCTGTAAATGCGCCTTTCGCGTGACCAAAGAGCTCGGCTTCTAGTAAGTGTTGGCTAAAGGTTGCGCAGTTAATAGATACAAAAGGGCCTTTGCGTTGGCTAAGGTCATGAATTTTTCTAGCCAATAGGCTTTTGCCAGTCCCTGTTTCGCCGTCTAATAAAATGGGGGTGTTTTTAGTGGCGACACGATCAATATCATTCAGCAGTTTAACAACAAGTGGGTTATTACCAAAAAACGAGTGGCGGTCACGAATAGCTTTACGACGTGCAGTTGATTTGTGGGTATTCATAAAAAGCAGGGGTGAGACATATTGTCAAAAGTTTCTTTATATTGAGACAAAATGTCGCATAAGTCTAGTGCGTTGTTAGGCTTGTTTCGGTGATGATGACTAAAATTTATTATTAATCAACGAGTTAATGTTATGCAAAGCCCATTGGCATTGGTTTTGCTCTATGCCAGCAGGTATTTTGATCATCAACAATAAGGAAAAATTAATGAAAATAAATAAATTAGTGTTAGCCACCGCTGTTTTTGTAGGAGGGGCGGTATCGGCTCATGCAGGCTCTGAACTGACAACGTTACTTATGTTGCTGCATGAAAATGGCACGATATCCGATGCGCAATATCAGCGCGTATTGGCTGAGGCGAAAGCAACAGAGCAAAAAAACATCGCACAAACTGAGGACATTCAAGAAAGGCTCGATAAGGCAACCAATGTTGAAGTGAATGTTAATAAAGGTGGCTTAGCTGTTAAATCACGTGACGGTAATTTCACCACGCAAATTGGTGGTCGCATGCAGTTAGACGCCGCTTGGTATGGGGAGGATGATTCGGCAGCGGGTAGTACATTAGGTGATGGCACAAAAGTGCGTCGTGCAAGGCTGTATATCAAAGGTATCGTAAATAAAGATTGGTTCTATAAGTTTGAGTATGACTTTGCGGGTACAGGCGATACACGGAAAGGGATTACAGATATTTGGGTGGGTTACAATGGATTTGATTTTGAAGGGCTCAGCGTTAAGGCTGGCCACTTTAGAGACCCGTTTATGTTGCAAGATCAAATCAGCGACAATAATACGCAGTTTACTGAAAGAGCCTCGATTGATGCCTTTACAGCGAGCAGACACATTGGCGTTATGGGGAGTATTGATCGTAAACATTGGACAACTGCGTTTGGTGTGTTTGGTGATAAAGCCAATACAAATGGTGGCTCAGACGATGAAGGGTGGGGTTTAGGCGGGCGCTCTACGTGGATGCCGGTTAATGAAAAAGGCTCGTTGGTCCATTTAGGTTTGGCCGCAAATTACCGCAGATCACGTGGTGGCGAGGTTCAGTTCAAACAACAGCCTGAAACCAATATCTCAGGAGTGAACTTTGTGGATACGGGTAAATTGCTGGATGTAGATAGCTATTTAACATTAGGCGCCGAGGCTGCTGTTGTTAAAGACAGGTTTTCTGGCCAAGCTGAATACATTCGTACTCAGCTAGAACGCGATACAACCAGCGACTTAACATTTGATGGCTGGTATGCACAAACCGGCTGGTTCCTTACACAAGATACGCGACCATACACACATAAAGGTGCAAAATTTAAAGCAGTTAAGCCTAATAGCCCGTTTGGTAGTGGTGGTATAGGTGCATGGGAGTTAGCGCTACGATACAGCACCATTGATTTAATGGATGGCGCTATAAACGGTGGTGAAATGGACAATATGACTCTGGGCCTTAATTGGTTCCCAGTAGCGGGCTTACGTTTTTCTGCTAACTATATCAAAGTACTAGAGGTAGATGGTGGTGCGCATGATAATGAAGAAGCAGATATTATGCAGCTTCGTGGCCAATGGGCGTTTTAACACGGTCGGCTAATAAAGGGGTGCGTTTGTCGCCCCTTGTTTTTTATAACGAGATAAGTAACGAGGGATAGGATGAAAAAAATTGTAAAAATACTTTGGTGGTTGAGTGTTGGCGCGTTGATGATGTTTGCGTCAAGCAGTTCGGCATTGGATATTCTTAGAATGTCGACCACAACCAGTACGGAAAACTCTGGGCTTTTAGCCGTGCTCAACCCTGTCTTTGAAAACCAGTACAATGTTAAGCTTGAAGTGATTGCTGTAGGGACTGGTAGAGCATTGGCAATGGGTGCGCAAGGTGATGTTGATGTCGTGTTTGTTCATGCCCCAGTGGCAGAACTGAAGTACGTTAAGGCGGGCGATTTCATTGATCGCTCGGCAGTTATGCATAATGATTTTGTTATAGTCGGGCCAACCAGTGACCCTGCAAATATAGCAGCTTCTAAAACAATTGAAGAAGCCTTGCAAAGTATTGCTCAAGTAGAAGCTACCTTTATTTCCAGAGGCGATGACTCTGGCACGCATAAGAAAGAAAAACAGTTGTGGAGGAAAGCCGGTGTTACACCCAGTGGGGACTGGTATGTCGATGTCGGGCAAGGCATGGGCGCTGTGCTTAATATAGCGAATGAAAAACTCGCTTACGCTTTGACAGACCGAGGTACGCAAATTGCCTTCGCTGACAAAACCTCCCTCAAGGTGTTATTTGAAGGCGATGTTGGTTTATTTAACCCATATCACGTGATGGCGGTTAATCCAAGTAAGCATCCAGGCTCAAGGTATGACTTAGCGATGAAATATATTCGGTTTGTTACGAGTAAAAAAGGCCAAGAGATTATCGCAGGCTTTCGTAAAGGTGGGCAGCAGTTATTTTACCCAGACGCTGAGTAAGTAATGACGGTTAAGGTTTTGATAAACGTCCTCTATAAAAATAGGAGGCGCTTGTCAGGCCTGATCATTTACCGCGAGACCAAAACGAAGCGAGCAGTGAGCCTGTCAGGTTGTGCCAAAGAGAAAATAGGGCGCCGGGTAAGGCGGCGGCCGGTGAGAAATATTTAACCGCCAATGCAACGGCTAAACCGGAGTTTTGCATACCGACCTCAATCGCTAAGGTTTTACAGGTACGTTGATCCATGCCAAAAGCACGCGGTAGCCAATAGCCGGCCAACAGCCCAAGGGCGTTATGAAGCGCAACCGCGGAGACCAACAGGATGCCAATGGAGTCGAGGCGAGAATGATTCAGTGCAACGATAATCGCAATAATCAATACGATGGCAAAGACAGATATTAATGGAAAGATTTGCCTTGCAGCGCCTAACAACCGCCCAAAGAGTTGATTCACGATGATGCCGGCTGTGACCGGTAAAATAATAATTTTTACGATATCCATCAGCATTTTCATGGCGGGTACATCAACCTGTTTTCCTAAATAGAGCAGACTTAATGCCGGCGTAGCAATAACAGCTAATACAGTTGAAAACGTCGTGATGGCGATAGATAAAGCCACGTTACCTTTGGCTAAATAGCAAATTACGTTAGAAGCGGTGCCACCGGGGCTTGCACCAACAAGCACCATGCCGCTGGCCAAGGCCAAGGGTAACTGTAACCAGGTAGACAGCCCCCAGGCAAAAAAAGGCATGCAAAGGAACTGTAGCAAAAGGCCTAAAAGGATCGGTTTGGGTGATTTAAAAATGAGCAAGAAGTCATTTGCTTTTAAGCTCATGCCCATGCCGAACATCACCAAACCGAGCAAGAAAAATAAACTCGGTTTAAGTGGCGTAAAAAGGGTGGGTGCTAGATAGGCAAGAGTGGACAATAAGATGGCCCAGAGAGGAAACAGTTTAGTGGCTGAATTGATCAAAAGTGTCCTCGTTATCCGGTTTGGGTCGTTGTGGTTTTGTTAAGCAGTTCTTTTAGGTACAGGCCAGTATGAGAGACGTTGCTTTCAGCAACGTGTTCGGGCGTTCCTTGCGCAATCACTTCGCCTCCGCCATCGCCCCCTTCAGGGCCCATGTCAATAATCCAATCAGCGGTTTTTATTACATCCAAGTTGTGTTCGATAACCACAAGGGTATTGCCATGATCGCGTAAGGTATGCAGAACGCTGAGAAGTTGTTGAATATCCGCAAAGTGTAGGCCAGTGGTTGGTTCATCCAGTATGTAGAGTGTTTTGCCTGTATCGCGTTTAGAAAGCTCACGTGATAATTTGACACGTTGTGCTTCACCGCCTGATAAAGTCACGGCATTTTGCCCGAGGGTGATATAGCCGAGTCCAACATCCATTAAGGTGCGCAACTTTTTAGAGACAACGGGAATGGACTCAAAAAAATCACAAGCATCTTCAACCGTCATGGATAACACTTCGTGGATGGTTTTACCTTTGTAGCGAATTTCTAATGTTTCGCGCCCGTAGCGTTGGCCTTTACAGCTTTCGCAATTGACATACACATCGGCAAGGAAGTGCATTTCTACTTTAATCACGCCGTCGCCTTTGCATGTTTCACAGCGGCCACCTTTGACGTTAAAACTAAAACGTCCCGGTGTGTAACCCCGTGATCGGGCTTCAGGGGTGGCGGCAAAGAGTTCTCGAATAGGTGTAAAGAGCCCCGTATACGTGGCGGGGTTAGAACGTGGCGTGCGCCCTATTGGGCTTTGATCAATATCAACGACTTTGTCTATATGTTCCAAACCATCGACACCATCATTAGCCGCGATAGGCAAAGAAGATTTGTTTAATATTTTGGCAACAGTTGGATACAACGTTTCATTTATTAATGTTGATTTTCCAGAACCCGACACGCCGGTAATGCACGTTAATAATCCAATGGGTAACGCTACACTGACGTTTTTTAAATTGTTGGCGCGAGCATTATTAATGCGTAATTTTTTGTTCTCATCAACAGGGTGGCGTTGTTTGGGAATGGCAATAAACTGCCGGCCAGACAGGTATTGCCCGGTGGTTGATTTGGGGTTTTGTGTGATGTCTTGAGGCGAGCCTTGAGCAATAATTTCGCCACCATGAATGCCGGCCTGTGGGCCTATATCAACGACATGGTCCGCGGCTAAAATTGCATCTTCATCATGTTCGACAACAATAACGGTATTACCGAGGTTGCGGAGATGAAAAAGGGTGTTGATTAAGCGTTGATTGTCGCGTTGATGTAAGCCAATAGACGGTTCGTCCAAGACATACATAACACCCACGAGTCCTGCGCCAATTTGGCTGGCGAGTCGAATACGTTGGGCTTCGCCACCGGACAGCGTATCGGCACTTCGATCTAAGGATAGATAATCGAGGCCGACATTAATAAGAAAATCGAACCGTGCTTTAATTTCTTTAATAATTTTCTTGGCAATTTCACCGCGGTGGCCGGGGAGTTTCAGCGACGCAAATAAATCGCTGGATTTTCGAATGGACAGGTTTGTTATTTCAGGCAGACTATGTGCATCAACAAAAACATGCCGCGCCGCTTTGTTAAGGCGTTGCCCATGACAATCTGGACAGGCTTTACTTGAGAGGTATTTTGCGAGTTCATCGCGAACAGTGTTCGAATCTGTTTCGCGATAACGCCGTTCCATGCTGTGAATAATGCCTTCGAACGGGTGTGTGCGTTGGATTGCTTCTCCTCGGCTATTAAGCGTTTTAAAAACAATCGGTTCGTCACCGCTGCCAAATAAGATGGCATCTTGGATGTGTTTCGGGTACGAATTAAAGGGTTGTTCTGGATCAAAATGATAATGCTTAGACAGCGACATAATCATTTGATAGTAATACATATTGCGTTTATCCCAACCGCGAATAGCCCCACCGGCTAAGCTAATGTCTGGGCTGTGGAGCACTTGTGCCGGATCGATGTATTGTTTGATGCCTAACCCATCGCAGCTGACGCAGGCGCCTTTAGGGCTGTTAAAAGAAAAACTGCGTGGCTCCAGTTCGCTGATGCTGTAACCACAGACGGGGCAAGCGAAACGAGAGGAAAATAGAATCTCCTCATCGTCATGCATGCTGCTGATAACGGCAATGCCTTCAGTGAGTTTTAATGCTGTTTCAAAAGATTCGGCGAGCCTAACAGCTAAGTCGTCATGAATTTTAAAGCGATCAACAACAACTTCAATGGTATGTTTCTTTTTTAACTCTAACGGTGGTGCATTGTCCAGTTCGACGACTTCTCCATCAATCCGTGCGCGAATAAACCCTTGATTGCGCAGATCGTTCAATACATTAAAGTGCTCACCTTTGCGCGCTTGAATAACAGGGGCTAATAACATCCAGCGTTTATCGGGGTTTAATTCAAGCACCGCATCCACCATTTGAGTGGTGGTTTGTGCTTCGAGCGAGGTGCCGTGATCTGGGCATTGAGGAATGCCCGTTCTGGCAAATAACAGGCGCAAATAATCATATATTTCTGTAATGGTACCCACCGTTGATCGAGGGTTGTGTGAGGTCGACTTTTGTTCGATAGAAATAGCTGGCGAAAGCCCTTCGATATGATCAACATCGGGCTTTTCCATCACAGATAAAAATTGCCGAGCATAGGCAGATAATGACTCAACATAACGGCGTTGGCCTTCCGCATAAATCGTGTCAAAAGCTAAAGAAGACTTGCCTGAACCGGATAACCCCGTGATGACGATGAGCTTATCTCTTGGAAGATCCAAGTCAATGTCTTTTAAGTTGTGGGTTCTTGCGCCACGAATTTGAATGGTGTCCATTTACGTATCTAATTAAGTCGCCAAACCTGTTAATATACCCCTCTTTTTAAAGGCTAGGCAAAGTAATTATGGCTGAATCTTCGGGCCAAACATCAATAATGAGCGAACAAGAGAAAAGAGCAAGCTTAGGTTTAGCGGGTATCTTTTCAATGCGCATGCTCGGCTTGTTTATGATTTTGCCGGTGATGGCTTTGTACACCGAGCATCTGGATGGAATAACGCCGGTGCTACTGGGTTTGTCGATTAGTATTTATGGTTTAACGCAAGCGTTATTGCAAATTCCCTTTGGTTTGATGTCTGACCGGTTTGGCCGGAAAAAAATCATTACGATCGGTTTGCTGTTATTTTTAATCGGCAGTGTTGTGGCCGCCATGTCGACGACCATATACGGCATTATTATGGGTCGAGCCTTGCAAGGCAGCGGGGCCGTCGCTGCGGCGATTATGGCCCTTGCAGCGGATTTAACACTGGAACAAAACCGGACGAAGATAATGGCAACGATTGGCATTAGCATTGGTGTTTCGTTTGGTGTGGCGATGGTATTGGGGCCTGTTTTAGCGTCGTTTATCGGTTTACAAGGAATTTTCTGGTTTACCGCGCTGTTAGCGGCGGCAGGCATTTTTCTTTTGTATAACGTGGTACCCGAAGCAAAAAATATAGCCGTGCATAGGGATGCAGAGCCAATTCCTGCCTTAATGGGAAAAGTGCTAAAGGATACCCAGCTTCTTCGTCTTGATTTTGGTATTTTTTGTTTACATTTAGTGATGACAGCGATGTTTGTTGTCTTGCCCTTATTGATGAGAGGTAAGTTAGGTCTTGCAGCTGAAAACCATTGGATGGTTTATTTGCCTGTGCTGGGATTGTCAGTTGTTGCGATGGTGCCGTTTATCATCATTGCCGAAAAAAAACGGAAAATGAAGCTTGTTTTTGTGAGTGCCATAGCGACTTTATCGCTTGCCAGTTTAGGGCTGTACTTGTTCAGTGGCTCTCTGTGGGGAATGGTGGCCTCTTTATTTGTTTTCTTTACCGCATTTAATTTATTAGAAGCGAGTTTGCCTTCTTTAATTTCTAAGATTGCCTTTGCCGGAGGTAAAGGAACAGCGATGGGCGTGTACTCCAGTGCTCAGTTTTTTGGTGCGTTTTGTGGCGGTTTGATAGGGGGCTTGGTTTGGAGCCAGTATGGTTTGCTGGACGTTTTTTTGGTATGCGCCGTTATTTTATTTGTTTGGTTTTTAGTCGCCTTAAGCATGAAATCACCTCGGCACATGAGTAGTTTGTTAAAAAACGTAGACGTTGAAACCGATGAGCAAGCAAAACAAATAACTGATAAGCTATTAGCTGTCAAAGGCGTGTTAGATGTGGGGATATCGGTTGACGATTCTACGGCCTATTTAAAAGTAGATAATGAGTTATTAGATGAAGCGGCGCTAGACGCGATCATCTCTTAAAATATGAGCAAGCGCTTTAAATGAGCGTCAATAATTGGAGTGAATTATGGCTGGTGTGAACAAAGTAATTTTAGTAGGAAATTTGGGTAAAGACCCTGAAACGCGTTATATGCCGAGCGGTAGTGCGGTAACCAATATCACCGTCGCCACATCGGAAACGTGGAAAGATAAGAACACAGGTGAGAAAAAAGAACAAACAGAGTGGCATCGAGTGGCGTTTTTTAATCGATTAGCCGAGGTAGCGGGCGAGTATCTTAAAAAGGGCTCAAAAGTATATGTTGAAGGCTCAATTCATACCCGCAAATGGCAAGACCAAAGCGGGCAGGATCGCTATAGCACAGAAATAAAAGGGAGTACGTTGCAAATGTTAGATAGCCGTGGAGGAAGTTCTGCTGAATTTTCACCCTCGAGCTCGCAGTCAAAGCCCAGTAATTTCTCCTCTGCACCAGCACAGCCTACAGCGCCGATGGATGATTTTGATGATGACATCCCATTTTAAAAAACACCTTAGAGGTTGATTTCACTATCAGCCCGCATTAAAAAACCCCCTTAAGGTTGAGCCGTTAAGGGGGTTTTTAGTTCTTATCGTGAGGAGCTTATTGCTTTAAACTTTCTAAAGACTCTTTAGCGCCTTCTAAAAGATCGTTAGATTCCTTTTCTGCAGCTGCTTCAGCTTCCGTTTCTGTCACGCTGGAAATCGCGTCATCTGTCATTTCTTTAGCTGTTTCTAACGCGTCAGACGTTTTTTCTTTCACTGCATCAAGGATGTCATTGCTCATTTCTTTAGTCGAGTCGATAACATCTGAAGCAACTTGTTCCGTGGTGTCAACGGCATCCGAAGCTGCTTCATCAACTGAAGCGCTTGCGTCATTTGCTGATTCTACAATAGAGTCTGTTGATGGCATTGCGTCAGTAGCGGCTTCTTTAGCGCTGGTCGCAGCTTTGTCAGCTTCTTCACAGCCGGTTAAGAATAAAAAGCTTGATAGAAGAACGGCGATAAATGAGGTTGAGTATTTCATTGTTTTCCCTAAATTGATTTAATGACTGAATGAGTTACGCTAAATTTTAGAATCTTTAGACTACCACATTAAAAACTACTTTGCTGAATATAAACTGAATAGCTTTTTAATTAATAAATTTAATTCTTAACATGTGAGTGATATGACTGAACATCAACCCGATTGGCTGAGCCCGGAAGAATACCAAATGATTATAGGCCCGTCTTTGAAAGTGGCTGCAGAATTAGCAGCCAGTAGAGGTGATCCAACCCTGTTTAAGGATTTACCTAGTATGTTATGTTTGATGTATTTGGTGAGTCACTTAAGGGATTACTATGTCGATGAATGGGCTGTGTTGAATGCGATGTCGAGTGAGACGTCATTGCAAAAAGCGCCCGAGGCAGCCTGCATGATGGTGTTAACAGAGGGTAATGTTGCTAAGGCTGAATTGAATTCGATGATTCATTCACTTAATCGGGCTTATCAACTGGTCAGTGATGCGCAGATCATGAAAGAAGCAGAAGTTGATATGCAACGTGCTTGGGAAGCGTTAAAAGTGAGTCAGCATGAACAATTTTTAGCGTTGCTAGAGCAAGCAGCGAAAAAATTTGTGATCGCTCTTGATCGTTGGGAAAAATCGAGATAATGACTAAACGGCTCATTGTTGTCCTGTTGTCGTTACTGTTGCTGGCTTGTGCCTCAACGCCGCCTAAAAACCAGGATAATCTGTGTTCTATTTTTTATGAAAAGGACGATTGGTATGGTGCAACGTTAGCGGCACAAAAGAAATGGGGTACGCCAATAGCGGTACAAATGGCCATTATTCACCAAGAATCACGTTTTCAATCAAATGTCAGGCCGCCAAGGGATTGGTTTTTAGGGTTTGTTCCTCTGCCAAGATCATCCTCTGCATATGGTTATGGTCAGGCACAGGATTCGACCTGGGATTGGTACATGAAATCGACGGACAGCGATGGTGCGGACCGGGATGATTTTGCAGATGTTGCCGATTTTATCGGCTGGTATACGAATGTGTCGCAACGAAAACTGGGTATTTCTAAATGGGATGCTGAAAAACAATACCTTGCCTATCATGAAGGCCATGGAGGTTATAGTCGAGGGACTTATTTGGCAAAATCCTGGTTACAACGTGTGGCAAAAAAAGTGGCAGCGAATGCTAAACGGTATGGGGCGCAGCTAAAAAGCTGTGAGTCGACGCTTGATTCTGGTTGGTCTATTTGGCCGTTTTAATATGAAGAAAATTCAAGGAAAGTCTCGTGTTTTACTAGCCACTTTTATGTTGGGACTGATATCTAACCTTTCGTTAGCGCGTGATCCCCAAGCGTTTCCGTTGCCCGATACGTTGAAGCCCGATGTAAATTTTTGGTTAAAAGTTTATACAGAGGTAACAACAACAGAAGGCTTTATTCACGATAATCAGCACTTAAATATTATCTATGAACGGGTGTCGTTTAAGCCTGGAACCAGCTATAAAACGCGTCAAAAGGTGATTAAGCAAAAGAAAAAATATTACAGCACGGCTTTGGAGTATTTGGCTGCAAATCCACGGAAAAGGCTTGAAAAAGCACATCATCGACATGTAAAGGCTTTGTGGCCGGAAGGAACGACAGGTTCGGAGTTTAAATCTGCAGCGGAAAGATTACGGTTTCAGTTAGGGCAGGCGGATCGTTTCAAACAAGGAATAATCCGGTCTGGGCGTTGGCTGCCCTTTATTCGAGAAGAATTTAAGAGGTTAGACCTCCCTGATGAATTAGCCGCCTTGCCCCATGTTGAGTCGTCGTTTATTTCAGATGCCAGATCGCATGCAGGCGCTGCAGGTCTGTGGCAGTTTACACGATCGACAGGGCGCCGGTTTATGCGAATTGATCATGTCGTGGATGAGCGATTAGATCCCTTCCTGGCCACAAGAGCGGCTGGGTTATTGTTAAAAAATAACCATAAAATCACAGGGACATGGCCGCTTGCTTTAACGGCATATAACCACGGTGCAGCTGGCATGAGGCGAGCGATAAAAGCAACAGGTGGAACCGATATTGCGAAAATAGTGCGTGAATATAAGGGGCGTACGTTTGGCTTCGCCTCGCGGAACTTCTACAATGCCTTTGTTGCTGCACATGATATTGACCAGCAACCTGCTAAATACTTTGGCCAGCTGCAACGTGAGAAACCGATGGTGATTCAGGAAGTTCAGCTACCATCATATTACACGGCGCAGGGCCTAATGACGGCTTTTGGTGTCAAGAATAATCTGTTTAAGTCATTGAACCCCGCGCTGCAGCCGACGATTTGGTCAAATGATAAATATGTTCCAAAAGGCTACAAGCTTCGTGTACCGAAGAATGTTCAGCCGGCTAACACAAAACAGCTTATCGCCAGTATTCCGAAAGATGAATGGTCATTAGAGCAAAAACCAGATGTGTCTTATAAAGTAAAACGAGGCGACTCGTTATCAAAGATAGCTCGGCGTTTTAAAGTAAAAACCCATGAATTAGTCGCGCTTAATGGCTTAAGAAGCCAGCATAAAATTCGCATTGGCCAAGTGTTGAAATTGCCAAACGTGGCTAAAAAGCAATTAAAGGGAGCGCACCCTGTGGAGCCTGAAGCCGTTTTTTATACCGTTAAAAAAGGTGATCGATTGTCGGCTATCGCAAAAAAAGCAGGGGTGTCTGAGGCGAATATGTTGTCTTTAAATAAACTAAAAAATAAAAATTATTTATATGTAGGGCAGACATTACGCTTGCGGCCTGATCCGGATGTACTGTCGGTAGCCGCTAATGCAAAAGTGCTTAATCCCAAAGAAGCGGTTAAAGAAAATATTTTAAGGGCAGATCCGAGTAATTATCGAGTGGACCGTGATGGTTCAATCGAAGTGCAGAGTGATGAAACACTGGGCCATCTTTCTGATTGGTTATCGTTAAAAACAATGGCGTTGAGGCAGTTGAACAACTTGAGTGCTAAGTCGCAGCTTGACGTTGGTCAGCGGTTGAAGCTTGATTTTTCTCGAGTAGGCAGGCGTGAGTTCGAAGAAAAAAGGTTGGCGTACCATAAAAATGTGCAAGATCGTTTTTTTAAACAATTTCACGTTGTTAAAACTGAAACCTTGACACTGAAAGAAGGCGATTCTGCTTGGTTATTGGCTCAGCGTTACCGTGTGCCCATGTGGTTATTGAGGCAATATAACTCGACCCTTAATTTTAATCTCGTCGGCACCGGTACGACGTTGACGGTTCCCCAGGTTAAAAAACAGCCAAATTGATTTTTTTGGTGAATTAAGTGGAAATATTCAATTCGCCGGAGACAACTTGAAAAGTATGAAGGCCATTAAGCGTCGCCATAAGGTCCTGGCCAATCATTTCGTTACGCCAATCGCTAAGTAATTCCAGATCGCGTTGACCTTGTATCAGTTGAAGGAGTTCTTTGCGACTGGTGATTGAGCTTGGGTTTACGTTTGCATCAGCGGCTTTCAATCTAACTTGAGCCATGAGCAAATCGGCTAAAGCTTCTTCTTTTTCGCTGACTTTGTTGGGTTTCTTTTGTATGTCTTTGGGAGCAGGTTTGTTCTCTAAGGCGGCAGCAATAATATCAATGATGGCAAGGCCAAATTTCTCGGTAAACTTGTCCGGTATGCCTCGGATATTGGATAAAGAATCGACCGTAGTGGGTTTGAGTTTTGCAAGTTCAATCAACAGGTCGTCTTTAATTAACCAACCACGTGGAATGTTTTTTTGTTGAGCCAGTGTTTCTCGCCATTCGGCTGTTTTTTGTAGAATAGACAGTGAGGCGCCTTTTAGCCGTTTTGCTGCGCGAATTCTTTTCCAGGCAAGTTCAGGTGGGTTGGCATAAAGTGAGGGTTTGCACAAATCGGTAAAGGCAGGCGTCAGCCAGTCGAGACGATTTTTCTCTTTTAGTTGATTTGCTAACAGAGGATAGAGTTTAGCTAAATAAATCACATCATCCGCGGCATAGGTGATTTGTTCTTCACTTAAAGGCCGACGTAGCCAATCAGTTCGTGAATGAGCTTTGGTTAATTGCACGCCTAACACGTCATTAACCAAACGGGCGTATCCGGCTTGTTCAGGGTAGCCTAAAATGGGTGCGGCGATTTGTGTATCAAAAACTGGGGCGAGTGGTTCACCGCGTAAATCATAAAAAATTTCTTGGTCTTGGCGTGCAGCATGAAATATTTTTAAGATATTTTTGTCGTATAAAATATCTAATAAAGGGTTGATGTCACAAGCAATGGGGTCGATGATAGCGACTGTATCCGGCGTTGCAATTTGTATTAACGCCAGTATTGAGCGATACGTTTTTTCGCGCTGAAATTCGGTATCGATAGCCAGCCAAGGCACATTCTTTAAAGAGTTGCAAAGTGCAGACAGGTGTTCGGGCGTATCGATGTATTGGGGATGAGTCATAACAGCAAAGCTTGTGAGAAGTTGAGGCAGTGTAAACGATGATTAAGGTTTTTTCAGCGCAAAATTTTATTGAAGTGGCCTTTTGGCGGAACTATTTAGAACAACAGGGTCTCTGTTGCTTTATTAAAAATGAATTTTCGGCCAGCGCGGCAGGCGAACTGCCCCCGATTGACTGTTGGCCAGAACTTTGGATTGAAGATGACCGGGATGAAGCGTTAGCGAAAAAATATTTAGCCAGCGATCCCCTTGGCGAACAAAACCTACCTGCTTGGACATGTTCGTATTGCGGAGAGGAAAGCGATGGCCAATTTTCGCATTGTTGGTATTGTGAGCAAGAAAGATTGAATGAAACGATGAAGGAGACGTAAATGGCAAGTATGGCACTTTGGGAACAAATAGCGCTGGGCGCAGTGGCCTTATTGGTTATTTTTTGGTTTAGGCCCGGTATCAAAGCAGCGCTTAAACAAAGTGAGCAAGCGGAAAAAGATTGGGCAGGAATTTTATTACCGATAGCAGCGGTTATTTTATTTGTGATGTTCTTATTGATGACGGGCTAAACAACGGTCGGATAAGTTGTGAAGAACCTGAGTCATCAGGCATCGAGTAGAGTTTTATGGAACTCTGAATCAGTCTGCCTTATTGACGGGCGATGAAGGGAATTTGGAAAAAGATAAATGAATGAAGAAGATGACATTGATGTTGAGTTACTGAGTAAAACGCAAATTAAACGTGAAGCAGACGATTTGGTCTTACTGGGAAAGAAAATTGCGGATTTGTCACAAGACCAGTTCGATGCCATGCCATTGAGTGAGACTTTAAGAGAAGCGCTTGTGGTTGCAAGAAAATTGAATAAAGGTGGTGCGATCAAACGGCAGTTCAAATACATTGGGAAATTATTGCGAGGCATGGATGTTGAACCGATTACACAGGCCATTGAGCGGCAGCTTGATAAGGATAGAGCCGCCACCGCTCGTTTGCATATGATGGAGCAATGGAGAGATCAATTGGTTGAGCAAGGAGATAAAGCGTTAGGTGAGTTTTTGGAGGTTTTTCCAACGGCAGACCGGCAGCATTTACGGCAACTTCAACGCAAAGCAAAGCTGGAATTGGAAAAACAAAAACCACCGGTTTCGGCACGAAAAATATTTCAGTATATAAAAGAGATATCAACGACGGATTAAGGCAGTGTTCAGATTGCTGCGTCTATCGTTGATAGATCGCTTATAAAGGGAGAGTGTTATGTTAGAAAAGAAACCCATGGTAGTTGTTTTAGCAATGCTGATATTGCTGTCGTTTAGCGCGGCTCAAGCGGCTAAACCAGACGGACAATTTGCTGGAAAAGCGGAGCACAGTGAATCATTTTGGGAACGATGGTTTGGTCGTACTGAGAGGGTTGAAGAAATAAAAGAGCCGAAGAAAGTTGAGGCAAAAAAAGAGACACAAAAGAAACAAGAACGAGAGCAAAAACAAGGGCGTTATTTTACTGAATCAGAACGTTCCAGCATCATAGAATATTATCGTCGGGGCCATACTCATCACGATAAGAAGGGCAAAAAGGGACATCAAGGTAAGGCGAAAAAATTACCGCCCGGCTTGCAGAAAAAGCTAGATCGTGGTGGTCAGCTTCCACCTGGCTGGCAAACAAAAGTAGCGCGTGGAGAAGTGTTAGAGGCTGAGGTGTTAAGGCATTCTGAGCGGATTCCAGATGAGCTCGCAAGACGGTTGCCTCATCAATACGAGGGCGAGGTGGTTCGTCGTGTGGGTGATAAAGTGGTGCGAGTGTTAGAAGGTAACGGCACCGTCATCGATGTCATCGATCTTGCTGATATTATCCTTCGTTAATCTTCAGTGCGATTTAAGTGTCTGGCCCTGTTTAAAGGGGCCAGACAATAAGAATCAGTGGAACGGAGATTATTGTGATGATCATTTCCAAGGGTAACCCCATTCGCCAATAATCTCCAAATTGATAACCGCCAGGCCCCATCACGAGAGTGTTTGATTGATGCCCGATCGGTGTTAAGAAGGCGCAAGAGGCGCCAATTGCGACCGCCATTAAAAAAGGGTCTATATTGACGCCTAGTTGGTTAGCAATACCGACAGAAATGGGGGCCATCACTAAAGCAGTGGCCGCATTGTTAATAATATCGGATAAAAACATCGTTGTGACCAGGATAAGCGCAATGATCATGTAGGTGGGTAGGCCATCGGTTAAATTGACAATGCTGTTCGCCACCAGTTCAGTGGCGCCAGTGCTTTCTAAAGCTCGACCGACCGGGATCAAGCCGCCAAGTAAAATAATAATAGGCCAATCGACATCTCGATAGACGTCTTTACCCGGCAAAAAACCCAACAGGGAATAAATAAGAATGGCCAGAATAAAGGCGCCAGCCATGGGTAAAACATTCATCGCACCGAGAACAATAGCACCAATGAAAATTGCCAGAGCGATAACCACACGCCGCTGCTGGCCAATTTGAATACCCCGTTCAGCTAAAGGCAGTAAGTTTAGGCTGATGAGCATATCGTTGATGAAGGTTTTTTCACATTGCAACAGAAGCACATCGCCGGCTTTGAAAGTATGGTTGCGTAACCGCTTTTTGATTAATCGTCCTTCGTGAGCAAGCCCTATAACCGCCACTGAATTAGCCGTGCGCCTGCGTAAATAAGAGACGTCTCGACCAACAAGTGGTGAGGTGGAGGTGATAATACATTCCGTTAGTGCGAGGTCACCTTCGGTTAAGTCATTAAATGTTTTTCCACTGGCGGTTTGGAACTCCAGATTGGCTTCGGCAAATTTACTTTGTAAGGCGATTGGGTCGCCACGCAGGATTAAGATATCATTTTCTTTCAGTACATAATTAGGGTTAGTATTAAGCGCATACCGGTGCCCTCGGGCAACGCCAACAATGCCAACGTCATTACTTTGCAAGTCTTCTATTTGATTAACCGCCGTATCAATTAACGGGCTGTCGGCCATGACTTTAACTTCTGTTAGATAACCGCTGACCTCAAATAATTGCTCGGGTGTATTTTCGTCAAAACGTTTCTTGGGTATTAAGCGCCAACCGATGAGGCTGATAAAAATGACACCAACAACGGCAATAATAGAACCGATCGGTGAAAAATCGAACATGCTAAAAGCCGCGCCACTGATGTCTGCACGATAATTAGCAATAATGATGTTGGGTGGTGTTCCAATCATGGTGCTCATGCCCCCTAAAATACTCCCAAAAGCTAGTGGCATTAAGACCATCGCCGGTGATCGACCATGCTCTTTAGCAGTGGCGATGGCAACCGGCAACAAGAGGGCAAGTGCGCCAACATTGTTCATGAAAGCTGAAAAAAACGTCACAAGGCCAGTTAATAAGGCAATATGAATAAGCGCATTGCCAGTATGGGGCAATAGATAGGCGGCAACCACATCGACCACACCGGCATTTTTTAGCGCCTGACTGATAATCAATACGGCGGCAACGGTAATCACGGCAGTATGGCCAAAACCGGCAAATGCTTCGTGAGGTGTGACGAGGCCAAATAAAAGAACGGCTGTCATAGCGGCTAATGCGATAACGTCGTACCGCCATTTCCCCCAAGCAAACAAGACTAAGGTGACGGATAAAATGGAAAATATTAGGGTTTGATCAGTGTTCATGTTCTTTCAGAAGGAGTTCTTTGGCGTGGTTGATTTGAGTAGCAAGTTCTTCAGAACCCCCTTTGTCGGGGTGTACTTTTTGCATTAAGCGCTTATGTGCTTCAATGATCTCTTCTTTTGAAGCGCCATCCTGTAACCCAAGAAGGCGCAGTGCATTTTGCCGATTCATCGCCTGTGTTGGAGCGGCGGCGTTATTGTGCTTCGTTTTTTTGCCGTTAGCGTGAATTGATTTAGCTAGACCCAGTAGCCGTAATACATTGGGTAAATGCCGCGCAATAAAGGGAATAGCGGAGCCAATGAAAGCAAAAATGATATTAAGTTTGCCGGTAATGGCAAGAACAATCAGTCCAAGCCCTAAAAGCAGCCAAAGTGATTTACGGATATTGGCGGCAACTGTTTCTGCGGGTGTGGTGAGAAACCAACGTACAAGGTAGATGGCACCAAAGACAATGGCAAGTAAAATTAAAAGACGGATCATTAAAAGGAGCTCCTGAATCTGTCGTTAACCAATGCGCCAAAGTTGCTTTTTTTATTTAGTTTTATATCCACGTTTTTACCAAGCAATGATAGTTTTGTCAGCTTATAAAGGTTCCCGTAAAGAAGCCCATTTTCTTGATTCGAAGAAAAAGTAAATGGGGTGTATTTAATTTAGACATTTGTCTAGTAATTCACAATATTTTTTAAAGTTTTGACTAAGCTTATCGTGTGCTTAAAGAAAACAGAAAAATCATATTAAAGCAAATTGTTGAGTTGCAGGGGAATGCAAAGCGTTTTTGTTTTTTAATTGAAAATATTCATGAGTTTGAGGCACAAGAGTGGTTGGCAAACATCAGCCTGATTTTGCCAAGAATTCACGCCGTGATGGGGGTGATAGACCAGAATAATAAACGGGATGAATGTTTTTTTGCACTGTCAGATATTGATGAGCGTTTCGAGCTTTTTTGCAGGCTTAAAAAAACATTGGGCGAAAGAGATGCGTATGAGTTAGGTGAAGAGCTGATAACAAATGAATTGTATGGCAGTTTGTCGGGTGATTTGGCTGATCTTTATTTTGAAATTAAACGAGGTTTAGACTTGATCCATTCTGGACAAGATAATTTGCCATTGGCGTTGAGTTTATGGCGTGATGGTTTTTTTCTGCATTGGGGAAAGCATCTGATCAATGCTGAAAAACATTTATACGATTTGCGCCTTCATCATCGAATTTAGGCTTGTTGAGCTAACCACTTTATTTTTGCAGATTGCTCAATAGAGCACAGCCATTTATAGGCTAATTCTAAATTTTCAGCAGCAGAATACACGCCATGAGATTGAACAATAGCAATGGGGTGTTGTTTTAAACAATCGTTAATTCGTTGAGGCATGACCTGAAGGTAATGCTCCGTTTCGCATTCGATCACCGGCAGTTCACCAAAATAGAGTTTTCCTTCAAAATCAATGGGACTAAACAACAAGCTTTGTAATGTTAGCGCGATGGTGTATGGATTATGGGCATGTAAAATGGCCTGATGTTGTTTGTTTGACTGGTAGATATGTTGGTGGATAGTGGCATCTAATGAAGCGTTTTGTGGTGGCGCTTCGTTCAATTTGCAATGAATCAATTCGTCGGTTTTTACGGTGTCGGCACAGGCGCCCGTTTTAGTTATGACAAATGAATTTCCTATCCGTACAGATCCATTGCCGCTGTGAGAATCATTTAAAGCATGTTGTCGTAAAAGTTGATAATAAAAAGCAAGTTCTTCTTTCATTACGGGTTGTTATCGTCGTTGGCGTACCCAGATAATAAGGCCGGAGAAGGCTAAAAACAAAAGAATGATGCCGACAACATCAAAAAATAACACACCGTATGAGCCAAAGAAACGGCCACTATGAATGTCTAACAAGAATGTTTCCAGCGATATGATGTTAGATTTATAGCGTTGAACCATAGAACGCTGAGTGTTTTTTGATAGAGGCTCTTCCTGTATCCATTGAACAGGCACCGTTTCATTCACCTTATGAAGATAGAGGTCTGTACTTAAATGATACATCTGGTGATTTGAAAAAAGATAGAGCTGCTGCTGATCATTGAGTCCGATGCGGTTTATTTGACTGGGGACGCCATCAAGGCTGCTTAACGTTTCTACGACTTGATCGTTGTCGTCGACAAGGAGCAAGGCATCGCTTAGTGCAACGAGCAGAAAGTTTTCAAGTTTCACAGCACCGGTTAAAAGGGCCTCGGTAGCAATGGGTCGACTGTTGTTGATGAATAATAAGTCGTCGGCTTGAGTGATAACGTGTTGCTCTGCTCTGAATTGTTTGATTGTAGTGGGGGGCTGAACTTTATATCTCTCCAATAGAAAGTTGCTGCTAAGGTATTGGTTTTTTAGCGCTAAGTCGTCGGTGTGATTTAATGCAAGGCCGCTGAGACTGATAAAAATAACAAACAAGGCAGCTAAAAGCCCTGTGTATCGATGCCAGATATACAAAGGGGTGAGTTTACGGCGTCGTTTGTTATTCATTGTTTAAAGCTGTTGTTCAAGATAAAGTGCAATTCGGGCAATTTTTTTAAGCGCTCGGACGGATAAGGTCGCGCCTGAAATACCGTCAATGGGTTTGTCGAGCTGTTGTTTGTCATTGATGCCAATATTGTCAAATTGGCGCGTAAAAAAGGCGTGCTTTACTTCCCAACCTCTAGACTCTCTGAAACTGAGAACTTTGAGCTGCTGTATTTTTCCAGTTTCAACAATAACACCGACGGTGATCGGTTTTTCCTTGCCTATTTCATCCAGTATCCAGGCGGTTTTTGATCCATTTTGCCAATATTTAACACGGATAAATGAGGGGTTGTGTTGAAGAATATCTGTAATGGCTTGTTTTTTTTTCTTAGTTAGCCAGACCGATGATAGGGGCGGAATATTACCGTTAAATGCATGGTTCAAAAAAGCCTCAGGGGTCTGATAGACCCCTTTGGCAGAGGCTGCTTGAAAGAAAAACACAGCAATAATAAGTAATATCCGTTTCATCTATTTATTCGGGCTGATTAGAATTGATACCCTACACCGATGTTAAGCCCGTTTTGATCTTTACCATCATCGTTATTCTGGTATTGGTAGTCGGCTTTGATAACAACATCTTCATGTGGCCAGTAGTTTACACCAAGATCCCATTGCTCTTTTTCGGAATCTTTAGCAGACCCTGAGTTGCTTCCAGCCTTGTTATCCCATTGGTTAAAGCGTGCGAATACGCCAAATTTTTCAGATAATTGGTAAGAAGGCTCTAAGTAAAAACCTTTCTGCTTATCAGCGCCTGCTGCTTCAACAGCTGACCCGTCAATATCCCAAGCCGCATATAAGGCTTTTAAAGTGAATGGACCAGTAGACCAAACCGCGTGTGTTTCTATTAGGTTACCGCTATCGAGTCCATCGACTAAGCCTTGCCCCATATCTTGCTGGTGTTGAGCTGTTAAAGCGACTTCTAGACCAGGGATACCCGTGTATTTAAGGCGAGCAGTTGCGGCAGGGTCATTGGCCTTTGCTTCACTGACTTTTTGGCGTCCGCTGCGGATTTTAAAGCTATTGGGGACCGCAAGGCCGGAATGAACATAAACATCATAACTTAGCCCATGGCCTAGCTGGCCATGCAAACCGGCGCCGGCTTCCCACCAAGTGGCTGGAATAATATTCTTTTCTATTGGGTTACGTTCGGTGCCGTAAAAAGTCGGTGGTTCGTGTGTTTCATTGATAATACCAATAGGTAGCATGAACAAACCTGCCCGAGCTGTGTGATGATCGTTTAGATCAAAATCAATATAGGCTTGCTCAAGCTCAACTTCCCCTTCTTTGCCTTCTCCCGCTAAACTATGTTCCAGCTCTAACTCGGAGAAGAAACGGATGCTGTCCGTAAATTCGTGTCCAAAGAATAAGACGAATCGGTGAAAATCTATTTCGTCTTTATCGCTTGCACCGCCTTTGCCAGATAAATTGTTGTAATGCACTTCGCCGTAACCGCCAATGGTTGTTTTATCAGCAAAATTCGCTAATTTTTGAATACCGCTGCTACTGTCGGCGATTGATTCTGTGGCGATAACCGCTGCTTCCACCTTATCGTTGGTTTGAGCCACGGCTTCGCGAAGTTTGGAATTTTCTTGAATCAGTTGTGTGTTCTGTTTTTCCAGAGCATCCAGCCTTTTGGCTAAATCCTCAAGTGTTAAGGCCGATGCATGGGGTGCTATGGCTAAGCTTAGCAACAAAGCGACGCTTGTTTTTTTACGAAAGACTGGAATGCTCATTTAAATTTTTCTCCTGTTAATGTAAACAATAAATAGCAATCCAAATCTTAATGTAAATCATTCTCATTTGCAATAATATTATTGTATTTTTAATACAATAAATTGCATTTGCCTGTATTTATCTAAAAAATAAAAGGGGAAATGTCTTTCGATGAAACGTTGATAATTTCGTTGGAAGATTAATTTTCAAAAAGAACGATAAACCAAACATGTTTTTAGAGAGAGTCAGTTCATAGTGCTGTCCTTGGTAGCTTTTTGCGAAGGGTAAGCTACGCCGTGATAAATACTATGCCATTCAATAGCTAAGGAGTGATTAAGAAAATGTAATTCAGAATCTTTGTTATGCCGGTCTGATATCATGCAAAGGTGCTTATAGGCTGCTAAAGCATAATTTTTGTGCTGGGTTGCTGCAAATTTAGTCATCAAATACAGAATGGTGGTTTTAAGGTCTTCTATAGAAGGAGATTCAGCTTCCAGCCCATTATCAGGAAAATTATTTTTTTGCTGTTCGGCAGGAGTGTGGGAATTTTTTTTTACTTGATTCGATTGGGTTTGATTCAAGGAGTTTTTATTTAGTTTACATTGCATGTTTTTTGCCCTTTTCTTAATGATAATGATAATCATTATCATTAAGACAATTAATCAATATTTTGTCAACGCGAGCACACTGAATGTGCTATAAATTTTAAACAGTTAAGAATCCTAGGGGGCTGACATGAAAAGAAGGGTGTTTTTACAAAAGTTTGGCGCCTTATCGTTAGGAGTTACTAGTGTTGTTACTTCATTATCTGCCTGCCAAGTAGCAAAAAAAAAATACAGAAAATTGGCTGTTAATGCTGAGAATGAACTGGTTGTTAGTCGCTCATTATTTGAGTACCATAACTACGTTTTACTTGATCACCCTGTTGAAGATTACCCTATATATTTAGCTAAGATAGTTGGTAATAATTTTGAGGCTTTATTAATGAGGTGTACTCATCAACAATGCACAACTGAGGCTAAGGAAGGTTATATTGTGTGCCCTTGTCACGGAGCTAAGTTTGAAGCTAATGGTCGTGTACTACAAGGCCCAGCCATCTTGAATTTGCAAAAATTCTCGATACGCACAGATGAAAATAATATCTATGTGTTTATTGGTTAATTACTTTAAAATGCTAGTTTAAATACCACTCCTGAATAAGAGTGCCATTTTTGTTTTTTGTAAGAAGAAGAGTGCTTCAAATAAATACTTGGTGTTAGTGCTCGATATTTAGAGAATTGGAGACCTGCTTCGGCGCTCTTTTTTGTAATATCATGATTTAAATAATCATAGTAGTATTCATAACTTATAAAAGGGTGTGAGTTAAATAAAGCATGCTTTTTTTTTGCCGATAATTTAAGACGGCTTCGCCAGGAACGGCCTATTTGTTGACGAAATCTGAGTTCCTGGCGGCCTCTAATCTGCCAATCTAAAGAAGGAAGAAATGATATTTTTTTGCTGGAGAATTTTTTCTTGAGTTGAAGGTAAGTTCTTTTTTCAACGGATCTCTTCCCCGGTTTTTTATGAGTGTGTGTTTGTCGAAAATGAAGATCATAAGACCAGCCGTCTCCTAAATAGGGGAATGGCTTGCGAATTCCGATATCAAAATGTCGGTAATTTAAATGGCTGCCTTGTTGTTTAAAGCTCGCTGAAGTTAATAAGTCAAGCTGTTTAAAAGGTTGCTTATAGCTAATTTTTAGTTCCTGATTTGCTGCTAGGCTTAAATTTGATAAAAGAATGCTAACACAAAAAAGATATGCGTTAGGTTTCAAGGGAGGCCCGCTTTATCTTTACATTTCTTTTAGAGAAATAGGTTTTAAAAAAGAGGTAAAGGCCTGTTCCCCATAAAATTAACAACAAAATAGCGGATGGAAAAAAAACGAACAGTTTTACATTATCGTGAAAATAGCTTCCGTCATGGATGGATTCAATGAAGTCCGATCGCCGATAAGCAATGTTCAAAATCTTTAGTGACTGATGATCAATTTGAATTTCCCACTGATTTTTCCCGCGAACTTTAATCACACCCTTGCTGGGTCTGATATCCAAGCGGTCAATGTCTTCCCATGATTGTATGTTAGCCTGCTGGACTTTTCTGGATGCGTCAAATATTTCAGCAAAACTTACCAAGGGTGTGATTCCTTTTCCTTTTATAGTGGGTGGCTGAACCCATTCGATTTGCTTTTTTAGTATAAGTATCGTGCCAGTAATAATGATGATGCCAATAGGGATTGCACAAATGATGGAGCCCCAGTAATGTACTTTTCGGTTGAATTTTTTCCAATTTACTTTCATGTCAGTGTCTGTTAGTTCAAAATGTATTTTTTTTGATAAGATGTACTATCAAAACAAAGGGAAAGGCTAAGCCAAGAGTTAAGTGTGCGTACACAATGTACTCCCTCAGGTTGTCTTGGGCGATGTAATACAGTAAATAAGCCGTGATGATTAAAAAACATGCAACGACAATCAATGCGATGCCTGATTTTCGTTTTTTTTTGTTTTTCCAACCAGAGGGAATATGAGTGCCAAGTAAAATACCAAAGCAAATCATGGCCAAAAATGCAGTTCCGCCATGAATTTGTATTGAAGGAAATTGCCAAGGGTGTTGCTGCAAGCCGTATTCTCCTGTTATGCGAAACCATTTACTTAAAACAAAGAATAAAAGGCCGCTACACCAGCTGCTGACAAATAAGCATAAAAAGAAAGACTGATATAGCGGTGGAATTTTTAGCCTAATCACAAGTTTGTTCTTTTTAAATTAGAAGAGGAGGTTGTTATAAATGACGTAAAACGATATCCCAGGTATGCGCCCAGCGGTTTACACCGTCAGTTATATGTCTACAAGAAAGGGTGGCACCTGTAATATTATCTATCTGCTCATCTAGTTTTAAGTGTATGGTGTTATCACGCCCGTGGAATTGGGATAACCACTTTGGATTCCTGACTTCGGAGCCGTAACTCTCGTTGTATGTCATTATTTTCAGGCCTTTGATTTTACCCGTACGATTAATAGCGACCGCAACGTCAATCATTTCATGTTTGCCAATGACCTGATCAACAATAAACCACCCTCCAGTTGAGGTCTTCCAAGCGTTAACTTTATTAGTTAGCACTCTAATTTTGGAATGCTTTTCAATAGCGTCTACTTGGGATTTTGTCAGTGTGATTGGAACTGAATGCATGGGTGTGTCTTTCCAAAGGGTTTGCCTTGCCTCGTCCAAAGTAAAAAAAACCTCGGCATTTGCCTCGTAGGTTGAGCCTAATGTCAGGCAAAGAATGATTAGAAATTGCCTTAACATACTAGAATTCATAACCAAAGGAGAATCCAGTATGGTACCGCTCATGTTCATCATAATTTTTACCGTCTTTGCTAAAGCCTCCACCACCTTGAAATTGGAATAAAATTCCAGCTGTGGCCCACCAGCGTTGTTCTGCATAATGGATCGTTGGGCCTATATATTGGCCGCTTTGAAACCTATCGCCTAGACGAAAGTCGGTCAAATCAAAACTTGAACGGCTAACACCTTCTTCAAATTTTCCATTTTCTTGGACACTTAGATAATCAGACTGTGACCTATACTCGAGGCCTACTGTCCATCTAGGGATGAAACGATAGGAAACAGCCGCCATCAGCTCTAATGAAATTTCCTCTTCTAAGACATTGGGTGTTTTTCTTCGCTCAAATTCGGCTTTGGGGTTAATAACGAATATTAAAGTATCGTCAAGGAAATCTTTCTGGAAAAAAAGGTTCGTCGTGATAGAGTCTTGATCAATATCAGCGCCGTCAAGGCGGTAATGATCCCGATGCTCAAATGCTAGGCCTACAGAGAGCCCGAACATGTCTTTATATGGGCTAAGGATGTTGTACTTCAGGCCAATTTCATAGCCTGCAAATTGTGTTTTGTTATAGCGTTCGTTAGTCCCACCTTGCGTAGAAAAAACGGGGTCGTTTTCTGCGTCGTCAACTGAGTAATTATGATCAAAGAAAACTAGTTCTGCGTTAACGGATAACTTATCAGTAATCCCGTATTCTATTTCAGGACGAAAATCATGTGAGACATAATCACCAGATCCCTTGCCAACTTTAATAATATCGCTAATTTTAAATTCAAAACTGCCTTTGGGTCTTGTATCAGTCCCTTTTGCGTATAGCCACTGGTTCTCGCCTGCATGTACTGAGGGTAGGGTTAGTACCGTTAGTAGAATTAAACAAGTCGAGGGTAAGAAGCGGTTTATTTTTTTCATAATGTATAGTGGATGTATAATTTATCGAATATAAATGATAATGCAAATCATTCTCATTAGCAATTAATATTTTTAATCGTTCTTTGAAAACAGCTTTTTATAATAATTTTTCGTATAATACTGACTCATCATTTTTTGGAGCAGAGTATGGGAGCAGCACAATCATTTACTACTGAGTTGACTTCATCCGATATCAATATCAGCACGGCGGCTAGTGCAAAACTAGCTGAGTTATTTGTCGAAGTCGGGGATGAAATGGAGGCTATTCGAATTTTTGTTTCGGGCGGTGGTTGCAGTGGCATGTCGTATGGCATGACATTTTCGGATGATAGAACGGCATACGATAGTGTATTGGATACAGGTGAGTATAAAATTTACGTTGATGCAGTGGCTCTAAATTATATGCGCGGCGTTGAAATTGATTTTGTAGACAAAGGCATGGGTGAGGCAAGTTTTGTCTTTAATAATGTTTTTGCAGCAACCGGTGGGTCAGGCGGTTGTGGATCTTGTGGCTCTGCAAGCGGTGGTTGCGGGTAAACGACGTTAAGGGGCGATTTGTTAGAGGCTATTGTTTGTTTTACTTGCCCTCCAGTGATCAGGAGGCGGCGTGAAAACCGGCGGGTACTTGCCCCTTGTCGCCCTCTGCAAAGAAAAAACCTTTCATGTGTTCTTCGATGATTTCGATGCTTTCGACATCAGACGTGTTTAAACCGTTTTCATTGATAATCATTGCCAAGCGCTCCAGCCATTTCCCCCAGCCTTCTTTTGAAACATTAGCTAATATTCTTTCGCCAAGCTCTCCTGGGTGAGGGGCAGCATCTAAGCCTTCGGCTTCAGTTTTAAGGACAACACATTGAACCATTTTACTCATGATAAACTCAATTTTTGATTGGATGATGGATTATACAAGGTTTGCCAGCTTAAGCCATCCATCTTCGGTAAGATGGCTTTGGTATTGAATTTAAAAAGGTTTTATGGTCGCCAGCAGAATAATGCCCACTAAAAATAGCACGGGGATTTCGTTTATCCAACGATAATAAACATGGCTGTGTCGGTTACGGTCGTGTTTAAAGTCGAGTAGCCATTTTCCACAAAAAACATGATAAATGCCTAAGATGAAAATCAACGTTAACTTGATGTACAACCAAGCTGATTGACCATAAACAGCCCAAGCATAATCGGTGAGCATCAGGGTGCCAAAAAGCAGTGTAAGAATCAACCCGGGTGTCATGATGCCGAAGTATAATTTTCGCTCCATCACCTTAAATCGTTCATTACTTGCCTTATCGTCACTCATGGCATGATAGACAAATAAGCGCGGTAAATAAAACAGGCCGGCGAACCAGGTGACCATGAAAATCATGTGTAATGCTTTATACCACATCAGCTTTCAGCCAATAAACTATCGAGTTGTTGGCGCATTTTCTTTTCATTGAAAACACCTAATTTATGCATAACAATCGTTGAGTCAGGGGCGATAAGGAAAGTTGTTGGCGTTAGTCTGACATTTCCAAAAGCCTGTGCTGCCTCACCCATTGGGTCCAAGGCAATTTTATAAGGAAGCTTTTTGGCATCTGCCATGGCAATAACATGATCAGGTCGGTCGTGCTTCATCGCAATAGCAATAATGGGAACGCCCTTCGCTGTATAGTCTGCATGAATGGCTTTTAAATGAGGAATTTCTTTAATGCAACCAGGGCAATCCGTCGCCCAGAAGGTGATTAAAGCAGGTTTGCCGTTAAGGGTGGACAAGGCAATTTTTTCCCCGTGAATAGTGCTAACGGTAATATCAGGCACCTTATTTATGGCGCCACCATTGAAGTAAAACAGGCCAACGAGACCGACGAGGAGTAAGATAAGGACGAGGTAGGGCGCTTTATTTTTGTTCATGATCGTTTGTATTGAGATAACGTTGAGTTAAGCCTTCATAGAGGGATAGAGGGCAAATTAATTTAGAAGTTCCATTGGCTATAAACGCTGTGGCCATCATGGGGAGTAATAAATCATGCGAATTTGTCATTTCCATAATAATCACAAAGGCGGTTAGAGGCGCTTGAATCATACCAGCGAAATAACCGGTCATGCCAAGAAGGATGACAACAGACAAAGGAGCAATAGGCACCCATTCAGCTAGATTTGCGCCAATTCCAGCGCCCACGGACAAAGACGGCACAAAAATACCGGCGGGTATGCCAATAAAAAAAGTCGCGATATTGGCAAGCATACGCATTAAGGGATATTCAGCCGACATGCTGTGAGCATCGGCGAGATAGTTTTTTGTTTCTTGATAGCCTGTACCGGCTGTTGCGCCCTCAGACAAATAGTTTAGTAAAGCGATAAGCAGGCCACAAATGAAAGCTATTCTCAGTGGGGTCAAGAAGGTGAGGGTGTTTAGAAAGTGCCCACCTTTGAGCAAAATAAGGCTAAATAGCCCCCCCATAAACCCCGTTATAATACCGCACACAGGAATAATGAGCCATGCCTTACCCCAGGGGAACAAGGTGGATCGATCCTCAAGAAAGACATATTGCCCGTGGAGAATAAGAGCTGTAGCACCGGCAAAAATGACGGCCGTAATGATGAGGCCGCTTGTTTTTTGTTCAAGTGATCGCCCCATTTCTTCGATAGCAAAAACAATACCTGCTAAAGGCGCACTGAAAATTGCGGCGAACCCGGCGGAACTGCCCGCTAAAATAAGACCGCGTTCTAAATAATGGGGGCCAAAATGTGCAAACCGACCAAAATAAGTCATCAAAGCAGCACCGATATGTATGGCAGGGCCGCCTAGGCCAACAGAGGCTCCTGCAAAAATGCCACCAATGCTAAGGCTTAATTTTCCAATAAGAATGCGAAAGCTAAGAAGCGGTTTATCATTACCGGCTTTTGAGGGTTCGAGCGAGGCTTTTACTTGAGGAACGCCACTGCGCTCTGATCCCGGAAAAAAAGTAAAGGTGATCCAAGCCAGTAACGTAAGAATCAGTGGGGTAAAGAAAAAGCTATACGCTAAATACTCTTGATGAAGTTTTCTAAATAACTCGCTGACAAGCTCACTGCCAACAGTTAGGGCAACGGAGGATAAACCAACAAAAATAGCCCCTAACCAGAAAACCAAGTGAGTTTTCCAAGTGGATAAAAGTTTAAAAATTGATAGGTCACGGCCATTAAACATTCTATTAAGTATATCAGACCCTGCTCGTGTAAAATGTGCCGATACTGAGGATTAATTTTAAGAGGTTTGTTGTGATTAAGGTTGGGATAGTGGGTGGAACAGGCTATACAGGTGTTGAGCTGCTCAGGTTGCTTGCGTTGCATCCTAAGGTGAGTGTTGAGGTCGTTACGTCACGTGCCGAGAAAGGATTGCGCGTAGATGCTGTTTATCCGAGTTTGCGTGGATTTAATGGGTTATCTTTTGTAGAGCCGGTGGCTGAAAACTTGATGTCTTGTGATGTCGTGTTCTTTGCGACGCCCAATGCAACGGCAATGCATATGGCAAAAACACTGTTAGCAGCAGAGGTAAAGCTGATCGATTTATCCGCAGATTTCAGGTTAAAGGACGTTGAAATTTGGGAAGAGTGGTATGGAGCGAAACATGTTTGTCCTGAATTGCTCGAACAAACGGTGTACGGTCTGCCTGAAATACATCGCGAAGCGATCAAATCAGCTCTGTTAGTGGCCAACCCCGGTTGTTATCCAACGGCGACCCAACTGGGTTTTTTGCCTTTGATAACGGCTGATGTGATTGAAACATCAATGATGATTGCTGATGCCAAATCAGGGGTGAGTGGAGCAGGTCGGTCTGCCAGTGTTGTGGGTTTAATGAGCGAAAGTGGAGAAAGTTTTAAGGCCTATGGTGTGCCGGGTCATCGTCATCTGCCGGAAATTACACAGGAATTAAATCTTCAATCCTCTTCGCCCGTTTCTCTCACCTTTACGCCTCATTTGGTGCCGATGATTCGTGGCATCCATGCGACGTTATATGCGCCTTTGAAAAAGACCGGTGTTGATTTGCAGCGCGTGTTTGAAGAATTTTATGCAAATGAACCTTTTGTAGATGTGTTACCTGCTGGAGCGCATCCCGATACCGGTGATATTCGTGGCACCAACCGTTGTCAACTTGCAGTTCATCAGCCACAAGGTGGGCGAGTGGTTACTGTATTGTCAGTGATTGATAATCTGGTGAAAGGTGCATCAGGTCAGGCTATCCACAATATGAATATTATGTTTGGCTTGGATGAAAAAGCAGGTTTGGACCAAGTTGGTTTATACCCTTAATATTTAAATTAAACGGTTTTTATGATCCGTCACGAATGTCCGCACCCCTATCATCAAACAAGGCGTAGGCGAGCGATAGAAAACAGTATTTTGCCCGCCGTTCTCGTGTTGCTGGTGTTATTTTTTTTCTTGGGGCGATTTTCGGTAAGAAGCGTCACTGAATATCAGGCTGAGAATCAAAGGCTGGATGCATCACTGGTTGAGATGGCTCAGAAAAATAAAGAACTTTTAAAGCAAATGGATATTGTTGAAAGTTCTAAAATCATTGATGAACAGGCGCGTAACAAATCACGACGGGCCTTAACTGAATTACACGATGAAATAAGCGATTTGAAGCAACAACTTGCTTTTTATCAACGCGTAGTGGCTCCCGAAACCCTGGTTAAGGGCTTGTATATTAATGGTTTCGAGGTAAAGGCGCTGGATAGGGCAAGTGCCTATGAATATCAGTTGGTCTTAGCTCAAGGCGCAAGCCAAAAAAAGGTCATGAAGGGTCGGTATGCCTTATCTGTGACCGGTGAGTTGCGAGGAGAGGAAAAGACGTTGTCATTAGAGGAATTGTCGATGGACGATGTATCAAATGATAACTATTCTTTTAGATATTACGAATTACTCGTTGGTGAAATCAGGCTTCCCGATGGCTTCTTGCCTAAGAAAGCCACGATTATGATAAAACCATCAAATAAAGAGAATAAAACGATTCAGCAGTCTTGGTCTTGGAACGAGGTCGTGCTGACTCAATGAGCAGGAGATTAGGATTTAGCGTGTATCTAGGATAAACTGTGGCGTCCAACCAGGAAATAAAACGAAGGGCTAAAAAGATGTTTTCTTCAGATACAAAGAAACTAAAAGATATTAACACCACGAATGTATCCACAATTATTGGAGAAGGCACAATTATTCAAGGCGATATTGTTTATGAAGGTGGGTTGCATGTAGATGGGCGCGTTGTTGGTAATGTCACTGCAGAAGCAGACTCGGGTGCGACTTTAACGCTGAGTAAAATGGGGTCTATCCAAGGTTGTGTGAAGGTTCCTATTATGGTTATTGATGGAGAGGTTCAGGGCGATGTGGTTGCCTCAGAAAGGGTTCAGCTTATTGCAAATTCACGCATAACAGGTAATGTTCAATATAATTTAATAGAAATGGAAGTAGGTGCGGAAGTGAATGGCCAGCTTGTCCGACAACACGATGAGCAATCAAAGGTGCCTCATGTCGAGACGCAAGAATCAACACATGACGAACTTTCTTAACAGACAGTGTACTAAGAGTGAGTAATATTTAATTTAATGAAAGAGATTTCTAATATGACAACATTTACTGCAGAAGCAGATATCAATTTTACGGATAGTGCGGCAAAAAAAGTGGCTGAGTTAATCGAAGAGGAAGGCAATGCTGAGCTGAAACTTCGTGTATATATTTCGGGTGGCGGTTGTTCAGGTTTTCAATATGGCTTCACATTTGATGACACAACGGCTGAAGATGACTTTGGCATGGAAAAAGACGGCGTGATTGTCGTGATAGATCCGATGAGTTATCAATACCTAGAAAAAGCCGAGGTTGATTACAAGGAAGACTTGCAAGGTTCTCAGTTTGTCATCCGTAACCCCAATGCAACGACGACGTGTGGCTGTGGTTCGTCATTTGCAGCTTAGCAACATTGAGTTTTTATTCATTAAAACAGGTTGTTAAACCTAAGCGGGGTAGATACTTCCCAGGATAACTGCCTTTTTAGCACCAGTGACGGAAGGCATATTGCCCGGTTTGCCTTCCATGGTTTGTTTTGCAAGCCAAGCAAACGCCATGGCTTCTACCCAATCGGGGTGGATGCCGTATTTTTCGGTTGTTTCAACGGGTTGATCAATTAGATTGTTTAGTCTGCCCATTAAATATTTATTATGAGTGCCGCCACCGCAAACAAGCACTTTGTCAATGTTTGATAGTTGCCTAATGCTTTGTGAAATGCATTGAGCGGTTAGCTCACATAAAGTGCTTAAGACGTCTCTTTTACAGCGTTGATCTCGGCCAAGTTGCGCCTCTAACCATTTTAAATTAAAGCGTTCTGGGCCTGTGCTTTTTGGGTATTTTTGTTTGAAGTAAGGATCGCCTAGCATGCTATTGAGAAGTTGCGCATCGATAGTGCCTTCCTCAGCTAATTGCCCGTATGAGTCATAGGGTTTATCAAAGTGCTGCTGACACCACTGATCCATTAATGTGTTACCCGGTCCGCAATCAAACCCGATAACGGTTTCAGATGGGGCTTTATGAAGCACGCTTATATTGGAGATGCCACCAATATTAAGAATAACGGTATTATCAGAGCTTGATTGAAAAACAAATTGATGAAAAGCCGGTACTAAGGGGGCGCCTTGCCCGCCTGCGGCGATATCTCGTCGTCTAAAATCAGCAATCACAGGTATGCCTGTTTTGTCGGCTATGCGGTGGGCATCGCCAATTTGTAAGGTGAAAGGGGGGAAGCTATCAGGACTGTGATGGATGGTCTGTCCATGTGAGCCAATGGCTGCAATATCTTTGGGTTTAATATGCTGGCTATGCATAGACTCTTGGATACACTGTCCGTAAAAATCACCTAGGCGCGCATCCAGTTTACCTAAAGCCTCAAAAGAAAATCTTGCTTGTTGGCAGGCCTTCTTTAAGTCAGTTAGCAGTTCAATGGGATACGGTTGATACAGGCTAGAAATAAGAACGGGTTTTTTAGAGCTAAATTCAACAATAGCAATATCGACTCCATCCAAACTGGTACCAGACATTAAGCCAATATACAGTTTTTTCATGCGGCCTTAATTTAGGGCTAACTGAGTTTGTTTAGCAAGCTGTAATTGAGCTAAAAGAGGAGCGGTTTGTTGTTTAAAGTCGGCCAATAGGTTTTTGCTGATGGGTTTTGCAGCAGGAAACTTAGTTGTCAAAGGGTTGCGATGGACGCCGTTGACCCGAAGTTCATAATGTAAATGAGGGCCAGTTGCCAAACCAGATTGCCCGACGTACCCAACAATTTGGCCTTGCTTGATGCGGGCACCTTTTTTATAGCGGCCATATTTGGACATGTGTGCATACAGCGAACTGTATTTTTGGCCATGTTGAACAATGACAACACGCCCATAACCACCCTTAATACCGCGAAAAATAACTTTCCCATCGCCGGTTGATTTAATGGGGGTGCCTGTTGAGGCAGCGTAATCAACCCCTTTATGAGCTCGAATGCGATTCAAAACGGGATGTTTTCTGCGTAAATTAAAATGTGAACTGATTCTTGCAAAGTCGATAGGGTTGCGTAAAAACGTTTTACGCATACTTTTTCCATCAGGAGAAAAATATTCCGAATGCCCCTTTTTATCAGTAAAACGAACGGCTTGATATGTGTTTCCTTGATTAATAAATTCAGCAGCCAAGATGTGGCCGTTCTCAATAGGTTTCCCATCAACGGATCTGGTTTCATAAAGCAAGCTGAATGAATCACCCGGGCGCAGGCCTTGAGAGAAATCGATATCCCAACCAAAAATATTCGCAAGTTCCATAATGGTTTTGTCAGAAAGCGCTGCTTGTTTTGCATCGTAAAAAAGCGAATTATTAATCTGTGCAGAAGCCGTTTTGTGCGAGATGATGACCGGCTTTTCGTGAATCATTGCAGAAAAGCCATTTTCAGTCGTTTGTATTTGTAGCGTCTTGATTGGGTCTATATCGTATTCAAGAGACGTGAATTGACCGTTGGCATTTTGTGCGAAACGAAGTGTTTGTCCTGGCATGATTTTTTTCAAAGCTTGAGTTGGTTCGCCCAGTTGAATGATGTTGTGGAGTGTTGTGGGAGAATAATTTAACGTTTTGAAAATTTTTGCCAAACTATCGCCAGGTTTGATGGTGTATTGTTTCGGTGTAACTTTGCTGGTTTGTACAGTGTTGGTGTCTATTTCGTGTGTCTTGTTGGTAACGTCCAGTGTGCTTTTTAAAGAGGTGGTCTCAGCTTCTGAAAGCTCATCAGACGAATTATTAGGCAAATCAATTGAAATGATATGTTTTTTAGAAGCGAGAGCGGAAGAATCAGGCTGAGAGAGGTATTTAAAATAAACGATGATGCCCAATAGAAACACAGTGCCAAGAAGCATAGCGGTCAAGCGTGTATTCTTAGGTTGGTAGCGTCGGCTATTCAAAGGGGTTTTGAAGTCGCGATTTACTAAATGGTGTTTCATCATAAAGGTTCATTGCAAGATGTTTGGTTTTAAAATAAAAAAGCTATATAAAGCCACATCTTAGGCATTGTATAGCAAGTAACTTGAAAAGTATAAAGCATAAAAAATGTAGAGATTGGGGAAAAGCAGGCATATGAAGGGTTGATTTATATGTGATATGCAGTATCTTTCGCGGCCTACACTATAATATAGGAAAAAATTTAGTGAGTGAAATAACAAGAAAACAGTTAGAACGTTTAAAGCGTGGAGCTGACGAAATATTAGTGGCGTCAGATTTCGAAAAAAAAATAGCCTCAGGCAAAAAACTAAGAATCAAAGCGGGTTTTGATCCCACCGCCCCTGATCTTCACCTCGGCCATACGGTGCTCATTAATAAACTAAAGCAGTTTCAGGATGCCGGTCATCATATTTTGTTCTTAATTGGTGATTTTACAGGGATGATTGGCGACCCAACAGGTAAATCGACGACACGTCCGCCGCTAACAAAAGAAGATGTCGTAGAGAATGCAAAATCATATGCCGAACAGGTTTTCAAGATACTGGACCCTGAAAAAACTGAAGTCGTTTTTAATTCAGAATGGATGTCAAAATTTAATGCAGCAGACTTGATACAACTGGCTGCAAAACACACTGTTGCGCGGATGCTTGAGAGAGACGACTTTAATAAGCGATTTACTGGTGGGCAATCAATAGCGATTCATGAATTTCTTTACCCATTAATTCAGGGGTATGATTCTGTCGCCTTAAAGTCGGATGTGGAATTAGGTGGAACAGATCAAAAATTCAATTTATTAGTAGGGCGCCAATTACAGGAGGCGTATGGACAAGCGCCACAAGTTGTTATGACGATGCCCATATTAGAAGGGTTGGATGGCGTGCAGAAAATGTCAAAGTCACTGGGTAACTATATAGGGATAAATGAAGACCCTGCAGAAATGTTTGGCAAAATCATGTCTATATCAGATGACTTAATGTGGCGTTATTTTGAATTATTAAGTTTTAAAGAACTGGGTGAAATAAACGCATGGCAAGAGTCCTGCGAAAAAGGTATAGAAAATCCAAAAAATATAAAAATAAGGCTCGCATTAGAGTTGGTGGAGCGATTTAGTAATGCAGAGAAGGCGACAGCCGCACATCAAGAATTTGAATCAAGGTTTAAACATGGCAAATTGCCAGAAAATATAAAAAAAGTCACTATAAGGAGCGAAGCGGGTTTAATGATAGCAAATGCATTAAAAGAGTCGGGGTTAACCTCGAGTACATCCGAATCATACAGAATGATAAAGCAAGGGGCCGTTAGAATTGGTGGTGATAAGGTTGTTGATAAGCAGCAAACACTAAAGCAAGGTAATGAATACTTGGTTCAGGTTGGCAAAAGAAAGTTTGCAAGAATAACAATAAGTTAGTAAATAATGTTACAAATAGATTAAATAATGGTTGACCATTAAAATAACGTCCCTATAATACGCATCTCTTCTGGCCAAGCAGTCAAATAAAAGACAGATAGGCTGAAAGAGACGGTGATGAATAATCATTTATTTAGTAAATAAAAGTTAAATAAAAAAGTTGCTTTTTTAAAGCAAATGATTAAAATAGCCGACCCGATTTAGAGGGAAGCGTAGGAAAAGCTTAGCAAATTATAATCAACTATTTCTTGGCAAAAAAACTAAAAAATAGTTTGCATATAAAAAGCAAATGAATATAATAGCTGGCCCGATTCGCTTCAAATCCGAATCAGCTCTTTAAAAATTTATCAAGTAATTTGTGTGGGTACTTGTGTTGATTGTTTAAGTTAATAAGAAATAATCAATATCAGGTTAAACACACTTAAAAGTAAGAATTTAAGTAATACGTTTAATTCTATATTGAGCAAGATCTAGATCTCTGTTCTTAGAGATCAAAAAAATATAAACTGAAGAGTTTGATCATGGCTCAGATTGAACGCTGGCGGCATGCCTAACACATGCAAGTCGAACGGAAACGATGCTAGCTTGCTAGCAGGCGTCGAGTGGCGGACGGGTGAGTAATGCATAGGAATCTACCTAGTAGCGGGGGACAACCTGGTGAAAACCAGGCTAATACCGCATAATCCCTACGGGGCAAAGCAGGGGACCTTCGGGCCTTGCACTATTAGATGAGCCTATGTCGGATTAGCTTGTTGGTGAGGTAATGGCTCACCAAGGCGACGATCCGTAGCTGGTTTGAGAGGATGATCAGCCACACTGGGACTGAGACACGGCCCAGACTCCT